>JACCDM010043863.1_pt1 | contig 18251 bp, 14 predicted proteins | sample 7445851 | NCBI WGS metagenome assembly JACCDM01 (sample SAMN15323438, study PRJNA562643) | freshwater metagenome | isolation source: river surface water | place: USA:Blue River Watershed | collected 2017-08-16
AATAACTGATATTTTTCCTAGACTTAATTTGATTTCTTATAAAAGTAGAAGAGATTTCAATGATGGGTGTATCGGTTAATTGTACATTATCTAAACTAATAAATTCTGTAACTATTTCTTTTATTCTTGGGTATATATAAAAATGATAATCTCTAAGTAATATCTCGTAGTTCTTCCATTTTTTTATGCTAGCTAAATTGTCAGCTCCCATAATTAATGAGAATTCATGTTCTGGATATTTTTCTTTTAAATACACTAGAGTATCTATTGTATATGAAGGCACTGGTAAATGAAGTTCGATATCAGAAACAGAAATTTTATCGTGATTTTCAAATGCAAGCTTACACATCTCTAAACGATCATAAGCATTAATTAAATAAGATTTATCTTTTAAAGGATTGTGGGGTGATACCACTAACCATACTTTATCGAGATCTGTATTCTCGGCCATATAATTAGCTATAATCATATGTCCTATATGAACTGGATTAAATGAACCGAAGAATAAACCTATTTTCATTTATTCAAAAAATCTGTAACTAATTGTAATGCTTCAGCGCAAGCATCTTCTAAATTATTATTTTTTAAAATCACATCAAACTTATCAGCATAACCAAGTTCTTTCGAAGCTTTTGCAATTCTTTCTTTTAACTTTTCTTCAGAGTCAGTACCCCTACCTCTTAATCTTTCAATTAATACTTCTAGTGATGGTGGCTGCACAAATATTGCCAAAGCGTTATTTTCGTATTTCTTCTTTAACCTAAGTCCGCCTTCAACATCTAAATCAAAAATAACATGATTACCTTCATCCCAAATTCTTTGTAATTCAGATTTTAATGTACCATAAAATGTACCTGAATAAACTTCTTCAAACTCAATAAACTCGTGCTTTGCAACCCTATGTAAAAAATCTTCTTTACTTATAAAATAATAATCTTTGGTATCTATTTCTTCACCTCTTGCTTGTCTAGTGGTAGCTGATACTGAAAATTTAATATTATTCAATTGACTTAGTAAGTACTGAACAATTGTGGTTTTACCCGCTCCAGAAGGCGCTGAAAAAATTATTAGTTTACCTTGTTTATCCATTATTTATAAAATATAATAATCAATCTTGATTATATAATGTTTAATAATTGTTCTTTAATTTTTTCTAACTCGTCTTTCATACCAACAACAATTTTTTGGATGTTAGCATCATTAGCCTTAGAGCCCATGGTATTAATTTCTCTACCTATCTCTTGTGAAATGAATCCAAGTTTTTTACCATTAGCTTCTTTCTCTTTCATTACATCTAAAAAATAATTGCAGTGACTTCTAAGTCTAATTTTTTCTTCAGTAATATCAAACTTCTCTATATAGTAAATTAATTCTTGCTCTAATCTATTTTGATCAACATTCTCAACACCTACTTGATCAGCTAATAATTGATTTAATTTCTCTTTAATTTGTGGTACTCTGTTTCCTTCGTATTTTTCAACTTCAGTAATTCCATTTAAAATTGATTCAATTCTCTTAACCAAATCAATAGATAATGTATTACCCTCATCAATTCTAAATTGATTGAAGTTTTCTACAGCTTGTAAAAATGTATTATGTATAACTTTCCATTCTTCATCATTTGTATTCTGCTCTTGTGTATTGAACACTTCTGGTATACTTATAACACTTCTGAATATATCAGTATTATTTACAGAAAGCTCATCAGCTAATGACTTCAACTGATTATAGTAGGAATTAAATAACTCTTTGTTTATTTGACGTTGATCTTCGATTGCATTTTGCTCGAAACCAATTGAAACGTTTGCCTTACCTCTTTCAATAAATTTTACACAATCATTTCTGATAATACTTTCTTTGTCAGAATACGTTTTAGGTAGCTTAATATTCAACTCTAAAAACTTACTGTTTAAAGAGCGAATCTCTACGTTTATTTTTTTTTGGTTATACTCTGAACTCGCAAGTCCGAACCCCGTCATTGATTTCAACATATGTATTGAATTGAATTACAAAGATATGAATAATTACTTTTTGAAGCGATTAAGTGGTAATGAGGTTGGTACACTCACTAAATAAACACCTACAAAAATCATTAATCCGAATATTACCTTATGTGCTGTTAATTGATCTTTACCTAATAATATTGCTATAACACTAGCTAATATTGGTTGTAAGTAAATATATGCACCTACTAATGATGAATTAGCATGTCTTAATGCCCAACCATTTAATAAGTACGTTAAAAATGTTGCACCTGCAATTAAAAAGATAATACTCGACCAAATATTACTAGGTATTTGTTCCCATTGAACATTGTTTAATTCAGGTATTGAAAATGGCAATATCAATATTCCACCAAATAAGAATGTCCATTTAATTACAGTAATCGGATTATATTTATGCAATAATGGTTTTGCAATGATTAAATAATATGAATAAATAATTGCGTTTAAAGTAATCATAATATCACCAGCAAGAGTTTCAGATGAGAAGTTCAACTTCGGACCAACCAATAACATGCCAGCACCTAAAACACCTAAAATTAATCCGGCTACTTTCATAATTGTAGCTTTCTCTTTCAAAATAAAAAATGAGAAAAAACCAACGAACAATGGAGTAGTTACCATTAAAATTGCACCGTTGATTGGAGTTGTAATTGAAAGTCCTTTGAAGAATAAAAGCATATTTGCTGCAACACCAAATACCGCACATTTCATTAATTCTAAGAAATCTTTTTTATCGGTGATCTTCTCTTTAACAAATATGGCATGAGTTATCCAAAGTAATATTATTGCACCCCATACTCTAATACCAATTAAACCCATAGGTTCAACGTAAGCAGGCATTACCATTTTAGCAATGGTAAAAGTTGCTGCATAAATTAATGAAACAAGAAATAGAGAGAGATGAACTTTTAAAATGGTAGACATTGTATTATTTTTCTTGCGACAAAATTAGTCTTTCCATTTCATTATATACTTTAGTTTTTAATTTTTCTAAATCATCCATTGTATATTCATCGACAGAAATTGGATCGGCGAAAATTGCTTTGATAACACCAGGTCTTACAGCAAATGGATCTTTTCTTGGCATTAACTCTCTTGAATTTATTAATACAAAAGGTGCAATTGGTGTTTGTGTTTCAATTGCAATTCGAAATGCTCCATCGTAGAATTCTTTTAATACGTTGGGTGTTGTATTCATGGTACCCTCCGGGAAAATCAAAATTGATATTCCTTCTGCTAAAACTTTTTTTAATTTTTCTACACTTGCCGCTCTACTTTCTTTATCACTTCTATCTAGTGTTACTACTACACGAGTATAAATAAAACCAAAGAAAGGTATTTTACTCATCTCAATTTTACCTAAAGGTTTAAATGCATTAGGAGCTGCGAGTACTACTGCTGGAGCATCTAAATATGACCCATGATTACATACGTAAATATATGTTTGATCAGCTTTTACATTTTTATTTCTTTTTATTGAAAAGTAAAATCCGCTAATAGCAGCGAAAGTAAAGGACCAGAAACGTAATAATGCAAATGGAATTTGTGCTCCATATTTACCAGGTATATATGAGAACAAAATAATGAAAGGCAATACCAACAGCATGATAGTAAAAAATGCTATTAAGCCTAATGTTAAATGGAGTATTGAAATAATTTTTCTCATGCTAATATGTTTAGTGCAAGGCATGCTTTTTCAGCTGCATTTTTTTCTGCATTTTTCTTACTGAAATCTTGTCCTTTGCCCATGTCTTCGCCATTAATTAATACTCTTACAGTAAACAATCGCGATTGACCAGCATGTTTTTCTTCTAAAAGTTCAAATTGAATTTCTTTGCCTTCTTTTTGTGCCCATTCTAATAATCGGCTTTTAAAGTTCGACTCTGTTTGTTCTAAATGATCTATATCAACGTGAGGTATGATGATTCTATTGATAATAAATTTACGTGTAAACTCATAACCTTTGTCGAGGTATATAGCTCCAATCATTGCTTCAAACGCATCACCAAATAATGAAGAGTTCTTATTACCCATATTATTTAGTTTTGTGTCGTAATCAATCAAATCAGATATACCCATCTTTTTTGATAATTGGTTCAGATGAGAACGGTTTACCATTTTTGAACGCATCTCTGTTAAGAAGCCTTCATCTTTATAAGGGAATTTTTTGAATAACACTTCAGCTACTACTGAGCCAAGAATTGCATCACCTAAAAATTCTAATCTTTCGTTGCTATTTTTTACGCCTTTTTTATGGATATCGCTTGCTACTGATTTATGACGTAATGCCAAACGATATAATCGAAAATTACCAGGTACAAATCCTAATATATTTCTTAAAGCTCTTAACTCTGCTTTATATCTTGAAGTGTATAATTTAAGAATACCTATGGGCATATTGTTTTATTGATAGCCATCTAAAATAATAATTTCGTAGGTAAATTAAATTGATTATTCAGCTTTTTTAACAATCACTGATGCATTATGTCCGCCAAAGCCGAAAGTATTACTCAATGCAGCACGAACTACTCTCTTCTGTGCTTTATTAAATGTTAAATTCAAACGCGGGTCGAACTGCGGATCGTCAGTAAAGTGATTTATTGTTGGTGGAATGATATCATTCTGTACAGCCAAAATTGAAGCGATAGCTTCTACAGCACCTGTAGCACCTAATAAGTGACCAGTCATAGATTTTGTAGAACTAATATTCAAATTGTAAGCTTGTTCACCAAATAGGTTTACAATCGCTGTAGTTTCTGATACATCACCTAATGGTGTTGAAGTACCATGAACGTTAATGTAATCAAGATCTTCAGGCTTCATACCTGCATCTCTCATAGCATTTTTCATTACGTTCAATGCACCTAAACCTTGTGGATGTGGAGCTGTAATGTGATTTGCATCGGCAGATAAACCGCCGCCTGCAATCTCTGCATAAATTTTCGCACCTCTTTTCTTTGCATGCTCGTACTCTTCAAGTATTAATGTACCTGAGCCCTCACCCAATACAAATCCTTCTCTGTCTAAATCGAAAGGTCTTGATGCTGTTTTTGGTGAATCATTACGGGTTGATAATGCATGCATCGCATTAAAACCACCTAATGCTGCTTCGTTAACACTCGCTTCAGAACCACCTGTGATCATAAGATCGGCCATTCCTAAACGGATGTAATTGAAAGCATCAATGATTGCATTTGTTGATGATGCACATGCTGAAACGGTTGCGAAATTCGGACCTCTAAGTCCGTATTTAATCGATATATGCCCTGGGGCAATATCAATAATCATCTTCGGAATGAAGAAAGGATTGAAACGTGGAGTACCATCACCCGTATTGTAATTGGTAACTTCATCAATGAAGGTTCTTAAACCTCCAATGCCTGAACCCCAAATTACACCTGCACGATCAGGATCTATTTGGCTGAAGTCAATCTGTGAATCTTTCACAGCTTCATCAGTAGATGCTAATGCATAGTGTACAAACGGGTCAAGTTTTCTTGCTTCTTTCTTGTCCAAATAATCCTCTATATTGAAGTTCTTTACCTCACAAGCGAATTGCGTTTTGAACTTCGAGGCATCAAAACGAGTAATGTAATCAGAGCCACTGACCCCTTCAACTAAATTCTTCCAGAATTCTGGCACAGAATTGCCTATGGGAGTCAATGCTCCAATACCTGTAACTACTACTCTTTTTAATTCCATATTTGGTCTAAGAGAGAATTGATTACTTAACGTTCTTTTCTAAGTAAGAAATCGCTTGTCCTACTGTTCCAATAGTTTCTGCTTGCTCATCAGGAATAGCGATGTTAAATTCTTTTTCAAATTCCATGATTAATTCAACTGTATCCAGTGAATCAGCACCTAAGTCGTTGGTAAAGCTTGCCTCTGGTGTAACTTCACTTTCGTCAACACCCAACTTTTCTACAATGATTGCTTTTACTCTTGATGCAATATCTGACATAATTTTAAAATTTAGGTTTTTAATAAATTCTGTGCAAAGAAAATGATATTATAACAAATAATCAAAATTTTATTTCTACTTGGTTTTTTTACACCCCCAAATGCACATTTCTTATCCAATAGTAGGCTTTTTTATTAATTTTGACAAATAAATTTTTAACCAATTGAGCAAGAAAATTCTAAGAGTTGAGTACGATTTCGATTTTACCCTTATCGGTATCTCCTCTTCTGTACGCGATTATCGACTCTGCTGGTATATAAACAAGCATCTCCCCCTAAGGTTTCAAAGAGATACTGACCTTATCATTTATAACGAAATTGGTAATGAATCATACCATTCATGCTTTAAATTCAGCATGGAAAACCTCGAAACTGACCTCTACTTACTGAGTAATAAAAGCGGTACAGAATATATCGTACCAGAAAGCAAAGAATCTGACTACTTTATTGTAAGTACTGAAGCACTGAATTCTGATGAAGAAAAAGCTATTGTAAACGGCTTAAATAAGATTGAAGTAGTACAAGCTGCTTTTATGCTAGATGCAAATTCTTTTAAGAGTAAAGAAAATTTACTTTTTTTCTAGGTCGAAAGCATTAAGTCGTAAGTCGTAAGTCATAAGTCTTATGACTTATGACTTAGAATTTCCCCTTTCTTCATTTTCTAAACTAAGGATTAATCCGTGTAACATATTCTGTACTTTTTGAATTAAAGACAATATTTTTTCTTCTTCATTATCAGTTAAATAACCCAAATCTTTTGAAATTATAATTTGCGATTCTAATTCAAATGAACTTCCTTTAGATATTATTAAAAATCTTATAAAGTCTCTGTTTGTTTGTCTGCCGCAACCTTCAGCTATATTTGAAATTATTGAAATACTAGACCTTCTTAGTTGACTTAATAAATTCCATTTTTCTTCAGAAGGAAATTTCTTTGTTATTAAATATACCTCATTTGTTAATTCACGAGATATTTGCCAAACTTTTAATGTTTTGTAATTGTTCATGTATAAATTTAATAATTGACTTTCAATAACTATGCTTAATTAATAAGGATTATAAATAATCCTTATTAAAAGATAAGTTCACCCTTCTGAGTCAAGACTTACGACATACGACTTACGACTTAATTAGTGTACCATATACACTTTGTCGAAAAAAAACATTAAGTTTGACTAAAATTATATACATTGTACTTTATGAAAGTATACCACAACAGAACAAAAATTGTAGCAACATTAGGTCCAGCTTCTGCATCAAAAGAAGTTTTATTGAAAATGATCAAAGCAGGTATGGATATCTGCAGAATTAATTTCTCACATGGTAAACACGAAGACCTTGCTAAAATCATCGCTACCATCCGCGAGATAAATAAAAAACATAATACGCACGTTGGTATTTTGGCCGATTTACAGGGACCAAAAATTAGAGTGGGTCAGATGGAAAATAATGGTGTACTCTTGAAAAAAAATCAAGAGCTGGTAATGACTACTAAGTCTTGCATCGGCACTGCTGAACGATTGTATATTTCATATCAAGCTTTTCCGAAAGATGTAAAAGTTGGGGAAATTATTTTATTAGATGATGGTAAGCTTCAATTCAAAGTTTTAAGTACTAATAAAAAAGATAGCGTAAAAGTTAAAGTTATTTATGGTGGTATTTTATCATCAAACAAAGGCGTGAACTTGCCAGATACTAAAGTTTCTATTCCAAGTTTAACACCGAAAGATTTAAAAGATTTAGATTTTATATTGAAGCAAGAGGTAGAGTGGGTAGGACTTTCATTTGTTCGTGAGGCGAAAGATATAATTGAGTTAAAGGAAATAATTAAAAAGAGACATTCTAAGACTCGTGTAATTGCTAAAATTGAAAAACCTGAAGCATTAAAAAATTTAGACGAGATTATTACAGTTACTGATGCAGTGATGGTTGCGCGTGGTGACTTAGGTGTTGAATGCCCTATGGAAGATCTACCGATCATTCAAAAGCAGATCGTAAAAAAATGTATGGAACATGCTAAACCAGTAATCATTGCAACTCAAATGATGGAAAGCATGATCACTAATCCGAGACCAACAAGAGCAGAAGTTAACGACGTTGCTAACTCTGTTTTAGATGGGGCTGATGCGGTGATGTTAAGTGGTGAAACTTCAGTAGGTCAATACCCAGTAGAAGTTATTAAATCAATGCAACAAATTATTCGCAAGATTGAAGATACTGCATACCCTTATATGCAAATGCATGCGCCTAATAAGAAATCATCAACATATAGATCAGATAGTATATGTTATACAGCTTGTATCTTAGCCGGACATAATTCTGCATTAGGTATTGTATCGATGACGCATTCGGGATATACAGCATTTAGAATTTCAAGTCATAGACCAGAAGCATTAACTTTCATATTTACCTCTAATAAATCGCTATTATGTATGCTAAGTTTAGTTTGGGGTGTACGCGGATTTTATTATGATAAATTTGAAAGTACTGACCAAACGATGAAAGAAGTTAACGGAATGCTTAAGCATCACAAGCTAGTTAAGAAGGGTGACATTGTAATCAATACTGCTAGCACGCCTATCGGAAGGAGTGGCCGTACAAACACTATTAAAATAAGCGAGATTGAATAGTCTTCATTTTGTTTTAACATAAGTAAAATTTTATGTTAATATCTTAGAAAACCAATGTTTTCCACATAGGCAAAACATTGGTTTTCTGCATTTTGAGGGAATTTACTTCGTGCAGACCTTGTTTAACTTTTTGTATGTGGAAAACTCAATTTGATGTGCCTTAGTCAGGCACTTAAATTTGATTAAAAACTCCGTAAGTTTTTTTTAACCGTTAACAATAACATAATCAATAACCTAAACTTACCCGAATAAATAATTACTATGAGCAAAAAAGAGAATAAAGGAAAAGGGATGAAAATTGATCGCTATTTCACCCAAGAAGGAGTAAGTCCGTATGACTTATTCACGTATGAAAAAAGAACTTCAGTGATTCGTAACCCTGCAGGCGATGCAGTGTTTGAAATGAAAGATGTAGAAGTACCCGCTTCATGGTCACAAGTGGCTACGGATATTTTAGCTCAAAAATATTTCCGTAAAGCTGGTGTACCTCAAGAAGACGGAACTACAGGTTCAGAGAAATCAGTAAAGCAAGTGGCGCATCGTATGGCTAATTGCTGGACAGACTGGGGTAAGCGTTATGGATACTTTGCATCAGATGAAGATGCAACTGCATTTTACGATGAGTTAGTTTACACAATCGTTGGTCAATTAGCTGCGCCTAACTCACCACAATGGTTTAATACTGGTTTATATTCTTCATACGGTATTACTGGTAAACCTCAAGGTCACTACTTTGTAAACCCTGAAACTGGCAATTTAGAAAAATCTACTTCAGCATACGAACGTCCGCAACCACATGCATGTTTCATTTTATCAGTTGATGATGATTTGGTAAACGAAGGTGGTATCATGGATTTATGGGTACGTGAAGCACGTATCTTCAAATATGGTTCAGGTGTAGGTACTAACTTCTCTAGAATTCGTGGCGAAAGCGAAAAATTATCTGGTGGTGGTTACTCATCTGGCTTAATGTCATTCTTAAAAATTGGTGACAGAGCTGCTGGTGCTATCAAATCAGGTGGTACTACTCGTCGTGCTGCGAAAATGGTTTGCTTAGATTTAGATCACCCAGAAATTGAAGGTTTCGTAAACTGGAAAGTTGAAGAAGAGAAAAAAGTTGCAGCTTTAATTGCAGCTGGTTATTCTTCAGACTATGAAGGTGAGGCGTATAGAACAGTATCTGGACAAAACTCAAATAACTCAGTACGTATACCTAACTCATTCTTCTATGCTTTAGAAGAAGGTAAAGATTGGGAACTAATCGGTAGAACTAACGGTAAAGTTGTTGGTACTATTCCATCTGAAAAATTATGGAACGATATCGCATTTGCTGCTTGGGCTTGTGCTGACCCTGGTGTACAATACGACACTACTATCAACGAATGGCATACATGTCCGCAAGGCGGAAGAATCAACGCTTCTAACCCTTGTTCTGAATACATGTTCTTAGATAACACAGCATGTAACTTAGCATCTGTAAACTTACGTCACTTCTTCAATGAAAAAACTTTAGAGTTTGATGTAAAAGGTTTTGAGCATATCTGCAGAATCTGGACAATGGTATTAGAGATTTCAGTTTTGATGGCTCAGTTCCCATCAAAAGATGTTGCTCAATTATCATATGAGTACAGAACATTAGGATTAGGTTATGCGAACTTAGGTTCAATGTTAATGGTTGCTGGTATTGCTTATGATAGCGACAAAGGTCGTGCATTAGGCGGTGCTATCACTGCTATCATGACAGGTGTGGCTTACGCAACATCCGCAGAAATGGCTAAACATTTAGGTCCGTTCGTAAAATTCGAAGAGAACAAACAAGACATGTTACGTGTAATGCGTAACCACCGTTATGCAGCATACAATGCAACTGATGCATACGAAGGTTTAGAGATTGCGCCTCCGGGTATCGACCCTAAAGACTGTCCTGATTATTTATTATCAGCAGCATGCAACGCATGGGATAAAGCAGTTGAGTTAGGTGAGAAATATGGTTACCGCAATGCACAAACTACAGTAATTGCACCTACTGGTACAATTGGTTTAGTGATGGATTGTGATACAACTGGTATCGAGCCAGACTTCGCACTAGTGAAATTTAAAAAATTATCTGGTGGTGGTTACTTCAAAATTATTAACCAAGCAGTACCTGCAACTTTATTAAACTTAGGTTACGATGAACATCAAATTGATGCAATTGTAAACTATGCAAAAGGTTATGCAACTATTCAAGGTGCACCACACATTAACTTCGAATCATTAGCAACTAAAGGCTTTACACAAGATGATTTAGAAAGAGTTGATAAAGGTATGGTGTCTGCTTTCGAAATTAGTTTCGCATTCAACGTATGGTCATTAGGTGAAGATTGCTTGAAGCGTTTAGGTTTCAAACCTGAGCAATACAATGCACAAAACTTCAACTTATTACAAGCATTAGGTTTCAGCAAAACACAAATTTCTGAAGCTAATACATATGTATGTGGTACTATGACTATCGAAGGTGCTCCATTCTTAAAAGAAGAGCATTATCCAATATTTGATTGTGCGAATCGTTGTGGATCTATTGGTCAACGTTACATTCATGCACACGGTCACATTAAGATGATGGCTGCTGCACAACCTTTCTTATCAGGTGCTATTTCTAAAACAATCAACTTGCCAAACGAAGCTACTGTTGATGAGATTAAAGATTGCTACCAATTAAGTTGGGAGTTAGGCTTAAAAGCTAACGCATTATATAGAGACGGATGTAAACTTTCTCAACCATTATCAACTAAAGCATCTAGCGATGATAAAATTGAAACTGTTGACGAAGTATTAGGTGAAGCTGCAAATGTTAGATTAAGTGATCTAACACCAGAGCAAGTTTTAGAAGCTGCAAGAGCAATCTTAGAGCGTTCGAAAGACACAACCTTCAAGCGTCAATTATCAAGTGTAGTTGAGAAGAAAAGCTTACCTGCAAAACGTAGAGGCTTTACACAAAAGGCAGCTGTAGGCGGACAAACAATATATGTACGTACAGGTGAATATGAAGATGGTACATTAGGTGAGATCTTTGTTGATATGCACAAAGAAGGTGCAACATTCAGATCATTGATGAACTGCTTTGCAATTGCAATATCAGTTGGCTTACAATATGGTGTGCCTTTAGAAGAGTTTGTAGAGAAATTTGCATTCACTCGCTTTGAACCATCAGGTATGGTTTCAGGTCACGATAATATCAAGAGCTCAACATCAATCATCGACTACATCTTTAGAATGTTAGGTTACGAATACCTAAACAGAACAGATCTAGTTCATGTTATTACTGAACAAAATGCGGTTATTGGTAACCCGCAGATGATCGATGAAGATCAGAACCCAGATGTTTCAAACACATTTGACTCTGCTCCTCAACAAGCTGCTTCTGCTCCAAAGGCAGAAATTACATCAGCTGAATTCGCAGCTAAAAAGCCTGTACTTGATATTTCAGGTGGTGGTCAATCAGACGCACCGGCTTGTACAAACTGCGGACATATCATGCTCCGTTCAGGTACTTGCTACAAATGCTTAAACTGCGGTACTCAAGGTGGTTGTAGTTAATCTACAACATACCACAAGTCCATGAAAATTTTTTGAACAAGGTGATAGAATCCCGTTCCTCAGTGAACGGGATTCTTTTTTATATCAACTGATTATCTGAAGCAAACTTCACCAGCCCAGCTGTATTCTTAATACCTAACTTATGTAAGATATTCTTACGATGTGTATTCACGGTATAAATACTAATAAATAAAGCCTCTGCAATTTCTTGACTACTTTTCTCTTTTGCCAATAAGGTGATTATTTCTTTTTCTCTTTTAGTTAATGATAATGACTTAACAAAATCATCTTCCACTAATTCCTCTTTATTTCTTAAAGCCTTACTTATATATAACTCTCCATTTAGCACATGCTCAACTGCATCTAGTAATTCATGCTTGCCTGCATTCTTTAATACATATGCTAAAACTCCCATTCGAGTAAATTCTTTCATGAAGTTCTCATCACCATACATAGATAATATCATGATCTTGGTGTTTCTATACTTTTCTAATATTATATGACATAAGTCAAATCCGTTTGGCTTAGGCATATTAACATCTAGTATGGCCAAATCAATTTCATTGTGTTCAAAAATATCTAATGCTTCTTGTCCGTTAGTTGCAACATGTATCACATCTATATACTCTACATCTGCAAAGATCATCATCAAACCATCAATAAATATTTGATGGTCATCTGCTATTAAAATTTTATAAGAAGTCTTTTTCATAAATAGGTATTTCAATAATAAATGTACTTCCTCTCTCAGGTTGTGTATCAATCGTAAGCTTACCGTTAAATACATCTACTCTCGATTTGATATTATGTAAACCCATTCCTTCTTTTATTTTATTTGAATCAAATCCAACACCATCATCAACTACCATTAATGTTATACTATCATCATTCTTTATTAACTGGATGGTAGCATTTTTTGCACCTGAATGCTTAATTATATTATTGATTAGCTCTAATGTAATTCTATATAAAGATAACTCTAACTCTCTATTAAACCTCTCATTTAAATTGTATGTATCTAAATTAAAATTAGTCTTACTTGAATTATTTATTTTCTTTATTATCGATTGTAATGATTGTATAAGTCCGAATTGCTCCATGCCCGTTGGCAACATATTATGTGATATGTTTCTTAATTCTATACAAGCTTTATCAATTAAATCGATAATATTTTTATAAGCTATTAATTCTTTCTCACTTAAATGTTTTTCATCTAACTCAATCGACTCTGCATTCAACTTTAAAGTCGAAAGCATACTTCCCATTCCATCATGTAATTCTGTTGCTATTCTTTTTCGCTCTTGTTCTTCTCCTAATAATAATGCTCTTTTTACTTCATATTGCTTTTGATTTAACTCTCTTGTTTTCTCAGAAACCTTCTCAGATAAATCTTTATTAATATTCTCTTTATATTTATTTAGCTCCTCTAATTGATCAATCATTTGTAACTGTATCCTATCTTTCTCTTCCTTATAATATCTAAACCTGTCTAACAGCGCTAAGGTTAACATTGTAGAATTTAGTACTTCACCAAAAAGTACATATTCATTAGTAAATACATTATTGTGCTCTCGCATTATTGAATAGAACATTATCGCAAAAATGCTTATAAACGAACCTATAATGCCTAATACAAAGAATCGTGCTGGTAAATAATTTTTCGCAAAGAAATATAATGCTAATATGATTAAGCCAAAATAGAATGGTGGTATCATTCTATACAATAACCAAATTGATGCATAATAAATATCACCTTCAAATAATGAACCCAGTATAACAATAACAGCAAATAGTTGATATACTTTAATTAATACTACTTGCCACCTCTTAAATTTATTGCGATCTACAAACGCTAACAAAAATGAAAGTCCTGATATTATCGTTAACGACATTAATATCGGCACCGATCGATCTACCCAAAAGGTAAAGTCTGGCCAAATATATATCGCTGCAAATCCACTCGTTGCTAACTGTAATAATGTTTGTGATGTTAAATATGATGCAAAATAGATGTATACATTTTCTTTTATTAAAAAGAAAAACATAAATGATAATGCCGATAATGCGGCTAATATTCCATAGTAAAATGAAATAATAGATTCTTTCTTTGATATATGTTCTATTAACCTGTCTTGTGAATATAACTGTAAGGGTGTATGTATCTTTCTGCCTTTTAATTTAAATAATAAATAAATCGTCTTAGTTTGATTGTAAGCTACTTTGATATTATAAACCGGATTCCTGTATTGAATCAATCGCTCTGATATCGGAAATGCATCACCCGTTAATTGATGACTTAATTGTGTTTTACCTTCATACTCATAATACTCTACATAATTAATCAGTGCATTATCTAAATACAAATACAATCTTCTATCTGTATTTGATTGATTGCCAATAACTATCTTTATCCATAGATCATCTAAGTATTCATCTTCACTTAATATTAATAATGGTGCATCATTTTTTTTGAATTCTACTTTGCCATTTACTAAGTCTTGTATGTTTATCTCATTCTCTTTTGATGATGTATAGTCTAAAGACTGACCTAACTCTAAATACTCAAAGTCATTTTCTACAAAAACCGTATCACTTTTACCAGCCTTTGACTCGTAATAGCTTAATATTAAACAGAATAATAGAATTAACTTGAATTTCACCTTCTAATTTGATTATAATCTTATTTAATAAAAATACTTATTTATTGGTATTTCATCGATAAATAGATTTAACTCTATTTGTATACTAAACAACTAAACCAAACTAAACTAATTTAAACACTAAGTAAAGAGTAATGATTTTCATTACTCTTTTTTAGTTTACTGCCAAATTATGGCATCACAATATCTTATCTTTATTGCATGGATAAAGAGAGAATAAGAAACAACGAAAAGTTTCAAAAAGCCCTAAATACCCTTAATGACAAACAACGTGAGGCGGTTAATAAAATCGACGGACCTGTTTTAGTCGTAGCCGGTCCTGGTACTGGCAAAACACAGATTCTTGCTGCTCGAATCGGACAAATCTTATTAGAGACCGATACCGATGCTCATAATATCTTATGTTTAACTTATACGGATGCTGGCACGATTGCAATGCGTAAGCGCTTATATGACTTTATAGGCCCTGATGCTTACCGTGTTCATATTTATACTTTCCACGCTTTCTGTAACGATATCATTCAAGAGAATCTAGATTACTTTGGCAAGCTTAACTTAGAACCTATATCTGAACTTGAACAAGCTGCCCTCTTTAAAGAATTAATCGATACCCTACCCAACACTTCTAAATTAAAAAAATACACTGGCGATGTTTACTTCGAAGCAAGTCGTATGAAAAATCTATACTCGACCATGAAAAAAGAAAACTGGTCAGTAGAATTTTTATTAGAAAAAATTGCGGAATACATTAAAGATTTACCTACTCGAGATGAGTTTATTTATAAACGTGCAAATGCGAAAACTGGAGTAAAAGTTGGTGACGTAAAAGAAGCAGACATTAAAAAAGTTACCGATAAATTAGATCTACTCAAAGGAGCCATACTTGAATACCCACGCTATTTGCAAAAAATGCAAGAACTGAATCGTTACGATTATGATGATATGATTGTTTGGGTACTCAATGCATTTAATAATGATGAAAATCTATTAAGAAACTATCAAGAAAAATATCAATACATTTTAGTTGATGAATACCAAGATACTAGTGGTTCACAAAATGAAATTTTAAGATTGTTAATTTCTTATTGGGACCAACCCAATGTATTTGTTGTAGGTGACGATGATCAATCCATATATCGTTTTCAAGGTGCAAACATTAATAACATCTTAGATTATGCGAATGAATATTCTGAAGTAATTCATAAAATAGTTTTAACAAATAATTACCGTTCTACACAATCTGTTCTCAATGTTTCTAAAACTTTGATTGAAAATAATTTTGAACGATTAACTAAACATTTAAATCTCGATAAAAATCTACTCGCATCTAATGAGCTCTATAGTAATATGACTAAGAAGCCTATCATTCGTGAGTACGAAAGTCCGATGCATGAACTTGTACACATCGGCGAAGAAATTAAAACACTCATAAAAAACGGAGTTGAACCAAAAGAAATAGCCGTATTATATAGAAATCATGCACAAGCTGCAGAATTAGTAAACTATCTTCAAAATGAAAATATTGGCATCAATATTAAACGCAAAGAAGATATTCTATCTCTTGCCTTTACTGAAAAAATAATAAATATTTTAAGATATATCTCTTCTGAACGCGATACCCCTTATAGCGGTGATCAATTATTATTTGAAATCATGCACTACGATTTCTTTGATCTCGAACCTATTGATATCGCTAAAATTTCTGTGGATGTTGCTCATGAATCATACAAACAAAAAACTTCTATACGCAAAAAATTATCTGAATTAGCAAAAGCTGAAAAAGTAGATCTCTTTAATCAAAATGCTGAATCGCCACTGAAAAGATTTTCATCTGATATTGAATACTGGATCAAAGAAAGCTATAACTACACCCTACAAGAACTCTTCGAAAAAATTATTCTCAGAGCAGGCATATTAAATTATATCATGCATTCTGAAAATAGAGCATATTATATGGATGTACTTAGTACATTATTCAATTACTTAAAAGAAGAGAATAGAAAAAATCATGAGATGGATGTTGCAGATTTTGTAGAAATGATCGACCTCATGATTAAGAATGGTATTCGATTAGAAATTAATAAATCTAGCTATAATGAAAATGGTATAAACTTCATGACAGCTCATGGCTCTAAAGGCTTAGAGTTTGATTATGTATATATCATTTCAGTTAATAAAAAGATTTGGGATGTTAAAAAAGGTGGTAATAGAGAATACTCTTTCCCTGATAATATTTTTACCAGTATTGTTGAAGGCTCTGAACTTGAAGAATCGCGTCGATTGTTTTATGTTGCATTAACACGTGCTAAACATTCATTAAATATTTCTTATTGCGCACAAGATGCTTCTGGTAAAGAAATTGAATCATCACAATTCATCGCTGAAATTAAACAGTCTGATGATTATGAATTTGAGACTGTGAAATTAAACGAAGATCTACTTTTCAAATTCCAAAGTATACCTTTCTTAGAACAATCAAAGCCCGCTATTGAACTACTCGATAAAAATTATATTGATGTATTGCTTGAAGGATACACCTTAAGTGTAACACACCTTAGCAATTATCTCGATTGCCCATTGAAATTCTACTTTCAGAATCTTGTAAGGGTTCCATCGGGTAAGAGTCCGAGTGCTACCTTCGGACAAGCAGTGCATTGGGCATTGAATAAGTTATTCAAAAATTTAAAAGATAATAACGATGAGTTTGCCGATGCCAGTTTCTTAGTTGACCAGTTCAAATGGTATATGAATAGAAATAGAGATTCATTCACCAGAGATGATTACAAACGTCGACTTGAGTATGGTGAAAAGATTTTACCTGAGTACTATAAAACTCATGTCAACAAATGGAACAAAATTACTCTTACTGAACATCCTGTTAAAAATGTAGAAGTGAATGGTGTGCCTATTAAAGGTAATCTCGATAAAATCGAATTCAACGGCAAACAGATAAATGTAGTTGATTACAAAACTGGTAAATACAAAAATGCTCTTGAAAAAATAAAAGCACCAAACGAAGCAGATGAAATTGGTGGCGACTATTGGCGACAAGCTGTATTTTATAAAATACTAATTGATAACGATCGAAGTAAAGATTGGGAAGTAGTAAGTACCGTTTTTGAATTCGTTGAACCAATTGATATCAACAAATCATCAGAAGAAAATAATTACCCGACTGAAAAAATTGTCATCACCAACGAAGCTATCGAAATTGTTAAAGCACAAATCACCGATACTTACCAAAAAATTCTAAACCATGAATTCAATACCGGCTGCGGCAAAGAAGAATGCCACTGGTGTAAGTTCGTAAAAACTAATTTTAAAGAACAAGATATTATGATTGGTGATGAAGAATAATATTAAAAATATAATTCTTAGTTTTTTGAATTAACAGGTGTGATAATAAATTAGAAAGC
>JACCDM011160655.1_pt1 | contig 18237 bp, 20 predicted proteins | sample 7445851 | NCBI WGS metagenome assembly JACCDM01 (sample SAMN15323438, study PRJNA562643) | freshwater metagenome | isolation source: river surface water | place: USA:Blue River Watershed | collected 2017-08-16
ACGATCAAGACATCAGTTTGCATAAGGTGTGCGTTGTTGCATGAAAATCTATACTACATGAAACGCTTCAAGTCAGGCCATGCAACACTTTGATTCAAAGGCTATCGAAAAGGCTTTGCCCTATCCTTTATTGGTCAAAGCGCTGGCGCATGGTTTGCAGCTAGCCATTGAAGCGCCGCCTCGCAGCCACCTGAACCCCAACCATGATGCAAGCTGTGTGCTGATCATGCCGGCCTGGCGGCCGCATCAGTTGATGGGTGTGAAGCTGGTGTCAGTCTGGCCGGGCAATAACGTCAAGGGTGAATCGGCAGTTTCGGGGGTTTACGTCCTGATCTCTTGCGAAAACGGGCATCCGGTCGCGGTGTTGGATGGCACAACCCTCACCTTGCGCCGCACGGCAGCAGCGGCCGCTTTGGCGGCACGCAAGCTGGCACGTCAGGACAGCACCACGTTGGCGGTGCTGGGTACAGGAGCCCTGAGTGTGCCGCTGGTTCAAGCGCACCTAGATGTCATGCCATTTCAAAATGTATTGGTCTGGGGGCGCCAAGCCAGCAAAGCGCAAACGGTGGTTGCGCAGTTGCAGCAACAAGGCATCGCCGCATCGCTTGCGACGGACATTGAGCAAACATTGGCACAAGCCGATGTCGTGGCAGTCGCCACCACAGCCACAGAGCCTTTCATACGCACAGGCTGGGTTCGGCCTGGAACGCATGTAGGCTTGATCGGTGCATTCACTGCCCAGATGGCAGAGGCAGAGCCATCCTTGATGCCCCTGGCAAAGGTCTTCGCCGATAGCCGCGATGCGGTACTTGAAAAGGGGGGCGAAGTGTTTCAGGCGATTCAGCAGGGGATCATCATCCCCGCTGCTATTCAGGCGGACTTGGCGGAACTGGCAGCACAGCCCGAGAGCCATGTTTGGCGCGAAGCACAGGACATCACGGTGTACAAGTCGGTGGGCTTCGCCTCGCTTGATTTGATTGCTGCTGAGCTTGTGTACAACACCACAGCTTGAGTTCTGAAGAGGCTTTACACCGACACCGTGTAGTTCAAAGCCATTCGCCCACCATCCACTGTGATGACTTCACCCGTGATGTAGCTCGCGGCATCACGGGCCAAAAAGGCGACCACCTGAGCGACTTCGGCGGGGTCTCCGAGCCGTTTCAGCGGCGTACGGCTGAGAATTTTTTGTCGAGAAGCCTCATTGGTCAGCACCATTCACCGAGCTCATGTGCACGATGGCGCCACCGCCAGTGGCTTGCATGGTGCGGGCCACAGCCTGACCGATTTATGGCCAATGTATAAGAGTGGATATGATTGCTTTCAAGCGGGTATTTTGAGGCATTTTCCAAATGAACCCTTCGAGTTCTACACTCCTGGCACACGAGTGGATTGCAGGCCTGGAAAAAGGCTTGAGTGTCATTGAAGCTTTCGATGCCAATCACCCTCGCATGACTGCCACCGAAGTGGGCAATCGTTGCGGCATGACGAGAACGGCTGCACGACGCTATCTGAAGACCCTTACCCACCTGGGCTACATGGCCACGGATGGCAAGTTGTATTGGTTAATGCCCCGCACTCTTCGTCTGGGTCATGCCTTTATAGAGTCGGCGCGACTGCCCAAATTGGTTCAACCCTTACTGCAGCGAATCACGCAAGGCACTGATGAGGTCGCGTACCTGGGTGTCTTGGATGGGGATGACATCATTTTTTTGGCTCGCAGTGGCACCGCCAGGCATACGGCGGCAGGTTACTGGCCAGGGACACGCGTTCCAGCACAAATAACGGCAGCAGGCATGGCTATTTTGGCCTCCTGGCCTGAGCCAGAAATCGAGGCATGGTTGCAGGATAGAAACCTGCCTGCATTCACGTCACACACACTGGCCAGCACGAAGATCCTGCGAGCTGCGCTGAAAGAATTTCGTCGCCAAGGTTGGGCTTTATCTGAACAACAATTAGACCTGAACTACCGAGGCGTGGCCGTCCCGCTGCTGGATCGACACAATGTTGTTCACGGGGCGATCAGCATCACCATGCCCATCAATCGGGAAGAAACCGATCACGCGTTGCAGCGTGTGCTTCCCGTGATGCAAGAGGTTGCCAAAAGCCTGCGGCCTCTGCTGTAGACATCAACAGCGACGCGGCGTCAAACCGATTCAGATAGCGAGAGCGAAGCCGCACCGGTGGTGTGCGCGCCACCCAGAAAGAGCCGATCCATCTGGGGGTCGGCCAGGATCTCAGAAGCCGGCTTGTGCAAGACCAAACGACCTGACTCCAGCGCAATGGCGTCGTCCGAATAACGCAACGCGCTTTTCACGTTTTGTTCCACCATAAGCACCGTGGTGCCCTGGTCAGCCAGTTTCCGCAGCAGCTTGAACACATCCTGCACCACCATGGGCGACAGGCCAATAGAGGGCTCGTCAATCAAGATGACCTTGGGCCGCAACAAAAGCGCACGCCCGATTTCCAGTTGCTTTTGCTCGCCCCCGGACAGCGAAGATGCGCGAGAATGCAAACGCTCTTTGACCCGCGGAAAAAACTCCAACACCTCCGGAATGCGCTCGTGCGTGGTTTTCATGCCCAGCGTGATACCGCCTAGCTCGAGGTTTTCAAATACGCTGAGTTGTCCGAACAGATTACGTCCTTGCGGCACAAAGGCAATGCCTTGCGCGAGCAGGGATTTTTGCGTGGCACCTGAGACGTCTTGACCGTTCAGCAACACACGACCTTGTCGCGGCTTGAGCAATCCGAACAGGGTTTTAAGAACGGTGGATTTGCCAGCACCATTGGGTCCGATCAACAAGGTGATGGTGCCCGGCTCGACCGAAAAAGACAGGTTGTTGAGGATCATGAAATCCTTGTAACCCGCAACCACATCGTCGAACTCGATGCAAGGGATGGCGTTTGCACTCATGTCAGTTCCCCAGATAGGCGTCCAGCACCTGCTTGTTGGAGCGAATTTCATCAGGCGTCCCGATCGCCAGAACCTGCCCTTCCACCATCACCATGATGCGATGACACAAGTCCATCACAAAGTCCATGTTGTGTTCGATCACGACAAAGCTGCCCTTGCGGCTCTGGTTGAGCTCTTTCAGCAGTTTGCTGATGCCCCCCACCAGCGAGGGGTTCACCCCGGCGCAGGGCTCATCAAGCAACACCAGATCGGGCTCACTCATGAACGCCATGGCAATATCGACGAGTTTCTGCTGTCCATAGGACAATTCGCCGGCCTTCTTGTCGGCGACATGTCGAATATGGAATTGATCAATGAGCGCGTCGGCCCTGGCACCCAGGCCCGAGTCTGACGGCGCAAACATGCGGCTGAACATGCTGCCCTCGTGTTCTTGGGCAGCCACGATCAGGTTGTCACGCACCGACATCTTGCCAAACACCTGCAAGGTCTGGAACGTGCGCCCCACACCACGTCGGTTCAGCTCAAGGGGACCCAACTCGGTGACATCCTCGCCGTTGAGCTCAATGCGTCCACTGTCCGGTCGAATCTGTCCAAGCATGGAATTGAACAAGGTTGTTTTACCCGAACCATTGGGCCCAATCACGCCAAAAATCTCGCCCGGACGAACATCGAACGACACCCCGCCGACAGCCTGAATGGCGCCGTAGGCTTTTTTCATGTCAGTGACTTTCAGCACCGGCGCACCCATGGGTCGCTCATGATGATGGACGTGCGTCATGCGCGTGCTCCTTGCGCTGTTTGACGCGCAGCAGCAGCGCGTGCAGCGGAAGCCTCTCGCGAGGCACGGCGCGCAGCGATGCGGTCCGGGATCGACAACAAGCCATCAGGCAGCCAGATCATCAACATCACCACAGCCGACCCAAAGATGAACAAATACCAGGCCTGCGCAAAACGCAGCCATTCGGGCAACACCACGCCGACAGCCGAGCCCAGCACAGGACCCAGAAAGTAGCCGGGGCCGCCAACCACCACCATCAGGTACATCATGATGGAAGCGCCCACGGTGAAGAGCGCCGGATCGATGAACTGCACCTGTGAGGCGTAAAGACCACCGGCCACCCCCGCATAGACAGCCCCTATCGCAAAACTCAGCAAGGTGTAGCCGCGCGTGTCGATGCCCAGACTTTCAGCCCGGATGGCGTTGTCGCGTAGCGCTGTAAAGGCTTTGCCCCAGGGGGACCGCAACAAGCCCCACAACAGCAACGCCATCACCACCGTGATCACCAGCACCAAATAGTAGTACGCCAAGTTGCCATCAAAGCTCACGCCGCCGAGACTGGGCCGTGCGATGTTGTTGATGCCGAACGTCCCCCCTGTGAGCCACTCTTCGTTGCGCATGACCAGCCACAAAGCGGTATTGAATCCCAGGGTGGCAAAAGCCAGGTAAATTGTTTGCACGCGCAGGGCAGGAAAGCCCAGGATCAAACCCGTCATGAAACACAGCAGGGCGGCCGTGGGCAGCGCCAACCAGAAACTCAAGCCCGCCTTGAGCATGATCGCCACGCAATAGGCACCAATGCCAAAGAAAGCAGCATGGCCCAATGATTTCTGACCCGCATAGCCCACCGTGAGGTTGAGCCCCATGGTGGCAATGATGAACACCAACCAGGTCGTGAAGATGTGGATGCCATAGTTCTTGAGAAAGCTGGGCACCACCAGGAAGATAGCCAGCACCGCCAGCGTGATAAGCCCTTGAAGCCGGTTCATACTTTGCGCTCCTCTTTTTTACCCAACAAGCCTTGCGGCTTGAACAGGATCACGATCATGAAGATGATCAGCGCCACCGCATCCTTGTAGGCCGGAGATATGTACGCAGCCGCCAGGTTCTCGCAAACTCCCACGATCAAGCCCCCCAGAAGTGCACCGCGCGAGTTGTTGAAGCCTCCGATGATGGCGGCAAAAAACGCTTTGGTTCCCAGACCTTCGCCCATGTCGAACTTGGCCAAATACGTCGGTGTAACCAACAAGGCCGCTGCAGCTGCCAATACTGCATTGATCGCGAAGGTGTAAAAAATCATGCGAGGGACATTGATGCCCAAGACGGATGCACTCTCGGTGTTTTGTGCAACGGCCTGCATGGCACGCCCCGTCACGGTCTTGCTCAAGAAAGCCTGAACCACCAGCACCAACAGCATCGCAAACACAAAGGTACCAATATCGCTGGCAGACACCGTCACCCCGGCCACTTCAAAGACTTTGTCGGGAAAAACCTGTGGAAAGGGCTGCGGCTCTGCGGTGTATCCAGCACGCACTGCGTTGCGCATGGCGATCGACAAGCCGATGGTAGCCACCACAATGGGCATCATCCCGTACTTGAACAAGGGATCCACCAGCCCGCGTTTGAACAGCCAACCCAGCACCAGGATCGAGAGCACACAGCTCATCGCAAAGGCCCACGTCATCGACAACCCCGAGCCCAGCAGCACCACCATCATGAAGGCGGGCAGCATGACAAATTCACCTTGTGCGAAATTGATCGTGCCGGACGCTTGCCACAACAGGGTGAAGCCCAAGGCAGCGAGCGCATAAATACTGCCGGTGGCCAGACCACTGAAAAAGAGTTGGAGAAAATCGGTCATCTAGGGTCTCCGAGCTGATCAAAAAACGGGCTCCTGAATGGAGCCCGTTTGGCGCTGCCCAACGAATTACTTTTTGGGATTCAGCGGAGGCAATGTGGCCGTGACCACCTGTTGACCATTTTTGACCTCAACCATGAAGCTCTCGCGATCCAGGTCTCCCTTGTCGTCAAAGCAAACATCCATCAGCAAGCCTGGGGTTTGCTTGGCGCTGAAACAACTACCTCGAATAGCAGCTGCCACGGCCTTTCGGTCCAGCTTGCCCACTTTTTCAATCGCCGCCTTCAGCACGTAGACGCCGGTGTATCCCTTGATGCCGTTGTGGTCCGACTCGGATTTGTACTCGGCTTTGTATTTGGCTCCGAAGGCTTTGATCGGCGTGGCTTCCACAGTCAGGCCAACGTGACCCAAGGCACCGTTGGCGGCATCACCGGCCAGCTCGATCACTTTTTGACCGATCAAGGTGGTTTCGCCAATGAGTGGTTTCTTCACGCCCTGCTTGCGAAATTCACGCAGCATTCGGGCTGATTCCTCTTCGTTGGTCACCACGAAAATCGCATCCGCATCGCTTTGCTTGGCCTTCAGAACTGCTGCAGAAAAATCCACTGCACCGGCATCGGTCGAAATGTCAGCGACTACCTTGGTGGACGAGCCTTCGAGCAACTTGGCCATGGTGTCACGGCCGCCTTTGCCAAAGTCGTTGTTGGCGTAAATCACTGCCAGCGTTTTGTATTTGGCCGTGATGAACTTGGCCAACTTGGGGTACGAAATGTTCTGACCGAACGCCGTGCGAAACACGTAGGGGTTGCCTTGGGCCGTGATACCAGCCGCTTCTCCACCCGTGAAGTTGGGCACTTCGCCACGCTTGGATTCAGCCATGGACACCATGATGGAGCCAGAGTAGACAGGGCCGTAAATAGCAAACACATCGTTGTCCACAGCCTTTTGCGTCAAGCCCTTCGCGACACCCGGGTTGGTCTGCGTGTCTTCCGTGGTGTAGCTGATCTTTTTGCCCAGAATACCGCCAGCTGCATTGATTTCCTTGATGGCCAACTCCACACCGTTCTTGAACACGGTACCTGCTGTGGTGCCAGGGCCTGACAGCTCCACGATGTTGGCGATTTTGATGTCTTGAGCCTGGACCAGGCCGGTGGCAACCAGCGCGGCGCTGGCAATCAAGGTTTTGATGAGTTTCATGGTTGTCTCCTCGAGGGTGGAAAGGCGGGCTATCAAGCCCAGGGGTTGCATGGGCACACCATCATTCCGGCACATGGCAGCGTGATGGCACTGTAGGTTCGATGACGGCATGTGTTGCAGGTTTTTGGCGCTTGACTGTTCATTTATCGATACCAAGTGTTCAATAATCGAACGTTTAGAGGGTTAGTCCTGAGCACACACAGAAAGCCCCAGCGCATGCCGAACCGCGATCCGCGCAAACACCAATCCCGGGCCTATCGTGATGCCAGGCGCCGGATACGTTCCGCCCATGATGGAGTGCATGTCGTTTCCCACCGCATAAAGGCGTGGAATGGGCCGATGGTCAACGTCCAAGACGCGCGCGTTCTCGTCGGTGGCAAACCCCGTGGAGGCACCGATGTCCCCAGGGTAGAGCCGGATTGCATAGAAGGGAGCTTGCTCTAAAGGACCGAGATTGGGATTGCGTCCCGTCCAGGCGGGATCACCCAGGTTTTGCTGATAGGCCGTCTCACCGCGATGGAAATCCGGATCCGCCTCCGCCGTTGCGTGGCTGTTGAATCGCTGCACTGTGGCTTGCAATGTGTTCGCGTCTATCCCCAGCTTGCCAGCCAGTTCGGCCAGCGTCGAGGCTTCGGTCAGATAACCATCCGCCAGGAATGGGGCCAAGCCGGATCCACCAGGTCGCACCATGCCCAGGCCATATTGACGCAAAGCCCGGGCATCGCACACCAGATAGGCGGGGATGCTGGGCGTTTGCTGATGGGCGGCTTGCATGGCCAATCCAAACAAGTGATAGGACGTGCTTTCGTTGAGGAAACGCTCGCCTCGCGCATTGACCGTGATCATGCCGGGCTTGGCACGATCCATCACGAAATGAGGGAACGCCGCCGTACTGCCGTCCGCACGTTGACGCAAGGACACGGGCGCCCAGAATGCATGCGACATTCCACCTTGTCCGTATACCGCGCCCAGATGTTGCGCCACGTCATGCGCCTGTCCCGTGTGTCCTGGCGCAGCCGGTGACCACTCGGACGGAATTCCCGGCAGCATTTGCGCTCGCAGTTGCCCATGGCGGTTGAAGCCACCACTGGCCAGCACCACTCCCTTGTCCACGCAAACACGGCGCCGCTCGTCATTGCTTACCAAGTCCACCCGCTCCACACCTTGGCCCCCCCTCACCAGGTGTTCCACCGTGGTGTTCAAGGCCAACGTCACTTTCTCCTGCGACATCAAGGAGTACAGCAAGCGCGCCACATGCGCATTGCCCATGACCAAACGCGTACCACGCGGATAGCGCAGTCGATCCATCGCATGACGCCACACGATCTTCACTGAATGCATTAACGAAGCCCAGGACTTTGTCATGCCGAGCAAGTGGTTGATGTCCGTGCGATCCACCATCATGCCGCCCAACACCGTGAACTCGGGAATGGGGGGGCGCAGTAACGCAAAGGCTTCGCCAAGCAAACGACCGTCGAAAGGCAGCGGCTCGAGCGCGCGCCCGTTGAGCGTTGAGCCCTCCAAGTCCGAAATGTAATCTGGGTGTTTGGGATAGGGCCGGTAACGCAAAGCACTGCGACGCTCCACCTCTTCCACCGTGGCACGACCTTGATCCAAAAATGCCTGACGCACAGCAGGGGAGGTACGATCACCCACGGCGTTGTCCAGATAACGCTTGGCCTCGTCCAGGGTGTCTTGGGGATTGACCTGGATCGAGTGGTGTGAACCCGGTATCCAACTGGTGCCTGCCGACCAAGCCGTGGTTCCGCCCACGAGACCCGTGCGCTCAACGATCAGCACCCGAGCACCTTCCAAAGCCGCAAACAGCGCCGTCGAAAGACCTGCACCTCCGGCGCCGATCACCACCAGATCGTAGGCCGGGTCTTCTGGTAACTCGCGTAACCCTTTTTTCAAGACTTGCATGCCCATGTTGTTCAGGCCTCAAGTAGAAACTGCACCACCAGGTCGCGCACACGAGCAAACATATCCGTCCCGGTCATGTTGCTGCACCCCACCGCACGAGCTGCTGCAATCATGGGCGACACGGCCGGCGCGGTGATGACACACCCCACGAATTGATGGGCCTTGAACCGGGTGACATCGAGGGGGTACGGATCGCCCTCGCGCATTCCAATCGGCGTTGCGTTGATCAGCAATTGAAAGCCACTGGGATCTGGACTGCCCACAGACACGCGCCCCAACCCCAAAGCGGCCAGACGGTAAATCAAGGCATCACGTCGTGCTGCATCGGCGTCATGCACGGCTAACTCACTAACACCCGCAGTCATAAGTGAATAGGCGATGGCCGAACCGGCTCCCCCCGCCCCGACCAACAAGGCCCGTTGGCCTTGAGGGTCACAACCCTTGAGTTTCAAGGCGTCCACATAGCCCACGCCATCGAGCATGTCACCATGCCAACTACCGTCTGCATTGCGGCGCATCGTGTTCACCGCTTTCAAGAAGCTAGACCGATCCGTGGTGGTTGAACACAGGTCAAAAAGGGCGAACTTGTGCGGCACCGTCACGATGATGCTGTCGACGTTTTGAGCCAGCGAGACACCTTTGGCCCAGGTCATCAAGTTTGCCGGTGCCACGTGCGCGGGGATACACACGGCGTCGTAGCCAGCATCAGCAAACGCCTGCGTCACACCAGCAGGTGATTTAACTTGGGCAATTGGATCGCCCACGATGAAATGAACCCGGGTGGCGCCGCTCAAGGCTTGAGACATGTCGTGCTCGCTTGTTTTTGAAAGCCCCGCCGCCCACGGTGGCAGCGGAAGGTGGGGCGATGATACACAAAACTGGAATTCAATTCAACTATTGAATTTAATTCAGATAATGAGTAAACTTCCCCGCATGAACGGCGTCCTCGAACGAACATTGGGCATTCTCGAACTGCTCTCGCAGCACAGTGAGGGCATGGAGCTGGCTGCCATTGCCGACACCCTGAACATTCCCCGCAGCGCAGTTCACCGTCTATTGGCCGATCTGGTTCGCCTGGGCTATGTGCGCCAGGCTCGCGGGCACGGCGATTACCTGCTGAGCACCAAGCTGGTTTCCATGGGGCTGACCTACCTGAGCAACACAGGCATCGTGGACATCGCCCAACCATTGCTCAATCGACTGGCTGACGTCTCCGGTGAGTTGGTACGCCTGTCGGTGGTGGACGGCGAGCGCCTCACTTGGGTTGCACGGGCCCAGGGTGCCCGCCAGGGGCTGCGCTACGACCCCGACATGGGCAGTGACGCGCGCTTGTCGTGTTCATCGTCTGGCTGGGCCTGGCTGTCCACCATGACTGACGATGCTGCCTTGGCTCTTGTGGCGCGCCAAGGCCTGGGGCTACCCGATCAATTTGGCCCGGCAGCGCCTGGCTCGTTGCAAGAGGTGCTGACAGCTGTGCAGGCCACCCGTGAGCGCGGGTACAGCATCACCACAGACACCTACACGGCGGGCCTCTCGGCCATCTCCGCCCCGGTTCGGTTTGCGGGTCACACTGCATTTGGCGTTCTGACCATTGCAGGTCCCACGGTTCGCTTCAACCAGGAGCGAATGCAAGCGCTTGGCCCCGAGCTGATGAGCACCGCCCAGCAACTGGCCACCCTGAGCGGGGCCTCGCCCTTTTTCCAATTGACCACCGACGCGGGGCAAGCCGCCGTATCAGACCCACGCAAGCCGATTTACGCCGCCTGAGCGGGAAAGCAGACGATGAGCTTGCCCCCCATACACCCACTGGCTTGCGATGTCTTGGTCATCGGCTCGGGCGCGGGTGGCTTGTCGGTAGCCGTCACGGCAGCGCACCTCGGCTTGTCGGTGGTGGTGGCTGAAAAAACCTCGCACTATGGAGGCACGACGGCTTGGTCGGGTGGCTGGATGTGGATTCCCCGTAACCCTCTCGCCAGAGAAGCCGGAATCCAGGAAGACATCGATCAACCGCTGTCATACCTGCGGCACGAGTTGGGTGAGCGTTTCAATGAGGCACAAGCCCGCACGTTTTTAGAAAACGGGCCGGGCATGGTGGACTTCTACCGCCGCCGCACGGCCTTGCAGTTTATCGATGGCAACGCCATTCCCGACTTCCATGGCCAAACCCCTGGCGCAGCCACAGGGGGGCGCTCGGTGTGTGCAGCGCCATTCGACGGGCGGCGCCTGGGCCAGCGGCTGTACGACCTGAAACCGCCGTTGCACGAAACCACCTTGTGGGGCATGGGCATCGCGGCGGGTGCTGAGTTGCGGCACTTTTTCAATGCTTTGCACCAACGAACCTCTCTCTGGTACGTGACTCAAAAACTGGTGCGTCATGTATGGGACCTGTTGCGATACAGACGCGGCACTCAACTCGTCAACGGCAACGCGCTGGTGGCAGGTCTCGCTCGATCTTTGCTCGATAAATCTGGACGCATTGTGGTGAACAGCCCTGCCACACGCTTGCTCCGAGACGGCAAGCGCGTGACCGGCGCTGTGCTGCAAACCCCCGAAGGCCCTTTGCACGTGCAGGCCCGATGCGGCGTGGTGTTGGCTTGTGGCGGGTTTCCGCATGACGAGGATCGCAAGCGTCAACGGCTGGCGCATGCCCCCACGGGTCGTGAACATTGGTCGGCAGGCTCACGGAGCAACACGGGAGACGGCTTGCGACTCGGCGAGAGCGCTGGCGGCCAGGTCCGAGACGACTTGACGCAGGCGGCAGCCTTGGCGCCAGTGTCGCTGGTGCCGCGTGATCGCTCACACCCAGGAGATGACACCCCCGCGCAAGGACATGCACACTTCCCGCATCTGATCGAACGCGCAAAACCTGGCCTGATCGCCGTCAATCGGCACGGCTCGCGGTTCACCAATGAGGCCAGCTCCTATCACGACGTCATGCAAGGCCTGCTGGCCGCAACGCCCCAGGGCGAAGCGCCTGAGGCCTGGTTGATTTGCGACCACGACTTCATTCGCTTTTACGGACTGGGTGCAGTCAAACCCGCCCCCCTGCCCTTGACCCCCTGGCTGGCCAACGGCTACCTGAAGCAAGGAAGTACCGTGCGCGAGCTGGCACAAGCCTGCGGCATCGATCCAGTTGGTTTGCAATCCACGATCACGCGCTACAACACCTTGGCAATCGAAGGACACGATCACGACTTTGGCCGAGGGACGACCGCTTACAACCGCATTCAGGGTGACGCCGCGCGTGCCACGGCACGCGGACTGAGCAACCCCTGCATGGGCCCGATCGAACACGGACCGTTTTATGCGGTCAAGGTCGTCATGGGCAGCTTGGGCACGTTCGCCGGTTTGCGTGTGAACGACCAAGCCCAGGTGTTGGACGCTCACCAACAACCCATTGCCGGCTTGTACGCCAACGGCAACGACATGAGCAGCATGATGGGGGGGCATTACCCAGCGGGTGGCATCACCCTGGGCCCGGCCATGACGTTTGGCTACATCGTCGCTCACCACCTGGCGGGCATCGATCCTGCGCACAGCCCACTCAACGATTCAACTGCGAGCAATTGAACCCCTCTGAACTTCGATGAACCTTGACTGAAATCACCATGTACTACGAACTCGCCACGATGACCCTGCCCTTTGGCACCGCAGGCCAAGCAGCCACTCAGGTTCAAGCCTTCACCCAAGATCCACAAGCGCAAGGCGAGTTGTTGGGCTGCTGGTTCTCTGACATCGGCCAGCTCAACCAGATGATCGTGATGCGCGGCTTTGATACGCTGCAGGCCTTGCAGGCCGAACGTCAACGCACCCACCAGCACGCCAGCCCCTTTGGCTGCGGCGAGATTTTTCAGAGCCTGGAGTTGCACAGCTACCAAGGATTTTCGTGGATGAAGCCCGTGCGTCCCACAAGCGAGTCAGGCGTTCAAGGGCCTGTTTATGAAATACGCACCTATGGCATCAAACCTGGTGGTGAACAACCCACCATCGACCTGTGGCAACAGTACGTGCCCGCACGCGAAAAACTCTCGCCTTGCATCGTGGCCATGGTGGCCTTGGACGGGACACCGCGATTTACCAATATCTGGGCCTACGAAAGCCTGAACGCACGCAGCCAGATCCGCGCTGAGGCTGTTGCCCAAGGCATCTGGCCCCCCAAGGGAGGACCTGCGCACCTCACCACAAACATGTTTTCCACTATCGCCTTGCCGACCGCTGTCTCGCCACTCAAGTGAGTGTCACCATGAAACGCGCCCATTCACTGGCCTATTTAACGTCACACCGCTGCACGCCAACTGAGGCTGTCCGTATCGCCTCACAAACAGGCTACGAGTTCGTGGGCTTGCGCGTTTGGCCGAATGCGCCAGGAGCACCTCAACAGCAATTGATAGACGATCCCACCGCGCTGCGTGAGACCTTGGCGGCCTTGCGCGATACCGGCGTTGGCGTCTTCGATCTGGAAATCATTCGAATCAACGAAAGCTTCGATCCGCGCAACTGGAACGCGTTATATGAGGTAGGAGCACAGTTGCAAGCACGCGCCATCCTGGTGGCGGGTGACGACGAAAACGAAGCTCGCTTGACCGATAACTACGCCCGCCTGTGCGACGTGATGCAGCCTTACGGCATGACAGCAGACTTGGAATTTATGCCCTGGACGGCCGTGAAAGACGCCCGCTCAGCGCTACGGATTGTGCGCAACGCCGGCATGCCCTCTAACGCCGGCATCTTGGTGGACGCCTTGCACGTCGGCCGCTCGAGCACGACGTTGGACGATATTCGCGCCATCCCGCGCGAGTTGCTCCATTACGCACAAATCTGCGATGCCGAAGCAGGCACACATTTCAGTCCTGAGCAAATGATTCACACGGCACGTTGCGAGCGCTTGTTGCCTGGAAACGGCACGATCGACCTCCCAGGGCTGATGTCTGCCCTGCCATCTAATTTGCCGGTGAGCGTGGAAGTGGTGAACTTCACACGCGAAACCCATACCCCCCCGACCGAATGGGCTGCCGAATGTCTGGCGGCCAGTCGTCCCTATACCCTCTGACACAACACAGAACCCTGGACAGACCCATCATGGACTTCTCGCTGAATGACGAACAAAAAATGCTGATTGAAACGGTGCGCCGTTTCATCGCCGAAGAGTGCCACCCCCTGGAAGACGAGATCGAATCGCAAGGCTTTCTAGACAAGGCTAAAGCGCAAGCGCTGCACGACAAGGCCAAGGCCTTGGGTCTTTATGGCATGAACATGCCAGCCGAGTTGGGGGGCGGCGGACTGTCCAATCTGGATCGCATTCTGTGCGAAGAACAATTTGGTCACACCGCAGACATCCTCATTCGACGCGCTTTTGGCAACGTATATGAACCGCTTTTGCATTGCAAAGGGGAACAGGTCGACCGGTGGCTCAAACCTGCTGTGGAAGGGGTGAGAACTTGTGCCATCACTATCACTGAACCCAGCGCAGGCTCGGACGCGGCGGGTATCAAGACCAGCGCAGTCAAGAACAACCAAGGCTGGGTTCTCAATGGCAGTAAACATTTCATCAGCGATGGCGAATGGAGCGACTTCTTTCTGGTGTCCGCCAAAACCGGCGAGAAAGAAATCTCCATGTTCATGGTAGACAAAGGGCTGCCCGGCTTCACCGTGGGCAAAGACCAGAAGATGATGGGTCTGCGCGGCACCCCACATCTGGAGCTGTTTTTTGATAACGTTCAGCTTGAGGATGCGGCCTTGCTGGGTGAAGCCGGACAAGGCTTCAAGCTGGCGATGGGTGCACTGAATGTGGTTCGGCTGGCCCAAGTGGGTGCTCGCGCCGTAGGAAAAGCCAGCCATGTGTGCGAGATGGTGGTGAACTGGGCCAATGAACGCAAACAGTTCAACACCCGCATTGGTGACTTCCAAATGGTGCAGCAGATGATCGCCGACAGCGTGATCGAGATCAACGCTGCGCGCTGGATGGTGTATCACGCCGCCTGGATGCTGGATCAGGGGCTCGATGCCCGCGAGCAAATTGCCATGGTGAAGGTGCACGCCGCTGAGACCTTGGGTCGGGTGGTCGACCGCGCCGTGCAAGTGTTTGGTGGCATGGGATTTTGCAAAGAACTGCCCATCGAGCGCTATTACCGTGATGCGCGCATCTACCGAATTTTTGACGGCACCAGCGAAATTCACCGTGGCGTGATTGCCAAGAGCACGCTCAAGAAAGGTGCCACGCTGTTTGACGTCAATCGCTGAACAGACCAAACGATATTCAAGCACGGCGATCACCATGCAATCCAAATTCATGACGGCGGCTCAAGCGGCCGAACTCATCCGCGACGGCGATACCGTCGGCTTGATGGGAGGCGGCGGCGGCCTGATGGAAGCCACCCATCTGTTTGAAGCCGTGCAGGCCAGATTCTTGAGCACGCAGCACCCACGTAATCTCACCATGCTTCATGCATTGGGTATCGGCGACAAAAAAACCAAGGGCATGAACTGCTTCGCGCACGAGGGCATGGTTAAACGTGTGATCGGCGGTCATTGGGTGTGGTCACCCGCCATGCAACAACTCGCGCTGGACAACAAGATCGAGGCCTACATCCTTCCGGGTGGTGTGAGCAGCCAGTTGATGCGTGAAATTGGCGCCGGTCGTCCCGGTCTCATCAGTCACGTAGGCTTGGGCACGGTCTGCGACCCGCGCCACGGCGGTGGGCGCATGAACGAAGCTGCCCAAGACGATTTGGCCGAGGTGATCCAGATCGATGGTCGTGAATGGCTGCGCTACAAGCCATTTCCTATCCATGTGGCCATCGTACGCGCCAGCGCGGCGGATGAGGAGGGCAACATCAGCTTCGAACACGAGGCCGCCAACCTGGACGCGCAATCGCTGGCCTTGGCTGCACGCAACAGCGGTGGCACCGTCATCGTGCAAGTCAAAGAACGCCTGCCCCGCGGCTCTCTAAAAGCTCGCGAAGTCCGCATTCCTGCGGCCTGGGTTGACGCCATCGTGGTCGACCCTTCACAAAAAACCAGTTACGACATCCCCTTCGACCCCGCATTCAGCGGCGAATTGACCGGGGACGCCCGGGCATCCAGCGAAGCCGAAGACCACGCACGTGAAGTGGCTGCAGCTCAAGAGGCTTTCAGTGAGAGACAGGCCGTGGCTCGACGAGCAGCACAGGAACTGTTCAACACTGGTAAGTCTCGCCCCATCATCAACTATGGCGTGGGCGTACCCGATGCTGTGGCCAAGTTGATCGCAGCGCGCAATGATCAACACCGCATTTACCAAACCATCGAGCATGGCACTTATGGCGGCACCCTGATGGACGGCGTTTTATTTGGTTACTCTAGAAATGCCTCCGCGATGCTGGACGCAGCAACACAGTTCGACTTTTATGGTGGAGGTGGCCTGGACATAGCGTTTCTGGGCTTCGGGGAATTTGATGAAAAGGGCAACGTCAACGTGTCAAGACTTGGCGGTGTTACGGTTGGACCCGGGGGCTTCATCGACATTGCACAAAACGCCAAGAAAGTGGTTTTTTGCGGCACCCTGTGCGCCAAGGGAGTCAAGCTTCAGACTGGCGATGGATACATGCGCGTGTTGCAACAGGGGGCCGTTAAGAAGGGTGTCAAGCAAGTGGATCAAATCACCTTCAGTGGCCCACAAGGTCTTGTAAGGCGTCAAGAAGTTCTGTATTTGACTGAGCGTGCCAATTTCAGATTGACTCCCCAGGGGGTTGAGTTGTTCGAAATTGCCCCGGGAATTGATCTGCATCGAGATGTACTGAATCAAATGGAATTCATGCCGAAGCTGGCTGACAACATCCAGCTGATGTCAGCCGACTTCTTCAATTCAAACGATTCAGTTTCTTCAGATTCAACGGCACCCTCTAGGGCTACGGGTCAGTCAGTGTGAACGGCAACTCACATCCGACTGCGAGGCGGCTGCCCAGTTGGGGGGCGACCGGACGACTTTGTCCAAGGTACTCAATGGGCGAGCAGCGATCGGCCCCGCGATGTCGCTACGTATGGAACGTTGTCTTAACTAGCTTGCTCAGTTTTCAGACCCCTTGTATTGGCGAGGTCTGGGATTCGAACTCATATTCAGCCTCAAGTCGAGCCTGACGAAAATGTTTCCCATGGGATACATTTAATGGCATGATTCAGATCCAGCAAACTGAAACTTACGCCAAATGGTTCGCTGGTTTGCGAGACCGAGTCGCCAGGGCTCGCATTGACATCCGCACCCGACGCTTGTCTCTGGGCAACGCCGGGGATTCCAAGCCCGTTGGCGAGGGCGTCTCGGAACTGAGGGTTGATCACGGGCCCGGATACCGGGTCTATTTCATCCAGCGCGGTGAAGTCGTTATCGTCTCGTCTTGCTGGCTGGAGGCGACAAGTCCACACAGGACAAGGACATCCTTGCTGCCAAGTCCTTGGCCAGAGATTTGAAGGAGTATTGACTATGCCCAAAACCAAGACTCACGTCTGGGACCCCGCTGAGCATCTTGTCACCGAACAGGATATGGCGGCCTATCTGGAGGCGGCACTTCAAGAAGGCGACTCCGCACTCATCGCAGCCGCGCTGGGCGATATCGCGCGAGCCAAGGGGATGGGACAGATTGCACGCGACGCAGGGTTGGGACGCGAAAGCCTCTACAAAGCGCTTTCGGCTGAGGGCAACCCCGAGTTTGCAACCATCATGAAAGTAGTTGCCGCACTCGGACTTCAACTGCATGTCTCACCTGCCAAGGTGGGGGCTTGAACATGCGCTTCATTGTGAACTTTAACGACTCAGCAGAAATGGCAAACATCCGCCAAAAGCTGGAACCCGATCATCTGTGTTGCCTCGAACAGCACCATGCAGAAATTCCGATGGCCAGCGGGCTCAAAAATGAAGATGGTTCGAACTTGATCAGTCAATTGGTTCTGATGGCCCAAAAGGGACTGTATAAATAATTCGCTCAGTTTTCAGTCCCCTTTTTTGGTGGGGTGAGGGATTCAAACTGACGGCCAAGAAGCAACCACCTTGCTGCGCGTAGCGCCACGCGCTACAATCAGATCCATGATCCGAAGCTTCAGGCACAAGGGCGTTGAGCGCTTCTTCACAGCTGGCTCACGCGCCGGGATACAAGCTGCTCACGCCCCGCGCCTAGCTCGGCAACTTTCTGCGCTGGATGCGGCGGCCCGACCGGAAGACATGAACCGTCCCGGCTGGGACTGGCATCCCTTAAAGGGCGGGCTTTCCGGTCATTGGTCAGTGAGCGTGAACGGCAACTGGCGCTTGACCTTTGCATTTGAAAACGGCGATGCCATCCTGGTGGACTATCAGGATTACCACTGAGGTGACCATGAGTTCGATGTTCAATCCCCCCCACCCCGGCCTCTCCTTGAGGGACGACATACTGCCTGCCTTGAACCTGCAGGTGGGCGAGGCGGCTGCCCAGTTGGGCGTCGACCGGACGACTTTGTCCAAGGTACTCAATGGGCGAGCGGCGATCAGCCCCGCGATGGCGCTACGTATCGAACGTTGGTTGGGGCGCGACCATGGCGGGGCGGATGAAGTGTTGCTGGCGCAGC
>JACCDM011851801.1_pt1 | contig 18228 bp, 18 predicted proteins | sample 7445851 | NCBI WGS metagenome assembly JACCDM01 (sample SAMN15323438, study PRJNA562643) | freshwater metagenome | isolation source: river surface water | place: USA:Blue River Watershed | collected 2017-08-16
CCTCCATTAGCTGCTGCATAGGCAGAGGTTCCACCTTGACCCGTTTCGGCAGTTTTAGATCCAATATTTACGATTGAGCCTTTAGATAGTTTTAAATAAGGTAAACAGGCTTGTGCCATCAAATAATAATGCGTAAGATTAGCATGTAAGGACTTCATGAATTTTTCATAGTCACCATTTTCTAATCCAACTCCATCATTGACCCCTGCATTGTTTACTAAACCATCTATTTTGCCGAAATACTTAGCGATATCGTTTACTACACGAATACATTCCTCTGGTTTGCATAATTCTGCAACAAAAGAAAATGCTTGTCCTCCAGTGGCGTGTATCTTCTCAATGGCTTTTAAGTTATCAGCCTCATTTCTGCCCACAATTGCAACCATAGCCGATTCTAATGCCATACTTTGACTAATGCCCTCTCCGATTCCTTTGGCACCTCCTGTGACAATGATAACCTTTTCTCTTAAACCTAAATTCATGATTAATCTAAATTGTAAAATTGAATACAGTTTTTTGAATGTATCTTTTCTTTTTCGTTAGAAGTTAAATTTTCGATTGATTTACCATAAATTTCTAACCATTGATCTAATTCTGCTGCTAATAACAATACGGGATAATCTGATCCAAACATCAATCGATTCGGTCCAAAAACTTCAAGTGCATGGTCAATTACTTCTCTAATATCATCTTCCTTCCATTTAGTCCAATTTGCTTCTGTTACAATGCCAGAAATTTTGGCACATACATGGTCTAATGATTTAAAATGTACTATTTCTTTCTTCCAAGCTTCAATATTTCCAGAGGCTAAAGGCGCTTTTGCTACATGATCCAAAACTATTTTCTGCTGGTTTACTTCCTGACAAAATTTAATTCCTCCTTTTAATTGATGTGGAAATATCAATAAGTCGTAAGTGTAATCAAAGGAATCTAATTGTTTTACACCATCCACGAATTTTTTATTTTGTAAAAACGCTGGATCTTTCTCGGCTTGAACAATATGTCTGAACCCTTTTAAATCTTCGAATTGAGAGAAATATTCTAATCGTTGGTCCAATTGATCATCTCTTAAATCTACCCAGCCAACCACTCCTTTGACAAAATTATTTTGTTCAGCTAAGGATAATAAAAATAAAGTTTCCTCTTCTGATTGATCTGCCTGAACAGCAACACAGCCTTCAATATTTCTTTCCTTGAAAATAGATTCTGCTTCAAGAGGATAAAAATCTCTTCTGATACGACTCATTTGAGGCGTAATCCAAGAATCTCTTTCTTCATTATAATTCCAAAAATGCTGATGCGAATCAATCATATTTATATCAACTTTCAACTCTCAACTCTCAACTCTCAACTCTCAACTCATTTATACGCAACCGCTACTTGCCTCTGCTCACCCAACCCATCCATTCCTAATGTCATTACATCACCTGCTTTGAGGTAAATAGGTGGATTGAATCCTAAACCTACCCCATGTGGTGTACCCGTTGAAATAACGTCTCCTGGCAATAGGGTCATAAATTGCGAGATATAAGAAACTACTTGTGGGACATTGAAAATTAATTGCTTGGTATTTGATGTTTGAAAACGCTTACCATTAACATCCAACCACATATTTAGATTGTGAACATCTTCAATTTCATCTTTGGTAGCCAAAAATGGTCCTAAAGGAGCAAATGTATCACAACCTTTACCTTTCGACCAATTCCCGCCTCTTTCTAATTGAAAAGCTCTTTCAGAAATATCATTGTGTAAACAATAGCCTGCAATGTAATCATAGGCATCTTTCTCCTCAACATATGAGGCTTTTTTACTTATTACGATGGCAAATTCTACCTCCCAATCCGTTTTTTCTGAGTTTTTAGGGATAATGACATCATCAAATGGTCCGGATAAAGCAGTAGTGCTTTTGAAAAATAAGATGGGCTCGGTGGGTATAGCAGCACCTGTTTCTTTTGCATGATCCGCATAATTTAAGCCCACACAAATGATTTTACTTGGTCTTGCCACACAAGAACCTATTCGCTCGACCTTAGTAATTTCAGGCAAATTTCCTTTTGAGATTATTTGACTTAAATTATGTAGACCATCTTGCTCAAAAAATGATTCATTGAAGTCGGTAAAATGCTCCGAAACATCAAAATATCTACCTTCTATTAAAACGGCTGGTTTCTCATTTCCTATAGCTCCTATTCTTACTAATTTCATGTTACAAATTTTTAATTACCGCCCACATGGTTTCAGCTAGAAAAGTATTTCCTGCTTCGTTTAAATGAACACGGTCGGTTGTTAATACACCAGATGCCTTATTTTCGATATTGTTTTTAATTTCATAGTCCATAAAAGACTTTCTCAAATCAATCAATTTAACTTGATTGTTTTCTGCAATTTTTCGAATCATTCCTGAGAAGAAATTTAAATCTCCATCATTTTCATTGCTGTTGTCATTTCGCTCTCCAATAACTGTTGGAGTGCATATAACTACTTGTGAACCAGAGTTTTGAATTCTTTTAATTAAAGCATTATAGAAACGTTCAAATTTGTCGGCATCTGTTCCTGTTCTTGATGTGGTCTTATGCCAAACATCATTAATCCCAATATAAATAATGACAATATTTGGTTTTTTGGCAATTACATCTTCTTCATGTCTTAAATACAAATCATAAACTTTGTTTCCTCCAATTCCTGCTCCAATTAATTCATATTTACCTGATAATCCTTCCTTGGCAACAATTTGACTCATTTTGGTAATATAACCAGTAGCACCTACCCCAGCTTGGGTAATTGAATCTCCAAAGAATACAATTCGAATAGGATTGTCTGCTCTAAAAGAGAATAAAACAACACTAAATAATGTCAAAATGGTTAAAAATTTAATTCTCATAGTTTTAATTGTTTAAATATAAAAATCCACCGTCGATGGGGTAATCACATCCTGTGATAAACTCCGCTTCGTCCGAACATAAATACAAGGCTAATGTAGCAATTTCTTCTGGTTTTGCCATCCTGCCTATTGGTTGCGAAGCAGATAATTTTTGAAACATTTCTTCTTGATTATTAGGATAGTTTTTAGCGATAAAACCATCCACAAAGGGTGTATGCACTCTTGCTGGTGAAATACTATTACACCTGATACCATGATGCAAATAATCTTTTGCTACCGATTGAGTCATCGATTTTATAGCACCTTTTGTCATTGAATAGCCAAACCGATCTGGAATACCAACGGAAGCAGCAATAGACGCCATATTTAAAATAACACCTTTACCTTGTTCCAGCATGCCATCAATAAAAGAGTGCATACAATAAAATGCTCCTTTTACATTTACATCAAATATTCGTTGAAAATCTGCTGGATTTGTATTTTTCAAATTGCCAACTTGTGCAATTCCAGCATTATTAACTAAAATATCAATTGGTTTTAAGGATAAGGCTAATGCCTGTATGGCTTCTAAATTGGTAATGTCAATCAAATGCAATTTTGCATTTGATTGAATAGATTGTACTTTCTCAATCGTTTTTCGTGTCCCTTCTGAATCTAAATCAATGATATGTACCTCAGCACCCTGCTTCGCAAATGCCAAAGAAATAGAACGACCAATACCTGATCCACCTCCAGTAATTACAACCTTTTTATTCTTATAATTAAACATATTAATTCATGATTTTTAAATTACCTCTTTCAACTCTCCACTCTCCACTTTCCACTTTCCACTTACAAAGAAACCCCTCTTCTCCAAAACATGAAATCATCTTGCCCTAATTGCATCGCTTTAGTTTGTAGCTCTCCTGAAGCCAATTTGATTACATATTCTAAAACGTCTTCACCCATTTCTTCAACGGTTTTTTCCCCTGAAATAATAGGTCCACAATTGATATCTATAATTTCAGGCAACTTTTCTGCTAAACGTGTATTGGTAGATAATTTTACCATTGGACTAATTGGATTTCCTGTTGGAGTACCTAATCCAGTTGTAAATAATTGAATAGTAGCACCTGCTCCGGCCATTCCTGTGGTTGCTAAAACGTCATTTCCAGGTGTGCAGACTAAATTTAAACCACTTTTTGTTACATATTGACCATATCCTAAAACATCTTCAATGGGAGATGTACCCGCTTTTTTGGCTGCTCCTGCCGATTTGATGGCATCAGTAATTAAGCCGTCTTTAATGTTTCCAGGTGAGGGGTTCATATCAAATCCAGCACCAACTAAAGCTGCTCTCCTAGCATATTCTTTCATCAAATAGCCAAAATTATCAGCTATTTCAGCATTTACAGATCTATTTTGTAATTCTTGTTCTACTCCGCATAGTTCGGGGAACTCAGCAATCATTACAGTACCTCCTAATCCTACAACTAAATCTGCTGTATGACCAATTGCTGGATTCGCTGAAATGCCAGAAAATCCATCAGATCCACCACATTTTACACCAATTCGTAATTTTGATAAAGGAGCTTCCTTTCTTTCTTGTCTATTGATTTCAATTAATCCTTCAAAAGTTTTTAATATGACTTCATTTAATAAATTTTCAACTCCGCTACCTTCATCTTGTTGTTGTTCAAAAAAATGAATGGGTTTAGAGAAATTAGAATCTTTTTCTTTTAATTTTTGTTTAAAAACTTCTATTTGAGAATGCTGGCATCCCAAACTTAATACACTTATTCCTCCAACATTTGGATTTAAGCAATATCCTGCCAATAATGCACATAAATTTTCTGAATCATCTTTGTTTTCTCCACATCCACTTTCATGTGTTAAAAATTTGATTCCGTCTACATTAGGGAACATAGGGCTTTTAAATACCAATGGACCATTAATTTTCTCTTCAGATAAGTTTAATTTTTCTCCTTTTTCAAATTGAGACTTTAATTGTGATACACGATTAGTAAATGGGTCTGTTTGTTCAAAACCTAATCCTTTAACAAATGCATTTTTAAGCAATTCGATATTTCTGTTTTCACAAAATACAAGGGGAATGACTAACCAATAATTAGCAACACCAACCTGACCATCCGCTCGATGGTAACCTTTAAATGTTCTATTTTTGAATCGATCAATAGTTGGAGCTGTCCATGAATACTCTTTTTGTTTACCCTTAAACTCTTGTGATGCGTGATGTAAATTAAAGGTATGTATTAATCCTCCTTTAAGAATATCTTGGCTTGCATGACCAACTAATACACCGTACATGGTCGCATTTCCACCTTTTGGTATAAATTCAGTAGTGAATTTATGTTTAGCTGCTATATCATCTACTAATATTATTTCATTATCAAGATGTTGTATAACTTCACCTTTTTTTAAATCTTGTAAGGCAACTAAAAGGTTATCTTCTGGATTAATTTGTAAAAAACGCTTACTCATATGTTATAATTCAAAAATTTTATTTGCTAAAACCCATTTGTGTCCTTCTTTTGTACCAGGTATCACTTGTTGAAAACTCGACATTAATTTTTCCCAAATTTGAACTTCCTCATTGGATAAATCCATTTTTTCTTTTTCTTCAAATGAAAAGTTGTCATCAGTTTCTAAATGCATCACTAATCTGTTTTCAAATCTAAAAATATCCATTTTGAAAATACCAGCATTCAGAATACTTTCTTTTATGACCTTAGGTATATTTTTATGATGTTCTTCATATGATGCTATTAAAGCTGGATCATTTTTTAAATCTAATAATAGAAAATAAGTCTTCATGTTTATTTTGATTCAATTTTAAATCCTTTTGCCGCATAATATACAATATATAAAAAGCATATTAGTGGAACTATTAATGCAATTTTAGGACCAATTTTAAATAAATAGGCAGTCATTGGTGGAATGATTGAACCTCCAACTATAGACATAATAACTAAAGAAGATGCCAATTTAGAATTGTCTCCTAAATCTTTACAAGACAAGGCAAATATGGTTGGAAACATGATGGATTGGAAAAAATATACCAACATTAAGGAAATAACAGCCCAAAGTCCTCCTCCTAAAATGCAAACAAACAAGGAAAGCACCGCTCCTAATGCATAAACAGTTAATATTTTATGACTTTCGAATTTTCCCATAAAATAAGTACCAACAAATCTTCCCAACATAAACAAAATAAAGGCAAAAGATGCATGAAAACTTGCAATTTGCACATCACTCATGGTTGTACTTATCTGGTATATCTTTTCTACAAACCACAAATTTGAATGTCTTGCTAAATCCAATTTAAAATCTACAAAATTACCCCAAATGGATACTTGAGCTCCTATATTTAAGAATTGGGCTAAAACTCCTAATCTTAAATGTTTAATTTTAAGTAATTCAGATATTTTCAAGGATGAATTTGTTCCTTTTTCTTCACTTTTTAATTCAGGCATTGTAGTAAATGCAAATAAAATTGCAATTAAACTAACGGCTATTCCTATCATTAAATAGGGATGTTGTACAGAATTAGCTGCTTGGTTTCGAATTTCCTCAGCTTGTACTATAGGCATTCGTGACAATTGATCTTTTGAATATTCCTTCTCAGAAAAGATAAATAAACTACCAATAACAGGACCTAAAATGGTACTTAATCCATTAAATGATTGTGCAAGATTCAATCTAAAATCGCCCGATTTTGCATCGCCTAAAACCGTAACATATAAATTCGCTGCCGTCTCTAAAAATGCTATACCACTGGCAATTAAAAATAATGCAAAAAGGAAAAAACTATATTCTCTTATACTTGCTGCTGGATAAAATAAAAATGCACCTAAAGCATACATCCCTAATCCAAATAAAATCCCCATTTTATAACCATATTTTTTCATGACAAATCCTGCAGGAAGTGCCATAACAAAATATCCAAAATAAAATGCAGTTTCAACAATATTAGCTTGCCATCTTTGTAAATCTAATGCTAATTGGAATTGCTTAACTAATGTTCCATTTAAGCTATTGGCCAAGCCCCAAAGAAAAAACAAGGAAGTAACTAATATTAACGGGAATAAATAGTTTTTATGGGAAGTTTCCGAAGTATGAATCTCCGATTTTTCAACAGGAAGGGCCATAATGAGCTGTTTTAGTTAAAAGTCGTTTAGACTTTTAATTTACCCTTATTTTTTTTAAATTCATTGATTATTTACAATAAATTGCCATTATGTACAAAATTATTTTCTTATTCTTCTTCAGTACATTTTATATTTTTGGTCAGTCAATACAACCTGTCTTTCCTGTTCCTTCTAAAAAACAATTAGAATGGCAGAAATTACAATATTACGGATTTATTCATTTCAATATGAATACTTTTACCAATGTAGAATGGGGAGAAGGAAAAGAATCTCCTGCCCTTTTTAATCCTACAAACCTAGATTGTAATCAATGGGCACGAATTGCTAAAAAGGCTGGAATGAAGGGTTTAATTTTAACAGTTAAACATCATGATGGGTTTACATTATATCCAAGTAAATATACAGATCATAATATATCTAAATCTCCTTACAAAAATGGTAAAGGAGATATATTAAAAGAACTTTCATTAGCATGTAAAAAATATGGCTTAAAATTAGGTGTTTATCTTTCTCCTTGGGATCGTTTTCATCCTGAATATGGAACAGATCGTTACAACCAAATTTATGTGAAAATGCAGGAAGAAATTTTAAAAAATTATGGTCCTATTTTCGAATTTTGGTACGATGGAGCAAATGGTGAAGGCCCTAATGGAAAAAAACAAGTATACGATTGGCCTTTGTTTAATGGAACTGTTAATAAATTAATGCCAAATGCCATTCAATTTTCAGATAATGGTCCTGATATTCGCTGGGTGGGTAATGAAAAAGGATTTGCCTATGATGAAACTTGGAGTCCTTTTAACAAAAATGAAATTTATCCTGGATTTCCTAAATTTGACGACTACCGAAATGGCCAGATCAATGGCTCTCATTGGGTACCAGTTGAGGTAGATGTAAGTATTCGTCCAGGTTGGTACTATCACCCTGAACAAGATAATAAAGTAAAAACTCCTGATAGTTTAATGAAAATTTACGTTTCTTCTGTTGGTAGAAATGGTAATTTATTGTTAAATATTCCTGTGGATAATCGCGGACTCATTCATTCAAATGATTCTTCTGCTCTTATTCAATTTGCACAACTTAGAGACAAATCTTTTAAAAATTTGTTGAATTTATCTAATCACAAAAAAACGGGAAATGCTAATCCTGAAATTACTATAGATTTAAATAAACCCATTAATGCTAATACTTTAATGTTACAAGAGCCTATTGCCTTTGGACAAAGAGTAGCTCAATTTAATGTTACTTTAATCGATAAAATGGGAAATTTAGAAGTAATTGAGGCAAAAACAATTGGAAATAAACGAATGATAACCTTTAAGGAAAGAGAATTGAAAAATATTAAAATCTCAATTATTAAATCAAGAGCTCAATCTTATATTTCAAATATTGAGCTCTATCGAATTATTTCAACACATAACGAATCGCTGTTCCACTAAAAGTGTAACCTGTTGTAAATTGTGTAGTATATACTTGATATTTGATATCCATTAAGGCAGTTGCACCTAAATCAATTGCCTTAGCGACTAATTTGTCAAGCAATTCTTTCTTTTTTAATTGTGTATTTCCAATATAAAGCATTTTACCATTCTGACTTTGTTTGTCTTGTAATGGTTCCTCGTTGCTTAAACTAATTTGTTCAATTACTGCATAGGATTGCTGAGGCTTACTTTCATTAGCTATAAAAATATCAATATCATATTTCAAAGGAATTTGAAATCCTAATCCTGAATGCGTCTCTAAACTTCCATCTTTAGGATTTTTAGAATAATAAGTATTTGGTTGTAAATTTTTTCCACAAGAAAAAAATAAACAACTAAAACTAGCTAATAAACAAACTTTAAATAGTTTCTGAATCATAAATCAAAACCCTCTCCCAATATTTAGAACAATCTTCAATAAATTTTAAATGCACCGGTACAACTTGATATTCATCGTGTGCAGCCTCATCTGCAAATACAGTTAATAAGCAATAATCATATGTACGATCAATTACAGGACGATTAGTAGCAGCTGGTTTTCCAACATTAAATTGTACTAAACCATCAATAGTTCCCAAAGTCTTAACACCTCTTTCAAAATCAGCTATTTCTGCTGCTGAAAGTCCCTTTTTTAGCCAAAAATTTACTACATGTACAAACATTATTTTATTAAATTTTCTTGTTGAATAATCTGCTTCAATTTTACTCCTAGTTCTTCAGATGCCGCTGCCAAAGGCATACGCACTTCAGCACTTCCATGGCCTAAAATTTCTAATATTTTTTTAACTCCTACAGGATTTCCTTCTTCATACAAATATGGATCAATAGTTAAGAATGAACCTAATGACTTTCTTGCTTCTGCAAAATTTCCTGCCAATCCTAAATGAATCATATCAGAAAACTGTTTTGGAAATGCATTGGCAATAACCGACATTACCCCAACTCCACCAATCGAAATGATTGGTAATGCTTGTACATCATCACCAGAAATCAATAAAAAATCTTCCGATTTATGATAAGCTATTTCCATGCATTGTTCAATAATACAACTTGCTTCTTTGATTCCTATTATATTTTCATGCTCTGACAGTTTTAATACAGTCTCAGCACTCATATTAATTCCAGTTCTACCTGGAATATTATACATAATCATAGGTACAGGTAATGCATCTGCAAGTGCGGTATAATGAGCAATTACCCCCCTTGCACTTGGTTTGTTATAGTATGGACAAACTGACAGAACAGCGTCAATACCCTCAAATGAAGAATCCTTAATTTGTTTAATTAAACTTTCAGTATTATTTCCCCCAAGTCCGTAAACAATTGGTAATTTTTTTGAATTTGCCTCCTGTACTGCTGATAAGATTTTTTTCTTTTCGTCAGCAGTAGTAGTAGCTGATTCACCAGTTGTACCTTGAACAACTAAATAATCAACCCCACCATTACTTACATATTGAACTAAATTTTTTAATCCATCATAATTGATCGATTTGTCAGCGTTCATTGGAGTGACCAATGCTGGAGCAACACCATGAAATTTTTTGTTATTATACTGCATGTTTATGAAATGAGGGATATAAATTCTTCCTCACTAATTATTTTAATATTTAATTGTTGAGCCTTTTCTAATTTAGCTGGACCCATATTTTCTCCTGCAACTAAAAAATCTAATTTGGAAGATATACTTGAAACAACTTTTCCTCCATTTGAAATAATTTTTAATTTCAAATCGTCTCGGTCAAAATTCTTAAAGACTCCCGAAATTACAAAACTTTTTCCTTCTAATGCTTTGCTTTCATAAACTATTTCCTTTATTTCTTCTTCAAATTGAATTCCTGCAAGTTTTAATCGATTGATAATTGACAAATTTTGCTCATTGTTGAAATAATCTTTCACACTTTGGGCAATTCGATCACCAATTTCAGGAACGGCAATTAACTCCTCTAAAGTTGCAGCTTGTAATTTTTCTATCGAGTGAAAAACTTGCACCAATTTTTCAGCAATTGTTGAACCAACATGTCTAATTCCTAATCCAAATAATACTTGTCGAAACGGTACCTCTTTTGATTTTAATAATGAACCTAAAATGTTTTGAATTGATTTTTGTTGAAATCCCTCTAAACCAATAAAATTTTCTGCCTTTAAATCATATAAATCGGCAACATTTTTCACCAATCCTTTATTATAAAACAATTCAATAGTTTCACTTCCAATAAATTCAATATTTAATGCTTTTCGTTGAATAAAATGTTCAATTTTGCCTTTTATTTGAGGAGGACAATTATTTTCATTAGGACAATAATGATTAGCTTCACCTTCCTCTCTGATTAATTCAGTTCCGCAATCAGGACAATTTTGAATAAATTCAAATTTTTTAGCTTGTATATCCCTCTTACTTAAATCTACACCTGTAATTTTAGGTATTATTTCTCCTCCTTTTTCTACAAAAATGATATCATTTTCATGTAAATCCAATCGTTCAATTTCATTTGCATTGTGTACAGATGCCCTTTTGACCATTGTACCTGCTAAATAAACTGGTTTTAAATTAGCAACAGGCGTAATATTTCCTGTTCTACCTACTTGGTAACTAATCGAAAGAAGCGTTGTGTAAGCAATTTCAGAGGGATATTTGTAGGCTATTGCCCATCTAGGAGATTTAGCAGTAAAGCCCAATCTTTCTTGTTGATTAAAATCATTAATTTTAATTACGATACCATCTGTATTTAGAGGTAAATCATTACGTCTATCTTCCCAAAAAGAAATATAATCCATAACCTCTTTTATATTCTTACATTTTTTCCAAGTTTTAGAAATAGGAAAACCTAACTTCTCAAAATGAACTAAACTTTCTTCATGCGTTTGAAATGGATTATCATTTGATAAAAACGAATAGATGAAACATTCCATTTTTCTTCTGGCAACTTCCGAAGAATCTTGCATTTTAAATGTTCCACTGGCCGCATTTCGTGGATTTGCCAAGGGAGAGTCTCCTTTAGCAATTTTTTCTTCATTGATTGTCTCAAATGAACTTAAAGGCATATATCCTTCTCCTCTCAATTCAAATTGATTGGGTAATAAAGTTGATTCTACTTTTAATGGCAATGAACGAATTGTCTTAACATTTGCAGTAATATCATCACCACGTGTACCATCCCCTCTCGTAACTCCTTTTTTTAATAATCCATTTTCGTACCAAAATGACAAAGCAACTCCATCAAATTTTAATTCACAGATATATTCATAGGTTTCATTTTCATCTAATCCTTTTTTTACCCTTTCATCAAAGTCTTTTAAATCTTCCTCATTATATGTATTCCCCAAGGATAACATGGGAAATTGATGTGTGACACTTTCAAAATTTTTAGTAATGCTTCCTCCTACTCGTTGAGTGGGACTATCCGAATGGGCAAATAATGGATAATCCTGTTCCAACTGAATCAATTCAGTTAATAATAGATCAAATTCTTGATCTGATACTAAACTTTGATTTTCTTGATAATAAGCATGATTATACTTGTTTATCAACACAATCAATTCATCCATTCTTTTTCTTACGTCCATTCCTTCAAATTAATCCTTAAATTTAATTAAATTTGTATCATGGAAAAAGTAATCATTGCCCCTTCTGTTCTCGCTTGTGATTTTTCAAAAATCGGACAAGAAATTGATATGTTAAATCAGTCTGCTGCCGAATGGATTCATATTGATGTAATGGACGGTGTTTTTGTTCCAAATATTTCATTTGGTTTTCCCGTTCTCGAAGCAATAAAGAAAAAAACAAACAAAGTTTTAGACGTTCATTTAATGATCGTTAACCCTGAAAAATATATTGAAACTTTTGCAAAAGCTGGTGCAAATATTATTTCAGTACACTTTGAAACTTGTCCTCATATTCACAGAACGATTCAGCAAATAAAAGATGCCGGTTGTAAAGCGGGTGTAGTTATAAATCCAGGTACTCCAACTTCTGTATTAAAAGATATTGTTTTTGATGTTGATTTGGTTTTAATCATGTCTGTAAATCCGGGATTTGGAGGGCAAAAATTTATTCCTAATGCAATTCAAAAAACAAAAGAAATTGCAGATATGGCAAAATTTGTTCAAAACAAGGGATTAAAAATTCAAATTGATGGTGGAGTAACAAATGCCAATGCTAAAGCATTGGTTGAAGCTGGTGCTAATGTATTAGTTGCAGGAAGTTTTGTTTTTAATTCCGAAAATCCAATTCAAACAATTCAAAATTTGATTGACACTACCGCCTAATCAATGATCAAAAAATCATTTTTTTTGTTTGTCTTTTGTCTCATTTCCCTAATAGGTTTTGCACAAAAAGTACATTGGGCTCAAAAAGTAGTTGCTGTTTCAAGTGAATTTTCAGATCCACTCATACAAACAAAAGAAAATAAGGCAATTCAAATTTTAGGTAAACCAAGTAAATATCCAAAATTTGGACCTACTGCGGCTTCATGGCAAACACTAACTGCCGATAGTCAAGAAGATGAATATATAATTGTTGAATTTGATTCTTTAATGTCTATTCGTCAAATAGCCATTTTTGAGAATTATGGAGCAGGAAGTATTACCCAAGTAGATGCATTAGATTTTAATAATAAAATTTTCCCTTTAAAATCTTTTCAACCTTCTTATCAAAGAGCTAATGGCCAAATTACCTCTATCTTTTTACCTAATCTAACTTCTTTTAAAGTTAAATCAATAAAAGTTACATTCGATTCAAAAAGAATTAAAGGATTTACTCAAATTGATGCTATTGGAATTTCTGCAGCATCAATTCCCATTGAAGAATCTTTAAAATTGCCAACAGATAATAATGCGAATATCTTCAGAGAAAATTTAGGCTCTGAAATTAATTCAAATTACAATGAAATTTGCCCCGTTATAAGTCCTGATGGTCAAACATTGTATTTTACTCGATGGAAACATCCTGATAATATTGGTAAATTAAAAAATCAAGATATTTGGTATTCAACATTAGATAAAGATAAAAATTGGACAAAAGCAAAATTGTTTACAAGCCCAATCAATAATGATGAAAACAATGCTGTTTGTGGAATTTCACCAAATGGAAAAACTTTATTGTTAAATAATGTGTACAAACAAGATGGCTCCATGGAAAAAGGAGTTTCATTTTCTTACCTATTACGAACAGGAGATTGGTCCTTTCCTGTTCAAGCCAAAATTCAAAATTTTAAAAACCGTTCGGAGTTTTCAGAATACTCATTGGCTCCTAATGGAAAAATTTTAGTAATGACCACAGAAATGAAAAACTCATTTGGAGGAAAAGATATTTATGTTTCTTTTGCCAATACTGATGGAACTTGGTCTGAACCTAAAAATATTGGTCCTGTTGTAAATACGGGAGAAGCAGAAAGTACTCCATTTATTGCTCCAGATGGTGTTACATTATATTTTTCTTCATCTGGACATTTAGGTTATGGCAATAATGATATTTTTATGACGCGTCGAATGGATGATACTTGGCAAAATTGGTCAGAACCCGAAAACTTAGGACCAATTATCAATACATCTCAATGGGATGGATATTTTTCAGTTTCAGCTAAAGGCGATTATGCCTATTTTAGTTCTGTAAACGATGCTGTTGGAGCAGAAGATATTTTTCGCATTAAAATTCCTGAAAAGGTAAAACCACTTGTTTTAGTTCAATTAGGTGGACAAGTAATTGATGGATCTGCAAACGAGCCTACTCCTGCGACCATCATGATAAAAGGAGTTAACCCTTTGGATACTTTGACAGTAGAATATGATCCTTATTTAGGCGATTATTCCTTCATGTGGCCTGCGAAAAAACCATATACTATTCAAATAAATAAAAAAAGTTTCCTAACATTAGTTGAAAAAATCGATTTTTCAAATGAAAAATCGTTTAAAACAATAAAAAGAAACTTCACTTTAACCCGTTTAAAATTAAACCAACAATTTGTATTACCTAATTTGATTTTTGAACAAAGTAAAGCTGATATTTTACAATCAGGATTAGAAGATTTAGATAAATTAATTGTAATACTTCAACAAAATACTTCTTATAAGGTATTTTTAGAAGGATTTACAGATAATCAAGGAGATTGGAATGAAAATCTATTACTTTCTCAAAAACGTGTACAAAACGTAAAAGATTATTTGATTTCCAAAGGAGTTGATGCAAGTAGAATTAAATCTAAAGCTTGGGGAAGTAGTAATCCAGTTTCAAGTAATTTAGTAGAAGAAAAACGGAAATTTAATCGACGAGTAGAATTTACATTGATAGATGAATAAAATTAAAAATAACAGTATCTATTTTGATCAACTTAATGGAATTCGTTTTGTTGCTGTATTTTTAGTGCTTGTTGATCATTGGTTTGCTGAAAAATTACCAATCCCTTTAGGTCACCTTGGTGTTGTTATTTTTTTCGTTTTAAGTGGTTTTCTAATTACAAGGATTTTGTTTCTTAATGCAGAAGATTGTAGAAAGAATAATCAATCGTATGTATTAAAGATTAAAAATTTTATCATTAGAAGGTCACTTCGAATTTTTCCAATCTATTTTTTCATTTGTTTGATCGGCCTAATCTTAAATATTTCTCCTATAAGAGATAATTGGATATGGATGTTAACTTATACACCAAATTGGTATATCATTTTTTATCAGCAATGGATGGGAGTTTGGGATCATTTATGGTCATTAGCTGTAGAGGAACAATATTATTTAGTTTTTCCATATTTTATTTTATTTTTAAATCCAGCGAGATATAGAATATTATTTATGCTAATGATTATTATTGGCGTTTTTTCCAGAATAATATTTTTCACACAGAACTCTCCTACTTTCCTCGAAGAAAATTGGCAAATAAATTATGTGAATCCGCTTACTGCAATTGATTGTTTTGGATTAGGAGGAATATTGGCTTTTATATTTAACTATAAAAATCAATTCATTTATAAATTCAAAAAGATTCATCTTTTGATTACACTGATATTAAGTATATCTATATTGATATTTAATCAAACATTTGAATTAAAACATGCTTCTTTCTCCTTTTTAGTTTTTGAACGTTCTTTTTTTGCATTATTTGCCTTCTGTTTTATTTCTATTGCAATTCAAGCAAATAAAGATTGGCTATCAGCTTTTTTAGAAAATAAGGTTATAAGTTATTTAGGTAAAATATCATATGGCTTATACCTTTATCATAATTTTGTCTATAATGTTTACCATAATAATGGAAATACCCTTTTTGGTTATTTTGATCGAAAATTAGAAATATCTAAGTATTTGATTTTTCAAAATCAATACTCCTTATTTTTTATTAACTTTATAACTTTAATTGTTTTTTCAACGATTTCGTGGTTTTTAATTGAAAAACCAATTAACTCTTTTAAAACAAAATTCGAATAATATGTCAACCAAACTAGCAATAGTAATTCCTGCATACAATGAAGAAGCCTGTATACAACAAGTAATTTCAGATTGGTATAATGGAATTTCTAAGACTGTAAATCCTGAAGAATTTGTTTTAATTGTGATTAATGATGGTTCTAGAGATAATACAGGAAAATTATTAGATCAATTAAGTCCTAATTATCCTAGTTTAAAAGTTGTTCATCAAACAAATGCCGGTCATGGTATGGCGGTTGTTAATGGTTATAAACAAGCAATTAGTTTTAATCCTGAATTTGTATTTCAAACTGATTCAGATGATCAATTTCAAGTATCTGATTTTGAATCTTTATGGAAAAGAAGAAATGAATCTAAATTTATCTTAGGTTTCCGTCAAGTTCGTCATGATGCCCCTTTTAGACTTTTAATTACCCGAATATTAAAGTATTCACTTTTATTTATATATGGAACAAGTATTGCCGATGCAAATATTCCATATCGATTGATTGAAGGAAATTTTCTGAAAAAATTAATTGATTCTTTACCAAAGATTACTCCTTTTGCTCCAAATATATTTTTGTCAGTTATGGCGAAAAAATCTGGACAAGATGTATTGAATATTCCAATTGTGCACATTGAACGCCAGACTGGAGAAGTATCTATCAGGCATTTTAAATTATTAAAAGTTTGTTGGCAAAGCTTTAAAGAACTTTTAGCGTTCCGTTTTAATTTAAATCGAATCGTTAGTAAATTGAAATAAGCAAATAACAGAAAAGGGAGTCAACGCTCCCTTTTCTATTTTGTTGATGAAAAATAAATTATAATAAGACTATTAAACTTTTAAATATTGAAGTTAATCTAATAGCTTCTAAAATTCTGGTTTCACTTGCACCATGACTTTTTACTGATTGTTCGTGTGATTTTACGCACATTTCACAACCATTTAGTGCTGAAACAGTCAAACTTGCTAACTCAAAAAATTCTTTACCTAAAACAGGATTCATCATTATCGACATTCTAATTCCTGCCGGTGCAGAATTGTAAAATTCTTTATCAACAAAATGTTTAAATCGATAAAAGACATTATTTGCATTTAATAAAGAAACTAAGGCATGAATTTCATTAATCTCTGCATCTGTTGCTCCTTTTTGAATTGCTAAGGTTGTTAGAGACGTAATAGTAAGTTCATGTTTTTGGTTCACTGAAACTGCTAATGCCAATAACAAAGCTTCTTTTTCATTCAAATTCTGTGACTTTAAAGAATTTGAAACATTAATCTTTAAATCCTTAATGTATCGATGATCTGCTTGATCTAATTGTTCTAATAAAGGAAATGTAGAATCGATCGGAAGATTTAATTCTATTAATAAGTTATCTCTAGTCTCACTCATGGATATTAAATTTAAATGCCCCGTTTAACGGGGCATTAGTTTTTTTATGATAATGTTGCTTCTCCAGCTTTCCAATTACAAGGACATAATTCATCTGTTTGCAATGCATCTAATACACGTAATACTTCGTCTACATTTCTTCCTACAGATAAATCATTTGCACATACCCAACGAATAATTCCTTGAGGATCTACAATGTAAGTTACACGATAAGCAACTTTCTCTTCTTCAGTTAGGATTCCTAATTCTTCTGCTAAACTTTTGGATGTATCAGCTAACATAGGGAATTTTAAACCTCTTAAATCATCATGATCATTTCTCCAAGCTAAATGAACAAATTCAGAATCCGTTGATGCACCAATCAAGTTTGCATCTCTATCTGCGAAATCACCTGCTCTTTTGTTAAATTCTGCAATCTCAGTTGGACAAACAAAAGTAAAATCTTTTGGCCACCAGAACATTACCATCCACTTACCTGATTTGATATGGTCTTCATTGGTGATATCTACAAACTCTTTATCTAATGTAACTACTGCTTTTTTTGAAAAAGTAGGAAATTTTGCTCCTAATCCTAAAATGTGTGACATGTTTCTTATTGTTTAAATTGATAGCACAAATATCCTCATTGTTTAATTATAAATCAAATTTATATTTTTTATATTTGTATAAAATATTTTTATATGACAATTCCTCAATTAGAATATATTGTTGCTATTGCTGATTTTAATAGCTTTTCAAAGGCTGCAGAACATTGTTGCGTAACTCAGCCTAGTTTGAGTATTCAAATTACGAATATAGAAAGTGAAATGAATATGCAATTGTTTGATCGGAAGTCAAAACCTATTAAACCTACATTGCACGGAGAAGAAATTATTCAGCAGGCTCGTATTGTTTTAAAAGAGTGGAATAATCTCAAATCCTTATCAAAAGGATA
>JACCDM011866521.1_pt1 | contig 18227 bp, 21 predicted proteins | sample 7445851 | NCBI WGS metagenome assembly JACCDM01 (sample SAMN15323438, study PRJNA562643) | freshwater metagenome | isolation source: river surface water | place: USA:Blue River Watershed | collected 2017-08-16
GCTGACCACTTCACCGGTGGCGGCCTTGACCAAGGGTGGGCCCCCCAGAAAGATGGTGCCCTGGTTCTTGACGATGATGGTCTCGCCGCTCATGGCCGGCACATAGGCGCCGCCGGCCGTGCAACTGCCCATGACCACCGCGATCTGCGCGATGCCCTGCGCGCTCATGTTCGCTTGGTTGAAGAAGATGCGGCCGAAGTGGTCGCGGTCGGGGAAGACCTCGTCCTGGTTGGGCAGGTTGGCGCCGCCGGAATCGACCAGATAGATGCAGGGCAGGCGGTTTTGCTGCGCGATCTCTTGGGCCCGCAGGTGCTTCTTGACGGTCATGGGGTAGTAGGTGCCGCCCTTCACCGTGGCGTCGTTGCAGACGACCATGCAGTCCACGCCATTGACGCGGCCAATGCCCGCGATCAGGCCGGCGCTGGGCGCGTCGTTGTTGTAGAGGTTCAGTGCCGCCAGCGGCGCCACCTCCAGGAAAGGCGTGCCCGGGTCGAGCAGGTTCATGACGCGATCGCGCGGCAGCAGCTTGCCACGGGCGGTGTGCTTGGCGCGGGCCGCTTCGCCGCCGCCTTGGGCGATGCGCTCGAGGTGGGCGCGCAGGTCGTCCACCAGCGTCTGCATGGCCGCGGCATGGGCGGCGAATTCACGGGAACGGGGGTTGAGTTGGGTTTGCAGGACGGTCATGGGCTCAAAGTCCACAGAAGGCAGGCTGCCAAAGCCCTGAGCGTAGTCGGCCTGCCCCGGACGCCGCCTGCCACACGGGTTGCAAATCCTGCCAAAATCACCCCCACCATGTCCACCCCGCCACCGACCGCCCGCGCCGAAACCCCCATGGCCTTCATTCTGGCGATGGTGAAGGCTTACGAGCGGCGCGGCATGGACCCGTCCGGGGCCCTGCATGCGGCACAAATCACGCCAAAGCAGTTGAAAAATCCAGACGGCCGCGTGACCGCCCTGCAAATGGAATGGATGTCGGCGGCGGCCATGCGCGAGCTCGACGACGAGGCCCTGGGCTGGTTCAGCCGGCGCCTGCCCTGGGGCAGCTACGGCATGCTGGTGCGCGCCTCGCTGACCGCCCCCAACCTGGGGGTGGCGCTGCAGCGCTGGGGACGCCACCATGGCCTGCTGACCGAGGACATCGGCGTGACGCTGCACAGCGAAGACGGCCTGGCCCAGCTGACGCTGACCGAGCACCGCGACCTGGGCGAGCTGCGCGAATTCTGTGTGGTCTCGGTCTTGCGCAATGCGCTGGGCGTGGCCTGCTGGCTGACCGACTCGCGCATTGCATTGCGCGGCACCACCTTGCGCTTTGCGCCGCCGCCGCATGCCGCCAGTTACGGCGTGCTGTTCGAGGGCCCGACCACCTTCAACGCGGCGGTCCACAGCCTGCAGTTCGACGCGGGTTACCTGCGGCTGCCGGTGCGGCGCGACGAAGCCGCGCTGCAGCGCATGCTGCAACGCGCCCTGCTGCTGACGGTGCGCCCCTACCGGCGCGACCGCCTGTTGGTGGAAAAAGTGCGCCAGGCGCTGGCCGAGCCGCCCCAACCCTGCCGCACCGCCGAAGACCTGGCCGAGCGCCTGAACCTGTCCACGCGCACCCTGCACCGCCAGCTCAGGGAAGAAGGTGCGACCTTGCAAGCGCTCAAGGACAGCGTGCGCCGCGAGCGGGCGCAGCAGCTGCTGCTCCAAACACGCAAGCCGCTCAAGCAGGTGGCGGCCGAGGTCGGCTTCGACAACGAAAAGAGCTTCATCCGCGCCTTCAAGACCTGGACCGGTCAAACGCCCGAAGCCTGGCGTCAGCAGGACCTCAAGCCCTGAGCTCGCGCATGTGGCGCAGGACCTTGACCGCCCCCGCCTGCAAAAGCGGGGCGGCTTCCATCGGGGGCGGCGCGTAGGCCCAGACCGTGGCGCCCGCCGCCACGCCGGCGGTGATGCCGACCGTGGTGTCTTCCACCACCAGGCAGCGTGCGGGTTCAACCTGCAGATGCGCGGCCGCCGCCAGGTAGACATCGGGATGCGGCTTGCTGCGCGGCATCTCGTGGCCGCTGAAGATGCGCCCCTCGAAGAAGCGGTGCAAATCCACCTTGCCCAGCATCATCTCGACCTTGAAGCGGTCGGCCCCCGAAGCCACGGCGATGCGCCCCTGGCAATGGTCATGCAGATGCGCCACCGCCTCGTGGATGCCCTCGATGGCCGTGATCTGCCGCTCCAACCGCTCGTTGCGGCGGGCAAAAAATTGCTGCAGCCATTCCTCGGTCAACGGCACGCCGGTGTGGGCCTCGATGACGGCGCGCTGGCTTTTGACCGTGTGCCCCACAAAGCGCTGCATGCACTCGGCCAGCGTCATGCACCAGCCCTGCGCCTCGAACATGTCGCGCAGCACCCCGCAGGTGATGGCTTCGCTGTCGACCAGCACGCCATCGCAATCGAACAAAACGGCTTCAAATGTCATGCGCGGGATGGTACAGGCTCAGCGCACATCGCCATCCACATAAAACCAGCGGCCGCCTTCGCGCACAAAACGGCTGCGCTCGTGCTGGCGCACCGCGCGGCCCGCCACGCGCCAGCGCGCGACAAACTCGACCTCGGCGTGGTCATCGCCCTGGCGCTGGTGATCGCGCACCGCCAGGCCCAGCCAGCGTGCACCGGGCTCGAGCGTGAGCTGCGGCGGGCGCGTGCTGGCGTGCCAGGTGGCCAGCAGGTAATCCACCTCGCCATGCACAAAGGCGCTGTAGCGCGAGCGCATCAGGGTTTCGGCGTCGGCCGCGGGGCGCTCGCCCCGGTGCGCGGGGCCACAGCACTGGGCATAGGGCAAGGCGCGCCCACGCGCGTCCAGGCGCCCGCAGGGGCAGGCCGCGTGGGCCGCAGCCGCAGAGGCGGCGGGGCTCAAGACTTGCGCGCCGCGCTCTCGGCCTTGTGCTGCTCGAGCGTGACCATGGGCGCTTGCGCTTTTTTCCAGGCGCCAAAACCACCATCGATGTGGGCCACATTCGTCATGCCCATGTTTTGCAGCGTTTGGGTGGCCAGAGCGCTGCGCCAGCCCGCGCCACAAAAGAGGATGAACTCCTTGTCCTCGTCGGCAAACACCGGCTTGAAATACGGCGACTCGGGGTCCACCCAGAATTCGAGCATGCCGCGCGGCGCCAGCAGGGCACCGGGCACCGTGCCTTCGCGCTCGAGCTCGCGCACATCGCGGATGTCAACGATCTGCACCTTCGGGTCTTGCAGGCGTGCACGCACCTCGTCGACGCTGTAGGTCCTGACCTGCGCCATGGCCTCGTCGACGAGCTGGCGAAATCCTTTGGTGATGGGCATGTTCTTCTCCCGATTGAAATTCAGAGTGCGCGCTGGATGATGATTTTCTGCACGTCACTCGTGCCTTCATAGATCTGGCAAACCCGCACATCGCGGTAGATGCGCTCGACCGGAAAGTCGCTCACATAGCCGTAGCCGCCCAGAGTCTGGATGGCGGCAGAGCAGACTTTTTCGGCCACCTCGCTGGCGAACAGCTTGGCCATGGCCGCCTCTTTGAGGCAGGGCTTGCCGGCATCGCGCAGGCTGGCGGCGTGCCAGATGAGCTGGCGCGCGGCCTCGAGCTGGGTGGCGCAGTCGGCCAAACGGAAACCCACGGCCTGGTGGTTGAAGATGGCGGTGCCAAAGCTCTCGCGCTGCTTGGCGTAGTCGATCGCCACCTCGAGGGCGCTGCGCGCCATGCCCAGGCTTTGCGCAGCGATGCCGATGCGGCCACCTTCGAGCGCGGACAAGGCGATCTTGTAGCCCTCGCCCTCCTGGCCGATCAGGTTCTCGGCCGGGATGCGGCAGTTGTCAAAGTTGATCTGGGCGGTGTCGCTGCTGTGCTGGCCCAGCTTGTCTTCCAGGCGTGCCACCACATAGCCCGGCGCGCTGGTGGGCACCAAAAAGGCGCTCATGCCTTTTTTGCCCGCGCCCTTGTCGGTCACGGCGATCACGATGGCCACATCGCCATGCTTGCCGCTGGTGATGAACTGCTTGACCCCGTTGATCACGTACTCGCCGCCCTGCTTGACGGCGGTGGTGCGCAAGGAGGACGCGTCCGAACCCACATGCGGCTCGGTCAGGCAAAACGCGCCCAGCAGCTCGCCACGGGCCAGTGGCGTGAGCCACTGCTTTTTCTGCGCCTCGTTGCCGTACATCATCAGGATGGCGTTGACCGGGCAGTTGGTCACACTGATGGTGGTGCTCACGCCGCCGTCACCGGCGGCGATCTCTTCGAGCACCAGCGCCAGCGTCAAGTAATCCAGACCGGCGCCACCCAGCGATTCGGGCACGCAGATGCCATAGGCCCCCAGCGCGGCCAGGCCCTGGTGCGCCTCTTTGGGGAAGTGGTGCTTCTTGTCCCATTCGGCTGCATGGGGCCAGAGCTCCTGCCGCGCAAAATCGCGCACGGCGTCACGGATCATTTCCTGGTCGGGGGTCAGCAGCATGGCAAGCCCTCAGACCAATTCGAGCGCCACGGCCGTGGCTTCGCCACCGCCGATGCACAACGTGGCCAGGCCCTTCTTGAGGCCGCGTGCCTGCAGGGCATGGATCAGGGTGACCATGATGCGGGCGCCGGAAGCGCCAATCGGGTGGCCCAGCGCACAGGCGCCGCCGTTCACATTCACCTTGTCGTGCGGCACCTTCAGATCGTGCATGAGCGCCATGGGCACCACCGCAAAGGCCTCGTTGATTTCCCAGAGGTCGACATCGCCGACTTGCCAGCCAGCCTTGGCCAGGGCCTTCTGGGTGGCGCCCACCGGCGCGGTGGAGAACCACTCGGGTTCTTGCGCATGGGTGGCGTGGCTGACCATGCGGGCCAGCGGTTGGCATCCGAGCTTTTGGGCCGTGCTCTCGCGCATCATGACCAGGGCGGCCGCGCCGTCGTTGATGGACGAGCTGGCGGCCGCGGTGATGGTGCCGTCTTTCTTGAAGGCGGGCTTGAGCGTGGGGATCTTGTCGATCTTGATCCTGCCCGGGCCTTCGTCGGTCGAGATGAGCGTCTCACCGGCGCGGGTCTTGACGGTGACCGGGGCAATTTCTTTGGCAAAGCCGCCGTTCTGAATCGCGTCTTGTGCCCGCTGCACGCTGGCCATGGCAAAAGCGTCCTGCTGCTCGCGGGTGAAGTTGTACTTGGCCGCACAATCCTCACCGAAGGTGCCCATGCTGCGTCCGGCCTGGTAGGCGTCTTCCAGGCCGTCGAGCATCATGTGGTCGAACAGCCGGTCGTGCCCCAGGCGGTAGCCGCCGCGGCCCTTGAGCATGAGGTAGGGCGCGTTGGTCATGCTCTCCATGCCACCGGCCACCAGCACCTCGTGGGAGCCGGCCACCAGCATGTCGTGCGCAAACATGGCCGCGCGCATGCCCGAGCCGCACATCTTGGACAGCGTCACCGCGCCCGCGCTCTTAGGCAGGCCGCCCTTGAAGGCCGCCTGGCGTGCCGGCGCCTGGCCTTGGCCGGCCATCAGGCAATTGCCAAACAGCACTTCGGTGACGAGCTCGGGGGCGATGCCGGCGCGCTGGACGGCGGCCTGGATGGCCACGCCCCCCAGGTCGTGGGCGGCGAGCGAGGAAAAATCGCCCTGGAAGCTGCCCATGGGGGTGCGGGCAGCGCTGACGATGACGACGGGGTCTTGCATGTCGGATCCTTTCAGGAATGGGGGTCGGCAATAATGAGGTGCTCGCCGCTTTCTTCAACGGCCAGCTGTCGGATGTAGGCGACGAAGCCGGGGTCTTCGCCGCGCAGCAGCAGTGGCAGCGCATGCCGGAAATCGTCGCGGCGACACCACTCGCGCATATAGTCGTCCCAGGAGTTCCAGCGGCGCTGTTCGGTGGCGCTCATGGCCTCGCGGTAGGCGATCAGGTAAGCCCGCTCGAACAGGGCGATCAGCATGTCGAAGATGATCATCATCCGCTCGGTTTGCTCGGGCGTGGGGTTGGCCAGGGCCTGGGTGGTGCGCAGCTGCAGGTCGGCGTTGTCGAGCACCACCTTGAGGAAGTCCTTGTACGCGTCCGAGAGGTGCTGGTACGCCTCTTCTTCCTCGTTTTCGCGCTCCTTGCGCTGCTCGACCCAGAACACCCAGGCGGCATAGGGCAGGCCGAACACGGTCACCGCGTAACTGCCCAACTCCAGGATTTCTGCCAGGCTCATGCCATCACCCGCCTCTGGGGTAGCGTTTGAGCGCGTTGCGGAACACCTCCAGCACCTCGCCGGGCTGGCTCATGCTCACCCCCAGGTCTTTGGCCAGCCCGTCCTTGATGCCGTAGCACCAGCCGTGCACGCTGAGCTTTTGGCCACGGGCCCAGGCATCCTGCACCACATTGGTCAGGGCCACGTTGCCCACTTGTTCGATCACGTTCATTTCGCACAGCACGTCTTCCTGCTCGGCCACGGGCAGGTGGTCCAGGCGACGGCGGTGGCGCACCTTCACGTCATGCACATGGCGCAGCCAGTTGTCGGCCAGGCCCACCCGCATGCCGCGCAGGGTGGCCAGCACACCGCCGCAGCCGTAATGGCCAACCACCATGATCTGCTCGACCTTGAGCACATCGACCGCGTACTGGATGACCGACAGGGCATTGAGGTCGGAGTGCACCACCAGGTTGGCGACGTTGCGGTGCACAAACACCTCACCCGGGTCGAGACCGGTGATCTGGTTGGCCGGCACCCGGCTGTCGGAGCAGCCGATCCACAAAAAACGCGGCGATTGCTGGTTGGCCAGGCGCGCGAAGAACTCGGGGTCCTCGCGGACCATGCGCGCAGCCCATTCGCGGTTTTTGGCGAGCAAGGTTTGCATGACCAGCGGCTCAGCAGGTTTCGGCGAACAGCTCTCGACCGATCAGCATGCGGCGGATCTCGCTGGTGCCCGCGCCAATCTCGTAGAGCTTGGCATCGCGCCAGAGGCGGCCCAGCGGGTACTCGTTGATGTAGCCATTGCCGCCAAAAATCTGGATGCCGTCGCCCGCCATGCGGGTGGCCTGCTCGGCGCACCAGAGGATGACCGAGGCACAGTCCTTGCGCACCTGGCGCACATGCTCGGTGCCCAGCTGGTCGAGGTTCTTGCCGATCTGGTAGCAAAACGCGCGCGCGGCCTGCAGCACGGTGTACATGTCGGCCACCTTGCCCTGGATCAGCTGGAACTCGCCAATGCTCTGGCCAAACTGCTTGCGGTCGTGGATGTAGGGGATCACGTTGTCCATGACGGCCTGCATGATGCCGATGGGTCCGGCGGCCAGCACGGCGCGCTCGTAGTCCAGACCGCTCATCAGCACCTTGGCGCCGTTGTTCAGGCCCCCGAGGATGTTCTCGGCCGGCACCTCGACGTTGTGGAAGACCAGCTCGCCGGTGTGGCTGCCGCGCATGCCCAGCTTGTCGAGCTTTTGCGCGATGGAAAAGCCCTTCATGCCTTTCTCGATCAGGAAGGCGGTCACCCCGCGTGCACCCAGTTCCGGTTCGGTCTTGGCGTAGACCACCAGGGTGTCGGCGTCGGGCCCGTTGGTGATCCACATCTTGTTGCCGTTGAGCAGGTAGTACCCCCCCTTGTCCTCGGCCTTGAGCTTCATGCTGATCACATCGGACCCCGCGCCCGGCTCCGACATGGCCAGCGCGCCCACATGCTCGCCGCTGATCAGCTTGGGCAGGTACTTGGCACGCTGGGCGTCGTTGCCATTGCGCTTGATCTGGTTGACGCACAGGTTGGAATGGGCCCCGTAGCTCAGGCCCACCGAGGCGCTGGCGCGGGAGATTTCTTCCATGGCCACCATGTGGGCCAGGTAGCCCATGTTGGCGCCGCCGTATTCCTCGCCGACCGTGATGCCCAGCACGCCCAGGTCGCCCATCTTGCGCCACAGGTCCATCGGGAACTGGTCGCTGCGGTCTATCTCGGCCGCGCGCGGGGCGATTTCGGTCTGGGCAAAGTCGCGCACTGCTTCGCGCAGGGCGTCGATGTCTTCTCCGAGCATGAAATTCAGGCCGGGCAGGTTCATGGGTTCTCCTTTTAGTCAGTTGGGGACAGAGCTGAAGATCTGTCCCACAAGGTCATTCAGATGGGGAAAGAGCCAAAGATCTGTCCCGCAAGGTCATTTAATACGTTTTGGGCACCGGCACCAAGGTTTGCTGCATCACCGCGCAGTCCGAACGCTGGCCGGTCTCGTCGATGTGCACCACCTCGGCGCTGGTGACGATGATGCGTTTGCCGCCCTTGGTCACACGACCGGTCGCCCGGATCTCGCCACCCTGGAAGCTGGCGAGGAAGTTGATCTTGTATTCCACCGTCACGACCTCCATGCCCTCTGGCGCCACGGTCAGGGCGGCATAGCCGCCGGCGATGTCGGCCAGCGCGCCCATGGCGCCGCCATGAAAGCCGCCCTGCTGCTGCGTCACCTTCTCGCTGTAGGGCAGGGCCAGTTCCACCAGGCCGCGCTCGGCGCGCAACAGGCGCACGCCCAGCGGCTGCATCATGCCCTGGCGCGCCAGGCTGGCGGCCACGCGGTCGAATTCGGGGGTGTTCACGGTGAGGGCTCTCGGGTCGGGATCGCTGGTCGCACTTTAATTGACGTTTACGTAAACGTCAATGAAGCCTCATGCCGCCGCCTTGGCCAGCTTGGCCAGCAAAGCCCGGGTTTCTTTTTCGTGGGTCTTGACCTCGTCCAGCGTGGCCTGCAGCTCGGCCATCTGGGCTTCGAGCTGCTGGCGGTGCTCGGCCAGCACCACCAGAAACTTGCGCAGCTGCGGCCCGGTGTCCCGCGGGCTGTCGTACATCTCGATCAGGTCTTTCGCCTCGGTCAGCGACAGGCCCAGGCGCTTGGCCCGCAGGGTGAGCTTCAGGCGCGTGCGGTCGCGGTGCGAATACACGCGGTTGCGGCCACCGGGGCCGGAGCGTTCGGGCTGCAACAGGCCCATGTCTTCGTAAAAGCGGATGGCCCGCGTGGTCAGGTCAAACTCTTTTGCCAGATCGCTGATCGTGTACGTGTTGGCCATGTCGGGTCCTGAGCGGTGAAGGGCACACCCGCGACAGCCCGGGCGGCACCGCGCCACCTAGAATGCCTGAGCGATTGACGTTAACGTCAACGTCAATTCGCGAATGCTAACCGAAAGCCATGTCCAGCCCCCACTCTGCCCAGCGCCTGAACTACCCCCTGGGCGAGCACCTGCCCGAGCCGGGCACCGCCACCGAGGTGGCGCCGGGGGTGCACTGGCTGCGCATGGGCCTGCCCTTCGCGCTCGACCACATCAATCTGTGGTTGCTGCGTGACCAAGGGCCGGACCCGCAAGACCCGACACGCCTGTGCGAGGGCTGGACGGTGGTGGACTGCGGCATCGACAACCCGCCCACCCGCCAGGCCTGGCAGCAGCTCGAGGCCGGCGCGATGCAAGGCCTGCCGGTGCTGCGCGTCATCGTCACCCACATGCACCCCGACCACATGGGCCTGGCCCATTGGCTGTGCGAACGCTGGCAGGCCCCGCTGTGGATGGGCCTGGCCGAATACCAGGCCGCCAAAATCGCCTGCCTGCCCAGCAGCGGCCTGGGCTCGGCGCCCGCGCAGCGCTTTTTTGCCCAGCACGGCTGGAACCGGGCGGAAGACCTGGCCACGGTGCAGCAGCACATGAACCACTACGCCGAGATGGTGCCCGCCGTGCCGCCCACCCTGGTGCGCCTGCAGCACGGCCAGTCGCTGCGCATTGGCGAACGCGACTGGCACTGCATCCGGGGCCTGGGCCACTCGCCCGAACACATGGCCCTGTGCTGCGACGCCGATCCGCTCTTCATCAGCGGCGACATGCTGCTGCCCTCGATCTCCTCGAACATCAGCGTCTACCACCAGGAGCCCGAGTCCGATCCGCTCGCCTGGTTTCTGGCCTCGCTGCAAGAGATGCAGGCCTTGCTGCCCGACGACTGCCTTGTCTTGCCCTCGCACGGCCGCCCCTTTCGCGGCGTGCACACCCGCGTGGCGCAACTCCAGGCCCACCATGCCGAACGCCTGGCCGAGCTGCTGAGCGCCTGCAGCGTGCGCGCCTGTAGCGCCCACGATGCCCTGCCCGTGCTCTTCAAGCGGCCGCTCAACCGCCAGCAAATGACCTTCGCCATGGGGGAGGCCGTGGCCCACCTGCATGCCCTGTGGCATGCCGGTCAGGTGCAGCGCGAACGGGATCCGGCGGACGGCACCTACCGCTTTCGCCACCACCCTGCCTGAAGACCCAGGGTTTTCCCTTGGGTCCACGCCCGCTCATTCATTTAACATGTTAAATAAATGAGTGCCCCCACCCCTTTCGTTCACCGCAACCTGCCGCGCCTGTTGCTGCAGGCGCGCGAAGCCGTGATGGCGCACACCCGCCCCAGCCTGCGCGAGCATGGCCTGTCGGACCAACAGTGGCGGGTGCTGCGTGTGTTGGGCGAGCATGCGCACGAGGCCGCCGGCATCGAAACCGGACGGGTGGCGCGCGAGGCCTACCTGCTCGGCCCCAGCCTGACCGGCGTGCTCACCCGCATGGAACGGGACGGCCTGATCCAGCGCGAACGCTGCCCGCAGGACGCGCGCCGCACCGTGGTGCGGGCCACCACGCAGGGCCTGGAGAAAGTACAGACCCTCTCGCAAACCATCGAAGCGCACTACAGCTGGATGGAGCAGCAGCTGGGCAAGGCCAAGCTCGGCCAGCTCTACACCCTGCTGGACGAGGTGATCGCGCTGGAAAGCCCCGAAAACGAAACGCCGGACGCGCTGGCCGAGGAAAAAGAAACATGAGCCCTTGCAGCCCCAGCTGGACACCGCGTGGCACGGTGTACGGCACCCTGCTCAATTTCCGACGCGAATGGGACCTCTGGTCCGAACGCATGACGCAGGAGCCGCACAAGGCCGCGCCCCGGGCGCCGGTGCTGTACGTGAAAACCGCCAACACCTTCTGCCCGGCCGGACAGGATCTGCTGCTGCAGGACGGCGTGAGCGAAGTCGACATCGGCGCGACGCTGGGCCTGGTGATCGGCGAGCAGGCCCAGGTGGTGGGCGCGGTGCTGCTGAACGACTGGAGCGTGCCGCACACCAGCTATTACCGCCCGCCGGTCAAGTTCCGCTGCCGCGATGGCTTTCTGGGTTTGCCCGAACAGGTCCGGCCGTGCAGCCATCCCGACGCCTTTGCCCAGCTGCGCATCGACGTGCGCCGCAATGGCGAGCATGTGCAGAGCGTGGACCTGCGCGATCTGCTGCGCAACATGCCCACGCTGCTGGCCGATGTGGGCGAGTTCATGACGCTGCAAGCCGGCGATGTGCTGATGGTGGGCACCGACTGTCTGCCCGATGGCACGCGCCCGCGCGCACGGGCCGGTGACGAGGTGGAGATTGCCGCGCCGGGCTTTGCCTCGGTGCGGACGACGCTGAAAGGCCTGGCATGAAACACGCCCGCATCGCCTGGTCCGGCGCCATCCAGCAGGCCGTGGAATCCGACGGCCAGTTGCGCATCACCCAAGGCCCGCACAAGGGTCGCCTTGTGGGATTGGACGAGGTCGTCTGGTTGCCGCCGCTCTCGCCCGTGCCGCAGGCGCGCACCGTGATCGCGCTGGGCCTGAACTACGCCGACCACGCCAAGGAACTGGCCTTCAAGGCGCCCGAAGAGCCGCTGGCCTTCATCAAGGGCGAGGCCTCGCTGATCGGCCACCGCGCCTTCACCCACCGGCCGGCGGATGTGGCCTACATGCATTACGAGTGCGAGCTGGCCGTGGTGATCGGTCGCACCGCCCGCCACGTCAAGCAGGCCGACGCCTACGACTTCATTGCCGGCTACACCGTGGCCAACGACTACGCCATCCGCGACCACCTGGAAAACTGGTACCGGCCCAACCTGCGGGTGAAGAACCGCGACACCTGCACACCCATCGGCCCCTGGTTGGTGGACGCAGCCGACATCCCCAACCCCATGGCGCTGAAATTACAGACCACCGTCAATGGCCAAGTCACGCAAAGCGGCCACACGGCCGACATGGTGTTCGATGTGCCCACCCTGATCGAGTACTTCAGCAGCTTCATGACGCTGCGCCCTGGCGACCTGATCCTGACCGGCACCCCCGACGGCATCGTGAACGTGAACCCCGGTGATGTGGTGGTCACCGAGATCGAAGGCATCGGGGCCCTCACCAACACCCTCGTGAAAGCATGACCATGCGCATCCAGCACCTGATCAATGGCCAGAGCGTCGCGGGCAGCGATGGCTTTGAAACCCTCAACCCCGCCACGCAAGAAGTGCTGGCCGAGGTCGCCTGCGGCGGCGAGGCGGAAGTCAACGCCGCCGTGGCCGCCGCCAAAGCCGCTTTCCCGAAATGGGCCGCCACGCCCGCCACCGAGCGCGCCAAGGTCATGCGCAAGCTGGGTGACCTGATCACGCAACACGTGCCCGAGATCGCCGAGACCGAAACCCGGGACTGCGGCCAGACCATCAGCCAGACCGGCAAGCAGCTGGTGCCGCGCGCGGCCGACAACTTCCACTACTTTGCCGAGATGTGCACCCGCGTGGACGGCCACACCTACCCCACGCCCACCCACCTGAACTACACCCTGTTTCATCCGGTGGGCGTGTGTGCGCTGATCAGCCCCTGGAACGTGCCCTTCATGACCGCCACCTGGAAGGTCGCGCCGTGCCTGGCCTTTGGCAACACCGCCGTGCTCAAGATGAGCGAGCTCTCGCCGCTGACGGCCGCGCGCCTGGGCGAGCTGGCCTTGGAGGCGGGCGTGCCCCCCGGCGTGCTCAACCTTGTGCACGGCTACGGCAAAGAGGCGGGCGAGCCCCTGGTGGCACACCCCGATGTGCGCGCCATCTCGTTCACCGGCTCCACCGTCACCGGCAACCGCATCGTCAAAACCGCGGGCCTCAAAAAGTTCAGCATGGAACTCGGCGGCAAGAGCCCCTTCGTGGTGTTTGAAGACGCCGACCTGGACCGGGCGCTGGACGCCGCGGTCTTCATGATCTTCTCCAACAACGGCGAGCGCTGCACCGCGGGCAGCCGCATCCTGGTGCAGCAAAGCATCTACGCCGACTTTGCCGCCAAGTTTGCCGAGCGCGCCAAGCGCATCGCCGTGGGCGATCCGCTCGATGAGAAAACCATCGTCGGCCCCATGATTTCCAAAAACCACCTGGCCAAGGTGCGCAGCTACATCGAACTCGGCCCTAAAGAAGGCGCCACCTTGCTCTGTGGCGGCCTCGACCGGCCCAGCTACGCGCCCGAGCTGCCGGCGCATGTGCGAAACGGCAACTTCGTCTGGCCCACGGTGTTCGCCGATGTCGACAACCGCATGCGCATCGCCCAGGAGGAAATCTTCGGCCCGGTGGCCTGCCTGATCCCGTTCCAGGACGAAGCCGACGCGATTGCCAAAGCCAACGACATCGAATACGGTTTGAGCAGTTACGTCTGGACCGAGAACATCGGCCGCGCCCACCGCGTGGCCGCCGCCATCGAAGCCGGCATGTGCTTCGTCAACAGCCAGAACGTGCGCGACCTGCGCCAGCCCTTTGGCGGCACCAAGGCCAGCGGCACGGGCCGCGAAGGCGGCACCTGGAGCTACGAAGTGTTTTGCGAACCCAAGAACGTGGCGGTCAGCCTGGGCGGCCACCACATCCCCCATTGGGGCGTTTGAAAACGGCCCCTTTCAACAGGAGACAAACATGACGGTGAACCCTCTGGCCATTTGGGGCCCTGTCTTTGCCATGATGGGCCTGGTGCTGGTCGTGACTTGGCTGACTTACCGTGAACGCGCGCGGCAATTCAGGGCCTTGCGCCTGCACCCGCAAAAAGTGTCCACCCGCAGTGCGTTTGCGGCGGCACTGCAAGACAGCCGCTGTGCAGACAACTTCTCCAACTTGTTTGAAACCCCGGTCATGTTCTACGTGGCGTGCATCGGCCTTTATGTCACCCAGACGGTGAGCCTCAGCGCCCTGGCGCTGGCCTGCCTCTATGTGCTGCTGCGGGTGGGCCACAGCGTGGTGCAGTGCGGCCGCAATGTGGTGATCACCCGCTTCAAATTCTTTGCGGCCAGCATGCTGGTCTTGCTCGGGCTCTGGCTGGTGTGGGGCTTGAGCCTCTTGCAAGTGATCTGATCCAAAGGACGCCCCATGGGACAACTCGCCCTCGCGGCCAAAATCACCCACGTGCCCAGCATGTACCTGAGCGAGATCCCGGGGCCGCGCTTTGGCACACGCCAAAGCGCCATCGACGGGCACCAAGAGATCAGCCGCCGCTGCCGCGCGCTGGGGGTGGACACGCTGGTGGTGTTCGACACGCACTGGCTGGTCAACGCCAATTACCACATCAACTGCGCGCCGCACTTTAAGGGCGAGTACACCAGCAACGAGCTGCCCCACTTCATCCACCACATGGCCTTCGAAGCGCCGGGCAACCCCGCGCTGGGGCACCTGCTGGCCAAAGTGGCCAATGAACACGGCGTGGAAACGCTGGCGCACGACAACACCACGCTCGACCCCGAGTACGGCACGCTGGTGCCGCTGCGCTACATGAACGCAGACCAGCACTTCAGGGTGGTCTCGGTCTCGGCCCTGTGCATGGTGCATTACCTGAACGACAGCGCCCGCCTGGGCTGGGCCATGCGCGAAGCCGTGGAAAAGCATTACGACGGCAAGGTGGCCTTTCTGGCCAGTGGCTCGCTCAGTCACCGTTTTGCGCAGAACGGTTTGGCCCCGGAATTCGCCCACAAGATCTGGAGCCCGTTCCTGGAACAACTGGACAAGCAGGTGCTGCAAATGTGGGCCAATCGCGAATGGAAAGCCTTTTGCGAGATGCTGCCCGAGTACGCCAGCAAGGGCCACGGCGAAGGCTTCATGCACGACACCGCCATGCTGATGGGCGCCCTGGGCTGGACGGGCTATGACGGCGGCGTAGACATGGTCACGCCATACTTCGGCGCCAGCGGCACGGGCCAGCTCAACGCCATCTTTGACGTGACCCCGCAGGACGGCGCACAGGTGCCTGCTGCCGTGGCCAGCAGGGCCGAGGGTTACACAGCCATCAGCACGAGGCTCTGAACATGCCAGACATCCTTTCATGCGGAAGTGATCACGGACATGAATGTCTCTGTCGTCCCGGACGTGGGTATTTCTGTCATCCCGGACTTGATCCGGGATCCATCTCCGAAACACCATGGATCCTCGGGTCAAGCCCGAGGATGACAAGGCGTGGGCCGAGGATGGCAAGCCGTAGGCCGGGGATAACAAGCCATAGGTCGGGGATGACAAGCCGTGGGCCGGGGATGACAGCCCGTAGTCTGCGGATGACCAATTCAGGAGGAACACCATGCCGCACCTGGTGATCCTCTACACCGGTCAGTTGGACGGCGAAGTCAACATGACCGCCCTGTGCCGCAAGATGGCCGACGCGATGCTGACCGTCAAGGACGAAGAAGGCAAACAGGTGTTCCCGACGGGCGGCACGCGTGTGCTGGCCTACCCCGCGCCGCATTACGCAGTCGCTGATGGCGGCGCTGCGGGCAAGGCGGCCGGTGGCACAGGCGACTACGCCTTTGTCTACCTGAATGTGCGCATGGGCCGGGGCCGCAGCGAGGCCACCCAACAACGCGCTGGCCAGACACTGGTCGAAGTGGCCAAGACCTTCTTTGCGCCGGTGATGGCGCAGCGCCACATCGGCATCACGCTGCAGATCGACGTTGGGCCGGAGGTCTTCGACGCCAAGCACAGCAATATCCATCCCTTGTTTCAGCCATCAGTGCCTCCAATCCGGTGATTGGGGTCAGAGCCCGAGTTTCGCTGATGCGAAATCGGGATCCGACCCCAATGACCTCCGTTCCAAGAAAGCCACGCCATGTCCGTGTTCACCGAAGACCAGATCCGGCAGCTCGCCCAAGAGCTCAACCAGTCCGAAAAATCCCGCGTCCAGATCGAGCACTTTTCCAAACGCTTTCCGGGCATGACGATCGAGGATGGCTACCGCATCAACCGCGCCTGGATGCAGATCAAGTTCGCCGAGGGGCGCAAGATGATCGGCCACAAGATCGGCCTGACGAGCCGCGCCATGCAGGTCTCCAGCCAGATCGACGAGCCCGACTACGGCACCCTGCTCGACGACATGCGCTACACCTGCACCCCAGGTCAAATCCTCGACATTCCCTTCACCAATTTCATCGCTCCGCGTGTCGAGGTCGAGCTGGCCTTCATCCTGAAAAAAGAGTTGCGCGGCCCCCATGTGACGGTGCAGCAGGTGCTCGAGGCCACCGAGTACGTGACGCCCGCCATCGAGATCATTGACTCGCGCATCGAGCAGTTCGACCGCCACACCAAAGTCATGCGCAAGGTGTTTGACACCATCAGCGACAACGCGGCCAACGCGGGCATCGTGCTGGGCGCCAGGCGCGTGGACCCCTTGACGACCGACCTGCCCTGGTGCGGCGCCATCCTGCGCCAGAACGGTGTGGTCGAAGAAACCGGTCTGGCCGCAGGCGTGCAGGGGCACCCGGCCGTGGGGATCGCCTGGCTGGCGAACAAGCTCGCGCCCTGGGGCGAACACCTGCAGGCCGGCGAAATCGTGCTGGCCGGGTCGTTCACCAAACCCGCGCCGGCCAAGGTGGGCGATGTGTTTGAAGCCGACTACGGCCCGCTGGGCAAGCTGGAATTCCGATTCGTTTGAGAGGACAAGATGCACACCCCCACCAACACCTTCAAGCAAGCCTTGCGCGAGCGCCGTCCCCAGATCGGCCTGTGGATGGGCCTGGCCAGTGCCTACACCGCAGAAATCTGCGCCCTGGCAGGATTCGACTGGCTGGTCATCGACGGCGAACATGCGCCCAACGACCTGCGCAGCATTCAGGCGCAGCTGCAGACGCTGGCGGCCTACCCGGCCAGCCACCCGGTGGCCCGCGTGCCTGTGGGTGAGACCGCGCTCATCAAGCAGTACCTCGACCTGGGCGCACAGAACATCCTGGTGCCCATGGTCGACACCGCCGAGCAGGCCGCACAGCTGGTGCAGGCCATGCGCTACCCGCAGGACGATGGGCAGGGCGGTGTGCGCGGCATGGCCGGGGCGCGTGCTTCGCGCTGGGGCCACTACGCCGACTACTTCAAACGGGCCAACGAAGAGGTGTGCCTGCTGGTGCAGGTCGAGTCTCGCCAGGCCCTGCAAAACCTCGACGCGATCGCAGCCACACCCGGCGTGGACGGCATGTTCATCGGCCCGGCCGACCTGTCGGCCTCCATGGGCCATGTGGGCAACGCGGCCCACCCCGAGGTGCAGGCGGCGATTGCCGATGCGATTGCCCGCATCCTGAAAGCAGGCAAGGCCCCCGGCATCCTCACGCCCGACCGGCAACTGGCCACGCAGTACCTGCAGCAGGGTGCAGTGTTCGTGGCTGTCGGCCTGGACACCCAAATTCTGATGCGCCAGACCACCGACCTGGCGGCCCACTTCAAGCAGGTGGCCGCACCGGCTGCCACGCCTGGCCAGACCTATTGAGGGCGCTGGCCATTCCACACCGTTTCCCCCGCTCGTTCCCACTTCAACCAGGAGACTTCCATGAGCATTTCCCGTCGTCAATTCGTTCAATCCGCCAGTGCTGGCGCGGTGCTGGCCTCGCTGGGCCAGCAGGTCATGGCGCAGGCCCAGATCGAGAACCTGAAGATCGTCACCGGCTTTGCGGCCGGCGGCACCTCGGACACCACCTGCCGGCGCGTGGCCACACGCCTGGGCGGCACCTATGCCAAGACCGCCGTGGTCGAGAACAAGACCGGCGCGGGTGGCCAGATCGCCATCCAGTTCGTCAAGAGCCAGCCCGCTGACGGTGCGACCATGTTGCAAACGCCCACCTCGATGCTGACGATCTACCCGCACATCTACAAAAAGCTCAGCTACGACCCGGCCACCGACCTCAGTCCCGTATCGCTGGCCTGCGTGTTCGATTTCGGCTTTGCCGTCGGTCCGGCCGTCCCCGAGAGCGTCAAGAACATCAACGACTTCATGGCCTGGGCCAAGGCCAATCCGGCACAGGCCAACTTCGGCTCACCCGCCGCAGGCTCGACACCGCACTTTGTGGGCGCCTTGCTGGGCCGCCATGCGGGTGTCGAGATCAAGCACGTGGCTTACCGTGGCACCCAGCCGGCCATGCTGGACCTGCTGGGTGGCCAGATCGCGGCCGTCAGCGGCCCCATCGGTGACATCACCCAGCACCTGCCCACCGGCAAGGTCCGCATCCTGGCCACTTCGGGCGCC
>JACCDM010757827.1_pt1 | contig 18209 bp, 22 predicted proteins | sample 7445851 | NCBI WGS metagenome assembly JACCDM01 (sample SAMN15323438, study PRJNA562643) | freshwater metagenome | isolation source: river surface water | place: USA:Blue River Watershed | collected 2017-08-16
CCCTCTTCATACAAACGATCCTTGGTAGGACCAACGAAGTCTTCTGATCTTTCTACGACTTCACCACGCTTCTTGGCGTTCGGATTCTCGCCGGTGAATGTAGTTTGCTTCTCTGGCTTAAGATCTCTTGGGTCGATTTCATCAGGGTCACGTATTTCAGAGAAGCCAAGATCAGTACGCTTCTTAGCCGCAATGTTTGCACGTGCAACTTCAATGCTTGGACCAACTTCAATGCCACCCTTGACTACAGGCTTCTTCGGAACTGGTACCTCACGAACTTGCTGAGTAGGCTCGGCCGGTTCTTTAAACCTGAGATCGACCGGTTCTTGTCCGCTCGGCTCGACCGTTGCCTTTGGCTTTGCTTGAGGCTCAGCCTTAGCTTCCTGTACTTGTGGAGTAGTCGTCTCACTTGCAACCTCCTGGAACTTGATGCGCTTTGTCTTCTTCTTAGCTGGTTTCTCAGCCTTCCTGTCTGCCTCAATGGACTTATTAAGGTTGTCTACCAGAGCCTGATCTTCTGCCTGAGACTTCTTGAATGCATCAGCTTGAGCCGCAGATTCAGGCGGATCAGTAAATGTTTCGTCGTTGGCTATGACTTGATCATTGGCGTTGTAGATTGAGTCAGCAAAGTCCTGACCTTTAATCTGGACTAGGGCGATCTCATTGATACGGTTCTCGTACTCACCAGTAGATTCGCCAGCACGCTTCTTGTTGCCGATGTGACCCACTTCATGCTTGAACACGAAGTCAAGCCATTGCTCGGCTGAAGTGAATGTGTCTGCTGGTAGGGCTGTAACGCCTTCTACCTTTGGTGCAGTCCAAGGTTCTTTGTCGAACTGATCGATGATTGATTGGGCGTCAATCTTGATGACCTTGCCCTTGTGAGATACGAACGCATGCACGGGGCTGTTGTCGCCACGCTTCTTGTTTGTAGGTCCGATCTCAACTACATATACTTTATCGTCAACGCTGATAGTGCTAGGCAAACCAAAACGAGGTTGAGCCTGAGCTGTTGGAGCGGCTGCTGGCTGAGACGCTTGAGCACCCTCCAAACCAGGCATAGCACCAGCTTGCTTTCTAAGATCTACGGCTTGCTGGCGCATTTGGTTCACTTGCTCCATCGCCACCACAGCCTCTTCATCAGACATCTGGGCAGGATCAAGTCTCTTAGCATTCAACTGAGTTGCTTCTTCTTCGATCTTTTCTGCTTGCTGATAGAGAGCTGCAGCTTCAGGAGATGTTTGCTTGATGACAGGTTCTTCGCCACTTGTCATACGCACGCCAGATTCAACCTCTGCTAAACGTGCCAACGGTCCTGGCTGAGAAGCGATAGGAATGTTTTCTTCGCCACTAGGTTGCTTGATTGCAGGGGCAGCCTTCTGTGCTTTGATTGCATCAGCTTGTTCTTTGGTGATGGTCTCGCCAGCGGCAAGCATCTGACCTTCAGCTGCCAACTCTTGAGCCATACGTAGCTTCTCACGAGCTGGAATGAAATCACCAGGAGCCTGGCTAACAGTAGTGCCACCTTCAAATGGGGCATCTGAAACCGGCGTCTCAATCTTTGGAGCTGGTGTGCTGACTGTCTTGAGATCTGCAATGGCCTGGTTGAACATGGAAACAAACTCAGGACCAGTGCCGTTGTCAGCCATCTTCAAGCCATCCATCACTAGGTTGGCGTCTTGAGATAGCTCAGCAAGGTTGAGTTGTGTAGCGGATTGGAGTTTTGCTCGAGTAGCCTCATCAGCACGGCTATACATTGCCGCCATAAATGCTGGGCTCTCAGTAGCAGATTTGAATTCGTCAGCTGACAAACGAGAAAAGTCCTGATCTTGGACGATCTCACCAGGAGCTGGAGTAATTGGAGTATTAGGGGTTGTGCCCTGAGGAGCAGGAGGAGTTTGACCAGGAGGTGTAATGCCACGCTTGGCTTCTCTACGACCTTGGTACATATCGACAGGGGCAAGGATGCCTTCACCGAAGATCTCGGCAAGGATCTCACCTTTACCAGCCTCTTCGCCTACGGACTGGGCAGCTTGAACAGCACCTAAGCCACCACCAGCGCCCTGAACACCGGTCTGGAACGCTACGTTACCGGCAGTTGCTGCAGTCGGAGACTTACCAGCAAAGCGGCTGAATGGGTTAACACCCAAGAACATACCGGCAACAGCGTTGGCTGGAACTTCGGCAAGAGTCTTGGTGGCTGCGTAGTCTGAAGCGGCCTCTGTATCACCGTTGAACTTATCAAGACCTTCTGCGTAGTTTGTACCGAGAGATCCCAATACAACCGCAGATGAGTTGATAGATGCACCTGTGGCACCCATAACTGTTGCTTGCTTAACACCTTGGCTAAGAGCTGTACGACCGATAGCGGCACGAGCCACGCTACCGCCAACACCACCGGCTGGAAGGGATGCAACAACAGCTGCACCTTGTTCTGCTAGGAAGTTGGCGATCAAGCCTGGGTTACGAGCAGCGTAGCTAAGCATTGCTTTACCAGCTTCATAATAGCCAGGAGCATCGTTACCCAACTGAATCATCTCTTGGATGCGTGGGTCAGATGCCATTGCTTTGTATTCTTCAACGCTCTTCTGAAGGATCGGAGCTGTAGTACTGCCGTCACCAGTCACAAAGTTCTCTAGCTTGTTGGCTAGGAAGTCCCATGTCACCTTAACGGACTTAAGACCTTTAGCTGCAGAGTCAATGATTCCTGGTTCAGATGGCGTAGCAAGAGCCTGAGCTTCAGCTTCCATCTCAGCTGGATCACGAGTCGGTTGAGCCGAGATCGCAGCAAGGATGTCTTCCGTTGTCTGAGCTGGTTCGCTTCTGGTTGTAGTAGGAGGAGCAATCGCTGTTGCTCGTGGGGCTACCGGAGCAGACATCCCACGGATATTCATCCCATCTCTGATCTGATCTGCCATCACTCCAAGTGAAGCGTCACCGCCAGGAGGTTCGCCAGTTTGTGCTCTGCTGCGGACTTCTCTGCCCGCTTCAATTGAAGATTTGTAGATGTCAGCCATTGTTTACTTTTTCTTAGCTAGTTCAGAAATGTCAACCTTGTAGTCACGGAATACGTCAGTCTGTGCACGGCTAATAGCCTCTTGCACACCAACTTTGCCAGTGGCAAGGTACTGCTCAGCTCGTTGACCGATTGCTGCCTCGATTGTTTTCTGTCTAGCAGCTTCTGCGTTATCGATTGGGTTGCGGAAGATGCCAGAGAATCGATTCTTCATCGCCTCATTCAACGCTTTGGTGTTCTCTTGGTTGAGCTTGGCAATGTCAATCTTGTTTTTGCCAGCAGCAATGTTTTCATCGCTAGACAACTTCGCACCAAGACGAACGTTCTCGTTCTTCTCTTTGACTTCAGTTCCCTTGAAGCTAGCCATTGTGCTTGCGTAAGCTTCAGGACTCATTGAAGGAAGGATGATGTCTCGGAAGCCATCAAACACTTCGATCTTCTCGCCCTTGGGTCCAAGCTTGTAACCAAACACAGTAGGACCAAACATGCCGTCCTTCATGCCTAGCTGTACGTCATCACCTAGCTTGATCTTGCCTCGCTTGTTGAACATCTCTTTGGCGCCAGCTTGATCGTCAGGGTTGGTCATAAAGTATTTGAGCGCATCGATTGCGCCTTCAGATTGAATCTGGCGACCGAAGTCACGAGACTCTTTAAGCATCTTCAAGTCGATCTTGCCGTACTTGGCAGCAACTTCTTTCAACGTATCAGCTGCTTTGAGCTGGAAGTCGATTGGGTCCATTGCCTTCTTCTCGATGGCCGTGCCTTGCTTGAAGCGAAGACCTTGCGCTTGCATAGCTTTCTCAGCTTCTGCCGCAGATCCGTATTGAACCTTGCCGATTGATGTGCCGAATTCGTCTTCAGCTTCGCCGCCAACAACTCCACCTTTAAGCTCGTTGTTCAAAGCGGCCATACGCTCTTGCAGCTCTGTTTGATAAGCCTGGTCACGCTTCTTGTTCTCAAGATCTAGCTTGGCGCTTTCTTGTTGAAGCTTGAATGCCTCGGCTTCACGTGCATCTTTTTGCTCAGACAAGCGCAATGCTGTGCCGCTTCTGTAACCCTCAGTTAGTCCCTCAGCGAATCCGCCGAAAGCACCCAATCCTGTAGCCATTATTTCTTCCCCTTAAGAGCTTTACGCTTGCGCTGAATCTCAGCTGGCGTATGTGTTTCCTTCACAACCTTGTCTAGCTTTTCTTTACCAATCTTCTTGACTGTATCTGCGGGGAGAACGTACTCACCGTTAGAAAGCATGGCTGGAATCTTGTCGTCCACTGGACCACCAGGACCACTGATAGCACCCTTCTTCTCGAGAGGACCGCCGTCAGCGAAGCCAAGTAGCTTTGCACCAACTGATGCGCCACCACCAGTGCCCATGCTCAAACCTGTACCGATCAAGCTACCAACGCCCTTGGCGAAACCACCTGCTGCTTGTTGTTGTGCGTTGTAGCCTTGCATACGAGAGTTAAACTCGTTGCCGTAGATGTTGCCTGCAGTACCGTAAGCGTTAGCACCGGCTGCATACATACCGCTAGCTGCGCCGTATCCTTGACCCATCATATTGGTGCCAGCCTGGGCATTACCGGCAGCTGAGTTACCGGCGTTGATAGATACGCCATAGGCTGTGGATGCGTTAGATGCAAGGCCACGACCCATATTGGCTGCGTCCTGGAGCTTTGCGTATCCAAGACCTTCTGCGTCAGTACGTGCCTTATTCTGTGCGCCAGCTTTACCTAGCGCTTCTTGAACCAATAGGTTGTTGTTAAGAGCTGCGAATCTGTTTGAATCTGGGCGCAAACCAACCGCTGCTAGCTGTCTGTTCTGTTGACCACGAGCCACACCAAAAGCCTGGCTAACGTCTGCTGATGCTGTTCTGGCTAGCTCTTCACGCTTGGCGTCAGTGTTATAGGTCTCGGCTTCTTTGACCAACTTCTTTTCTAGAGGTCGGAATGTGTCTCGCTCGTAAGCTGCATACTCATCAGCACGCTGTTTATTAGCTGTTTGAGTTGCCACCTCAGAATCGGTAATTTGCTTGAGAACTGGTGCGATTTCTTCGTATTGCTTCTTGTAGAAGTCGAGGGTCTCACGACCAAGAGCCACTTGCTCCATACCCACCTTCTCAGAAGCTTCCGCTGAACGGATATAGCCTGGGTTAGGGTCAGGGGCTGAGCCACCTTTGCCGCCACCCCAAAGCTTCATGCTTCGATTGAATGGACCTCGCTTACCGCCCTCTGGCTGGAAAGCATTGTCTGGGTACATATACCCGCCGAACTCATCTCTTGTGTACATATTTACACTCTTCCTTAAACATACGATAGATAATGACGTCACCGCCGTCTCGAGCTGCGCCCTCAAGCACAGCCTCCTTTCGGAAACCGAGGTGCTCATCAAAGCGTCTAGCGTCTGTGTTGCTTGCCTCAACCCAACCTGAAACTCTCTTGCAGTTGAGTTGATTAAATGGATAAGCAAAACAGGCTCGGAGGTATTCCCTCGTGAGCCATTGTTTGCCTGGTTCTGCTGCAACGTGCATCCAGATATTGGAGCCGTTGTAATCGTCGTAGAGGACACCTGCAATTAGGCGCCCATCCTTTTCAAGACCAATACCCTGCTGTCCCGCAGATCTAACTATCGGGAAGAACTTCGTTACAAACTCGTAGACGGGTTCACATTGCAGGATTAGTTGTGACATTAAGCGTTTAGTCGATCAATCACTTCATTTAGTTTATCAATAACTTCGCTTAATGTAGCACTAGTATTAAGTTTTGTTAAGGAAGTTCCACGGACTCCCGTAAGAATCTCTAAGTTTTCCTTAATTGGTCGGAGCAGTACGGCAACGGATTGATCACGTACTGCAACCGCAGGGATAGCTGGCTTCTTCATATCTGCTTGAGAGTCTTAGGAGAGCTTGCCATCTTGAGGTAGCGCAGCTCAATGTTGCCGTTGATCTTTACCTCGAAGATCTGCCCTTTGTATCCAGCTGGCATGCGATACACACCTCTTGATGTGTACTGCTTGGAGTGAACGAGCTTGTCGTCCACAAAGACTTCGACCAGTAGATATCTGTTATCAACCACTGCAGGTATTGTTTCGAGCAGTGAGCCATTCAACTCTCTTGTGTTCAGGGTTCTGGCGTTGATGGATCCAAGCAAGTTTGTGCCGGTCGCAAAGATCGCCTGGTTAGAAGCAATGATTGAGGCGACACGTGCCTGGAGGTCAATACCCTCTTGAATGTTAGTGAAGTCAGCCTCGACCTCAAGGGCGGCCATATTGTCTGGGGCTGTGAATACCCAGCGCTTTGAACGCCACTCGTAAGGGAGGTTGTTGTATGGATCGCCTTCCCAAAGCTTGATCTGGTTGTCATCCACGATGTAGAGCTGGGCAGTTGCCGGGTCTACGAAGGATGAAGAAGACAGGATTGATGTCACGCTAAGCGGTGTAGACGCAAGATTCCTATCAAGGATTAGGGCGCCATTCTTGATGTCTGTATCGCTGTCTGAGAAGAACGCTAGGTACTTGCCAGCAAAGAAGGCAGAACGCATGCTCTCTGGGTTATAGAGGGCAAACTCATCCTTCAACATAATATTCTCGGTCAGCTGAGCTGGGCCAGATGCGCCGATCAGAATCAATCCGTTAGGGCTGGCATAGGTAACACCCATCATGTCCTGCGTAATTGAACGCTTAGATACGCATGGCTCGACCATTGGGATCTTTTCAGAGGTTGTGCTCTCTGGAGATACACCAGACAAAAGGTAGGGATTACCCTTAGTCAACACAACAATAGACTGACCAAACACACCCAAACCAACTGGCTCAAATGGGATGGATAGTCGGTAAGCCGATGGCCAGGCGTGCGGTGCGTTCACCTCAGAGAAGCAAACGTCATTGCCAGATAGACCGGCTAGGTATCCGTTTGGTAGGGATACGATTGAATGCAAGTCTGAAGGAGGCATCTCCCATTGCAATGTCTGGAGCTGTTCGCCTAGACCGGCTGAAGCTACGTTGTCAGTAAAGCTGGCTGTGGCTACTGGGATCTCAGCAACGAACTGAAATGATGTAGCGCCAGAGCCCGAGACTGAACGGTAGATACGCTTCTTGGTGATGTTGTACCCGGTGGTAGGGGCAGTTGAGAAACCGCTAACAGTGACCGTATCACCAGATCCACAGAGAACCTCGGCTGATACAGGGCTTGGCGCACTCTCTTGTTCAATGCCACTGAACGTATTGATGTATGTGTACACGTAGATGCGTGTCTCAGGCGATCCACCGGAACCTACTCGAGCAACACTAGGAGCAGCCACCGGAGCGGCCACACCCATGTTTAAGGACGCGACAGGCTGACCACCATTTGGTGTACCACATAGGGTTTCGTTGGTCTTCTTGGGAGCCCCATCACCCGTGTAATAGATGGTGAATGATTGAGTCTCAGATTGGATTGGGCTATTAACCACATCCACTTCTGTAGTCCAAGCCATCCATACGTTGTCGCCAGATACGTTCTTGGCGGCATAGATAGTCTTTGTGGCTGGACTAACCAATACGGCGGGGTCCAATGCGGCTGGTTTATTCCAGGAGCGCAAAGTTCCTGAGTACAGTTTGGTGTTGACAGCCTTCTGTGCTTCGTTATCTTGAAGTAAGTGGGATGCAACACGTGGTACGAAACCACCAAAAGCCTTTAGGTGTAATCCAGCCATGTTTCTCTCTTATGATTTATATAATGCTTGCTCGTCTTTACGACGTTTAAGTAGTCCAGGCAATACTTTACCACCAGCTTTGCTCCACTTAAGGAACTCTTCTGCTGCGCCTTCATAATCCTTGCGATTATGCTTCATGCGTAGCGTGCTGTTTTGTAAGTTTCCTAAGCCGACGTTGAAAGCAAAGCTAACAAGTGCATCAAATTGACCTTGGCTAGCACCAACGGGGCAAAGACGAAGTACGCCAGATTCAAAGCGTCGGAGATCTTTTCGGAGAATCTCATTCACTTCCTCCATTGTCAGAACCCGATCCCAACCTGCAGGAATAGGTAATTGTTTTCTATCAGCCAATGGAACTTTAGCGTGGTTAGGGTCAATGACATGTCCAACTCCTACGGTCCACAAGAGCGCAGGACATTGGTATGGCTTTGTCCTGACACCCTCATGGTGCTTAATCATTTCAATGGTCTTTTCGCTTACGTTCATTTCTTAAACGCTTGTGTACCGAACCAGAACGCTACGATTGACGCAACGATCTGCATCTCTTGGTTATCGAATACAAGGTCTAGCGCTACTGCAAAGTCAACGCCAGTCCAGATTGCCCATCCCAAAGAAATCATATTGATTAGGATGAGTTCGCCTACGAATAGGTAGGTAACGATTGGGCGCACAGATGCACGTAGGTTCTTAACCCATGTGGATGTGCCTTCGTTCAAAGACTTGTCGTGGTCATAGAGAGCAGTCATCACCTGGGCGTTGGTCTGCATCTCAACCTGGTCGGTGCGGATCTCTTCGATCTTTGCCTGAGCAATGAAGCCACGCTCCATCATTTGTAGCTCACGCTCCGTCTGCATACGAGCCAGCTCGAGCTCATGAGACTTGTCTGATTTGTCCTGGAAGAAATCAAGGATCTTGGGCAGACCACCCATGAAGAAAGATACGAATGTAGATAGAAGGGTTAGCATTTATTTATTACCTAGAGGATTGCTTGTTGCACGTTTAAGGGTATTCATCTCGACACGCAATGCGTTCACAGATGATTCGATCTCAACCTTGGCTGCATGAGCTGCGGCTCTTGATTCACGTTGAGTACCTTCCGCCATTACCTTGGCTTCACGAGAGTTGATATATGCATCTGACAATCTCTCTTGAAGTTTCATGATGAGTTCCTGTTGCTCCTGGACCTTGGCGGTCGCAGCTTCAGCCTTACGCTGTACGGCAGGGAACTCTTCGACAATCTGAGTGAACGCAGCTAGGGAATCCTTGGCTTTGTTCAATTCTGTAATGGCTGTGTAGAAGCCGCCGCCGATTACTGGTACGGCTCCAACCACAAAGCTCACTACGATTGCGTTGTTCTTAACAAAGTCGATTGCTTGGTTGATCTTGCTTTGTACGTCGTCTAGTTTTTCTAGGTCGCTCATTAATACTCCACTGTCAGGCTTTGAAGTGCCTCTAACTGTTGATGTTGAGAGGGAAAGCCGCTTGTCAGTAGATCCATGAGATACGTGTCTTGCATGAGCACTTCTTTTGGAAGAGCTATGCCAAACGGGACTTCAGGGAAAACATTCGGTTGGACTATCCCAGGCTTAATAAAGAGTTCAAGACTCATTACCAGCCCAAAGCCGGGGACGGTTGTCCTTCCTTTAGGTGTTGGTGCGCTGTCTTTATTTGTGGTGCTTGTTGCACTCGCAGTTGTAGGGGGAGCCGCAGGGGATGACGCAGTTGAGCTGCTCGTTCCCTTCGATTCCACCTTCGTTGTTTCTGTCGTCGTCGGCGCAGTTCCCGGCACAGTTGCAGGATCTGCTAGGGTTGTTGGGGCAGACGTGAAACTCTGTGTAGCAGTCGCACCCGTAACCGCTGGAGTCGAAGCCGATGCCGTAACAGTGTTTACAGGACTGATCGGGCTGGTTGGATTTGTAACGTTTGTTATCGACTTGACACAGCTGTTTGATGTAGTCACCCAAGGTTGCCAAACTGGTTGACCATACGGATCTGGACATGTGCTTGTTCTCGTCTGCTGTATTGAGCCGGTGTAACCCGTCTCGCAACTTACTGTTTTGGTTTCCGACCTCGTTTGGCAGGTTGGGGGATTGGGAACGCAGGTGCTTCCTGTTGTTGTCCAACCTGAATAGCTGTTCGTTTTGCAGTGGTACGTTCTTGTTTGGGTGATGCTTCCACTGTAGTTTTGCGGGCACGAGAGCGTTTGGGTTTCTGTTCTGTCTGTGCAGCTAGGGGCGCTGTAAGCAGAGCAGAACGCTTGTTGCCACGAGGTTGGGTAGGCACCTGGTTGGCAAGCCCAGCAGTCTGCGTTAGCTGTGCAGAACTGTCCGTAGATTGATCCTTGTTGCCAAGGAGTCGTGCAATAACACGCTTGAGCCAAGAGATCATTTGGTTTCCCCAGTAGTAGTAGGCTCAGCAAAATTAGGAACTTTGCCGTAAAGTTTTTCAAATCGTTTTGGCTCACGCTCAGCCCATGCCTTTCTTGCTGAATCACCTATAGAGCCACCAATTGGGCAGGGTGAACCAGACATCTCCATTGCTCTCCAAACTCTTTCGTCTTCGCAAAGGATGCCAACTGCGGCCACCTTCAAACCAAGGTCATTAAGAGTCTTGGCTAGCTTGATGCGCTCACAGTTCGTGTCTGTGTAAACAGATCCACCCGACACACCAATAACAGTAGAGCTAATAGCTCCAGACACAGGAATACCGCAGACATCCTGCGAGAACGCACTCATTGAAGGTGCAATCGCAGAAGGAACAGGTTGTCCTTTGTAGTTAATGGTTGTGTCCTGGGCGTACACGTCCGCAAAGTAGAGTCCAATCAGAACTCCGAAGAAAAAATAAATCAATCGCATACAACTTCCTTGCCTCTGAAGTAGGCTTTCTCATCAATCACCACGCAGAACTCTGGGTGTAGCAACTGACCGTTAACAATGGTTAACACTGCAAATCCAGAGCAGTGGTTCGTTGGGTTGTCTTCACCGTAGTGCATGTGATCACCCTCTGTTTCGCCAAGAGTTCCGCAGTCAATACCCCAGCGTGTGCCGCCGTAGTCATTCAGGATGGTTGCCTGTAAACGATGTAAGTGACCAGTACACATAGACACACCGCTATACAAGGTGTTGTTCCATGTTGCATGTGTTCCATTACGGAAACGATGCTTGATCATTAAGCTGTTATTAACAAACAAGCTGATGCTGATGTTCCAGCCTGGGAAGTGATCTCCCAATGTAAAGCCTGGTACGCCTTCGAACTCACTAGCATTGTTAGCTAGCTTTGCGTCGAATCGCATGTCGTGATTGCCAAGGCACCACCAGGTTTTACCGCTGCCAGCTGCTTGCTTAATCTCGTGCAAGCGTTCACCAACTGCGTCTAGTTCTTCTTTAACTGTCGGTAGCTTGATCCACTGTGACTGTGGGTACCGGCTGATACGTGCGCCATCGAATAGGTCGCCGTTCATTACTACTAGCTCAGGCTTCAGATCCTTGATGACCTGAACAAAAGCTTTGTGTGCTGTGCTGATCTGACCTGGCCAATAGTGGGCATCAGATCCAACAATAATTACACCGTTCTCCATCTCGCAATCAACACGAGGTGCGTGCTCTCTGCGGAGGAATGTCGGGGAACGCTTGTCGTTTGAGTTAAGGGCAATACCCGTTCTCGCCTCAATACGTTTGCGTCGTAGATGCACGTTGCGAATATCAACGCCAATCTCTTTTGCCACTAATGCGGCACTCTGCAATCTTCTCCAGATCGCTATGAACTCATCTTCACTTACCCTTGGTGTAGTCATGTCGTTTCATTGGTTGTTGTAAAACTGTCATGTTTACGATCATGCCTTTGGGGATCGTTAACGTTTGTGCGTGGTTATTGTGTGAAAACGTTTGGCACACCTTCACATGGAGCTTGGTCTTTTTGAGTAACCAACCAACTGTGAAGCACGTTAAGACGGGTTCTTGATCATCGATCTCGTTTCCCTCCTGCCAACCGAACTCATGCTCGGCATCCAGCCATTCAATTAAAACTAGCGCTGGTGTCTTTGTTTCAATGATCGGCTGCTCCACTTATAACCTCACTTCAATCTTGTCAACTTGTAACGAGTTGATAGGAACAGTCCAACAATCTCGTCGATGATGTTTTGAATTGGCGTGTCTTCTTTCTTGACCGCCTGGTATCTGTTTGCTTCGATGTAATCCTGGTACTTCTTAAGATCAGAAACGATGTCGCCAGTTGCTTCATCATCCATCAATGGAATCTCAACTAGAGAATCGGTACGACCTTGATAAGCCTCTGTGAGCTTGTCTGCCAAATCGATAATTGCGTCATAGAACTCACCAAGCGCAACGTGCTGTGCATAGCTGCCGGTGCTTAGATGAGCCTTGTGAGAAATATCTCGAGCCAAGAATAATGTTGCAATTAGTTCGTTCATTTGAAGTGTCCTGAACCGGCTAGGTAAGTAAGAAGGCTTAAAGCACCTAAGCCGATAACCCAAAAGAACTTCTTAACGACTGACTGACCAATAGAGATATAGACGTTCTCAATAACTCTCTCGGTAACCTTTTCGACCAGGCTTTCAATCTGTTCGTCGGTAAGTGGTAATGGCGTTTTATCTGGCATGATGATGAATTATAAGCGAAGTTAATAAAATAGTGTAAGAAATTACATTAGGGATTACCCGTATATGTAGATACTGTTCCGTCTGCGTAATGCAGCGTCAATGTCTCACCTTGGATAACCATACGAGCTGGCTCAGACTGGCAACAGACAGGTGTCACCATGTCGCAATCCTCGTAATGACCAAGCTTCTTGTACATCTTGTAGAGGATCTCAGCCTCTTGTTCACATGTGCAGTCAATTGCCATTCTTCAGTGCCTTCCATATTTGGCTTAATGCTTTGTTCTTTTGAAGAGCGCCTTGCTCCTCGAGGTTGGCGCACTCAATGAGCACCAAATCAATCAGAGTCTTCATGTCAACCGGCAGGCTACCGCCAGACAACAAACGAAGAACAGGTTGATCCTTTGTCAGGTTTTCAGACAGCGTTGCGGGTCTATCGATGTCTTTAAACAGATCAACCAATGTCATAGCCTCTTGGCCTATGCAGGATTCAACTTCTTGTCGTGACTCATATGGGATGCATACCTTGGTAAAGGCATTGGTCCCAAATACAGAGTGGGCGCCACCAGCCAAGCAGACATGTGGATCGGCACCAGACTCCGTCAGGATGTCATAAGTCACCAACAGGTGGTTCATCAGCGAGCCGTTGGTATGATCCAGGTTGTTGGCGTCATACTTCTCGAGCAAGCGCTGTAGGTTGTCCCTATCTACGTCTGCGTTGACCTTTGCTGCTTTGAACATCAGGGTAATGCGTTGCTCTGGGCAGATGCGTGTCACTCCCCTGGCGCAATGTGATTGGTTGCCTGGGAAGATGACCGAGCGGTTAAATGCTGGGATCTCGGCATGAACAATCTTGTTGCCTTCGTAAACCAGGGTCTCTCCACCCCACTCACGCTTCCAGTTTTTATTGAGGTAGACAACAACAGTTACATCACCGTCACGGCGTGAATCTGTGTGCGGGTAACCCTCTACCCCGTATGTGTGTGCGTTTGCATAGCAACGAATCAGAACGTGGTCCGGAAGGTGGTTTGCTTTAATAAAGTTCCACGCATCCTTGATAACCCCGTGGATGTTTCCTTCGATGTCTAACCCGTTGGCTATGCTTACGTTTGCGAAATCGCAGTTCCAATGTGCGTATCCCATGGAGAAGTTTGACCTCCATCCATAGGACCACTTCATCGTCTTGATGTATTGGTGCAGCCGGTTTGCTAGATCCTGTGGAAAGAAGGACTCGCTACTGTGGATCATTCGCCGTCACCGCCTCCACCACCGCCGCCATCTCCACCGCCGCCGTCTCCAGAACCGCCGTCACCAGAGCCACTATCGCCAGAGCCGCTATCACCAGTTCCACCGTCGCCGCCACCGTCACCGCCACCAGTGTCTCCACTAGGAGGAGTGCCACCGCCACCACCAGAGCTTGCAAAGGCTACGGTTGTAATCGACCAGCCACCGCCAGTTCTTGTGCCAGCTGTAGAGTCAAAGCTTGAGCCCCAACCACTTACGGAGATACTTGTGCCGGTGTCACCAGTACCGAAGGTGTCGTACCGTTGGATGGTGATTGAGTTGGCACCAGTTCTTGTTACGACATATGTGTAAGGAACGTTGGTGTATGGCCAGTTTGGAGCCCTTGTTTGAGCAGACGATCCAATTGCAATGTTGTCAATGTTCAGTGTCCAGACGTTCGTCCAGAAAGGTCTTGAGTTTGCTGCGGCTCTCTGTGAGTTAACAACCCCGCCGCCCTGTAGCCAAGCAGAATCACATGTTTGGCAGTTAGGAGGATCGGTTGGCCAGGCGCCCATAGTCAGGATGACTGAGCCGCTAATTCTGTCTAGAGAGAATCCAGCTTGACCTGAGTAGCATTGACCAGGGCCATGGAATGAAATGAAGTTTTGGTTCCAGGACTTGCCACGTAGGTCATCAAGCGTAATAAACCCAGACGGCTTACCGGCAAGGGTTCGCACATTCGAGTTATCAAGAGTCAATCCAGTTGCGCCGACACCTATCTCCGCAGCAATGTCGCTAAGAGTTATGTATCCAGATGGCGTAGTCATTATGGAGTCCCGAATCCGCCAACGTTGCTAGCAGAGATAATTGTTCCGTCGGTACCAATAGAAGCTTTAACAACTCCGTTGTATTTAAATACAAGCTTGCCGCCAGATTCTTCAACGACCCAATTAGATGTCTGTACTTTGCCTGCACTGGTTGCATTTGTAGCTGTGCCAGCGTTTCCGCTTACGTTAATTGGCCATGTACCGGTCGCACCAGATCCGTCGTTGCCTGGAGTCTCGGCATCGATTTCTGCAATAGCTGCTTGAACATCAGTTGCACTGATACCACCGGTCGGATTGAACCCGATTGCAGAAGCTGCGTGAGCTGCAGATGAATCGCTAATGTGAGTGTTGATGCTGCCAGCCGCTGAGTCTGCGTATGCCTTTGCTTCTGTGGCAATTGCATTTAAAGAAGCAGCGGTTGTGCGTAGCTCGATCTTGTCGCCAGCAACGTATGCCTTGGCGATTGTGTCGTCTTGTCCACGAACAACAGTCAATGTGTCTGCTGACCTGGCTGTTACTTTAACGATCTCGATATTGTTTGAGCTGTCAATCAATGTCGCAAAGAAGTAGTCGCCAGCAGCTAGTGTTGGGAACTGTCCGCCTTGAGAAGACGTAACCTGGATTGACGTAACAGATGAATTGATACCTGTCGCAAGCGTTGCGCTAGCATTGTTTGTGAACTTAACTGTCATTGTTAATCCTTACTCTTCTGCAAACAAATGTGGTGCGGCGCCACGCAATAGCTGTTCTACCGTTACACCCTCATGCTTATCGAAGTGATAAACGCTAATAGGAACTTCATTTCTTACGCCATTGCGCACCACGAAAACGCTTACCTCGTACTGAGTGTCTGTCTCAGTTTCGTCTAATTCGAATTGTGGGTTTAATCCCTCGATAACCATTGGGTACTCCTTGTTAGATTGCGACGATAGGGATCGTCTTCAGTGTTGTTTTGGGTTTGTACTGTTCCGCCCAGATGTCCTGGCGAATTTCCGGTAGAGACTCATGCTCTATGCGGTAAGGCTTAAACCCAGTGATGTATTCAATAGACCCCGCAAAGAACGGGATGTTGTCGCTGTATGAGTTTGCGCAACCAATGTCCCAGAGCTTGCCGTGCAAGAACATGCAGCTTCCTTTGCACAACTGAAGTACCGGGCAGTTGGGGCACTCCTCACGCTTTGACCAGTGAGTAATCGTGTTGAGTTTGATATCTTCAAAATTGGAAACGTGTCCAATCTTATGGCTCTCACCATTAGGTGATTGCGATGCTGTTGATACGTTCTGGCAAGTTAAGACGTTGCCCTTAAGATCAACCGCAATGTTTTCTTTCTTATCCATTCCGCACTTCTGGCCCAGGCCGTATGCGTCTCTCCTACTTCTAAGAGATTGCAGAAAGTCGCCCATCTTTCCACGCACAACGTCAAAGTTTCCAACCTTGCCAGAGCGCAGATCTTCAAATGCAGACTTGCGGTAAGCCACCTGTTCTTCTTCACTTTGAAGACTGCTGGCAACGCCACCCTCGTCATACGGATCAATGAAGGCGCCCTCACCAATATTGACGGATTCGCCAAATCGCTCAACCCACCACTTCTGCACTTCTGCTCTGGACTGATTGCCCTTGTGCATCATTGTGTTGAAGCTGACACGACCTTGAGGCTTCAGTCTCTTGTACAGATCAATGATTCCCTCTCGAGATTTCTCATCATCAAAAGGATCTGGTCCTCGTACATGCTGACCCATCGCATCGTGAGAGATGCCAACGTTGAATCCAAGACGATCAAGCCACTCATTGAGCTCTGGGTTTAACAGGGCTCCATTAGTGATCATGAGGAATGCTGCTTCCGGGTATTTCGCTCTCAATGCTTCTGCAAGAGGAACCAGGGTCTTTACATAGACCAGAGGCTCACCACCCCAGAATTCGATTGTGTCTGGCGGTGTCTTTACCCAGTTATCCAGTCCTTCTAGGAATGGCTGGATGTCATCTTTGTTTGTCGCCTCGGCATGTGGCACGAAGCGCTGGCTACAGTACGTGCACTCGTAGTTGCAAGATAATCCCAAGCTGATCTTCAAGACTTTTGGGGTTGTTTTTGTGCCCGGATTGTCTTTCGTTGTCTGAAAGAATTCGCCGTGATTATGTGACGGCATATCCTGCGGCACTACATCAACGCCATTCTCTGTTCGCAACGTTGAATTAATGTTGTCGTAATAGAAGACAGCTTCTTGCTTATCAACTTCCCTGCGAGTAAGTATTTTAAAAATAGCCATTATATTATTAACCCTTGCTTAACCATATCGTAAGGATGCAGTTTACCAAAGTATTCATTTAACGACCATGTATCTGTCGTTTCGTCATAGTTAAGCCAAGGCGTTATGCCAATAACCAGGTTTGTGCGAAGGAAATCGTTATGTTTTTTCACATAAGATCTGTGGGGTACATCGGTATTAACGATCAGGTTTTGCCCTGGATACCAATAGAATGGCTCCTGGTTTTCATATTGCATCCCAAAATCGCCATTCGTTGACAGGCAGATATTGATGCGAAGCACCTCAAACGGCGAGTCATCTGTGTGCATGCCACCGTCTCCAGGTATGGATGGGCGGCACAAAGAACCATTAATTGTTCTTATTGATGACCTGACAACGGGGTGCTTAAACTTCCCAAGCAGGCCGCCAAGGTGTTTCTTGTTAGCGATGGCTGGAAGAATCTTCCTAAAACCAAGGCTATCAAGGTAATCGTCCTTTACCCTATTCTCGACATCAGAATCAACCGCCTTGTAATAGTCATATGTTTTGTATTTCGCATATCGACTATCACCAAAGAGACCGCTCTTCCATTCTTCGTCTGGATAGATCGGGTTGTAGTTAATCGCCATGCCATAAAGTATTAGCGACTTCTGTGACGCCCAGGCGATTGCCCCAACATCACGGTACAGCTCGTGAACGTCATCCAAAACAAGCTTGTGGTCAACGTCTAAGTTAAGGGGTAGGTCTGGGATGAACTGGCGACCGCCAACTGCGGTAACAGCTGCATCCCAATCACTGGTTTTTTTAATGTGATCAAGGACCGTTAGGTTTGCTGGTGTGGCCTTATGCGACCACTGTTGTTCGCTCAAGATTTGTTACCCACTTAAATCCAAATTGAACTTCCATTGTCTCGCCAGTATCCAAACCAAGTGGCATAGCCTTAAATTTTGCGATGCCGTTGGCGTCCGTATATGCCTCAGTGTTTGGCAAATAACCGCTTGAACACTTTGCAAAAACTCGAACACCTTGCTTCTTAACTGCAGCTCCAGCCTTCTTTAACTGGACAGAGATTCGTTTAGCGCCGCTAAGGTCTTCTACGCCAGCAACCTCAAGATCCGGGAACTGTTTATAAGTAAAGTCGTGGAACGCCTGCACAGAAGTTGCAACATACTCTGTGCTAGTAAACGGCTCGGGGATATCTTGGTCAACGTTGAAGTTCAACCTAACACCCCAGTCCGCAAACGGAGTGTCAGCAAACGGAACGTATATCTGACCAGCGATAATCAAGCCACTCTTATTTGAGAACTCAAATCCAGATTCTTTTGTAAGATAGCTTTCAACCATCTTAGATTTGAACCCTTTAAAGTTGCCTTGATCATCAACCAGGATATAGATGTTCGTTGCATCAGATATCTCTCGATCACCAAGGTAGCGACGAATGAAATCCTCTGTAAGCTGGATGTAAGTTCCCTTGCCATCTTGAGGATCTGTTGACCAATAAACTGACAGAGATCCACCTTCAACAGCACAGTGTGTGAAAAGTTTGAATGAGCTGTCTTTTGAATGTCCAATAGTATTCATTAGCCGTTGCCTCCGCAG
>JACCDM011378299.1_pt1 | contig 18164 bp, 19 predicted proteins | sample 7445851 | NCBI WGS metagenome assembly JACCDM01 (sample SAMN15323438, study PRJNA562643) | freshwater metagenome | isolation source: river surface water | place: USA:Blue River Watershed | collected 2017-08-16
AATCGAAATTCATTCCATAGATTCCAGCGACCATAGTTGGCACTGAAGCCAAAGCTACCCATGCAGTAATTTTTCGCATGTCTTCATTTTGGCGAAGTTGAACCTGCGCCATATCGGCTCCAAGTGCGCTAGCTAAAAGCGTATCTAGCGAAGAAGCAGTATCCGAGGCGCGATTGATGTGATCTTCGATGTCGCGGAAAAATTCCCGCATTCCTTCCGGCACATTCAGTTCTTGATTAAGTGCGAATCTTGGTATCCATTTCGCCATCGGATCTACTGCGCGACGAAATTCAATAACTTCGCGTTTTAAGAAATATAAATCTTGGCTCCAGGATTTTCGTTGATTTGAAAATACTTTTTCTTCTAAAGCAGCGACATCATTTTCAAGTTCAGATGCAATATGCAAATAAATATCAACAACGTGGTCCAACACGCTATGGACTACTGCGTACGGCCCTTGGCTTAGCCAGTTGGGGTTACCTTCTAGTTTTTGTCTGACCCCTGAAAGCCCCACTCGTTCACCATGGCGAACTGTGATTATGAAATGTGTACCGATGTACATCATCAAGTCGCCGGTTTCAACCTGACTTGATGCCTCGTCATAGAACAAAGTTTTTAAGACAACAAACTCGAGGTCGCCATAATCTTCAACCTTTGACCTTTGTTGTGCATGGATTGCATCTTCGAAAGCCAGCTCGTGCAATTTGAAAGCTTTAGCTATGGGTTCAAATTCTTCGAGCGTAGGTTCCACCAGACCTAGCCAAACGAAACCGCCATTCTGTTTTGCAAGCTCAAGAAGTTCAACTGGGTCCGTTCCCTCAAGGCGTTTGCCATTTAAATACAGGCCACAATCAATTCTCATGCACTTATCTTGGCATTCGAGCAGCGGTTATCAGTTGGATTTGTGCGTGTCTAATAACTCACTGGTGACCCTTAACGCAGTTGAACTGCTGTGGCCACGGCGAATCAAGAAACCTGTTAAGCGCCGCCAGATGACATCTTTTTCGTACCTTTGTAATCCACGGAATTTTTTGGAACCAATCTCAAAAGCCATTTCATATTCAAGGGCTGGATCGGTAAGCGCAAAACTTTCGATTATTTCGGCTGAAATACCTTTGTTTTTTAATTCTTGACGAAGCAATCGCCAACCGGTTCCACGTGTATTGCGACGAGTCCGAACCCACATAGCGGCAAACTCTTTGTCATCTAGCAATTTGATTTCTTCAAAGCGATTGGCCACTTGAGTTACCGCCTCAAGTGGCACATTCCGCTTCAATAAATACTGCTCAAACTGATATCTCGACATCGGCGAACGAGTTAGCCGTCGCAAACCCATGTTTCTAACAGTTTGCAGAAGTTCTTCAGTTATCTGAACTTCGTCAGGCAGTTTCAACATCTTCAGTTGCTACTACTGCTTCAACACCAACGCCAAGCTTTTCTTTAATCTTGGTTTCGATGTCATTTGCAAGTTCTGGATTATCGCGAAGGAAGTTACGTGCATTTTCTTTACCTTGGCCGAGTTGATCTCCGTCATAGGTGTACCAAGCACCAGCTTTGCGAACGATGCCATGCTCAACACCCATGTCAATCAAGCTGCCTTCGCGGCTAATGCCTTCACCGTAAACAATGTCGAATTCTGCTTGCTTGAATGGTGGAGCAACCTTGTTTTTAACAACTTTTACACGAGTGCGGTTACCGACGATGTCTGCGCCATCTTTCAAACTTTCAACACGGCGCACATCTAGACGTACAGATGAATAAAACTTCAGTGCACGACCACCGGTAGTTGTTTCAGGTGAACCAAACATCACACCGATCTTTTCGCGCAACTGGTTGATGAAGATTGCAGTTGTACCAGATTGGCTTAGTGCACCGGTAATTTTTCGAAGTGCCTGGCTCATCAAACGTGCCTGCAAGCCCATGTGGCTATCGCCCATTTCACCTTCGATTTCCGCACGTGGAACCAAAGCTGCAACAGAGTCAATAACAATCAGTGAAATTGCACCCGAGCGGATCAACATGTCTGTAATTTCTAGTGCCTGTTCACCAGTGTCTGGTTGGCTCACTAGAAGTGCGTCAATATCGACGCCCAATGCTTTTGCGTATTCTGGATCAAGCGCATGTTCGGCATCGATAAATGCGCAGATGCCACCTTGGCGTTGGGCGTTTGCAATTGCGTGAAGTGCAACTGTGGTCTTACCTGAAGATTCAGGTCCGAAAACTTCGATTACACGGCCTTTTGGTAGGCCACCAATTCCAAGAGCGATATCGAGGGCGATTGAGCCGGTAGGGATAACTTCGATAGCGGCGCGATCTTCTGTGCCAAGGCGCATAACTGAGCCTTTACCGAATTGGCGCTCAATTTGAGCAAGAGCGGCTTCTAGAGCCTTGTCGCGGTCATTTCCAGGGGTGGCAGCAGCCATGTCGTCTCCTCGTATCGGTGGGTCGGCGCGCACCCTAGGGATGGAGTGTGACTTGCTCGACCCGCTCTCATTTCCTGTGGAAATTTCGAACTTGGGCCAAAGGTATCAGAACATTTGTTCGAATGGATTATTGAGACCTCGGCGTGTCTCTAGCGCTCTTTTGGGTGCATTCCCTCGTGAGCCCAGACCGCTCGCCATACGTCTTGGGTTTCAATGCCCGCCTTGAGTGCCTCTTCAACTGTGAGTCCGTCAAGTTCCACTAAGCGGGTATCTCGCGCCCAAGAGGCTGCATAGCCGACTCCAAAATGGCTTTCCATGCGCTGCCAGAAATCGGTCAATCTCAAGACCGGGCATCTTTCAAAAGTGCGCTGGCTAAAACCTCTGCCCCAACTTGTCTATCAATTTGGGAACCTGGATTGATTGCATAACTTGTTAGCCAACGTATGACTACATCTGCTGCGATTAGATCTGCCGAAACATTCCAGGTTAGTAATGAATCCATCACAAGTTTTGCAATTTGATCTGGCATGGAATGCACATAAGTAATTGCAGCAACTAAAGCTTTTTGATCATGTTCACGTAATCCTGAAATTGCCGGATCGGTTGCAACAAAATCAGCTAGTGCATTTAGTCCTGCAACAAGAGAATTAGTTTTGCTGATTAAAGAAGTAACTTCTTCTAAGTAATTTTCAGCTAATAACCGATAAATGTCTTGTTTTTCACCAATGTGGTTGTAAACCGTGGCCCTTGCAATTCCTGATGTTGTAGCCAGCGAAACCATGGAAAGATTTTTGGTGGGGCCATTTTGCAATATTGAACGTGCCGCTTGCGCGATTGCATCTTGCGTGCGTTTGGTTCGCAGCGAAGGTTGTGGACTCACGCTGCTTTTGAATTGGTATTTGAACGAGAAGTTTTAATAGGTCGAACTTGATTTTCGATTCTCGCTGCTTCATTTGTTACGGCTCGCATTAATGTTGAAACTGGAATTTCAAGAGCTACGCAAATTGAAGAAAGCAATTCGCTAGATGGCTCTTTTTGGCCACGTTCAATTTCGCTTAAGTAGCCGAGTGCAACATTTGCTTTTGTCGAGATGTCACGCAAGGTGGCACCTTGTGCCTTGCGAGTATTGCGTAATTGGGATCCAATTACCTCACGAAGAAGCACCATGCTCACCTCCATTTATCTTGTTGACCATGGGTTAAATTAGTCAAAAAACCTGGCGATTGCCTGATTTATTCGCGGATTTTCGCACTTATTGTTCATTGATGGTTTGTTCTTGGGCGGTGCGGGTTCGTGACAAATCGGTTAGCCCAACTAATACATCTAAAGTCAGGCCTAACACAGCCAGAGCAGTTTGGCTTCGAATATCGTCTCGACTGCCGGTGAACATCAAAGTTTGAGACCGGCTTGAACCGGTTTCAGCATCGAAAATGGCAATATGGACTTCGCCAACTGGCCTGCCATCTTGTGGGTTTGGTCCAGCAACTCCAGTGCAGCCCAGCCCAAAACGACTCGACATAACCTGAGTGACATTTGTAGCCATGGCAATTGCAACTTCAGTAGAAACAGCGCCAGTTTTCAAAAGATTCGATGGCACATTTAACACTTGTTGTTTAATTTCAGTTGCATACGCAACTACTCCACCTTTAAAAACTTCCGATGCTCCTGGAACTGAAGTTAGAAGTGTGCTCAGTAAACCGCCGGTCAGAGACTCTGCAGTCGAAATACTTACCTTTGCATACTTCGCGACCAAAATTGTTGCTCGCGCGAACTCCCATTCGGTCGGGGCAAGTTCTGGATCAGAAAGAGCATCAAGTGCTAGCTGAGCATCAGTCATTTCTTTTTTCCAATCAACTCCGGCAAGTAACGAGCTCCAGTGTAAGTTGTTATTGCAACCGTTATCCAGAGCAAAATCTGTATCGGTAGATCAAGCCACTTCCATTCAAAACCAAGATTCACCAAGAAAAATGAAATTGTTGTGATCTGAAAAGTGGTTTTAAGTTTCCCACCGCGATCCGCTGCAACTACATTTTGATTAACCACAACTAGTCGCAAAATTGTAATTCCAACTTCTCGCACCAAAATAAGAATTGTTGCAATCCATGGAAGAACTCCAATGATTGAGAGCCCTACCCAAGCGGTGCCAGTTAAAGCCTTATCCGCAATTGGATCGGCAATTTTTCCAAAATTAGAAACTAAATTATGTTTGCGAGCCAGGTGCCCATCAACCAAATCAGTGATAGCAGCCACCCAAAAAATTACAACTGCTAAAAATGCATTGTCCATATTAAAAAGCGCAAACCAAAAAACTGGTACTAGCAATATACGTAAGATTGTGTAGATATTTGGGTTTTTCATCAATTGGCAATTTCTTCCACAATTAAGTCAACGCCATCGTTAGCCACCACAACACCTTGCACGAAATCTCCAACACTCAATTCTCGGTCGGTTTCAACAGTGCAAGTTCCATCAACCTCAGGACCTTGAAATTCCGCTCTTCCTTCGTATCCATCTGATGTGCTTTCGATCATCACACTTACTGTCGAACCAATTCTTGATTCGGCTTTTTGGTTAGTTACCTCATCGACAAGAGATGTGACATATTCAACTCGTCTATTTATTTCTGCAGTTGGTAACTTTCCATCCAACTTTATGGCTTGCGTTCCATCTTCATCGGAGTAACCGAAAATTCCGATTGAATCCAATTCCGCTTCATTAATAAATTCGCAAAGGGTTTCAAGTTCATCGCTAGTCTCTCCAGGAAAGCCCACGATGAAATTGGATCTGATGCCAGCATCTGGTGAAATTTTTCGAATTTGTGCAATGAGTTCAAGAAACTCTTGCTTGCCACCAAATCGTCGCATCCGCCTCAAAACAGTTGGAGCTGCATGCTGGAAGGATAAATCAAAGTACGGCACAACCTTTTCAGTGTTAACAATTGCATTAATTAATTGTGGGCGCATCTCGGCTGGCTGTAGATATGAAACTCGAATTCTTTCAATATTTTCGATACTTGAAAGGGCAGGAAGTAGCGATTCGAGCAGATTCATATCACCAAGATCTTTTCCATATGAAGTGGTGTTTTCGCTTACTAGGAAAAGTTCTCGCACTCCGCGTTCGCTCAACCAAACAGCTTCTGCAATTATGTCGGTTGGGCGTCTTGAAACGAACGAGCCTCGAAAAGCCGGGATTGCACAAAATGTGCATCGGCGATCGCAACCATTTGCGATTTTGAGTGGTGCATATGGTTTGGTGTCTAAACGAAGTCTGATTACATCGCCAGAGCTAGATGTTTTTAGATTTCTTTCCGCTGGTGCTTTAGCGGTGGTCAATCTGCGGTCAATTGGCTCGTGACTTTCCATCTTTGCGCCACCGACTATTTTTGCCAGTGATTCGCCTAAATCTTCGTACGCATCAAATCCAAGGACAGCATCTGCATCTGGGATCTCTTGAGCTAGTTCTTTTCCGTATCTCTCGGCCATGCATCCAATTGCCACGACCGCTTTCACTACCCCATCATTTTTCAAATCCGCAGTCTGCAAGATTGTTTGAATGGATTCGGTTTTTGCAGTCTCAACAAATCCGCATGTATTGACCAAAACTGCAGATGCAGCACTTGGATCATCCACCAGTTCCCAGCCGGCTTGAGACAACCGACCTGCTAATTCGTCGCTGTCGGTTTCATTGCGGGCGCAGCCAAGGGTGAGGATATGAACTGTCTTGGTTGGCTGACTCATGGTGCTTAGCCTACGAGTCGAATAAATAATTACTGGACAGGGAAAGTGATTTCGACTGGTGTGCCAGAACCACCAAGAAATCCGAGATTTTCATCATTCACCGTGACACTTACTACGCCTGAATCACCAATCACTAGCGAAATACTCGTCGAGTCAGTCAAAGTGATTACATCCCCAGCATTTAAGAAACTTGAGAATAAAGAATTTCCAGCTGAGCCATTTGCAGTAATCCAACTTCTACCAGTTGCCTGAAGCTCCACCGAAACACCTAAAGTGTCGATGATTGAACTTTGTGAAGGATTTGGGGTGCTACTGTCAGATGGATTTGGAGTTGGAGACTGCGAAACTGTTACATCAGTTTGCGGCAATGAATTTTCTGTGTTGTCACGAGAAAGAAATGCGAAAACAGAGACAATCAAAATAACTACTAATCCGATAATCAAGTAAAGCCAATTCGGATTTCGTTTAACAGGAAGTGCAGATTTACCCTGCTTATCAAAAATATTTAGTTTGGTAGCTTTTTCTGGCGAGAGTTTTGAGTAATTAGTTGATTCATCTGGATAGTCCGCATCAAAAATTTCGAGAATTTCAGCCTCGTTTATTTTTAAAGCACCTGCAATAAGTCGAACTTGATTACGGACAAAAACCCGCAGATCTAACTGGTCCCAAGCTTCTGCTTCAATTGAATTTAGAACATCTTTTCTAATATTGGTTGCGCTAGAGAGTTGTTCAATTGTGAGATTCTGCGCTTGGCGCAATTCTTGAATGCGGGCACCTACTGCCATTATTCACTCCCACCTGAACCCCTTACAGAAGTCTAAATCCCTTTAGGCGAGAGCTAGCAAATTATTTTGGTTGCAAACTATCCAAGACTTCGTCCAGCGCCTCTACTGGAACAAGAACCTCACGTGCTTTAGCGCCCTCAGATGGGCCGACTATTCCACGAACTTCCATTAAGTCCATAAGTCGTCCAGCTTTTGCAAAACCAATTCGCAATTTGCGCTGCAACATTGATGTTGACCCCTGTTGTGCATTTACAACTAGCTCAACTGCGAGTAAAAGTGTCTCTAAGTCGTCCCCTATATCGGAATCTACTTCCGAATTTCGAGAGGTGACTTGGGCTACATCTTCGCGATATTCCGGCTCCGCTTGAGCCTTGCAATGGTTCACAACCTTGCGAATTTCGGCTTCACTCACAAAAGCCCCTTGGACTCGCATCGCTTTACTTGCCCCCATTGGCAAGAAGAGCGCATCTCCTTGGCCTACCAACTTGTCAGCGCCGGGCTGATCGAGAATGACTCGGGAGTCGGTAGCGCTTGAGGTAGCAAAAGCGAGGCGGCTTGGCACATTTGCCTTGATCAAACCAGTGACCACATCTACAGATGGGCGCTGAGTGGCAAGCACTAAGTGAATACCCGCAGCACGAGCTAGCTGAGTAATACGAACAATGCTGTCTTCCACATCTCGTGGTGCCACCATCATTAAGTCTGCAAGTTCGTCGACGATTACAAGTAGATATGGATACGGACGCAAAACCCGTTTGCTGTCGGGCGGCAGCGAAACTTTCTTTTCTCTAACGGCTTTGTTGAAATCATCGATGTGACGGAAACCAAAGGCTGCCAAATCGTCGTAACGGTTGTCCATTTCTTTTACAACCCATTGCAGTGCTTCGGCTGCCTTCTTTGGATTCGTGATGATTGGAGTGATTAAATGTGGAACGCCTTCATAGGCTGCTAATTCAACTCGTTTTGGATCAACCAAAACTAAGCGAACTTCTTGCGGAGTTGCGCGCATTAAAATCGATGTGATCAATGAATTAATGCACGATGATTTACCAGCACCCGTTGCACCGGCGACTAGAAGGTGCGGCATCTTTGCAAGATTTGCTAAAACAAAACCGCCCTCAACATCTTTTCCAACACCTACGGCGAGTGAATGGGAATCGTTCGCAGCGATTTTGCTTCTCAAAACATCACCGAGAGCAACTAGTTCACGATCACTGTTCGGAATTTCAATTCCGACTGCTGACTTACCAGGAATTGGAGAAAGGATTCGAACATCAGAATTGGCAACTGCGTAAGAAATATTCTTTGACAATTGTGTAATTCTTTCAACCTTAACACCTGCGCCAAGCTCAACTTCATAGCGAGTTACGGTTGGTCCGCGCTGCACTCCAACGACTTTTGCATCGATGTCAAACTCGGCAAAGACGGCCATTAAAGATTCTTTTACGGCCTCAGTTGCTTTCGTATTTGCTTTTGGAGCAGGACCCTCGCTCAAGATCTCAAGAGGTGGCAGTTTGTAAGGCAATTCCAACGGAAGTTCGCCAGGCTTGTTTGAAGTAACGGGAGTGGGTTGCGAAATAGTTTTGCGAACCAATTCCAAAACAGCTGTGTCTGAAACTTCTGGAACTGTTTCATTTAATAGGACAACCGGGATTTCCTGCGTTGTCTCTTCAATAATTTCTGGTTCATCTTCTTCTGGCTCTTCAATTTTTTCAACTAAAGCCACTTCTTCAAATGGTTTATCGGCTTCGTAAGTTTCGAGTTCAGGTTCTTCTCTAATTTCTCGCTGTGGGATTCGACCCTTAATTGCGTTTAACCCACCACCGATTTTTTCTGGCACTCTTTTAATTGGAGTCTTTGTGACAATCAAAATTCCAAAAAACCAAATAATCACATACAAAATTGCCGCGAGTGCCGCCCCACCAGCACTAACAAGCGGCGCACTCAGTACATAACCAATAAACCCGCCAGCATTATTTAATCCAACTGCGCCATCGCTTGGGGTTGGCACTTCTTTATAAATGTGCCAAAGAGCAAGCATTGAAAACATCAAAGCGGTTCCGCCGACACTTACTCGGCCAGTATTTGCTGAATCTTCTGGGTGACGAAGCACCCTAATCGCAAGCAACAAAATCAAGACCGGAACCAAAACATCAAATGCTCCGACCAAGCTTGTGACGATCATTCCCATGAAGGCCACGAGCCAGTTCTCTACGCCAAACCAAATTGATGTTGCAGTAGTTACGGCCAGTGCAACAAGAGCTAGTCCCAATCCATCGCGACGGTGCTCTGGGTCCAAACCTTTTGCATCATCCCCGATTGATCGGGCAACTCCGCCAAGTGCGTGGCCAATGCTGACCCAAATAAATCTGATTCCACGCCCAATAGCTCCCAGCGCGTTTGATAAACCCGATGCGCTTGAAGCTGGCTTGGATTTTCGGGCGCTCTTAGGGGAAGTTCTTTTTGTCGCCATAAGGGCTAAATGTAGCCAGCGAGTTATGCGTAAACCCGAGTTTTTTGAGCGTGTCTGAAGGTTTTGCTCTTAGGACTCAATGACAACTGGGACGATCATTGGTCGGCGTCGATGGGCTTCATTTACCCACTTACCCACAATTCGCCGAGTTATCTGTTGCAACTGCATCTGGTCAGTCATTCCTTCACGAAGAGCTGCTTCCAAACCATCACGAACTAAAACTATGACTGGATCAAAAATCGAATCATCTTCGGCAAAACCGCGGGCGTGAATTTCTGGGCCTACTACAACTTTTCTAGTTTGTGAATCCACTGCAACAACGCAGGAAATAAATCCTTCTTCGCCCAGGATTCGACGGTCTTTGAGTGAGGCTTCAGAAATATCTCCGACAGAAGCACCATCAACATACACATAACCGCAAGCAACTGCGCCAACAATTCTGGCTTTTCCATTAGCAAGGTCTACAACCACACCATCTTCAGCCAAAACAACATTGTTTGGATTAACACCGGATTTGATTGCTAGGTTTGCGTTAGCTCGCAAATGTCTTGGTTCACCATGAACTGGCATCACATTTTTTGGTTTAACAATGTTGAAGGCATAAAGCAGTTCTCCTGCTGCAGCGTGACCTGAAACGTGCACCAAGGCATTACCTTTGTGAACAACCTGTGCTCCAAGTCTCATCAAACCATTGATGACTCGGTTTACAGAGTTTTCATTTCCAGGAATTAAAGATGAAGCAAGTACTACCGTGTCGTTTTGAGTGATTGCAATTTTGTGGTCACGATTTGCCATACGCGATAGTGCCGCCATTGGTTCACCTTGAGAACCAGTACTAATTAGCACGACTCGCTTATCTGGAATTTCATCAATGCTGTCATTTGAAATCAAAGTTCCGTTTGGAATATTTAGGTAGCCCAAATCTTTTGCGACATTCATATTGCGCACCATTGATCTACCAATGAATGCAATTTGTCGATCGTGGGCAACTGCCGCATCAATTACTTGCTGAATTCTGTGAACATGCGACGCAAACGATGCCACCACAATGCGGCCTGGCGCTCTGGCAAACACTCTGTCTAAGACTGGAATGATGTCGCTTTCGCTGGCCACAAATCCTGGAACTTCAGCGTTGGTGGAGTCCACCATAAACAAATCCACACCTGCATCACCAAGTCTGGCAAAAGTATTTAAATCTGTGATCCGGCCATCTAATGGAAGTTGGTCCATCTTGAAGTCACCGGTGTGTAAAACCACACCAGCTTTTGTTTTAACTGCCACCGCCACTGCATCAGGAATCGAGTGATTTACCGCAACGAACTCGATCGTGAATTCGTCAATTGAAATTTCATCACCTTCACGAATTTCATTTAGCTTCGCATTGATTCGATGTTCTTGGAGTTTGGCGTTCATAAATGCGAGTGTGAGTTTGGTTCCGTAAATTGGAATATCAACTCGGTTTCGCAAAAGATAAGGAACCGCTCCGATGTGGTCTTCGTGGCCGTGGGTTAAAACCAATCCTGAAATGTCTTGCCATCGATCCTCAAGATAAGAAAAATCAGGCAGAATCAAATCCACACCCGGCTGACTCTCTTCTGGGAAAAGTACGCCACAGTCGATAATCAAAATCTTGCCGTTGATTTCAAGGCAGGCCATATTTCTGCCGACTTCGCCAAGTCCTCCAAGTGCAATTACTCGAAGTGTGTCAGCTGCAAGAACTGGTGGCGCGTCTAAATCAGCGTGCGACAAAATCACAGTTGAAATCCACCCGCACGTAAGTCAAGTTTGAGCTGTTCTCTAACTGATTGATTAGCAGCGACTAACGGTAAACGTAGCGGGCCACCGCCAGGACGGCCGAGTAAATCTAAAGCAGCTTTGGTCATGATTGCTCCGCCTACCCGAGTCATAATTCCGGTAGTTATTGGCACCATTGAAAAATTAATTTCTTTTGCCTTCTCGACATCCCCGGCGCGGAACGCCGCAGCCATTGCTTGAAATCTGTCAGCAACCAAATGTCCTGTGACGCTGACAAAACCAACTGCACCGACAGACAGCAACGCGAGGTTCAGTCCATCATCGCCAGAGTAGAAAGGCAAACCGGTTGCGTGCATAACCTGTTGCGCTGCAAAAGGGTCGGCTTTTGCATCTTTGTTTGCGACGATCCGCGGATGTTCTGCCAATTGAATTAAGGATTCAGTTGTAATCTGAATTCCAGCACGACCTGGAATGTCGTATGTCATCACACCTAAATCAGTTGCATCAGCAACTGCTCGGAAATGTGCAACTACACCTTCTTGCGGCGGCTTGTTGTAGTAAGGGCAAACGACTAGCAAACCATTTGCGCCAGCTTTCTGTGCATCCTTTGCATGCTGTACAGAATCTGCAGTGTCATTATTTCCAACACCTGCAACCACATGAATTGAATCGCCCACCGCTTCGCGAACCACTTTAACTAATTGAGCTTTTTCTTCTGGTGCCGTTGTTGGAGCTTCACCTGTTGTACCGTTCACAACAATGCCATCGTTGCCAAGTTTCACTAAATCGACAGCAAGTGCCGCAGCCTGATCAAAGTCAATCTCCAAATTTTCTTTAAAAGGAGTAACCATGGCAGTTAACATGGTGCCAAATGGCATTTCCTTTGTTGACACTGGAGACATAAATACCTCTTAAGGTGCTACTCGACCGTTTTTAACAAATGCAGCATGAGTCAGCGGCATGAGTTTTGCCCATTCAGCTTCATACTTCTCGCCCACCATTTCAATTTCGCGTTGCGGGAAGGATGGGAATTTGCTGTCTTCACTCTTGGTGCGAAGTGACAAGAAATTCATCATTGCACGGGCGTTCATTGTTACGTAGGCACTTGAATAAATCGTTAGCGGTAAAACAATTCGTGCCACTTCTCGTGCAACGCCTGCATCTAACATTTTTTGGTAAGCCTCGTAGGCAGTTTCGCAAGCTCTTTTTGTTTCAGCTGTAACAATGTCGAATTGCTCTTTTGTGCCTTCAACAAAATCATATGCGCCGGCTTTTCCAACTTGCACCAAGCGCCGTTCAGGAGCCGGGGTGTAGAAAACAGGTTCAAGAACTTTGTAGCGACCGCTTTCTTCATTGTATGAAGCGATTCGGTGACGGAAATGTTCGCGCCACATGAAGATAGGAGCTTGAACGAAGAAAGTCATAGTGGAATGTTCAAACGGACTACCGTGACGATCTCGCATCAGATAGTCGATAAGGCCACGTGAACGCTCAGGGTCAGTTGCTACATCATCTAAAGATTGCTCACCTTTGGTTGAAACTCGAGCCGCCCAGATCACATCTGCATCTGAGGCTGCGGCTTTGACAAGTTCAACGGTTACATCGCTTCGAAATCGAATTTGTTCGCTAGTCACGGGTAATTCCTCCTGACCTTAAGCCTACCCGTGGCCTCTCGAGAACTTTGGCAGTCCTGCGGGTGTTTGGCGATCGCAGTTCGCAGTGCTTGTGCATAAAGCGTGACGGGTTCGAGATGTGGTTGAGAACTATTGAGAGTTAAGTGCGCTCACTGTGAACAAGCACAGTCCTATCAGGGGAGGACCCATGACCTTATCCGTATTTGTCATTGCAGACAGTCCAGCACAACAACGGGCTGTCTGCAAAATTTATGACACGGCCGGATTTCGAACATACAGCCATTTTGAGAATCAAAATCCAATTGCTGCACTTTCGAATGCCAAGCCAGATGTTGTAGTGATGGCCACCGAAAACGGAATTGGAAATGCACTATCAATATGTCAGCAAGTTAGATCTCAAATAAACGTACCTGTGATTGTGTCCCCGCAATTTCATGATGAAGTTGAAGAAATGAGCTGCCTGTCTGCAGGGGCGGATGATTATGTGTCTCGAGATCGAAACCAAAGAATTCTTGTCACTCGAACCACCGCTGTTATTGGTCGAGAAAAGGCTCGACTAAATCCAAGTAAAACAGTATTAGTTCATAAAGAATTGAAATTGAGTGTTGAAAATCGAGTTGCCATGGTGGGTGAAAAGATTTTGGAATTGACACGGACCGAATTCGAACTTCTAGCGATCTTGATGCACAACAAACACCGAGTTATTCACCGACAAGAATTACTCGATCGAGTTTGGGGCACCTGGTTTGGCGACGACCATCTTCTCGAAGTTCACATCTCACGACTGCGTCGCAAGATTGAATTACACGGAGGACCGCGCATCGCAGTTGCAGTTCGCGGAGTTGGCTATCGACTAGATGCAAGCCAAATTATCATTTAAACAAATACGAAAGACCGCCAAACTATGCTTCCGCTATGCACCCTGACATCCAGCCCATCGCATCTAGACGCAAAATTTTGCGCGATGCAATTGGAATCGGACTTGGAACTGCAACATACGGTCTCTCTTTTGGCGCCCTAGGGATCGCAACTGGTTTAACCCTGATAGAAACCCAGTTGCTTTCTCTGATCATGTTCACAGGTGCATCTCAGTTTGCACTTGTCGGAACTTTGGCAGCCGGTGGTGGCGCACTTTCAGCAGTCTCAGCCGCCTCCCTTTTGGGTGTAAGAAACCTCGCTTACGCGGTGCGAAATAACACTTTATTAAAACCACATGGAATTCAACGTCTGCTCGGCGCCCAACTCACTATCGACGAATCAACCGCAATGGGGCTTGGACATGAAAAAGGAATTGATGGCCAAGCTGGCGGTAGGTATGCATTTTGGGCGACCGGGATCAGTGTTTTTATTTTTTGGAATATTGCAACATTTCTTGGTGCAGTTGCAATTTCACAAGTGGGAGATCCGAAGTCACTAGGGCTCGATGCCGCAATTGCAGCCGGCTTCATCGCCTTACTTTGGCCTCAAATCACAAATCAGTTCACACTGTTTGTTGCAGTCCCACCGGCAGCAGTAGCAATCATTGCCATTTCAATTGTGCAACCAGGGCTTCCAATACTGCTCGCTGGGTTTGTGGCAGCGGTAATGGCATGGATTAAAGCGATGAAAAATCATGAGTGAGTTTTTCTGGCCAGTAATCATTGGATCTTTTGTAGCCTTTGCGTTGAAATTCGCCGGCTTCTTGGTACCTAAATCAATACTGGAACACGATCTTTTCAAGAAGATAATCCCGATTCTTCCAATCGGAATGCTTTCAGGATTGATTGCTGTACAAGTTTTGGCAGACAAACAAAATATTGTTTTTGACGGTCGAATTATTGGTGTGGCTGTTGGAATTGTTGCGCTGCTGTTTAGAGCGCCTTTTATCGTGGTAGTAATTTTGGCAGCAGCCGTTACTGCGATTGGCCGAGCAAATGGGCTTTGGATCTAGCGTTTTTGGCGAAATAACTTTTCAGCTTGCCGCATAGCTGCTCGGGCACGCTTTCGGTCTCTTGCTTCGTCATATGCAATTGCAACCCGAAACCAGGCCCGCCATGAATCAGGATTTGTTTCAACCTCTTTTGAGATTAATTTGAACCGCTCGTCAGCAGCACTTTTTTCAGTTTGGCCAGAAGCTGAGTGCGGCAAATCATCGGGTAATAAAAGTTGCTCGGCATCAAGAATGGTTGACATCTGTGAGATTCGATAACCAAACATAATTTCGCGAACTATCAAAGCGCCAGTGATTCCAATGATTGCAAAAACAGCGATTGACATTATCGAATTTGAAATAGAACTCTCGCCATTTATTTGTAATGCTCTCGAGGCACCAATTGCTAAATAACCTAAACAGGCAAGCGTTAGAGCGACTACTGCGAGTTTACTTTTCACTGTTAATCAAGACCGAGGTATTTATCGAGTCCGATGGTCAACCCTGGGTGCTCGAAAACTCCTCGCACACCTGCGAGAACTCCTGGCATGTATGCCACGCGATCAAACGAATCATGTCGGATTGTGAAAGTCTCTCCCACATCTCCGAAAATCACTTCTTGGTGTGCTACTAATCCGCGCAGTCTCACTGAATGAATTGGAACGCCATCGACATTTACGCCCCGAGCATCCATAAATTTCGATTCTGTTGCATCTGGTTGCGGTGGCATGTTTGCGGCTTTTCTAGCTTTTGCAATTGCTTTGGCTGTATGTACTGAAGTTCCAGAAGGTGCATCTACCTTGTTTGGATGGTGCAGTTCCACAATTTCAACTGATTCAAAAAAGCGCGTTGCTTCACTCGCCAATCGAGTCATCAAAATTGCGCCGATGCTGAAATTTGGTGCAATCAGGATTCCAGTCTCTGGCTTTTCGCTAGACCACTTTTCAACTTGAGCAATTCGATCTTCAGTAAAGCCAGTGGTGCCAACTACTGCGTGCACACCATTGTGAATCAACCAATCAAGATGCCCCATGACCACATCAGGTGTGGTGAAATCAACCACCACATTTGCGCCTTCACTAGCCAATGTAGAAACTGCGTCACCTGCATCCAAAGCTGCGACTAATTTCATATCTTTGGCTTCGCTAATTGCCTTACAAACTTCAGCACCCATGCGACCTTTTGCGCCAAGCACACCTACTCGCAGCACCATGTTAGGTCACCTTCCGCTTGATCGAGGACTGAAATTCTCTAACAGATTTATAAGGACCAGCAACACCGATAATTGGTTTTTGTGTAAAAAAGTCTGAAACTACGTCGTGAATTTCTTCACTAGTTACCGCGTCTACCCGTTCAAGAATCTCATCGACCGAAGGCAATTCACCAGTAACAAGTTCCGCTTTTGCTATTCGAGTCATTCGACTTGTTGTGTCCTCTTGACCTAAAACCAAACCACCGCGCAATTGACCTTTACCGCGTTGAATTTCCGCATCTGAAATTCCATGGTTAACGAGGTCCTTTAGCGTCATTTCAATTACTTCAACTGCCTGCCCCATTTTCTTCGGGGTTGAGCCGGTGTAAATACCAAAATAGCCAGTGTCTGCAAAACTATTCAAGAATGAATAAACGGTGTAAGCAAGACCACGCTTTTCGCGCACTTCCTGAAACAATCTAGAAGACATTCCACTGCCAAGCACCGAATTCATAACCCCAACTGCATAACGGCGTTGATCGCCGCGAGCAAATGCGGGAACTCCCCAAACTAAATGAGCTTGTTCAGTATCACGAGTTACCACTTTGATTTGTGATTGTGGAGTGAAACTCTTGCGAGATTTGCGACGCTCACTTGGAAGCGCATTGCCACCGAGAGTGTGCTTGAATCCTTTTTTAACCGCAGCCACTACTTCTGCGTGATCAATTGCGCCTGCTACCGAAATCACTAAGTGATTTGGCTTGTAGTGCTTTTTGTAAAATTTCCAAACTGAGTCACGGGCTGCCGCTTTAATCGTTTTCACGGTGCCGAGAATTGGACGACCTAAATCTGAATCTCCAAACATTGCTTTATTAAAAGCTTCGTGCGCATTGTCAGCGTAGTCATCTTCATATTTGGCAATTTCTTCCAAGATGACTTTTTGTTCTTGTTTGAAATCCGCTGGAGTAATGATTGAGTTAGTGAGCATGTCAGAAAGGATTTCGATGCCTAACGCCATGTCTTGATCTAATACTTTGACGTAATAGCAGGTGTATTCCTTGCTGGTGAATGCATTCATTTCACCACCCACCGCATCAATCGGTGAGGAGATATCTAGCGCATTGCGCGTATGTGTACCCTTGAATAAAAGGTGCTCAAGAAAATGTGCGGAGCCAGCCATTTCTGGAGTTTCATCTCGTGAACCAACTCCAGCCCACATACCAATTGCTACTGAACGAACCCCTGGAATATATTCAGTAATAACTCTCAAGCCGCCGGGTAACACAGTTCTTTTTACGACTGAACCATCAGCGTTTTTTTGCAAAACCTTGGTTGATCCAACTGCCTGTAAACGCGCAGAAGGCAGGGGTGAATCCCCTGCCTTCTGTCGCTTATTAGAACTCATTATTCAGAATCAGCTTTTTCTGCTTTGTCGCCATCTTCATCAACTACCGCAAGCGACAACTTGCCGCGTGGATCAATTTCTGCGATTTCTACATAGATTTTTTGTCCGACGCTGACAACATCATCAACATTTTCTACACGCTTGCCACCGGCAAGTTTGCGAAGTTGGGTGATGTGCAACAACCCATCTTTACCTGGAAGCAATGAAATGAATGCACCGAAAGCTGCAGTCTTGACTACAGTTCCCATGAAGCGTTCACCAACTTCTGGCATATGTGGATTTGCAATTGCATTAACTGCTTGACGTGCAGCTTCAGCAGATGCGCCATCGTTTGCACCGATATAAACAGTTCCGTCATCTTCAATTGAAAGGTCTGCACCGGTATCTTCTTGAATTTGGTTGATGACTTTGCCCTTTGGCCCAATAACTTCGCCGATCTTGTCTACCGGAATCTTCACTGCAATGATGCGTGGAGCATATGGTGACATTTCATCTGGTGAATCGATTGCTTGTGCCATCACATCAAGAATGGTTAAACGAGCATCGCGAGCTTGGGTTAGCGCACCAGCAAGAACTGAGGCAGGAATACCATCAAGTTTGGTATCCAACTGCAATGCAGTCACGAATTCGCTGGTTCCGGCAACCTTGAAGTCCATGTCACCGAAAGCATCTTCGGCACCAAGGATGTCGGTGATTGCAACGTATTCACGTTTGCCATCAACATCATCAGAGATAAGACCCATCGCAATACCAGCAACTGGAGCCTTAAGTGGAACACCAGCATTTAGTAGTGACATAGTTGATGCACAAACTGAACCCATTGAGGTTGAACCGTTTGAACCAAGTGCTTC
>JACCDM011347165.1_pt1 | contig 18158 bp, 16 predicted proteins | sample 7445851 | NCBI WGS metagenome assembly JACCDM01 (sample SAMN15323438, study PRJNA562643) | freshwater metagenome | isolation source: river surface water | place: USA:Blue River Watershed | collected 2017-08-16
GCGGCGTCTCCCAGTCTGATGTCGCCCCGGCCCTGCAGGGAGGGTTCGATCTTGCCCACAAAAATGGTTTCTATCTGGGCACCTGGGCGTCCAGCATCTCGGAATGGGCGAGCTTTGAAGGCGCCGGAATGGAATGGGACGTCTACGGTGGCTACAAGTTCTCTGTGGGGGACATCGGTGTAGACATCGGTAACCTGTATTACTACTACCCCAAGTCTGTCGGCAGCCCCAAGCCCAACACGAACGAGATCTATCTTGGTCTGAGCTACGGCCCCGTCACTTTCAAGACGTCCTACGCGACGACCGATTACTTCGGTATCGCGAATAGCGACGGTACCTTCTACTACGATCTTTCCGGTTCTTTCCCCGTCGGCGAAGGCATGACGCTGCGTGCGCACTACGGCTACGTCGACATCAAGAACTCCGTCTCTGGATCCGATTACAAACTTGGTCTGGCCAAAGATGTGGGCGGTTACCTCCTTGCGCTGGATTACGTCGGCACCGGCGGTGACCTGAAAGACCTGGTATCTAACCAGCCGATTGGTGGCGGACGCACAAAAGATCTCGGTAAAGGGGGTCTGGTCTTCTCCGTCACGAAGACCTTCTAACTCACGCAAGCCCGACTGGGGCCATGCACATCATGACCCCATTTTCTAACAAGAGGACAACATGAAACTCATCACAGCAATCATCAAGCCCTTCAAGCTCGACGAGGTCCGTGAAGCCCTATCCACCATCGGTGTTCAGGGCATTACCGTCACCGAGGTCAAAGGCTTTGGACGCCAGAAGGGTCACACCGAACTCTATCGTGGTGCGGAATATGTCGTAGATTTTCTGCCGAAAGTAAAAGTCGAGGCGGCGGTCTCTGACGAACTTCTCGAGCGTGCCATTGAAGCAGTGGAATCGGCTGCGCGAACCGGCAAGATCGGCGACGGAAAGATCTTCGTCTATGACCTGCAACAGGTCATTCGTATTCGGACCGGTGAAACCGGTCAGGACGCTCTTTGATCTGTTGACCCATTTTTGAACGAGGCTTTTATGAAAACTTTTTCTTCACTCTCCAAGGTTGCCGGATCCGCGCTCATTGCGGCTGGCACACTCGGCTTAGCTACCGCGGCCTGGGCAGCGGATGCACCCGCCGCCGCAGCGGCAGCAGCCGCTGCTGCACCACCCCCACCCGTTCCTAACAAAGGCGATACGGCTTTCATGATGCTCTCAACAGTCTTGGTGCTCTCCATGATTGTTCCAGGGCTTGCACTTTTTTACGGTGGACTTGTCCGTGCAAAAAACATGTTGTCAGTACTCATGCAGGTCATGGTGGGTGCATCGCTGATTTTTGTACTCTGGGCGATTTATGGGTATTCGCTTGCATTCACTGGCGGCAGCCCCTACTTCGGCGGGTTCGATAAGCTATTTTTATCCGGTATCACCGGCGACTCGGTTGCCGCCACTTTCAGCAAAGGCGTTGTCATTCCTGAGCTGATGTTCGTGGCATTCCAGGGAACGTTTGCGGCGATCACTTGTGCGCTCATCGTGGGATCAGTTGCAGAGCGAATGAAATTCTCCGCTGTGCTTGCGTTCCTGGTGATCTGGTTTACCTTTGCCTACATTCCAACCGCACACATGGTCTGGTACTGGGACGGTCCTGACGCCATCACCGATGCGAAGTCTCTCGAGGCGGTCGTTGCTGCAGCAGGGGCGCTCTGGGCGAAAGGCGCACTGGACTTTGCAGGTGGTACGGTTGTTCACATCAACGCAGGTATTGCAGGGCTTGTGGCCGCCTACATGCTGGGCAAGCGCACTGGCTACGGCAAAGAGCCCATGCCCCCCCACAACCTCACCCTGACCATGGTCGGTGCAGCAATGCTTTGGGTGGGCTGGTTTGGTTTCAATGCCGGCTCTAACCTTGAAGCAACGGGCACGGCAGCACTTGCAGTGACCAACACGCTGTTTGCAACCGCAGCCGCAGTCGTTGCATGGACCATCGGCGAATCCATCTTCCGTGACAAGCCTTCGATGCTCGGTGCTGCCTCGGGTGCGGTGGCGGGTCTCGTGGCCATCACACCGGCCGCAGGATTTGTTGGGCTGGTTGGGGCGCTGGTGATCGGTGTTGCTGCAGGATTCGGTGGTCTCTGGGGCGTCACAGGTCTGAAGCGCCTCTTAAAGGCAGACGACTCACTTGACGTGTTTGGCGTCCATGGCGTCTGCGGAATTATCGGTGCCATCCTAACCGGGGTCTTTGCAGCACCATCTCTTGGCGGCACGGGCATCTACGACTATGTCGCGAACAAGGTCGGTGAGGAGTACTCGATTGGCGGCCAGGTTCTGATCCAGGCGGAGGCCGTGATCACCACGGTGATCCTCTCTGCAGTCGTCTCGGTGATCGCCCTGTTTATCGTCAAGATGATCATCGGACTACGGGTCTCTGAAGAGGCAGAACGTGAGGGGCTTGACGTGAGCTCCCACGGCGAAAAGGCCTATTACCTGTAATACGACCGCCGGGGGCCTGCCAACGGGCTCTCGGTGTTGTAACGCTGTTGTAACGAAGTCGTGGTCTCTCCAGTGGTTGGTTTTCTCCTTATCAGTAAGTCTTGATGCCCGTCAGTGCGCTGACGGGCATTTTTTTCGGCACACGCTTGGGTACCGCCATCGCTCAGCTTGGATACAATGCCCAACTATGGTGCCTAGAATCCTTAACGCCCCTGAAGGGGCGAGCCCGCTGCTTCATCTCGAGCGGCAGATCCTTGATGCAAGCTCGGAGATCGAACACTGGTTCCGGTCTCAGTGGCTCAGTCACACGCCACCCTTTTACGCGTCGGTCGACCTTCGTAACGCCGGGTTCAAGCTCTCGGTCGTCGATACCAACCTATTCCCCGGCGGATTCAACAACCTCTCGGAGGATGCGCTTCCCCTAGCGGTTCAGGCCATGAGCGCGGCCGTTGAACGGCGCTGCCCTGACGTCAGACGGTTTCTGTTGATCCCAGAAAATCACACACGGAACACCTTTTACCTGACCAATGTCGCACGACTTGCCGCCTTACTGCAGCAGTCGGGACTTGAGATTCGCATTGGCACCCTGATCCCCGAGATTACCGAGGCAACGCCCGTCACGCTTCCCAACGGTAAGACCCTGGTGCTTGAGCCGATCATTCGCTCTGGAAATCGCGTCGGCGTAAAAGGGTTTGATCCTTGCGGCATCTTGCTCAACAACGACCTGTCGGCTGGAATTCCCGCCATTCTGCAAGGACTGGAAGGACAACAGGTGATTCCGCCCTTACACGCAGGATGGTCCGTGCGTCGTAAATCACAGCATTTCGCCTGCTACTCCAAAGTGGTCGCAGCGTTTGCCGAGCGCCTTCAGATTGACCCATGGGTGCTTGATCCCTATTTCGCCACCTGCACAGAAGTAGATTTTCATGCGCGATCGGGAGAGGCCTGCCTGGCCGATCAGGTCTCGACCATGCTGACAAAGATTCGAGAAAAATACGCGCTGCTCGGGATCACACAGACACCCTATGTGGTCGTGAAGGCCGATGCGGGAACGTATGGCATGGGGGTGATGACCGTAAAAGACGCCAGTGAGGTCACCAACCTGAATCGCAAGCAGCGCAATAAGATGGCAGTGGTCAAAGAGGGGATGCAGGTGACCGACGTCCTCATTCAAGAAGGTGTTCCCACGCTAGAACTCGTGGATGATGCGGTCGCAGAGCCCGTTGTCTATATGGTGGACCGAACTGTCGTGGGAGGGTTTTATCGTGTGCATGCAGAACGCGGGCCCGATGAAAACCTCAACGCCCCTGGGATGAAATTCGCACCCTTAGCATTTGATGAAAGCTGTATGCAGCCGGACTACGCCAGTCACCCAGATGCCGCGCCCAATCGGTTTTATGTCTACGGTGTCGTCGCGCGACTCGCCCTGCTGGCCGCATCACTCGAGCTCGAGCAGGGTCGGCCATGAGCCAGCGACTACTCTTTATCTGTGACCCCTTATCCGGGTTTGCCATCTATAAAGACACGACCTACGCCATGATGGTGGAAGCGCAGGCCCAGGGGGCTGTTGTGTTTGCCGCAACACCCGACCGATTGTCTGCGAAGACCAGCACGCCGAAATCCACACTCAGTGTCTATGCGGAACAAATTGAGATTCAAGGGTCGGGCGTTCAACCCTGGTGGAAGACGGTTGAATCAGGCTGGAAAGACATCCGAGAGTTCGACGTCATTCTGATGCGCAAAGATCCCCCCTTCGATCAGGAATACTTTGTCGCAACTCAGTTGCTCGATATCGCAAGTCGACTTGGGGTACGTGTTGTCAATGCCCCCGCGGCCTTACGGGACCATGGCGAAAAGATGGCCGCGCTCGAATTTCCCGAATTCACACCGCCGACACTCGTCTCCAGTGACCTGTCGTCTCTGAAGGCCTTTGCAGACGAACATCAGAAGATCGTGATCAAGCCACTGGATGCCATGGGGGGTAGCGGGATTTTTGTCTTGGCCGCGCAAGATCCGAATCTACCTTCGGCACTGGAGCTCCTTACCGATTCTGGACGACGGGCCATTGTGGCGCAGCGTCACCTGCCAGCGATTGTCGAGGGTGATAAACGCATTATTGTGATCAATGGTCAGCCGGTCGACGTCGCCCTAGCGCGAATTCCCCAACCTGGGCAGTCACGGGGCAATCTCGCGGCCGGCGGGAAAGGGGTCGTCGTGCCGCTTTCCGACAGAGATCGTGAGATCGCAACCGCCGTTGGGCAGCGGCTACTCCCGCGTGGACTGTTTCTACTCGGGCTTGACGTCATTGGTGACTCATTGACGGAGATCAACGTCACCAGCCCCACCGGGTTCCAAGAGATTAAGGCCCAATCAGGGATTGACGTGGCGGCCTTGTTCATTAACGCCTTACATCAGACATCGTGACTGCCTTAATTCTTGTCTGTCATGCCCCCCTTGGCCAAGCCCTCCATGCGGTCGCCTGTCACGCCTTTGGGCGATATATCCCAGAGGTCATCGTCGCCGATATCGCGGCGAACTCCTCGCTCGATGAGGCGTCTGCCTTGATTGAACGCATCTGGATTGGCGAAGGCCGTCCCACAGAGGTCATGCTGATGGCCGATATCCTTGGGGCAACCCCATCGAATGCTGCTGCAGCATGGCTAGCGATTCATCCGGAATTGCATGCGAAGGGCTTGACGGGCGTGAGCGTTCCGATGATGCTCAAGGCCTTAACCTATCGAGCGCTCCCGCCGACCGAACTCGTGGCAAAACTCTCGGACTGTATTGCGCCAAGTTGCGCTGCGATTGATCCCGCTGGATAAGAAGACCGTTCACGCCCATGCCTAAAGAAACCGTCGATGTGATCAATGCCCTGGGGCTTCATCTGCGGGCTTCATCAAAACTGAGTCAGCTGGCCACACGATATCCGTGCGAAGTCTGGCTCTCGCGAAATAACAAACGTATTAATGCGAAGAGTGTGCTCGGCGTGACGATGCTCGCTGCAGGAAAAGGGTCGCAGGTCGAGATCGAAACGATTGGCGATCAGGCAGACGAAGCCTTAGCCGCACTCAAAGCCTTATTTGCGAGTCGATTCGGCGAGGACCAGTAACCATGGCATTTTCTGTCTCCGGAATTGCGGTGGGTCGTGGTATTGCGATTGGTCGTGCCTGGGTCTTGGCGCCCGCATCGCTAGATGTTCCTCGTCGATCACTTACCCCAGAGCAGATCCCTTCTGAGGTCGAACGCTTTTATGCAGCGGTCTCCGCCGTGGATGAGGAGTTTGAGCGGATGCGGCATGACCTTGGACAAGAGGTCGCCGCAGAGCTTCGCGCGTTTCTCGATCTTCAGGCGGTCGTACTTCATGATCCCCTGCTGATTGAAGCCACACAAGAACGTATCCTCACTGAAAAGTCTAATGCTGAGTGGGCACTCGTTCAGCAGTATGAGCTTGTCGCTGAACAGTTCGATAGTATTGAAGATGCCTACCTTCGTGAGCGACGTCATGATGTTCGACAGATCGTCGAACGTATTCTGAAGGCGATGCGACATCCTGAAGGCGGTCATCGTATTGCGCTGCCGTCCACCGAGGACAACCCTGACCCGGAAGAACTGCCCTGGATTCTGGTGGCCCACGATATTGCGCCAGCAGACATGCTGTTGCTCAAGCAGCATTCGTTTGTCGGCTTCGCGACCGATACAGGAAGTCCAACGTCCCATACGGCGATTCTGGCAAGAAGCCTGGGGTTGCCGGCTGTTGTTGGGCTGCAGAGCCTGCATCGTCTAGTGCAACAAGGCGAGCCCCTCATTGTCGACGCAGAGGCGGGCGTTGTCCTGGGCAGTATCGATGCACCAATTCGCGATATCTACGCAGTTCGTCAGGCGGAACAGGCGCTCGCCCAGAGCCGCCTCGTTCGCCTAAAGAATGTCGCCGCCCAGACGCTCGACGGCACCCATATCCAGCTCTTTGCCAATCTTGATCTTCCCACTGATGCAGTGCGCGCGCTCGATGCCGGCTGTCAGGGTGTTGGACTGTTCCGCAGTGAATTCCTTTATATGAACCGGGAAGATCCACCGTCCGAGGAAGAGCAGTACCACGCCTATCGACAGGTGGTCTTGGCAATGAAAGGACGACCCGTCACTATTCGAACGCTAGACTCTGGGGCTGACAAAGACGTGCCCAGTGTCTCTGCCCATCGACAGACGCCTTCCAACCCGGCGCTTGCACTTCGTGCTATTCGACTCTGTCTTGCCGAGCCAGAGCTATTCCTGACGCAGCTCCGTGCCATTCTTCGTGCATCCGCCCACGGGCCTATCAAACTCTTGGTGCCCTTGGTGAGCGGCCCACAAGAAATTGTGGCGGCTCGACGCATGATTGCTGCAGCAATGGATCAGCTGCGTCAGCAGTCGATCGGATTTGATGCAGAGATTCCTGTGGGCGCGATGATTGAGGTGCCCGCAGCAGCCCTTGCCATCGATGGCCTGTTACCAGTGATCGACTTCGCTTCGCTCGGAACCAACGACCTGATTCAATACACCCTTGCCATTGATCGTGCCGATGGCGAGGTAGCGCATCTCTATAACCCACTTCACCCCGCAGTCTTGCGACTGATCCGGGAGGTCATTCGCAGCTGCAATCGTGCCGAGATTCCCGTATCAGTCTGTGGTGAGATGGCCGGTGATCCAGATCTCACGCGACTGCTTCTTGGATTTGGTCTAACCGAGTTCTCGATGCATCCCGCACAGGTTCTGGTCATCAAACAAGAGATCTTGCGATCAAGAACCAGTGACTGCGTTCGACAGGCCGGCCGCATCATTCGCCAAGGCGATCCCTCGCGACTCTCGGCCGCCCTGGCGAAGTGGAATCAAGATCGCGACCACATCTCCGGATAGATCCAGCCTTCCTGTAGTGCAGCCAAAGTCGCCTGGGTTCGGTTATTGACACGCAAGGCACGAAAGATTGCGCCAATGTGGACCTTGGCAGTCCCTTCGGACATGCCAAGTTCCTGACAGATTTTCTTGGTCGGTTTCCCTTCAATCAGACAATAAAGCACCTGTCGCTGACGCGGTGTGATGGCCTGTCGCGGCTCAGGGGTCTGCTGCAGGCTAAGCCGTCGTACTGACCGAAGCGCGGTCGCTGGTTCCATCAACGAGGTGGGGGGTAACAGGGCTGGAATACCCTGGGATTTCATTGGCATCATCAGAATCTCCCTTATTAAAATGAAATAGCGCCATCGGGACCCGCCAGGCGTCCGTCTGGCAAAGGAAGTATTTCGAATCGGCGTCCCTGCAGACCGCACAGATTGCAACAACCAGGTCTGCCTGGCCTGTTCGCATGCGCTTTATTTCTGGCAGTTTGTGACGGAATTGACAGCCTGTGGTCAGCTAGGTACTTTTCAAGGCTTGCCTCAAAATAAGCTATGTCTGACACCCTCGATTCCCGATCCGTTGGTCCCGTCTCCCCAAAGACCCTTGTCTTTGAAAAACCGCTCGTCCTCAAGAGTGGGCAGTCATTTGGACCTTATCACCTGGTCTATGAGACCTATGGGGCGCTCAATGCGGATCGATCGAACGCCGTCCTGATCTGTCATGCCCTCAATGCTTCTCACCATGTCGCCGGATATCCCGCTGATGATCCGAAACAACTCGGCTGGTGGGACAACATGGTTGGCCCAGGCAAGCCCGTCGATACCAATCATTTTTTTGTCATTGGGGTCAATAATCTCGGATCCTGTTTTGGATCAACCGGTCCCGCATCCATCAATCCAGCAACTGGCCAGCCCTATGGTGCTGACTTTCCTGTCGTTACGGTCGACGACTGGGTGCATGCGCAGGCGCGGCTAGCCGATGCGCTTGGCATCGATGTCTTTGCCGCCGTGATGGGGGGCAGCCTTGGCGGTATGCAGGCGCTGCAATGGGCGATTGCTTACCCTAAGCGGGTGCGTCACGCGATCGTGATTGCCTCAACACCAAAGCTATCGGCACAGAACATTGCCTTTAATGAAGTCGCCCGTCGGGCCATCATCAATGACCCTGATTTCCACCAAGGCCATTACTACGCCAAACAAACGGTGCCCCGACTAGGGCTATCCGTCGCCCGCATGATCGGCCACATTACCTATCTCTCAGACGATGACATGGCAGAGAAATTTGGTCGTCAATTGCGAGGAAGTAACGACTATCGCTTTGGATTTGATGTGGAGTTCGAGATTGAATCGTATCTTCGCTATCAAGGCGAAAAGTTTTCAACCTATTTCGATGCCAACACTTATCTTTTAATCACGCGGGCGCTCGATTATTTTGATCCTGCAAAAGACTATGGCCACGACTTAGGCGCAGCGCTTGCAGGCCTGGAATGTGAAAGTCTTCTTGTGTCATTTACGACCGACTGGCGTTTCCCCCCCGAGCGTTCACGAGAGATCGTCGAGGCAATGCTGGCAAAAAATAAGCGCGTGACCTATGCCGAGATCGATGCCCCTCATGGTCATGATGCATTTCTCATGGACGACCCGCGCTATCACCGACTGATTGCCGCAACCTTTCGACGGATTGCCTCGGAGCACCAGTCATGACCAGAACACCGCCTACCTTACGCAGCGACCTCGCTCAGATCGCAGACTGGATCGCACCGAATACTCGCGTCCTTGATCTTGGTTGTGGCGATGGCGATCTTCTGGACTGGCTGATTCAACAGCATCAATGCCAAGGCGTTGGCGTTGAGATTGCTGATGAAAAGGTCTTGGCCTGCGTCGAGCGGGGCGTCTCCGTTATTCAGGCCGACATTAATCAAGGACTCCAGATGTTTGGAGAAAACCGGTTTGATGTCGTCGTGCTCGCGCAGGCGCTCCAGGCGACGAGCGAGACCGAACGTGTCCTACGAGAGATTGCCGAGATTGGCCGTGAATGCATTGTCAGTATTCCGAACTTTGGTCACTGGTCGCATATCACGTCTCTCGTCCGTGGCCATATGCCGGTGAATAAACGTCTGCCTTATGCCTGGTACAACACGCCCAATCTCCACTTCGCAACAACCAAGGACTTTGAGGAGTTTCTGGATCAGCTCGGGTTTGAGATTCTGAATCGCGCATATCTTGATGAAAATCAGCCGATTCAATGGTTTCCACAGCTACGGTGCACGCTTGCCGTGTATCGTTTTAAAAAGAAGTCTTCAGGAGGATAAAACGACTATGGCGATTCAGATGATCGGTGTCATTGGCGCCGGAACGATGGGCAACGGCATTGCACAGGCCTTTGCCAGTAAGGGTTTCGATGTGATTTTGCAAGATATCTCCGCGCCCGCCCTCGAGAAGGCGCTGGCCACCATTGCCGGCTCAATGGATCGCCTGATTAAGAAGGGCGCACTGACCGATGAGGCCAAACAAGCAACGCTTAAAAAGATCTGCACAACGACAGCGGTTGCCGATCTTGGAAAAGCGAATCTCGTAATCGAGGCAGCGACCGAGAACGAGGCTGTCAAAATAAAAATTCTGCAAGGGCTTGAAGCCGTAGTTGGGCCTACGACAATTGTTGCGACAAACACCTCGTCGTTATCGATTACAAAGCTTGCCGCGTCACTGAAACAGCCCGAACGATTTGTCGGAATGCATTTTTTCAACCCCGTGCCGATGATGGCACTGGTCGAAATCATCCGTGGCTTACAGACATCACAGACCACTGTGGATCAGGTCACCGAGCTCGCCAAGGCAGTTGGCAAGACACCTATCGGAATCAAGAATAGCGCTGGATTTGCAGTCAACCGTATTCTCTGTCCGATGATTAACGAAGCCATCTTTGTCTACGCCGAAGGCGTTGCATCTCCTGCTGAAATTGATGAAGGCATGAAGCTTGGCTGCAACCATCCGATTGGTCCGTTAGCGCTTGCCGACCTGATCGGTCTGGACGTACTCCTTGCTGTCATGGAAGTGCTTTATAAGACCTTTGAAGATCCCAAGTATCGCGCCGCCCCTCTGCTTAAAGAGATGGTGGATGCGGGCTATCTTGGACGCAAGACAGGCAAAGGTTTCTACAGCTATTAAGCCCGCCCTCGACGCCCTTCGCGCTGCGCCACCGCCGCTCGCCCTATCCCTGCTGATGTGGGGAATGGCTGCGGCGTTTTACCTATTTGGCTTCTTTCAACGGGTGACCCCGGCAGCACTCGCGGATGCGTTATCGCGGGAGCTGGCACCCACGGCAACATCCTTGGGCTGGCTATCCGCAACCTACTTCTATTGCTACGCCTTGATGCAGCTTCCGTCTGGCGTCCTTGCGGACCGCTTTGGGCCACAGCGACTGTTTATTGCCGCAACTGCAGCGGCAATTGTCGGTACATTGTTGTTCGCGCTTGCCGAATCTTTTACGACCGCAGCGATCGGTCGCGGCATCATTGGTGGCGCAGCCGCTGTCGGCTGGATTGGTATGTTGAAACTGGCGGCCCATTGGTTTTCGCCACAGAAGTTTGCCTCCGTATCGGGGCTCTCACTGGCCGTTGGCACACTCGGGGCCGTGTTGGCCGGCTACCCGTTACGACTGTTGTCAGAAGAGTTTGGCTGGCGTCTCGTGGTCGGAGGCAGCGCGGGCTTTGCAGCAATTCTGATGATTGGCATGATCTTTATCTTGCGGGACGATCCTATTCAGCGAGGCTATCGCAGCTGGTCACCTGCACCCCAGACAACAGACGCCCTGGCCCCGATGACCTGGCGCGAGTCCCTTGCGGCGCTTCCCCGGCGAGATCTGGCGTTGCTCTGCCTTGCGCAGACCGCCGTCACCGGAAGCATGATCATGATGGCGGGGCTTTGGGGCGTTCCTTTTCTCACCACAATCTTCGATATCAGCGCCCGTACGGCAACCGGATTTACATCGCTCATGATGGTGGGATTCGCTGTGGGCAGCCTGATCTTTGGCGCTTGGTCAGACCACTCTGGTCGAAAGACGCCTCTGATGGTCGGTACCGTTTTGGTCACGATTGGCTTTCTGATTCTTGCCAGTGGCGTGACACTCTCATCGTTCTGGGGGACCAATCTTGTGCTTTGGTGCATTGGCATTGCAGCTGGGTCGATGGTGGTCTCGTTTGCATTTGGCAAAGATCTCGTCGGTGGGCAACGGACGGCCACGATTACCGCATTAGTCAATCTATCGGTCACGCTTGGTGCCATTGGTCTTCAGCCATTATTTGGCCGAATTCTTGACTGGCAGTGGAGTGGTCTACTGGTTGACGGCGTTCGTCGATACGACAGTGCTGCTTTTCAGTGGGGATTTGCAGCCACGGCGTTGTGGCTGATCATCACCGTGATCGCCCTTGCCGGTGTACGGGAACGTCACCGCTAGTCTTTCCAGAAGGCAGGAATCAAAACGACCAAGAGCGTCAAGAGCTCGAGTCGTCCCAGTAGCATCGTGATCGAACAGACAAGAAGCTGGAAATCATTAAATCCAAGATAGTTTCCTGCCGGCCCGACCTCGCCAAGACCGGGACCAAGATTGTTAACGCTTGCAAGAATCGCACTGACCGCAGTGATCGGTTCGACACCCGTCAGCAGCAGCAGAAATGACATCACCATCACCGTGCCGCCGTAAAACAGCATATAAGCCAAAATCGCAAAAATAACCTGATTACTGACCGCGGCGTCACCCATTTGGACAGGGTTGATCAGCCGAGGATGAATAATTCGCATTAGTTCTCGCTGACCTTGTTTGATCAGCAGGAGCAGTCGAATCATTTTGATGCCACTTCCTGTCGAGCCTGAGCTGGTGGCAAAGGCACTAAGAAAGATCATGAACCAGGCGGCAAACGGGGGCCACAGGCCATAGTCTTGCGTGGAGTAACCGGTGGTTGTCGCGACTGCAACGGTATTAAAGATGCCGTAACGCAAGGCTTCTGACCAGTTTGGATAGACCCCGGTGAAAAATAAATAGGCGGCGACCAACAGCGCTCCACCCATTGTCACCAGCCAGAAGGCGCGTGTCTGGATACAGCCCAGATAGACTCGAATCGATAAGTGTTTTAAGGCTACTGCGTGCAAGGTGAAGTTGACCCCTGCAATCAGCATAAAGACAACCGCAATCGCTTCAATTAATGGGCTATTGAAATAGCCCAGACTGGCATCATGAGACGAGAGTCCACCCAGGGCCATGGTGGTCCCCATGTGGACCAAGGCATCAAACCAGGTCATCCCCGCCGCCCAATAAGCAAAAAAACAGGCAATGGAAAAAAACAAATAAACCCCGTAGAGGAGCTTCGCCGTCTCCGCAATACGAGGCGTTAACTTGGCATCCTTGATCGGGCCGGGCATCTCTGCGCGATAAATCTGCATTCCACCAACCCCCAATAGCGGCAAGATCGCGAGCGCAAGAATGAGAATCCCCATGCCGCCAAGCCACTGCAGAAACGCACGCCAGATCAGAATGGATCTTGGCATCTCATCTAACCCAACAAGGACCGTGCTCCCACTCGTGGTTAGCCCTGAGACCGCCTCGAAATACGCCTGTGAAAAAGTAATGTCCGGAAAGTAACGAATAAATGGAAGCGCAGCGAACGCCGGCAACGCCGCCCAGACCAGGGCCACCAACAGAAATCCATCGCGTGAGTAGAGCTCACGACGATGCCACCATGTCAGACCAGAAATCGTCACCCCGATCACTAATGTGACCAGAATGGATTCCTGAAAGGCGAGAAGGGCGGCGGGATGGTCTTCAAACAGACCAAATCCCACCGGAACCAACATGACAAGGGCAAACAGTGTGATCACCACACCGAACACACGAAATACGGCAAGGAAAGGCCAACTACTCTGAACGCGGCTATCTTCTAAAGATTCCACAACGCCATCAGTTCTCGATCAGAAACGGCCTTTCCTAGGTTAATTTCTATACAACACGGTTGGCAGCCACATTCCAATTGCCGGGAAGACGTAGAGCAGCACCACCGCAATCACCTGAATTCCCATAAACGGCAACATTCCCGCAAAGATCTGATTCAACGTCACGTGCGGTGGTGCAACCCCCTTCAGATAGAAAGCCGACATCGCCACAGGCGGTGACAAGAAGGCCGTCTGAAGGTTAAGTGCCACCAGCAGACCGAAGAACAAGGGATCAATTCCAAAGTTATCCAGTAGCGGAATGAAGATGGGCATGAAGATCACAATGATCTCTGTCCACTCGAGCGGCCAGCCCAGCAGGAAAATAATCACCTGCGACAAAATCAAGAACTGCACTGGCGTCAGGCCTAGTCCCAGAACCCATTTCTCGACAAGCTCTTGTCCACCCAAGAGGGCGAATGCCGCCGAGAAAATTGATGACCCAACAAATAACCAGCAGACCATCGCGCTGGTCTTGGCCGTCAAGAAGACCGACTCCTTCACGACCAGATAGTTGAGTCGTCGATAGGCGGCAGCCAACACGGCACCACCAATTGCCCCCACTGCTGCGGCCTCGGTCGGTGTCGCAAGACCAAAGACAATCGATCCCAACACCGCAAGGATGAGCACCGCGAGCGGAAAGAACGACCCCAGGAGCATCTTAAAGATCTCAAGACGAACCCAGGTAAAGAAGATGTAGAAGGCCAGCAGTACAAACCCGCCGATCCCCAGCATCCACCAATACCAGTTCGGCGCTGGCTTACGCTCTGCAGGAACCTCGGGCTGCGCGGCAGACGCTTCAGAAGATGCCGTTGCTTCGGCAGGAGCAGCCTCAGCGGACTCGGCGGGCATAGGCTCCGCCCCCATCTCGACAAGCTCTTCGGAAGCCTCTTCGGTTTCGTCAAGCACTGAGACCTCAGCGCTCATCTCCATCAGGCCTGAGGTATCCACCGTCTTCTCAGGCGCCGTCACCACCGAATACAGATAGCCCATGAACAAAGCGAAGAAGATCGCGGGAAGTAAGCTCACAAAGAGTGTCTTCAGAATCTGGGAAACTGAGACGCCCGTGTTGCTTGCGCCCACAAGACCTTTTACGAGCGCGGGCAAGACCCGATCACTGATCGTCTGCTTCAGTTGCTGATAGGCCTCTGGCAGTGGGACACGACGCTCTTCCTCAGCCAGTGGTGGCATCGACTGAGGTTTTAACTTCGCCATCAAAACAACATACAAAATATATAAAGACGCCAGCATGATGCCGGGGAAGAATGCCCCTGCATACAACTGCACCACGGATACCCCCGCTGTTGCGCCATAGACAATCAGCATCACCGAAGGTGGAATCAGAATTCCGAGCGTACCGCCTGCCGTAATCGAGCCTGCTGCAACCCGCACGTCATAGCCGCTCTTCATCATCTGTGGCAGGGCCAGCAGCCCCATCAGCGTCACCACGGCGCCTACAATCCCGGTCGCCGTTGCGAACACCGCACAGGTAAAAATCGTTGCCACTGCAAGTGACCCAGGCACACGCACCAACGCCAAATGAAGCGACTTAAAGAGCTTTTCAATTAGGTTGGCACGCTCTACCAGATACCCCATGAAGACAAACAATGGGATGGCGATCAGCACATCATTCGTCATCACGCCGTAGGTCCGCTGCACCATCAGCGTCAACGTATTAGTCAGCGCCAAATTAGGATCACGGAAATAGTAGGCGAAGAAGGTAAACAGCACGCCCATACCCATCAGCGTAAAGGCCGTTGGAAAGCCCAGCATAATGGTCACCACGACAAGCGCCAACATCAATAAGCCCACGTGACCCGATTCAAGGTTACCCCAGGGCATCAACGCGAGCGTGCCAATGACCACCAAGGCCATGATGGCAAAACCGAAGAAGAGTTCCTTACGCATTTTTGTTGTCTCCTTCGTGAGAGATCATGGCCTTAAGCTCTTCTACATCGACCTCTTCGACGTCATGTTCACGCGAGGGCCACTCACCTTCCCGGATACAGACCGCACACCGAAGGATCTCAATCACCCCTTGCATCAGGAGCACGGCACCTGCGATTGGAATGATGGTCTTAAACGGATAAATCGGAGGTCCGTCTGCAGTAATAGAGGAGTGTTCGAGAATGCGCCAAGAATCAGCGGCATAAAAATAACCGGCATAGATCAACGCCAAGATGCCAGGAATAAAGAAAATCAGATAAAGAATTAGATCAAGAATCGCCTGCGTTCTCGGCTGTAAAAAACCGTACAGAATGTCACCCCGTACATGGCCACTCTTCGCAAGCGTATAGGCGCCGGCCATCATAAAGAGCGTGCCATAGAGCATCATCTGAGCATCAAAAGCCCACGGATGAGGGTCGTTTAAGACATACCTTGAAAAGACCTCAAACCCAATCAATAGGGTCAATCCGATAATCAACCAGGAGAAGGCCTGGCCAATATACGTGGAGATTTTGTCGACCGTGAGAAAAAATTTTTGCACGATTTGATCCGTTAAGAAATCTTCATTAAAAAGGCAGCCTGCTTTCGCAAGGCTGCCTTTCAATCCCCTTCAGCACGCTTGTGGTACCAAAGGGGCTGCGAACCACGTTATTTTACTTCTTTGCGGGCGCCGCCTTGCCGGCAGGCGCTGCGCGGAAGTAATGGTCATAAGCCATACGGCGCTGAACGTTGGTCTCCAGATCCCATTTCACTGCACGGGCCGCAAAGGCACGCTGGGAGTCGACGATCTTCTTGAAGAGTGGGTTTTCGGCCGACTTCTTCTTAACGATCTCGTCATAGGCCCGCAGCTGGGTGCGGAGCACGGCGTCGGGGGTCTTGAAGAACTTGACGCCTTGCTGCGTCGCCATTTCCTGATAGTCCTTGGAATAACGATCCACGGCCTTCCAGGACATATCAGCAGAGGCGGCCTCCACTGCGTTGTCCAGAATCGCACGCAGCTTGCCGGGCAGGCCACGATACTTCGCGCCGTTAAACAGAATCTCAAACTGCTCAGCATTCTGATGGTAGCTCTGCAGCATGCAGATCTTTGCCACGTCGGGGAAGCCCAGGAGTCGGTCAGAAGAGGCGTTATTGAACTCTGCACCATCCAACAGACCGCGGTCCATTGCAGGAACAATCTCGCCGCCAGGCAGCGCGTTCACCGAGACACCCATCGCCGTCAGCATATCAATCGAGATACCGACGGTACGGAACTTCATGCCCTTCATGTCCTCGAGCTTGGTGATGGGCTTTTTGAACCATCCCAGAGGCTGAGTCGGCATCGGGCCATAGACATAAGAACGAACGTCAGCGCCGACTGCCTTGTATAGCTCTTCCAGCAGCTGTGCGCCACCGCCGTACTTGTGCCAAGACAGCAGCATGTTGGCGTCCATACCAAAGGACGGGCCCGATCCCCACAGGGCGAGCGCAGAGTTCTTACCGTAGTGATACACGATCACACCGTGACCGCCATCAAGTGTTCCTTTGGAGACTGCGTCCAGCAGTCCGAATGCGGGGACCACTGCGCCTGCAGGAAGCACCTCGATTCGGAGTTCGCCACCAGTCATGTCATTGACCTTCTTCGCGAAGTCCAGTGCGTACTCGTGGAAGATATCCTTCGCAGGCCATGTGGACTGGAAACGGAAGTTAATCGTGCCCTGTGATTTTGCAATCATCGGGAATGCCAGCGCACCGGCACCAGCAGCACCTGCGCCTGCTAGGAACTTACGACGCTTTGGCGAGGCATCTGTTGCAACGGATGCAGTCTTTTTGTTGGTGGCTTTCTCTGCCATCGATGTCTCCTGAGTGATGGAACCTGAAACAAACCTCGCACGGAACCCTCCGGGCTTGGCGGACACGGTCGGACAGGCAATCCTGTCAACCGGAGCGATCATTATGTTCCCGCGAAATCGGGGTGTGTCCCTAGGGAATACCCCCGAACAATCGGGCGGCTCAAGGGGAATTTAGAAAAAGCCGGCGGTCACCTGAAATAGCTTCTCTACCTTGGGAATCATGCGTTTATCTGTCACGAATACAATTAGATGGTCGTCCGTCTCGATCAGGGTGTCGTGATGGCCCATGAGGACCGTGGGGGATGAGGTCTCCATGCCGCGGACGAGCGCCCCGATCGTGGCCCCTTCCGGCAGGTCAATCTCGTCAATTCGACGGCCCACCACCTTGGATGTCTTACGGTCGCCGTGGGCAACGACCTCCAGGGCTTCGGCAGCGCCCCGGCGCAGGCTATGCACCGCCGCAACATCTCCCCGGCGCACGTATTTCAATAGCTCCCCAATCGTGGCATGCGAAGGGGTAATGGCCACGTCTACCCGACCCCCCTCCATCAGCTCCGCATAGGCCCGCCGATTAATTAAAGCGATGACCCGCCGGGCTCCCATACGTTTCGCCAATAACGCGGACATGATGTTGTTTTCGTCGTCATTGGTCAGCGCAAGAAACAGGTCCATATTGCCCACGTTCTCCTGGGCGAGAAGCTCCTCGTCAGTAGAGTCTCCGTGCAATACCAAGGCCTGCCCATTGAGGCTCTGCGCAAGCACATTACATCGCTGACGATTGCCCTCAATGATCTTGGGGGTCATATAGCTCGAGACGCCCTTGGCGACCCGCAGTCCAATGTTGCCGCCCCCCGCGATCATCATGCGCCTCACTGAGCGCTCTTCTTTTCTTAGCTCTTTCGTGACCTGACGAATGTGCTCCGTCGCAGCGACAAAAAATACCTCGTCTCCCGCCTCGACCAACGTATTGCCATCAGGGGCAATCGCGCGATTTCCTCGAAAGATCGCCACAATGCGAGATTCGATATGTGGGAGATGTTCC
>JACCDM010642546.1_pt1 | contig 18146 bp, 17 predicted proteins | sample 7445851 | NCBI WGS metagenome assembly JACCDM01 (sample SAMN15323438, study PRJNA562643) | freshwater metagenome | isolation source: river surface water | place: USA:Blue River Watershed | collected 2017-08-16
CTCAAAGCAATTGAAGAACCAGGTACTCGCACAGTCTGGTTGCTCTGTGCACCAACACTTCACGATGTTCTACCAACAATTCGCTCTCGTTGCCGCCATCTCCAATTGCGCACACCGTCGATAGAGGCTGTCACCCAAGTTCTCATAAGACGTGACAACATTTCACCAACGATGGCTGACTTTGCAGCACGCGTAAGCCAAGGACATATTGGGCGAGCGAAATACTTAGCAACCAATGAAACGGTTCGCAGTAACAGAAAAGTAATTATGCAACTACCACTGCAACTTGGTTCGCTCGCTGCTGCCTTCCAAGCAGCTCAAACGCTTGTTGATATTGCTATAGGAGAAGCAAATAAGACTTCTGAGGATAAGGACGAAAAAGAAATTGAAAGGCTACAAGAAGCATTTGGTAAAGGCGCCACAGGCCGGGGTATGGCAACTGGAGCTGCAAAGGCTGTGAAAGAGTTAGAAAAAGAACAGAAATCTCGCGCTAATCGCATGGTTCGTGACTCGATTGATGGGGCGCTTCTGGTTCTCGCTTCTTTCTATCGCGATGTGATGATGGTTCAATGCGGAAATACTGAATCAATAATCAACACTGATATGCGCGAACAGATTGACAAGTACGCTGGTGCCTCGCCCTCGACCTCAATAGTTAACAAAATAAATGCCACCATCGACGCTCGCAAAGATCTTGCACTCAATGCAGCGCCACTGATCCTATGTGAAGCTCTGATGTGCCAATTAGCACGTAAATAGCCATTCAATCTCCCCTTGAGAGTGGTCACAACCACCCCTTGCGATACGGCAGAATTCATCCATGCGCCTAGACCATGTTTCTTATGTCACTTCCCATGATCAACTTGCAGACACAGTCCAACGATTAGGCTCTCGCCTTGGCAGCACATTTGTTGACGGAGGAATCCATCCACGTTTTGGGACACGTAACTTCACATGTGCACTCAAGAACGGCCAATACATCGAAGTCGTATGCCCACTTGATCACCCAGCAACAGAGCAAACTCCGTGGGGTAAAGCAGTTTCCAAGAAAGCTAACGAAGGTGGCGGATGGTTTACATGGGTCTTCTCTACAACAGACATAGCCCCGGTCGAAGCAAAGTTTGGACGTCAAGCAGTCGAAGCCCATCGCACACGCCCAAACGGCGATGACCTTAAGTGGAAGCAAATTGGAGTCCTTGAAATCGCCGAAACCCGCGAACTTCCTTTCTTCATTCAATGGCTATCTGCAGACCACCCATCACAAGATGGAACCCCACTCGCTGAGATTGAGAAAATTGTCATCGCTGATAAAGAACGATTAGCAACATCATGGTTCAAGAAAGAAATCCTCGCAGCACTCGGCGATGTAAGTATTGAGTGGATTGATCCATCAGCAAATGATGATGTCTGGGGAATTGTTGCCGTGCACCTTTCAACACCTAGTGGTGTTGTTGTTTTAGAGTAACCTCAGCTAGTACCAAAGGTTTTTGATCCTGGCGCCACATTGGCTTGAAACAACACACTACCGAAACTAATCAGCCTGAGTGCTTGAAGTTAGCATATTAAACACTCGGGCTCCGCCTTCTAGGTCTATCAGTACAAGTATTTTGTTCCGCAAAGAATGACGTGTTGATTCGTTCATCAGCAATTCTTCAATCGCTTCAACTTCAAAATCCCAAGTTCCATTCGATGTGCGCACGCCGATCTGCGACGCATAACCCAGTCGACCAAGTTGCTCGTAATAATCCTCTTGGTTGTCCACCGCACAAACAACACTGGCGGGAGTTTCCCACACAATAAACTCTAGGCTGAACGCACTTGCACTAGTAAAAACCACGTCTGCACCGCCAGCAACTAGATTAAGTTCGGCACCAATTGGGTGGATCACAAACTACCTCGCACAGATGCGGAAATATTTTCATTCGTGAACAAATGAACCCCCAGACCCATATTCTTGGCAGTCAGAGTTAGATATCAGATACAATTTGTTTCACTATGAAAATAATATCGATAAATGTTTGAGCAAGAGAATCATTTGGCTATTTAGAGTGAATCAAATCTCAAAACAACTTTCAGACATTAGACAAGAGTTGGCCTATACGCCAGGGCCTAATTTGAGGAAAATCTATTTCTCAGAGTTTCTAACAAACATCAAGCTAGTTGATATTTTTCCAAAAGAGGTGGCCCCGCCAAGAGGAGTTCAATCTTCTATATATAGACAACTATTGACCACTAATCATTTAGCGGAGGCTAGTCTGATACTTGTCCCTCATGAGTGGCAAGATATACGGCATAATTGGGACTACATAAATATGCTACAAAAAATTTCAACAAGGACCCCTATAGTCATATTCAATACAGGTGACGTAAGTCCTCCAGTAAATATTAAAAATGCAATTCAAATCAGAACATTTCTCCATCCAGGTGAGACAAGTGCGCGAAAAATTATTATTCCCTACCCTGTCCTACGCCGGGAATTCAAGCTTCGAGAGTGGAGCGCGATTCCAAGGGTTGGGTTCATGGGACATGTACCCAACTTGAGCCCGGGCAGTCTTGTTAGTCGACCTAGGCCAAGTTTTCGGTACCCCATAAAATCAAGTGCATTTTTAAGCAGACGATTATCTATAAAGAAACTTCGCAATCTCGTGCCAGAATTAGATGTTGATTTGATAGTGCGTCCAACATTTACAGCTCTCCACAAGAATAAGAACCTGCTCGCGCACTCAGATGAATTCCAGGATCAGCTATTTAATTGCGATTACATTTTATGTCCGAGAGGATACGGAAACACGAGCATCAGATTCTACGAAGCTCTTAGTGCTGGCAGAACTCCGATTCTTGTTGATTCAGCAGGAGGTATGCCACGATTAAATGAAGGTCAGAATTGGCGCAACCATATAGTTTCCGTGGATTTGAGGGAAAACTGGACTGAATTAATCCTACAAGACTGGGATAACCTTTCTAAAGGAAAAAATTATTTCACCCGACAGCTATCCAATTTAGAACTTTTCAACTCGGTATTAGATTTCGATAGCTATATGATGCAATTGTTTTCTGATTATGCCGAGAATGGAAATACGTAAAATGACACCTGAGTATCTTAACAAACTACTAAGACATTTCCAGTTTAAAAGAAAGATAATTTTTTCCAGGATTTCATCTTTTTATCTGTTAAGCCAGATACTGTTGTTAAAGTTGACGAGCAAAACGGTCAGCCCGAAGAGCTCTAAAAAAAGAATTCAAATAATTCTAGACTCTGTTCATCAAGGTTGGGTCTTGGAAAAACTTGCAAAGAGGATTGTCGATTACTGGCCGGAAATGGATGCGCCAATTATCTCCAGTCTGCCCAAATCCCATTTTGAATTAACGCACTGGATGCATTACATGAACGCACCAATAGATTACTTGAAGTATTCGAGGAACATACATACAGTACAAGTAACGCACGTGGATTCTCAAAGTAAATTGAATCACCTTGAGCAATTGATCAAACTTGGTGCCATTCCGGTTTTCATGTCTAAACAGCATGCAGAACAAGTGTCAGAGCAACTCACTGTCGATTTTGAAAGGCATGTGATTTTGCCTGGCTCGGATGTTGCATTGTTATCGGGTCGAAAGAGAATTCTCATCTCCTCCAATTTTTATCCAGATGGTAGAAAAAATGAGAATTTTTTAATAAATTTGGCAAAAGAAACACGTTTGGATCATTTCCACTTTACTATTATTGGAAAATCCTGGGAAGGTGTCGCTAAATTCTTGGTGGAGGCCGGAGCACATGTTAATTTATTGAGGCCGCAAGATTTACATTATCCGAGTTATACGACCCAACTAGGAATACTCAAAGGAGTTGATTGTTACCTCTATCTGGGGTTTGATGAAGGGTCTTTGGGCGCGCTGGATGCTTACCTATCCGGAATCCCCATGATAATTTCCAAACAAGGATTCCATCTGGAATTTGAATCTAGGGAAAATATAGTTCTTTTTGAGAACTTTGCGGAATTTAAGGAAGCTTTTATGGGGTTGACCTCAAGAACACAAATCGAGAATTCCGAATTGTCGAAATGGTCATGGTATTCTTTCGCATCTAGTTATGAAAAATTTTGGAATCAAATATTGCTAAACCAAAGAAAAAATTAAGAAAAAGGAGTGAGATTGAAAACAGCACTCATAACTGGAATTACGGGCCAAGACGGTTCATATCTAACGAGACATTTATTAGGCCACGACTATATCGTGCACGGAGTTCGCAGACGATCTTCAAGTTTCAACACAGGACGAATAGAAGATTTGATAACAAACCCAGAGATTTTCAATAAGAAACTTTTCTTACATTACGGCGATATGACAGATTCTTCCGTGTTAAGTAGAATTATTAACTCAGTAGAGCCGGATGAAATTTACAATTTGGCAGCGCAAAGTCACGTCGCAGTGTCATTTGAGTCACCTGAGTACACGGCGAATGCGGACGCGTTAGGGGTATTACGCATTCTTGAGATCTTAAGGCAAGTTGATTTTACCTGTAAGTTTTACCAAGCATCAACCTCGGAATTATTTGGAAATTCAAATCCGCCTCAGTCCGAGATTACCACATTTTCGCCACAATCTCCTTACGCAACCTCAAAACTTTTCGCTTACTGGATTACAAGAAACTACAGAGAGGCATATGGAATTTTTGCTAGCAATGGGATTCTTTTCAATCACGAATCCCCCCTCCGTGGAGAAACTTTCGTAACGCGAAAAATTACACGCAGTCTAGTTGCAATCTCAAAAGGAAAAGAAGAAATTCTTACGCTTGGAAACCTAGATGCAAAAAGGGATTGGGGACATGCCAAGGAATACGCTGAACTAATGTGGAAGATGATGCAGTTAGCTGAACCAACTGACCTCGTTGTAGCAACAGGAAAAAGCCACTCTGTTCGAGATTTTGTGAATATCGTAGCTTCAATTCTAGGGATAGAACTTTTCTGGTCTGGTTCTGGAATAAATGAAATTGCAACAGACCAACGCGGGCGTGTCATTGTCAGAGTCGATCCTGGATACTTTCGAGCGCTAGAAGTTGAAAATCTTCAAGGTGACGCAAGTTTGGCTCGGGAGTTGCTTGGTTGGTCTCCTTCAGTGACAATCGAACAGCTTGCTGCTGAAATGGTGGCGCATGATACAGGTGAACTGGATAGCAGGTTGTGACTACTAATTTAAAACTTGAATGCAGATTGTGTACTTCTCGGAATCTATTTGAGGTAATCAATTTGGGGTACACTCCATTAGCAGATCGGTTCCTGAAAGACACCGATCCACAATCCCCATATGTCTACTATGAATTAATACTGATGCAATGCGTGGACTGTGGCTGGAACCAATTGAGCAATGTTGTAGACCCACGAGTCTTATATCAAGAAGATTACCCATACGATGCTTCCGTAACAATAACTGGAAACAATCACTGGAACGACTTCGCAACCGACAGTATGTTAAAATATGGGCAGCCTGCGGAAACGAAAGTAATTGACATAGGAAGTAATGTAGGCGCATTACTTTCAAGTTTCCAAAATCTCGGAGCTGCGTGCCTAGGGGTTGATCCTTCCTCGACTGCTGCTGAGAGAGCAAGGAAAAATGGAATTGACACCAAAGTTGATTTCTTCACACAGGAGTCAGCTAGAGAAATTGCGAATGATTTTGGTACGGCGGACATAGTAACTGGAACCAACGTTGTTGCTCATGTGGATGACTTATCAGATTTTTTTTTGGGAATAACCCTCTTGCTTAAACCCGAGGGAGTGTTTCAATTCGAAGCCCCTTACTTTAGAAATTTAGTCAACCAATTGCAATTTGACACGATTTATCATGAGCATCTCTCATACTTGACGATTAAGCCGCTGGAAACATTTCTTTCAAATTTCGGATTAGAGATGATAAGAATTCAAGAACACTGTATTCACGGTGGATCTCTGCGAATTGATGTCGCAAGAATCGGAGTCAGAATCCCAGACCCTTCAGTTGCTGATTTCTTGCAGTCCGAAGCACAAGCGCAACTCGATACACGAGAAACAATGTGTGGCTTTTCTGAAAATGTAAGGCAATTACGTCGTGAAATTCGTCAAATGGTGTTGGAAATTCAAGCTAGTGGAAAAAAAATTGCAATAGCGAGCGCTCCCGCAAAAGGTATGACCATGCTCCACTATTGTGGTCTCAACCACGAAGATTTTCTAGCCATATCAGATAGCGCCGATCAAAAAAGAGATAAACTTTTGCCCGGAATAATGGCAAGGGTAACAAGTGACATTGAAATGATCAATTATGAACCAGATTACATTTTGATACTTGCTTGGAATTTCAAAGAAGAAATAATTAACAATCTAAGAGAAATTTATCCACCAAAAACCAAGTACATTATTCCTATTCCAAAAGTGGAGGTAACCTAATGCATATTTTGGATATAGGTAATTCATTTGAGGATTCCAGAGGTGTTATTCGAGACTTAATTGTTGAAGATATTCATTCTGTAACAGAAATTTCCTTTACTCCCAATGCCATTCGAGGCAATCATGTCCACCAAGAGACAACACAATGGACCTATGTCCTTGCTGGCGAACTTAAGATGGCTACTATTCAATCAGGAAATGTGGTTTGGCTAACTCTCAAGCCTGGGAACTTTGTTGTTTCCCTCCCAAACGAGCCGCATGCGTTTCAAGCAGTGACTGATTCGAAAATTCTTGTATTCACAAAAGGTCTCCGCTCTGGGATGAATTATGAACTTGATACTCACAAAATTGAGATTATTGAATGAAAAGAATCCCGGTTGGTGGTCCGCAAGTTTATCCAGTGGATTATGTCCGAGTGGCGCGTGCGCTATGGAATAATGAACTATCCGGGTATTCAAATCAATACTTGCCAAGATTTGAAAATGAATTTGCCAAAATTGCTGGAACAAAATTTGCCTACGCAGTAAATAGCGGAACGAGCGCAATCTATTTGACATTGGCTGCACTCAACCTACCTAAAGGAACTCCGGTCGCAGTTTCAGCTTACACAAATATGGCCACATTTTTCCCAGTTCTTCAACTTGGTTTGATTCCAGTACCAATTGATATTGATAAAACTTTTTTTAATCTTGATCCAGATGATCTTCAATCAGTGATAGATTCGAATTTTGGAGCCGTAATTGTCGTACACATATTTGGCCAGCCCGCAAATATGGATGCGATAATGGGTATCGCACAGAAACATAAAATTCCCGTAATTGAAGACTGTGCTGAAGCACATGGGGCCACGTATCACGGACAGCCAGTGGGTTCATTCGGAAGAGCCGGTTGCTTCAGTTTTTATGCGAACAAGCTTGTGGGGACAGGCGAGGGCGGGGCAATTTCGACAAGCAATGAAGAATTCGCTAACACAGTCAGTAGTATGCGTTCGCTAGCTTTTGGAAAAGAAAATAAATTCTTGCATGAATCTGACGGTTTTAATTTTCGAATGACAAATATTCAAGCAGCATTAGGTTTAAGTCAAATTTCCAATCTGAGGAAAACGTTAAAAAGAAAATATCTGATAGCCGAGAGATATAATGAAATACTTAAAAACAACCAAAAACTCGTATTGCCAAGTAGCACGCAAGGCAGTGTGACTTGGATGTACCATTTGACGCTTAAATGTGGCCACGAACGATGTCGAGACAGTATCATTAGGGAAATGGGAAAAGTTGGCATTGAACTTAGGCCAGGCTTTATCCCATTTAGTGACCAGCGAAAAATTCTTCTTAAATATGGATTGTCAGTGCGTGCAACTCCAGTCGCCAGTTCGATTGGACAATCGGCCTTCTACCTCCCAACTTCTTTGAAGTTAAGAGATAATCAAATTCAATGGATATGTGGAAATTTGGCCAAGGTGACGGGGATGCTTCATTAGCATGAAACAAATTGAAACCACTTTTTCGGGTCTGTACGCCGAATTGTATGATGATCTCTATAAGTCGCTCGATCCAAGAAGCGAGTTGAAACAAGCTGAGATTTTTTGCGGGATTTCTCCAGGTAAAGGAACCGCGGTTATAGATGTCGGCGGGGGAACCGGACGTTTCTCGGACCTACTTTGTCAGATGTATGAACAGGTTTACCTCGTGGAGCCCTCGACCGCTATGACTGCAATTGCTAGGAGAAAATTAGCCGAGAGAATCAATTTAACGATTATTGATGATAACGCCCAGGAATTTAAATTATCTAGAAAAGCTAATAGCGCATACTTGATGTTTAGTGTGGCAAGTTACTTTGCAAGTCCGGATATCTTTCGAGGTGCTATACAAAACATTATCTCAAATTTAAATCCCGGCAGCCACATATATTTCGATGTATGGAAATCTAATGATTTATCATTACATGGGTTCAGGAATACAGTCAAGCGAATTGTATGGAATGAAGTTGAGTATGAAAGAGTCGTTGCAATAGAGCACAACTCTGTCCTGGAAAAAGAACCAGGGTTTCATACTTTGATAATGAATATTTCAATCCAGAACACCAATACAGTTAAGATTTATCAAGAAAAACACGAACTTGCTCTTGTTTCTGAAAAATGGATAATTGACTTGTGCTCTCAAAATCAACAAATTAAGGATGTTCGAATCCGAAATAATCCAACTAAAGAAAATAATCTTGAAGTTGACATCCTAATCCATTGATAGAAAGAAATTTTAGTGATCTTTATGGTGTTCTTTTTCTTAGAGCACATTATTCAAGGATGCTCTCAGATTAAGCAGATTGCTGCCCCTTTTTAGGGAATCAATTAGATGAGTAAACTGGTGAAAATCCTTATCAAATGAGCCAAAAAAGGTTGTACTCTTTGTAAGTGGCAACAAAGGGCATCATCTATGTTTCAACTGCTCAATATCCAACTCAAAAGGCATATGGCATTACTATAAAATATACAATGGCTGCTTTGCAGCAAGTAGGATATAAATGTCAAGTTTTTGACTATTATGACTTGTTAGGAAGAAAAATCCAAAGACATTTTAAAAGCAAATCACTAGTGGCTCTGAGAAAATTTGGTCTTGATTTTTTGCCAAGACGGACAGTATTCAATTTGAAGAGATTATTGATGTCTTTGGCTGCTAGACATCTTTTTGCAAAAAATGACTACATTCTCTGGACAAGAGATCCATTGATGGCTCTCATACTGAATCTAACTCAAAAACTCCCGAATACTGTGATAGAGGTACATCAGGTGCCGCATTTCCTAGATAAAATTTTCATGCGAATTGTCAGTGTGAAAGAATCCGTCCTGTTGGCCCCAATTAGCCTCGAACTTAAAAATCGATTATTGAAATCTCGACTTAATTTTAACGCCCAGTCCATAATTCTCTGTCCTATGGGTGTACCAGATGAATTTTTTGATGCGAAAACGGAACGAGTTAAATTCAATAAAAAAAGTATTACAATTACTTATGTAGGCGGCCTGAAATCGAATGGATTCGATCAAGGAATAAAAGAAATAATTGGTTTTATCCGGAATTTTAACAACCAGTCAAACGAGGTTCACCTTAATTTTCACCTATATGGAATTAGTACGCCTGAGGAGAGTGAAATTAGAAAATTATTTCCACATGAAATTAATAATTACTCTATTAAATGTGAACCTCGGCAGCCACACGAAACCCTGATTCCGAAACTCCAAAAGACGGATATTTTTCTTCTTCCGTATCCTGAAGGAGTTTATTTCAACGCCAGATTCCCTCTAAAGGCTCTTGAATACGCAGCCCTAGCTCGACCTATAATGGTTTCCGACACTCCTTCGCACAGAAATATTTTTGACGAAAAGGAAGTATGGTTCTTCAACCAACGTTCCTACGAAAACTTTGTGTCGACACTTAAAATGTTGCTCGATAATGAAGATATTGTAGCCGTGAAAGTTGCCCTAGCTTATGAAAAGGCCGAAAATTTCACTTATCGGCGAAGAATTGAAAAAATTTTGGAGAGATTCGGAACTTCTTGAATTAGATTCCGCCAAGTTCAAAATACCATTTATAGTATTCCAACTGATTTTCGAAGTCTGAATCCCCCCACTTTCCGATACCCGTGACTACATTCTCAATCGGATGCTCGGTACTTGGTTGAATCCATATTTCATTTACACTCCCACTGAAATCAGTCAAAGTGGCAGTTCGAGAATCAAAATCAACTGTTCTTAAATATCCGGACTCGTATGCAAGCTTCCATCGTGATTTTCTCCTGTCACCCTTGGAAATAGAAATATCCAAAAGAACACCATTTGGTAGATTAGCCTTTAAGTTAAACTTTGCTCCATTTTTTAAATCCAATGAATCTATCGAGATGTCTGAACTTCTTATACCCAAGTCCGAAAGAAGTGAAAAATCATGGGGCAGCCAGTCTAAAACGGGAGAAATGTATTCTCTAGAATCTGCATATTTTCGTTCAATTTTAATCGAATGTAATTTCCTGAAATAGGCAGAAGAGATTTTCCAAAGGTTACTGCTGCGCCAAACTTGAACTGAATTGAACTTAGATCTAGATTGAAGTTTTAATTCGCTAATACTTGTTAGGCTCATTGAGTCACTCACCAATGGTTTGTCTAGCAGAATCATGGCAGGACAACCAGACAATTCTTTAAGCAAAGCCAATTGCAGGTTGGGACGCGTAGCCAACCAAATAATGGTGTTTTCAAAATTAGGCCCATCGATGTTCTGCATGAGGCTTCGCGCTCCAAATCTCTCTACTCTTAAGGAGAGCGATGATTGCTTTAAGATTTGCGAAACTTTTTTGGCCCAGGCTCCACTGCCGACCACATAGATTTGGCGCGTATTATCAGTAATTTAATGCGGTCCAATCAAAGAATCTAGTTAATCCATCTTGTAGATCTACCGTTGGAATGAATCCAACCAAGTTTCTCAACCGTGATATGTCTGGGCACCGTCTATTCGGCTCATCTGCAGGATACGTTTCAGGATAATTTTGCAATTCAAGTTGAAGATTCTTCCCTGTCGCTCTTGATATTTCTGAAACTAAGTCAATCATGTTTATTTCAGGTTTTGGATTCCCAACGTTAAATACATCAGGTTCTTTAACGGAAATAAGAACTTGAAGAAATCCGGTGATTGCGTCCGTAATGTAACAAAACGTTCTAGTCTGCTTGCCAGTGCCATAAACACTAAGCTTTTCGCCACGAGATATGGATGCGGCAAAATTAGGGAGCACTCTGTAGTCAGTCGGCATCATTCCTGGTCCGTAAACATTAAACGGTCGAACAACTGAAACATGCGTTCCATAGTAGTTTTGGTATACCCAGCAGAGAGTTTCTCCAAGTCGCTTAGATTCGTCATAACATGCTCGCGGACCACGACTTGAAACATTTCCTCTGTAATCTTCGCTGGTTGGCACGTTTTCTGGGGACGGATCACCGTAAATCTCTGAGGAGGAGAAGAATACCATTCTGGAATTATCGTTTTTTGCCTTGTCAAGCAAAGCCCGCGTCACGTTGATAGTTACATCAATTGTGAGCAACGGGTTGGCTCTGTAGTGCTGAGGTGAAGCTATTCCGGCCGCATGAATAATAAAATCAAACTTTTCAGGTAATTGACTGGCAATTGTTGCATCTCCATGAATCCATTCAAGGTTTGGGATTGCCCTGATTGAAGAATCTAAATCAGGATGATTTGACGTGATGTAGCTGTCAATACCAATTAATTGAATTTTTTTCTTAAGTGATTCGTTGGTTTTAGCCAAGACCGCCAAAAAATACCTACCAAGAAAACCTGCTGCTCCGGTAATAACCACCGTTTTCCCTTCAAGGGATTCTAATTGGTGCTTATTTCTCGTATATATTTCTTCGATGTCTTCCTCAAGGTAGTACTTCATATAATCTCCCTAACTTTTAGGCCATCATTAAACCAGATGAGCTGCGAGCCCCTTGGGAGCCATTCAATGAGTTTCTCAATAATCTCCGAAGACAGATTCCACGGGAAAATGATTACGCGAATAAGAATGTCAGGGTTTTCAGTAATGAGATTAGTGATTTTTTTCTCAGCTTCGGATTTTCCAATCACAGGTATTGCCCATTTGGGGATGAACTTGCCTTGCTTTAATGGGTTTTCATCAACAATAAAACTGATTTTTTGTTCATACAACCTGGTCTCTGAAATAAAGGTTACAAGTTTTGCCGGTGCTCCAAAACCAATAGTCAAAATATCCGTGTGAGTCTTCGTTAAAGAAAAAAATTCGTCTAATTCCAATCTTATTTTTGAAATCCGATCTTTAACAGAATTCAGAACCAGTGGTTGGTCTAGACCAATCGCAAGTTCTTTTTTCAAGATTTCCTCAACAGAATTACTAATCTTAATCGTTGGATTCTTAGAGATAAACATTCTGATGCTTCCCCCATGAGAATCTACAAGTTGAATATCAAAAGGTGTGAACCCTATTGATTGGCAGAATTTAGTCAGCGAGAAGACAGAATGGTATGACATATGTTCGTGGTAAATCGAGTCAAATGTTCCTTGCGCAACCATGTTAAGAAGGTGCGCTACTTCGAATACACATACGCCATTCGGTGAGAGACAGGCATAAATATCGCGAAAAGTTTGTCGAAGATTATCTATGTGAGCAAGCACATTATTTGCTACAACTAAGTCTAGTTGCCCAAATTCTGAAATCAGCTGCTGAACTGTTCCTGAGTCAAAATAGCCAGCCCTAACAATTAATCCATCATCTACGCATTGTTCAACGAGCTGAACCGATGGCTCAATTCCAACGCATTCATAGCCTAGATCAGTATATGCCTGGAGAAGCGTCCCGTCATTTGAACCTATTTCCAAAATGGGTTTCAACCCGGCAAATTGCACAGTGGTAGACGCAAACTCAGAGAAATGTTTTCTAAAAAAAGCTGAAGTTCCTGACTGATATGAGTAGTTATCAAACAATCGTTTCGAAACAACTAAGTCGGTCAATTGTACATGACTGCATTCTGAACACATTGCCAAAGTTAAGGGGAAAATATCAACATCAAGTGCAATTTCAGCAGATTCTGATAACTCGTTAGCAAGAGGAGTGGGGCTAAGAATTAATCTGTCAGAGAAAAAGATTCCACCACACAAGCGGCAATTATCTGTATGCCGCATCATAGGCCAAAGTGATCCAGGTCAAGCTTTTTCGTATCAACTTCATATTCATCATGCGAACGATTTAATTTTGAAACGGCGATAAATACTGATTCGCTCAAAAATACCATTTTATGAGGGGTTTGAGAGGGAGTGAAAATCATTTCACCTTTGCTTACTTGCGTGACTTCGCTGTTTCCTTGATCATTTCCCCAAAAGTAGTTCATGGATCCAGAAATCATAAAAGTCAAATGCCAATCAGCTTGGTGAACATGATTTGCTCGAACTGATCCTGCGTTGGAAGAAATCACCGCTACATCACCTATTGCGCCATCTGCGATATTCTGAATTAACCCCCTCTCGTCCTTGTATTCCTGAGGGATTCGAACGAACGGATAATTTTCAAAATCTAAATCGGTGAAGAGCTTGCTTAACTCAATCGGTTTCATCTTTATTCTCCTAATCTGGGGAGCTTCAAAGAATACTACACCGAAATAGTGGTCTGAATTGCTGCCTTGAGAAGAGAATTGGAAAATTTATTCATTTTCTGTATGGAAATCTCTCAGCATTAAGTAGATTAGAGTTGTAAGTCAGCCTTTCCTATTTGCAATCAACCAAAAAAGCTGGGCCACTCCTCACAACAGATCTAGTTATAGCCAGCTCAAAAATTTGATTGATTAAGCCCATAATTTTAAAACCTAACTATATTCAAGAAGTAGCTGACTCTTTCCCTAGGAATAGCCCAAAAATTCTTACTTTGATGGTTCATTACTTCTAACCTAGGAAATTTTACTTTTACTAAATTGCCTTTTTTGTCTATTACAAAAATTTTATAACCTAAAGCGGATAAGAAATTGATATTTTCAGTTAATGTATAACCAGCTCTTGAAGCAAATCTGAAAGTGAATTCAAATTGCACGAGCGGTCGTTGATTTTCTAGGCAATATTTAAAGGATTTTAATACATCAAAATCCATACCGTCCGTATCAATTTTTAGAAAGTCGACGCTAATTCTGTGCGATTCAATTAAGTCATCGCCAGATATTGGCAAAATCTCATAACTTCGAAAGTTTTTGGCACCGAAAAGGTTACTGTTGGTTTCGTCGAAATATGCGCTTCCTCCACCCCCCTTCTCATGCATAATTAAGGATTTCGAAATGGAGCTAAGTGCAATGTTTAGCGGAACAATTCTTTGATCGTCAATATTTATAATTGCTTTATAGAAAGTTTCGCTGGGTTCCAGCGCATAAATTTTTGCATTTGGTGCGCATTGAAGAAAAGTCTTAGACCACATCCCACAGTTTGCCCCTACATCTATTACAGTCAGACCAGTACCAGCCCCAAATATCTTTTTTAAATTTAAAAATTCTTCATCGTTATATGTACCACTCAAACTAGTACTTTTTGAGCTGATTCGCATTAGTTCAAATAATTTTGCTATCGAAACCAGTAATAAATACTTTGATTTGAAAATCATTTCTTTTTTCAACCATAGCTCCTACTCTACTTAAAGACTCAAGGAAAGGAGCATTTTTCGTTAAAGTGGCCTTATCCCGTCAATTGCTCTATTCAAGCACTCTACCATTTAAATCAAATTATCTTCGCTAAATTTGAATTTAGAGTGATACATCATTCTAGGTTTCTTGTGAACATTTTTATGGTCAGAACCATCCTTTCCAGAGCCTCGGTGATTGAAATGTTGGATTAAATTGGTATCGACCTAAGTCAATTTTTGAAGGCGATTTGCTATTCTGGTGACATGCTTCGGGTTTATCTACCAATGGAAATCTACAATCGAGAGTACGCAGGAAAATTAGCCCTTGCATCTGAATTATTGAAACATGATGTTGAAATCATTATTGGATACAATCTTGGAGTACGCGCCAAAGTCTTAACTGACGGAGGACAAGAGGGCGCTACTGATGACCTTGGCGAGGCCGTCTATTATGAAATTAAAGGTCAATCAATCCGAGGAATGGAACACCTGAATCTCTTTTCTGAATCTGGAATTACAATTGTTGGGCAAGATGAAGAGGCGGGAATTAGTTACGCTAATTTTGAAGATTTTATTACTTTAAGACCTGAGACTCAAGGCTTAGAAGTGTTTGATGCATACTTTGCATATGGAGAACAGGATTTCAAAAAATATTCTTTAGGCGACAATGGCAGCAAAGTTCATCTTACTGGATCTCCAAGACTCAGTTTTTGGGGAGAACTAGGTAGAGAATTTTATGAGAATGAAATCCTTGAAGCTCAAACCAGGTTTGGGGAATTCGTATTGATCGCGAGCAATACAACCTTTCAAAATAGAATTATTTCACGCAGGCAAATGAACAAGATTCCAGTCTCCATGGGTTACCCAAAAGAATATAAGAAAATACAATTGAAAAAGCGTGGTAATTGGGAAAAAGAAGCTTTTCAAATAACGGTCAATGCCGTACAAGAGATACTTGAATCTACTAATTTGAATATTTTAATTAGGCCTCATCCAGTTGAAGACCAACAAGTATGGCTTGAAAGATTTTCTCATTCTGAGCGTGTATTTGTGGAAAAAAACGGTCCTATTACTCCCCTAATTCTCGCTGCAAAATATGTCATTCATGCTGGCTCGACTGCTGGACTTGAATCCTTAATGTGTGAAACACCAACTATTTCATTAGTAGGAATGATTTCAACTGATTGGTTCACAATGTTACCCGATAAATATTCACGTCAACCTTCCAGCGTGAAAGAGCTTGGATTGTTATTAAATACAGGTTTTACGAACTTAATAGATTCTGAGCAAATGGGGGAGTATTTGAGTAATTGTGGAAGCCTTAAGGCAGCAGAGATTCAAGCAAAAATTATTCTTTCTCTGCCGCGAAAAATCAGAATTCCAATTGCTACCCCAATGCCAAAGAATAACGTGAGATTCAACTCGATCGTAAAAAGAATTATTGACAGAATTCGTTTTGGTAAAAGTGCTACGAACTCTCTCAACCTAAATAAACGCCCCATGATTACTTTGAAGCAGATTCAACGAGATCTGAGTCGGATGAATCAAATCACCAAAAACAATGGTTTTTATCGCGTACAACAACTCGAACAAAGCACATTTAGGATATCTAATGTTGAATAGAAAAGTTATCTTGACATACGCTTTAGACGATATCTACATTTATCCTTTTCTTGTTTCTAGCTTTTCTGCCTACAAAATATTTCAAGGTAATCTTCAAGTCGAGTTAATTCAGCCTGTTGACTCAAGTCTAGAAATAGGAATGAGTGAAGAAGGTATTAAGTTTTGTGAAGAAGTATTTAGCAACCTTGGTATACGTATAGAAATAACTACAGTTGACGTTTCAAAATCGATTCAAGAAATAGAATCCTTGCCAGTGTGGTCAAGATTTCCTAGGACTACCTGGTTAAGGTTTTTCGCATTTTATTATGAATTTGAAAAGCGAAATCAAAATATTTTTTATCTTGATCCAGACACACTATTTCTTAATGTTGATGCAAATTGGTTTGATGTATTGGATTCAACCGATGTAATCGCGGCACGTTCTACTTGGGGTCATGAAAAATTCGAAAATGATTATGGGCTGAGAAAATCTGAGAATTTGGGTGGCTATTTTAATGGCGGCGTAATGGTTGTAAATCCTAGAAATTATTCTAGAGAATACCCCGAAAGAGATTGGTGGGAATGCATCAAATTTGCCGCTCAACATGAATTTTCGATAATTGACCAAGATGCTTTAAATTTGCTGATTAGAGGAAACCAAGAGTGGTTAAGTATCGATTTCAATACTTATCCTGATGAGTTTGATCCAACAAGAACATTTCTAATTCATTTTGCTGGTGGCGTAAAACCATGGTTATATCCTTCAAAATGGGAAAGAGCCGGTAAGACGAGCAATGCAAAATTAGCCTTCAAGTTATGGGATGAGACCGCAACCGATTTGGAAAATTCAATAGAGAATGAAGAGCTGTCGTTTCGACTGGAACAGTATGCTAAATATGTGAAACCCACTTTTTCGAGGCGCGCAGCACAGGTTTTCCCCAGCCTCTCACAAAAAGCTTGGAAAATCAGGGAATTGATTCTTAAGAGTATTTTCGCAATCTTACGAGAGAGAAAAATTGAGTAAACTCCAATGCGCTTTAGAATCATTTGCTTAATCTCCAACCATGATCACTTAGATAATTTTTATAAGGTCTATATGCAACGTATTGGATAACGCCTATTTGGCTAGGTGAGCACTTCATTAATGACAGTAATCAAGTTTTCATGGTGTGGGCCGTCACAGTTCCCGCTTGAATTTCGGTTTCTCATTCTTCCGGGATTAATCGAAAACCCACATTAAAACCGGCAAAAAAATCCTTCAGAAAACCGTAATGTCCGTTTTGTCCCTTCCCCACGACAATCTAGACTGAGATTCGTAGTAAGGGATAGAGGCAGCGACGGCTGGCTCTGCAGGACAAAACCGGTTAATGAAGGATCAATAAAGTGGCACTTAGCGTATGGACAGTTGCTGAACTGGGGGCTTTTTACACTGAGCACCGTTCAGAGCTACTCGCACATGCCAGTCGGGTATTAAAGGATTCAGCTAAGGCTGAAGAAATCACCCAAGACTCACTCATTAAGTTCATGCTCGCTGCCCCTGAGCTTGAATCAGAAGAGCATGCACTTTCTTATCTACACCGCACCATTGAAAACCTCTGCATCGATTACTTCCGCATGGAAGGACGCCGTCCAAACCTTGTGGTTATCGATGATGCCCAGGCTGAGGTCGAAGCCAAGTGGCAGGTATCAGGAGATCACTCAGAAGTTCTTTCTCAGGCTGAAGATGCAGCAATTATTCGCCAGGCTTTGGCTCTTCTTTCCCCTGCTGAGCGTGCAGCGCTTGTGATGTGGGAGATGGAAGGCCGTTCAACAGAAGAGATTGCAGCAGAGCTTGGGATCAAGGAATCAGCAGTCCGCCACACAGTCTCACGTGCGCGCGCATCACTACGCCGCGTACTTTCTGAGCTTGTTATCGATCAAGAGCGTGGGCTCACAGCGCTGGATCTTCTTTCAACTACC
>JACCDM010383449.1_pt1 | contig 18094 bp, 14 predicted proteins | sample 7445851 | NCBI WGS metagenome assembly JACCDM01 (sample SAMN15323438, study PRJNA562643) | freshwater metagenome | isolation source: river surface water | place: USA:Blue River Watershed | collected 2017-08-16
AACAAGCAAAAGCGGGTATTGCCCCTGCACCAATGGATATTGCACCAGAGGGTGTTGTACTTGGGGTCAATAGTTATCGTGGAAAAGACACCACTATTCATTTCTCCGATGAAGACCGCATGCGTCACTTGTATGTTGTCGGTCAGACGGGTACTGGTAAGACAACAATTATGAAAAACATGATTGCACAGGATATCAAGGCGGGTCATGGTGTGTGTTATATCGATCCGCACGGTACAGATATTCAAGATATTTTATCGTATGTTCCTGCTGAGCGTATTGATGATGTGATTTATTTTGACCCTGCATACACCGCACGTCCAATGGGACTCAACATGCTCGAGTACGATGTACGGTATCCTGAACAAAAGACATTTGTAGTCAATGAACTGATGAATATTTTTAATAAATTGTTTGATATGAAGACATCAGGGGGTCCAATGTTTGAACAGTATTTCAAAAATTCTGCATTTCTCGTTATGGAACATCCAGAATCTGGTTCAACATTGCTTGAAATCGGACGCGTGCTTTCAGATAAAACATTTCGTGATATGAAACTCTCGCATTGTAAGAATCCAATCATCACACAGTTTTGGAAGACAGCAGAACAGACGACAGGCGACCAATCGCTTACGAACTTCGTACCATATATCACTTCAAAGTTTGATAATTTTATTTCAAACGATATTATGCGACCTGTTGTTTTGCAGGAAAAATCAATTTTCAATTTCCGTGAGATTATGGACAATAAAAAGATTTTGCTTGTGAATTTGTCAAAGGGTCGTCTCGGTGATATCAATGCGAACCTTATCGGTCTTCTGATTGTAAACAAGATTCAAATGGCAGCACTCTCACGTGTCGATATGTATGGCAAGAAAATGGAAGACTTTTTCCTCTATATTGATGAATTTCAAAACGTCACAACTGATTCCATCGAGTCAATTCTCTCTGAGGCACGTAAATATCGATTGTCGTTGACTGTTGCGCATCAATATATTGCTCAACTTGAAGAAGGGATCAAGAATGCTGTTTTTGGAAACGTTGGCTCAATGGCAGTATTCCGTGTTGGCGCCGAAGATGCACAATTCCTCGAAAGTAAATTCAAGCCTGTTTTCACTGCGTCAGATATTATGAAGATAGACAATAGAAATGCGTACCTTTCTCTTTTGGTTAACGGCCAGCCATCAAAACCATTTAATATTGCAACATTCCCACCACCACAGGGAAATCGTCAGGCAGTAGAAAATATCAAGGAACTTTCGTACCTCAAATACGGTCGTGAACGTCAGGATGTCGAATCTGAAATCATGGCGAAATATAAACAGAATTAATATATATGCCTGCTACTGAAATTTCAATTGAAAAAGCAAAACAAGATAAACTCTTTTATTTTGTTGCTAATGCTGTTGTCTATAGGGAAAGTGACGGAAGGTGCCTTATTCTCAAGCGTAGTGAGCGAGAAATAGCACATCCCAGTCGGTACGGAGTGATTGGTGGTAAGCTTGAATGGGGTGATATGCCGATAGAAAAACCTGACCATATAAACGGAAATATTCTTGATTATCATGATAGTATCGAGAAATTAATTATACGTGAAGCGCTCGAAGAAGCGGGTATTGAACTTTTTTCTGAATTAAAATACATGCACAGTAAGGCATTTATTCGTCCTGATGGAATACCAGTTGTGCTTATAAAATTTACCGCAAAATATAAAAGTGGAGAAGTTGTTCTCGAAAAAGATGCTTTTACTGATTTTGCATGGGTTAATGATGATGAAGTCAAAAAATATCCATGTATTGATGGTATTGCAGAAGAAGTTGCTCATGCAAGAGCACTCTGGCAGGGGTGATTTGTTTCAGGTCATTTTTTCTGCTATGATACAGGCACTTTATTATTTATAGATATATATTATGGCAACTATTGAACGTTCACTTATTGTGTTTAAACCGGATGCTGTCCAGCGTGGTGTTGTAGGAGAAATCCTCTCTCGCTTTGAAAAAGTAGGGTTAAAGATTGTTGGATCAAAGATGCTTCATCCAAGTTATGATCACTATTATCACCACTATGAAGATATTGGTAAGGTAATTTCACGCAGAGGAAAAGAAGTTTTTGATGTGACTCTTGGCATGATGAATGAAGGACCTGTTATTGCTTTTGTCCTTGAAGGGATTGAAGCAGTTGCACTTATTCGTAAAATGGTAGGAGCAACTGAGCCAAAATCTGCCCTTCCTGGAACTATTCGCGGAGATTATTCTCATATGAGTTATATGCATGCAGATGAAAATGCAATTGGTATTCCTAATTTAATTCATGCGTCTGGTGATAAAGCAGAAGCCGACCTTGAAATTGCGCACTGGTTTTCTGAAGCTGAATTATTCTCGTATACTACTACTCACGAAAAGTTTACCCAATCTAAAAAGAAATAGATTATCAATATAAAACCCCCTGTAGGGGGTTTTATATTGATAAAAAATATAGATATCTATATTAAATACAAGATAGAGGAATTTAGGAAGAAATTTTCTCATATCAAAAAATTGATACTGATTTTATTTACGCAGAGCATAAAAAATAATATTTTTTTCGAACGCATGCTTGAAACTCTGTCAAACATGTGCTTGATTATGGAAAAAACTTGCACGCGTGAGTGAAAGGAGTATAGTTGAGGTAGGGTTATTGACGATGTATTACCTAGAACATATTTTTTGTAGGGGATAGTATGTTTTACTACAGTGCCGTACGCATTATTATCGTGAACGAATCTGTAGTATCCACCATCCCACGTGGCCTAACGCTATGGTAATCTTCTGTTGATAGTCCTAATAAGAAATCTCTTCACATTTGTGAGGAGATTTTTCATATCTGCTCGGCTATTTTAGTATTTGCGTGTATACTATCTATATATGCTGAATGAAAAAAATCTAAAACTTACATTTTGTTCTGGTGCGGGTACTGTAACGGGTGCGAATTTTCTTCTTGAGGGAAATGGCAAGAAATTCCTCGTTGATTGTGGTCTTCTTCAGGGGACAAAACTTGCCGATGATGCAAACTGGGAACCATTTACCTACGACCCAAAAGAAATTGATATCTTATTTGTCACACATGCTCATATTGATCACATCGGGCGTATTCCAAAGCTTATTCACGATGGATTTAATGGCAAAATTATTTCAACAATACCAACAAAAGATATTGCTGGTGAAATGTTGATAGATACGATTCAGATTCTATCTCACGACAAGGAGAATCACCTCGATGAAATGTATAATCTTGATATTCTAAAGAAGATTTCTGATATGTGGGAGGGGATTGAGTATCACCAGACGCTCAATGTTGATCATGGGTTTCAATTTTCATTCAAAGACTCTGGGCATATTCTTGGTTCGGGAATGCTCAAGGTTATGTATGAAGGTACAGAAATTATTTTTACAGGTGACCTTGGTAATTCACCGTCTCCGATTATTCGTGATACCGAAGAACTCAACCAGGCAAATTATCTTATTATGGAGTCAGTATACGGTGACCGTAATCATGAAAATCGTGAACTTCGCAAAGAAAGATTCAAGCAGGTTATTCTCGATAATTACAATCGTAAGGGTGCACTTATTATCCCAACGTTTTCTCTCGAGCGTGCACAAGAACTTCTTTTTGAAATCAATTTACTTGTAGAGAAAAAGGAAATCCCTGTAATGCCAATCTTTCTTGATTCACCACTCGCAATCAAGTTGACCAAGGTATACAAGAAACACAAGAGTTATTTTAATGATGTTACCAAGCGCATCATTGCAGATGGTGATGATATTTTCAATTTCCCTGGATTTCATCAGACAGAACAAACTCAAGATTCAAAGGATATTTTGCGAGTTCCAAATCCAAAGATTATTATGGCGGGAAGTGGAATGTCTAATGGTGGGCGTATTATTCATCATGAGAAGAATTATTTACCCGATGCAAACAATACGATTCTTCTTGTGGGGTATCAATCTGCGGGGACACTTGGTAGATTGATTCAAGATGGGGTAAAAATGCTTCGTATCCAAGGTGAGGAGATACCACTTCGTGCTCGTATCGAAAAGATTAATGGGTATTCAGGACACAAAGACTCTGATCATCTTCTTGAATTTGTTTCAAAAACTGCACATACTCTCAAAAAAGTTTTTGTAGTTATGGGTGAACCAAAATCAGCATTGTTTCTCGCTCAGAAATTACACGATAATCTCGGTGTTGATGTGATGGTTCCAGACAAAAATGACAGTGTTATCCTTTCGTGTGGTACAAAATAATGAATACACAAAATCGAAAAACAGAATATTTATGTTACAACGGTCCTATTGGTGACGGTAATACCAATAATCATCTCAAATTAAAAATAGGCATCTCTGGTGCTGCCGAGACTGGAACGTGTGGTATTCACGCACTTGATCAGTCAAAAGAATTAGGACGAGAGATTATTCGTCAGGGTGGTATTTTAGTAACAGGTGCAACTCATGGTTTTCCGTTGTGGAGTGCAATGGGTGCAAAAGAAGAGCATGGTGTCTCTCTCGGTATTTCTCCTGCTTCAAATGCTCGTGAACATGTTAATACATATCGTCTTCCTCTTGAATACATGGATTTGATTATCTATACAGGGTTTGGTTTTTCGGGGCGAGATCTTCTTTTTACTCGAAGTTGTGATGCAGTTATTATTGGATGTGGTCGTATTGGTACCGTGCATGAATTCACAATTGCGTTTGAAGATGGCAAACCGATCGGAGTGCTTGAGGGGGAGTGGACAATGGCAGAGACCATCAAAGATATTATCGCTCGAGCACAGAGACCGAACGACTATATTGTTTTTGATACTGATCCAAAGACACTTGTCAGCAAAGTTATTGAGTGCGTAAAAAGGAAGCAAAAACAAGAATCTATCTTGCAATAAATACAGATTCTTTCTTTTTGGAATCTGTCTGTGATATACTAAAGAGAGTCTTATTTATAGAGTCTTAGTATCCTATCTATGCAAAAAAATAAATTTATTACATTCATAAAATCTCGCTGGACTCGTATTCTCTCAATCCTTTTCTTTCTCTTTTTGGGTGGTACGTATGTATATATTTTTGCAAACCCACCGACAACTGCATACACACCAGGGGCAACACTTGATCCATCGTGTACGCCAGGAAGTACGAATTGTACTGTTGATATTTATCCGACATACACAAATGCGAATCCTTCGACGATCACTGCAGGTGGTATTTCTTCGGGGTCAACATTTTCTGCAAAAACATTCCAAGAAATGTTCGACCTTCTTTTGTATCCATATGTTGCAATAACTTCAAACCTCTCTGCATCACTTTCTCTTTCAGGAGAATCAAGTCGCGAGGTTGGTGATACAGATACAATTGAACTTTCATGGAGTGCGGCAAAATCTTCAGCCGATAGTAATGGTAAGTCATTCTTTATTTATGGAGCAAGTGCGATGACAGTACCATCAGGTTCAAGTGAATCATCTGGTACTGCACCGGCAACGAGTATTAGTACACCTAGTGTTGCATCTCCATCAGGGAGTGTTACGTATACTGCACCGACATCGCGTGATACAAATGGCGGAACAGGTACGTTTTACTATACAATCTATCCGTGTGCAGCATTGCAAACAACTGCAGGTGTAGGTCCATGTACTCAGTCAGATGAATCTGGTGCATACAACACTGGTAATCCACCAGCAAACCCAGATAATGTTACCAGTGGTTCTGTGACGGTGACATACAGATATCCATTGTTTTACGGTTCATCAGCGACAGCTATACCGGACTCATCTATTTTTAGTAGTCTTACAAAGACCGTTGCACTTTCTGGTCGTTCTGGTATTGGTAATACGTGGAATACTACAACAAGTAATCATTATACGTATTTTGCATGGCCTGTGTCATACGACAATGCGTGTTTGTATGCATCTGGTGGAACAAATGTATGTTTCAATGCTAATGATGCTAACGGTGCTTCGGTTTCTGACTTTGTTCGGTATTCAATCACCTATACACTACCAAACTCTGCGACAGTTTCGTATTATGTGTATCGTTCAGCAAACCCTCTTTCTGGATCGAATGCCCGATATTACGTATTTTAAGAGAATATAGATAGCGATGAAGAAAGGAATTATCATTACACGAATAAGTACGGTTGTTTTAATCATGGTAATGGTCGGATTCTTTTTGTATAGCAATGTAACAGCAGCACCAACGTCACTTCCAGGTATTTACTTTGGAAGTACAATGACTCCTGGTAATACGGCCTCTACTTTTGCACTTGCAGACACGAATTATCTGAAGGGGGGTCATATGCAGGTTTCAAACAGAGCAGCGCTTCTCAATACGGGTGATTCAGATAATCAGACGATAACTCTTGCTCGTCGGTCTCTTGGTATGCTCGTAACAGTTCGTGATGATACCGGTGGGACAGGAGAGACCAATGTTACCTATCGATTGGTTTCAGAACCTGGAACAGCATCCACCTCGGCTTCTGATTGGAAGGTTGTTACACCAGGGACATCGAGTTGGGTCTCTGGGCAGTATCTGACAACAGACGGAAGTGGCAATTTCTCCTGGGGAACACCATCAGGTACTGGTGGTGGGCTCGATGCCGATCTTAGCAATCTCGATGCAACAACTGCCATCAACTCCTCCCTCCTCCCCGGTACTACAAACTCAATCAATCTCGGTTCTGCAACAAAAACATGGAAAACACTCTTCTTGAGTTCAGAAGGAAGTATCAACTTCAACGCAAGTTCACTCACTATCTCATACACATCAGCAACAAACAGACTAACCTTTGTCGGAGACAGTTTCGTCTTTCCAACAACAGGAATCACTATCGGTTCTTCATCTCCATTCTCTGATTCATCTGGTACACTGACACTTCAAAATGTTGATGCACTTGATGCGACAACAGAAGCAACGATTGAGGGGGCGGTGGATACGCTTCTTAATCTGACCAGTGTACAAGGGCAGACCGTGACACTCGGAGGGTCACTTGTAACTGCGGGTGGACTTACAACTATTGGTGCATATAATTCAATCTTTAATTTTACCGCTGCAACAAATGTTATTTTTCCAACAACAGGAACCCTTGCAACAACGGCAGACCTCACAAGTCTGATTACATTTAATGGAAACCGCACAGTAACACGTTCTGGCGTAGCACAGGTAAATGCCGGTGGTACAACAGTTGTAGAATTTCTTGAAAATTATTTCTTCCCAGCTGTTGCTCCTGGTGCTTCTATTTCGGGTGGTGGGGATCGTGAAATAGGTTCAAGTACTGCAGTGAGTCTCTCATGGACATCAACAAAAAATACTAATGATATTACCTCTGTAACGATTACAACATCTGCTCCTGCGACAGTTACAGCGGGAAGTGGTCAGACTCAGACAAATAGCCAGACAGCAACAGTGACATCTCCAACAGCGAGTGGACAATCAGGTTCAACAACGGGTACAACAGATACAAATACCGATGCAACATTTACTCTCACGGTGAGTGATGGGGTGACAACACCTGCAACATCGACAACAACAGCAACATACAAGAATCGTATCTATTACGGAACATCAGCAACAGCATCAGGTATCAGTGATGCTGCGATTCGGGCATTGACGTATTCACCACTTGCAACAACTCGAGCGGTCTCGACTGTTGATTTCGGTGTAAGTAACTATGTGTACTTTGCATGGCCGGCATCATTTGAAGGTGGAAGTCCTATTTGTCATTCGACAAACTCAAGTGGCGTTGCGACATCTGGCACTACGACAAACTGTTTTAAAGATGGAACAGGAAACAATGTGACAAGTTTTATTCTTGAATCACGGTCATTTACAAATGCATCTGGGTATTCGTCAACGTATCATATTTATCGTTCAGCAAACAATGTAGGAGGAACATTCCAAGTTGCAAACTAATCTATGAAAGAATCTTCATCGTGGTCTCTCTGGTTCGGTATCTTTGCTCTTTGTTCGATTCTTGTTTTTGTGTGGTATCGATTCCCATTAAAAAAAGATGATTTTCAAGGGTCACTTGGTGCGTCTGTATTTTCTCTAGAGTCTTCATCTAAAACACCAGAAAAGAAATGGGAGGATTTACTGAATCGCTTGAATGCATCCCAGTTAAGCACTGAAACAAAAGAAGATATTTCTCCTGTGTCTGAAGAGAAGGGAAGTCCTTTGTATTACGGTGTATCAAAAAAAGCATCAGGAATAACAGACAATGAAATACGTTCATTTAAAAAGGGTCCTACTTCGAGGGTGTTTTCTGGTGTTAATTTCGGGGAACAAGGGTATGTCTACTTTGCATGGCCGGCATCATTTGAAAATAGTGGTATATGCAAGGCTGTCGATGCACGCACTGATACTGTCGTAGAAAAAGGCACGGTTGATTGTATTTTTAGTTCATTTGGACCAGCGACAAGTTTCAGGGTTGAGACAAGGGTGCTCGTGCATCAATCAGGCGAAAAAGAGCTTTATAAAATCTATCGTTCGGCAAATCCTGTCGGTGGATTTTTTTCTATAAAATAAGGAATATATGATATACTGTGTAAGTATATGGTAAGAAAATCTTTTTCATTATCTCATTTTTTTGTTGCGTGTTTGATGGTTGCTCTCATCGGTAGTTTTGCATACCAAACACAAGCTGTCTCACTCCCTGGTATTGTGATTACTGATATTCTCTCTGTTGGTGGTACTCAAAATTCATTTGCGCTCGCAAATACAAATTATTTGAAAGGTGGTCACATGCAGGTTCCTGATCGTTCTGCTCTTTTTAATACTGGTGCAGGCAAAACTATTTCACTTCAGCGACGATCTGTGGGTATGATTGCCACTGTTGTTGATGATTCTGACTCATATGCATTTACCGTAACAGGGATAACGACAACCCCAGCAGTAGGTCAAACGTACACAAATAATTCTGTGACATTTACTATTACCTCAACTGATGTAACAAGTGGTGCGGGGACTATCGTCGGTGTTGGGTCTGGTGCACCACTCTCGTCTGGTACACTTATGGAACTTATTGATGGTGCTGGTGATTCGTCGATTACTTTTTCTGCGAATACTGCAAGTGATGGTACGGGTACAGGTGGGGAATATGTAACATATCGTTTGATTTTAGAACCAGGAACAGAAACAACAGAAGCGTCTGATTGGGTTATTGTAATACCTGATGCGAGTGACGGTTACAACGGTGGAACAAACAAATATCTTACTGTTGATGTAAACGGTAATTTCTCGTGGGGTACACCTGCTGGTGCAGGAGGTGCAGACACAGCACTTTCAAACCTTGCAAGCGTTGCCATCAACTCCTCCCTCCTCCCTGGTACTACAAACTCAATCAATCTCGGTTCTGCAACAAAAACATGGAAAACACTCTTCTTGAGTTCAGAAGGAAGTATCAACTTTAACGCAAGTTCACTCACTATCTCATACACATCAGCAACAAACAGACTAACCTTTGTCGGAGACAGTTTCGTCTTTCCAACAACAGGAATCACTATTGGTTCTTCATCTCCATTCTCTGATTCAGCTGGTACACTGACACTTCAAAATGTTGATGATCTTGACCCAACAACAGAAGCAACGATTGAGGGGGAGGTGGATACGCTTGATTACCTGGATCGTATTCAGGGTCACCAAATCACACTAACAGGTGCTCTTACGAGAGTAGGTGCACACGCGCTCACACTCACCACAACGGGTACAACAAACGTGACATTTCCAACATCAGGAACACTTGTAACAACTGACGATCTCCTTGTTGGCGCAACAGACCAAACTTCTAGTGAGACGTGGCTTGGTGTCGATGCTGGTGGTTCTGGTGCTTCAGCATCTCAGACTGTATTTGTGGGTAATACTGCAGGCTATGGTTCAGGCGGATCACATATGGTAGCACTTGGTTTTAGTGCGGGTAAAAATGCAACAAGCGCAGCGCAGTCTGTTTTTATCGGTAGTTCAGCTGGTTCATTTAATACAGGTACTCCAAGTGTGAGCGGTTCTGTTTTTGTTGGATATAGATCGGGTAATGGAGCGCTCACTGCAAGAAATTCAATTTTTATTGGTACGAGTTCTGGGGTGAGTGATTCTGTCGATAACTCTGTGTCGGGTACATCTATTTTGATTGGTAATAATACACTCACTGGTGGATTTAGTAACTCTATTGCTCTTGGTACTCAGGCAGAAAATAGTGCTTCAAACCAATTAATGATTGGGTCAAATACATCAGCAATATCAACAGTTATTATTGGTAACGGTGCGACATCTTCATCTCCAGGAAATACTACTATCAGTCCTACAAGTGGTGTAGGAACTGATATCAATGGAGGTTCATTGATTCTTACATCTGGTACTCATACTGGTGGAGGAGTTGCAGGCTCTATCCTCTTTAAAACAAGTGGATTGTCTGTTTCTCCTTCATCTCTCACTGCTCCACTTGCTACTCGAGTTGCTATCATTGGTGGTTTAAATGAGACACGTGTTGGTATTGGTACAATAGCTCCATCGTCAACACTTGATATCACTGTAGATGATATTGGTGAGGGTAGTTCAAATGCAAGTAGTACGATGGGTATTTCTCTTTTAAATACCTCTGCTGCGAGTGTTATTGCTGGTCAATTTTCTCCTACATTGCGATGGAGGGGTATGACATTCGATAGTGTCTCTAAGCCTGTTGATTTTCGTTCATTTGTTCGAACGAGTAATATTTCAGGGGATGGGTATCTTGCTTTTGGTTCCTCTGTAGATAATGCTGCGTATTCTGATGGTCAGTTTGTGCTTCATACAGGAGGAAATGTTGGTATTGGTACCGGGACAACATCCGCTCCTTCTGCTCGCGTTCATGCTATTGCATCATCGGGTGCACAATTACGTCTTGGGTATGATGGATTAAATTATTGGTCTTCGACTGTTGGTTCTGGGGGGACGCTGACCATGCAGGGTGCGGGAAGTGGTGGTTCTTTTGTGGTAACGACTGATGCTGGTAATTCTCTTACGTATACCGATGGAGGAGATTTTGGTATTGGAGTCAGTCCAACATATCGACTTGATGTTGCTGATAATGTTGCTGATTACGCAGCACGAATATTTAATGATGGAAATAGTACCAACAGAAAAGGTCTTTTGATTCAATCCGGTGAGGATACTCCAATCGGGGGTACTAATACACTTATTGATTTTAATGATGGAGATGGTGGTTTGGTCGGTTCAATTACATTTGATAACCTTCAAACAAGTTTCAATCAGTTATCTGATAAGCGACTCAAAGAAAATATTGTAGATACGACTCTGTCTATTGATTCATTGCGTGCTATTACTATCCATGATTATTCGTACGTCAAAGACCCATCTCATCAGACCGCACATGGTGTCCTCGCTCAAGAATTGTATGCGATTTATCCAATTGCTGTCTCTAAGAGTGATGACGGTGAGGGGAATCTTATCGAAGGGGCTCGTCCATGGATGGTTGATTATTCAAAACTTACACCACTTATCATAAAATCAATTCAAGATTTGGATATTGTGGTTCAAGGGATCGCATCTCTTGATCTTGAAAATCCAACGTCTCTCGGTTCTCTCGTAAAACAATTCCTTGCTGATAATATCCTCAGTATAAAAGATCTCACTGCTCAAGTATTCCGTGTCGATGGAGAGGTTTGTGTTGATGAAGTCTGTATCACAAAAGAGCAATTCAAGCAGATGCTTATCAATGGTGGGGGTACACAGCAGAACATAGCAACACCTACCCCGCCAACAGAAGAAGACTCAGGTGAAGGAGGCGTAACAGTAACACCGATAGGTGACGAGAATACAACACAATCACCACCCCAAGAAGAAGCACCTATTGATGGCGATTCGAGCACACCTCCACCAGTAGAGACTGTCGTAGAGGAGACCTCACCCGCACCAGAACCTGTAGTAGAGAATCCACCAGTACCAGTTGAGTAACATAATAAAACACCCGAGATGTCTCGGGTGTTTTATTATTGATTTAAATACTTTTTACAATTCGAGTGAATGTCTCAGGATTGTGTTCTGCCATGTCAGCGAGTACTTTTCGGTCGAGACCGATGTTCTTTTTCTTGAGCTTGTCGATAAAGACACTGTATGACATTTCAAATGGTCGAACTGCTGAGTTGATACGAAGTGTCCAAAGCGAACGTGCATCAGCTTTCTTGTCTTTTCGGTGTGCAAATGAGTATGCACCAGCGTGATTAAGTGCTTCCTTTGCGGCAGCTTCTTTGTTCTTGCGTCCAAAACGGAATCCTTTTGTTTGTGAAAGGATATTCTTTCGACGTTTATTTTTTATGATACCTCTTTTTACTCGTGTCATATAGATTGATTACTTGTGGCTAATGTTTGGCTTGATAATTATTTTGCGTTTGCGAGATACGTGCGAGCATTTTTTGTTGAAATAGCAAACTCTGTCATTTTCTTTCCGTTCAACTGTCGTCGTCGAGACTGTTTTGAGTTGAAGTGGTTAAAACCTGGGGCACGTGCTAATACTTTACCTTTTCGGGTAACTTTCAAACGCTTTGTTAATGATTTGTTTGTTTTGATACTCATCCCGTTTAGAAGCAGGTCGCGGTCATAATCTGAATTCTGCTTGTTAATTAATTGTATAATTCGACTTTTTAATACGATTTTCCCTGATTAGTAACTGCGATCGCGGCTTCTAACGGGACTCATATAATTATTTCTCTCGCTCTATTGTAATTGTTGGACCTTTTGGACCTTTTTTGTATTCTTCAGCAATTTTATAGTTTTCTGTAATCAAGTGAAGTACTCGATCAAGACGTTCTCGTAAAAATGCATCTGGCATAAACTTTGAACGACCTGAGAGAAAGAGTTCTACCTTGATTCGGTGACCTTCTGCAAGCCATTCTGATGCCTTACGAGCCTTGAGGGAAAGATCATTGTCTCCAGTACCGATTTTGATTTGAATCGCTTTTGTTTCGGTTCGTTTCGCACCGGCTTTGGATTTTTTATCTTTTTTATTTTGCTCGTATTTATATTTTCCGTAGTCTGCAATTTTTGCAATCGGAGGGTTTGTTGTACTTGTGATTTCAATCAAATCAAGACCGAGAGAGGTTGCCCGTGCAAGTGCTTCTTTAAAACTTAAAACACCAAGGTTTTCACCTGTTTCTGAAATCACGCGGACTTCACTCGCTCGTATGTTGTTGTTGATTCGTTCTCTCAAGTGAGTTTTACCAGCCGATAGAAAATAAATAGACTACCTACCTAGGGACAATAGTAGCATATTCATGTTAATATGGCAATATGAACCCCTATCTCTCTCTTGTGTATAAAAAACCGGGTCAAACACCCCTTGAGGCTGTCACAGAAGCTAAAAATATGAACCCTTTATGGTCTCATCTTCCTGTTACCTATGCCGGTAGGCTCGACCCGCTTGCTGAGGGGGTCTTGGTATTACTTGCGGGTGAGGAATGTTTAAAAAAGGATACGTACAATGCTCTTTCAAAAGAATATGTTGTAACCATGCTTCTTGGTTTTGCGACCGATACCTATGACAGTATGGGACTTGTCGAGGATTTTGTACCAGAAGATATGTATAACGGAGAGGAATTTTTACAAGGACTAATGCCTGTATATCCTCAGTATACAGGTCGTATTCGTCAGTCGTATCCACCATATTCATCTCGGACGGTATTAGGGAAACCACTCTTTGCGTGGGCGCGAGAAGGACGGTTGGATGAAATTACAATACCCGCACACGATGTATCTGTTGAATCTATTGAACAGATAGAAACAGGGGAGATTTCTCGAGATGCTCTTCAAAAGAAAATACGAGAAGATATTGGTCGCGTGTCGGGGGATTTTCGACAAAAAGAAATTCTTGAACGATGGGATGCGGTTCTTGCTCCATATTCTGATTTTCTTTTTAAGACAGTTACTTTGAAAATTGTATGTGGAAGTGGGGTATATGTTCGAGCCCTTGTTCATGAAATAGGGAAGACGTCTGGCGTTCCATCTCTTGCACTTAGGATTATCCGAACAAAAGTGGGGGAGTATACGTTACCGTATGAGTAAAAACTATTTTTATATTATAAAAAACAAAAGCACCCCTAGGGGTGTAATGTTTTGTGGCGTCGTAGAGTACTACGATCCACAGGACTGCGATTTTCTCCATTTTCATATTTCAATGGGAAAATCGGGAGCATACTATAAAAATATACTCGTGCAAGCACTCGTTATTTTTGTGGAGATGCTGGGCTGTTTCGCCCTACGGTCGCGGGTACTTTTCCGTCTCGCTTTGCTCGTATAGAAAAGTCTTTCACCTCCCAGACGCAGGCAAACCCAGTAGGTCATTTTACTAAATGAGCAGTTTGCCTGCTCATCTCCACTCAAAAAACAAAAACACCCCTAAGGGTGTAATGTTTTTACGAGTGGAGATGCTGGGAGTTGAACCCAGATGCAAAAAGCAGTTCTCTATGAATCTACGCGTGTATCTTGTTCAGTGGGTTTAGGTATGTATTCAAAAGAGCAAGAAAGAAAAATACATACCGAGCTTTATATTGTCGGGACGAAAGGCAAGCTTTCTTTTGTCCGTATTCCGATAGTATTATGCCCTACTCTTTATATCGGATATCAAAAGAGAGGACACTCACACAGCCGTTTTGTTAGGCGAATGCGAGAGCAAAGTTACCAGCGTATGGTGACTTTACTGAAGCGACGTTCTTTGCAGATAGTCTTTTACAAGAAGTTTAAAAAGATTCCTGTGGACTTTACGCGCACGTAGAGAATGACACTTCTTGTCGAAGCCCGTCATCCCCAATAATAGATTATCAACGATCTTTATATTCTCTCCGAATCTCTCGGTCTGTTTCGCGTTTTTTGATTGTTTCTCGCTTGTCGTGGATTTTCTTACCTCGTGCAATGGCGATTTCAACCTTAATACGTCGACCCTTACTATACAATGAAATAGGAATAATCGTCAATCCTTTTGTGTTGTCAGCATCAGCAAGATGCTTAATTTCCTTTTTAGAGAGTAGGAGTTTTCGTTCTCGGTCGGGATTGTGCCCGATATTGTTCATTGGTTGATACGGGGTGATATGCATACCAACAAGGAAAATCTCACCACCTCGAATTGAACAATAGGAACCCGAAAGACTTGCAGACCCATTCTTGAGAGATTTTACTTCGTGTCCGAGAAGTTCAATACCCGCTTCGAATTTCTCTTCGATTTCATAATTAAAGTGGGCTTTTCTATTGTCTATGTGGACTGTCATCCCAGTAGTAAAATTATAGTAATAAATTTATGTATAATCCAGTGTATTTCTCTCGTAGTATAAGAACCTTGATACTGTTGTTTACTCTAATTTACTACGGGACAAGTATAGGTCTATCGTATCAGTAATAGGTGATAATATCAAAATATAGCCTTATAGTATCTATTTTCCTATATGCGGATGTTATATTGACAAATTTTGTATATTATATATAATGTTAAAAACAATTTATTGTATAACTTTAAATAATTGGTTATGAAAAAGAAGGCTATTATTGGCTCCATTATCCTTGTTGGGATATGTGTTGCCGTGGCTACTGGATTTTCGGTACACGATGTTTTGGGTGGAAAGCTTGTTTTCACTATTATTATCGGTATCGTTGGTGGGCTCGTTGGTTCATTCTTTGCTTTCTTATTTTTCTTTGGGAATACTCCCGTTGATGAAATTGGAAAGACTCCACAAAAAGAATAATGTTCCTCAGAAAAGCGATTCTCTATAGAGGTCGCTTTTTTTGTTTTTGTGTTGCTTTGTGTATACTACGAGGTATGGATTCTAAAAAGAAAAAAACAAAAAATAAAGTCCCTGGTATCGGTAATCAATTTATCGTCGCTATCTTTATATTTATTAGTATTGTACTCGTGTATTCACTCGTGGCAAAAAAACCAGAAGAGATCAAAAATCTCACTCTTTCTGATGTTGCCCGTGAGGTTCAGAATGGCACAATCAAAAAACTCGAAGTTGCAGGAGATACGATTGCTGTCGTGTTTACTGATGATTCAAAGGGTGAAGCAAAGAAAGAGTCAGAAAGTGCACTCTCTGAAACACTCTTTAATTACGGAGTAACACCAGCGCAACTTTCATCCACACCGATTGAAATCAAAGATGAAGGTGGGTTCTCGTATTGGATGCGGAGTATACTTCCATTTCTCATTCCACTTTTGTTTGGCGTCTTTTTGATTTGGATGCTGACACGATCGGCAAAAGGTGCGGGGATGCAGGCATTTACCTTTGGTCAATCACGAGCTCGTATTACTGATCCGAATGATAAAAATAACAAAGTGACATTTGATGATGTCGCAGGCAACAAAGAAGCAAAAGAAGAATTAAAAGAAATTGTAGATTTCTTGCGTAACCCAAAAAAGTTTCTAGATATTGGCGCGCGAATTCCAAAAGGGGTGCTTCTCACGGGAAATCCCGGTACTGGTAAGACGCTCCTTGCTCGTGCAGTTGCAGGTGAGGCAGGTGTACCATTTTTTCATCTTTCTGGTTCTGAATTCGTAGAGATGTTTGTGGGTGTTGGTGCCTCACGCGTTCGAGACCTTTTTGCAACAGCAAAGAAATCTGCACCCGCGATTGTCTTTATCGATGAAATCGATGCCGTTGGCCGTTCTCGAGGGACTGGTGTCGGTGGTGGTAATGACGAGAGAGAGCAGACGCTTAACCAAATTCTTGTAGAGATGGATGGTTTTGATCCAAATGAAAAAGTGATTGTCATGGCTGCAACAAATCGCTCAGACGTACTCGATACGGCACTTCTTCGCCCAGGTCGTTTTGACCGACGTGTAAAACTTGATCTTCCTGATCGTGCAGACCGTGAAGAAATACTTACAATTCACTCAAAGAAAAAGCCATTTGCTGAAGATGTGAATTTACGTGTAATAGCAGAGCGTACTCCAGGATTCTCTGGTGCTGATCTTTTTTCTCTTATGAACGAAGGTGCGATACTCGCTGCACGTGAAGACAGAAAGACTATTGCACAACTTGATCTTATTCGTTCAATAGAAAAAGTAATGATGGGTCCTGAACGTAAAAGTCATCTCCTCTCAAAAGAAGAAAAGAAAATCACTGCGTATCACGAGGCTGGTCATGCACTCATCGCATCAGTACTTCCATATGCTGATCCTGTCCACAAAGTTTCAATTGTTTCTCGAGGAAGTGCTGGTGGGTATACACTCAAGCTTCCACTCGAAGAACGTAAACTTCAAAGTAAGAAAGAATTTCTCGATGATATTGCAATGGCACTCGGTGGGTATTCTGCAGAGCAAATGATTTTCGGGGATATTACAACTGGTCCATCAAATGATTTGCAGGTAGCGACTTCTATGGCTCGTGCGATGGTGACACGATGGGGGATGAGTGATGAGATTGGCCCGATTGCTCTTGAGTCAGATGGTGGACGAACACTTTTTGGGCGTGGAGTTGATGATAAAGAATATTCGGAACGTGTATCAGCTCTGATTGATTCTGAGGTTTCAAAGATTATGAACAATGCGCTTATTGTCGCAAATCAAGTTCTCACTGAAAAGCGCACGGTCCTTGATGCGATTGCGAATAAGTTGATTGAAGTTGAAACACTCGAACAAGATGAATATGATGCAATTATTATTGCGCACGGTATTACACCAAAGAAAAACCCTCCGATTTTATAACAACATAAAACCCTCCGATGCGTCGGAGGGTTTTATGTTGTTGTTTTTTATATAGTCCATCCTCCTGGACTCGAACCAGGGACCCCAGAGGTATATGAATTATTTCAAAGTCCATCCTCCTGGACTCGAACCAGGGACCCCAGAGGTATAAGCTCTGTGCTCTAACCAGCTGAGCTAAGGATGGACTTTGAAATTTTCAATTCATATAATTTCTTCATTTGGACAGTATAAGAGCAAGCTCTCATCTGCTCCTCATTCGAAATTATAAGCTCTGTGCTCTAACCAGCTGAGCTAAGGATGGAAGAACAAACACTATTATCCTACCTAAAATAGCGTATATACGCAAATAAAAAGAGCTCGCATAATGCAAACTCTTTTTATTAATGTGCGTGAGGAA
>JACCDM011850198.1_pt1 | contig 18042 bp, 23 predicted proteins | sample 7445851 | NCBI WGS metagenome assembly JACCDM01 (sample SAMN15323438, study PRJNA562643) | freshwater metagenome | isolation source: river surface water | place: USA:Blue River Watershed | collected 2017-08-16
GAATCATGCGAGTCAGGATCTCGACCGAATCGGCAGTGCCGGCCTTGGCCAACTCACCGATCCGCTTGCGCAACGCGTCAGCCAGCATCTTTGCCTCGGCCTTGAGCTTGTCGATCTCGGGCTTGGCGCGGGCTTCGATCTCTTTGGCCAGCTCGCCGGCCACGCGCAGGGACTTCGAATCCCCCTTTTCGATCAGCTCGGTGCGCTGAGCTTCCAGCTCCAGCTCGGTCATCGCCGCCAGCTCGGCCTTGCGCTTCTCGGCCTTCTCGCTCATGCGCTTGGCATCTTTGCTACCAGACGAAGGCACGATAAAACCGCAGTTTGCGACCATGCGCTTGACTTGACGCTCCCACGCCTTTTCCGCCGCATCGACAGACTTGCCAGCATCCACGCGACCAGTGATAACGAAGTCACGACAGATTTTGTAAGTGGGCCAGTCACAACCCTTAAGCCAGTCAGCAAGGTTTGCATCGCAAACATCGCGGGCTTGTTCGCCCTCTTCCATGCGATTCTCAGCCTTTTGAGACTGCAACCCGATTTCCTCGAGTGAAGCCTTGACCACCTCGTAGGGCTTGCCGAGTAACTCAGCAGGCAACAACGAAACGACTGCGCTTTGTGCGGCTTCGACCGCTTGATTTGCTTGATTTGCCATTTTTATCTCCCGATAAGAGGAACGGGCAGGAACGCCCCCGAAATAACCGACACCGTTGTCGGAAACTTCGCAGGACAACAACGCGGGCATCGCTTTGCTGTCCATGGTTGATACTATACATTGTCTATTAGAATGGGGGGGATTTTCCACACAGGGTCACAGAGCACAGGACAATGTGGGCGCAGGGCGCAATGCCCGCAATGCCAAAAAAAATGCGCGACAGTGCCACATCGAACGCAAGGGCGCACCACCGCTTGCGAAGTGCCACATCGGGCGGTCGGGCCACCCCCACCCCCCAAAACTGCCACATCAGGAGGTACGCATACGTACACAGTGTTTTGCACACCCGATTGGCAATTTTTGTCATGCAATTCATCATGCACGAGACCCCCCTCCCCCCTCTGAAATTTGGGGCAAGTTCATCATGCAGTGCGTCCTACAAACACCCCCCGGCTTGGAGTCCCACAAAAAAATTTGCGTACCCTATATTTCTTCTGATACATTTCGTTCCGCTGGCTCACAGTAATCTGACCACGACTCCTTTCCTGCTTTCTGTCATTAGATTGTTGTCAGAAGCTCCCTGAGCCAGCACCAACACGCATGGGGATTCGGGCATTCACTTGCCCATCGGAAGACAGAAACCGAGGGGAGTCCCCAGCCGTGTTGGGAAAGCAGTAAGCCACAGTGGCATCAATTGACGCTGTGAGTACCAACGCCCTTCAATGGAGTGCCTTTTTCCTTCATGCAAGTGCCGATCAGCCCTGACAAAACCGTCCCTCTCCCAGAAAATCTGGAGCCGGAGGCGGCTACCACCTTACGCGAAAACATGCAGATCGCAGCCAACACGGCAGATCTGATCCACGCTTTAGGCGGGCGAAGCGAAACTCCAGACACGGTGCAAATCACCACCAGCGAAGACCCCGATGCGACCGAAGTAACGGGTTCGGCGCAAGCCGCCGACGACGTCTTCAAAGCATTCGCCCAGCGGGCGCAGCAACAGTTCGACGAGGCAATGTCCGTCTCGCCCGCCGAGCCAGACAAACCCAAGCGTGGCCGGCCTAGGAAACATCCAGCTGTTGAAAAACCCAGTGTCAATCCGCCCGCTTTGTACGAGGGCAACGTCGCTGAGCGCATCTCGGCGATGCTCAAGGAATACAACAACCCGATCGTGGCGGACGCCGCCGAGCTGCGGCAGGTCACAATCAACAAGCTGCTGGATTTGTCGATGTGCGGGGATCCGCGCATTGAGATCAAGGCAACGGAGTTGCTGGGCAAGGTCTCGGATGTGGGGCTCTTCACCGAGAAAACTGAGATCACAGTGACCTATAACAGCGTATCTGACCTTGATCAGATGATTAAGGACAAAGTTCGCAAAATGTTGATGGCCAATACTGTGGATATCACACCTGTGGTGCTCGATGTGGACAAGGAAATGGGGTTTGAGGAGCAGAAAATCGACGTCGGAGAGCCCGGTAACCGCAATTTGGACCAAAAATTCGTCGAAAACGTCACTAAATTCCTCGAAAACGGGGAAGGAACTGCCGAATGAGGCCTGAAACACCGGTTTCAACCATGGATGCGGAGCTGCAACTGCTGCTCAGCCAGCTAGACAAGCTGCCGGAGGCCCAAAAACGGCTCATTTTGCAGGATTTGGAGCGCCGCGAGCAGCTCTACGAGAAGCAGCAGGCCCGTGACACTTTCATGGGGTTCGTGAACAAGGTCTGGCCGGACTTCATTGGTGGCCGGCACCACTCGATCATGGCCAAAGCGTTCGAGCGGGTGGCCAACGGGCAGTGCAAGCGGCTCATCATCAACATGCCGCCCCGCCATACCAAGTCTGAGTTTGCGTCGTATCTGCTGCCCGCTTGGTTCCTGGGGAAGTTCCCCAACAAGAAGGTGATTCAGACCTCGCACACCGCCGAACTGGCCGTTGGCTTCGGTCGCAAGGTCAGGAACTTGGTGGACTCGGACGTTTACCACGACATCTTCCCCACTTTGCAGCTGCAAGCGGACTCCAAGGCGGCGGGCCGCTGGAACACCAGCAAGCAGGGTGACTATTTCGCCATCGGTGTGGGCGGTGCTGTGACCGGTAAGGGTGCGCACCTGCTGATCATCGACGACCCGCACTCTGAACAGGAGGCGGCGCTGGCGGCGACCAACCCGGATGTGTACGACAAGGTCTATGAGTGGTACACGTCAGGTCCGCGTCAGCGTCTCCAGCCGGGCGGGGCCATCGTGATCGTGATGACCCGCTGGTCGCAGCGTGACTTGACTGGCCAAGTGATCAAGGCCAGTGCGCAGCGTGGCGGCGAGGAGTGGGAGGTCATCGAGTTCCCGGCCATCCTGCCCTCGGGCAACCCGCTGTGGCCCGAGTTCTGGAGCTTGCAGGAGTTGCAGGCGCTCAAGGACGAACTGCCCAACTCCAAGTGGCAGGCCCAGTACCAGCAGAACCCGGTGGGCAACGAGTCGGCCATCATCAAGCGCGACTGGTGGCAGTGGTGGGAAGAGGACCAGCCGCCCGAGTGCGAGTACATCTTGCAGGCGTGGGACACGGCGTTTGAGAAGACCCAGCGTGCTGACTATTCAGCGGGCACGACGTGGGGCGTCTTCACTCACCACAAGGACAACACCAAGAACCTCATCCTGCTCAATACGTACAAGAAGCGTGTCGAGTTCCCAGAGCTGAAGAAGGATGTGATGTACGAGTACAAAATGTACGAACCAGACACATTGCTCGTGGAGAAGAAGGCGTCTGGAGCGCCGCTGATCTACGATCTGCGGGCGATGGGGATCCCCGTAAGTGAGTACGTGCCAAGCAGGGGACAGGACAAAATCGCCCGTTTGAACTCTGTTTCCGACATAATCGCGTCGGGAAGAGTGTGGGTTCCTAGGACTCCTTGGGCTGAAGAATTAGTTGATGAAATCGCAGAATTCCCCAACGGAGAGAACGACGACTTGGTTGATTCGACAACGCTGGCGCTCATGCGGTTTCGTCAGGGCGGGTTCCTCCGTTTGCCAACGGACGAGCCCGAAGAAATTGAATGGTTCCGTAGCCCCCGCAGAGAGCGGTACTACACAGTTTAAGGACGCATCATGGCAACATTTGGAATGGACAAGGGTCTGTATCAGGCACCGCAGGGCTTGCCCGGGTTTGGCCAGTCAGACATCCCGGCAGAGGGTCTTGAGATCGAGATCGAGGATCCCGAGGCGGTTCACATCGGCCTTGGTGGTTTGGAGATTGATCTGGAGAAGAAGCGGCCCAACGAGGGCGATGACTTCGACGCCAACCTCGCGGAGCTGATGGACGACAAAGAGTTGGCCACGCTGGCCACTGATCTGATCGCCGACTTTGAGAAGGACATGTCCGACCGCAAGGACTGGGTGCAGACCTACATCGACGGCTTGAAGCTCTTGGGCCTGAAGTATGAAGAGCGTACCGAGCCTTGGCAAGGGGCGTGTGGCGTGTTCCACCCGATGCTCACCGAGTCCGTGGTCAGGTTCCAGTCAGAGGCCATGATGGAGACGTTCCCAGCCATGGGGCCGGTCAAGACCCAGATCGTTGGGGCCATCGACAAGTACCGTGAAGAGTGTGCCGCTCGCGTGCGCGAGGACATGAACTTCCAGCTGACCGAGGTGATGACTGAGTATCGCTCGGAGCATGAGAAGCTCCTGTGGGCGTTGCCGATCGCGGGCTCCGCGTTCAAGAAGGTCTACTACGACCCGAGCAAGGGCCGGCAGGTTGCCATGTTCATCCCCGCTGAGGACATGGTCGTGCCCTACGGCGCGAGTAACTTGGAGGAAGCTGAGCGCGTGACGCACATCATGCGCAAGACCGAGAATGAGATTCGCAGGCTCCAAGAGGCGGGCTTCTACGTGGACGTGGAGCTGGGTGAGCCCACTCATGCGTTGGATGACATCGAGAAGCAGAAGGCCGAAGAGGGCGGCATGAGCGCCATCCAAGATGACCGCTACCGCGTGCTTGAGATGCACGTCATGCTGGACCTGCCGGGCTTTGAGCACACGGACAAGAAGGGTGAGCCCACGGGCATCGCGCTGCCCTACGTCGTGACAATCGAGAAGGGAACGACTACCATTCTGGCCATCCGCCGCAATTGGTATGAAGATGACCCGCTCCACACAAAACGCCAACACTTCGTCCACTACCAATACATCCCCGGCTTCGGGTTTTACGGATACGGACTCATCCATCTTATTGGAGGTTACGCTAAGTCCGCTACCATGCTCATCCGCCAATTGGTTGATGCTGGGACTCTCTCGAATCTCCCCGGGGGCCTTAAATCACGGGGCCTTCGCGTTAAAGGTGATGACACACCCATTCAACCGGGGGAATTCAGGGACGTAGACGTCCCCTCCGGTTCGATCCGCGACAACATCCTGCCGCTGCCCTACAAGGAGCCTTCGCAGGTTCTCTTCGCGCTGTTCAACCAGATCGTGTCTGAGGGCCGGGCCTTCGCCTCCAGTGGTGACATGAAGGTGTCGGACATGTCCAGCCAAGCACCGGTGGGCACGACTCTGGCCATCCTTGAGCGCACGCTGAAGGTGATGAGCGCGGTGCAGGCCCGCCTGCACTTTGCGATGAAGCAGGAGTTCAAGCTTCTCAAGGTCATCATCGCCGACTACTGCCCCGAGGAGTACGACTACCAGCCGGTGGATGGCTCGCGTCGGGCTCGCCGCGAAGACTACGACATGGTGGACGTGATCCCCGTGTCCGACCCCAACGCAGCCACGATGGCCCAGAAGGTTGTGCAGTACCAAGCTGTGCTCCAGCTGGCGCAGACGGCTCCTCAGCTGTACGACCTGCCCCTGCTGCACCGCCAGATGATCGAGGTGCTTGGCATCAAGAACGCTGCGAAGCTCGTGCCGATCGAGGACGATGCTGTGCCGATCGACCCCGTGCAGGAGAACCAGAACCTCCTGAACATGCAGTCGGTCAAGGCGTTTGTGGAGCAGAACCACGAGGCGCACATCGCCGTTCACATGGCCGCGATCCAGAACCCCCGCATCCAGCAGATGATGCAGCAGAACCCCATGGCTCAGCAGATCTTGGCCGCAGCGATGGCTCACATCAACGAGCACATTGCGTTCCAGATGCGCTTGGAGATCGAGCAGCTCATGGGCACGACGCTGCCTCCGATGGAGAAGAAGGGCGAAGAGAGCCAGCAGATCCCACGCGAACAGGCCGACCAGATCGCTGTCATGGCCGCGCAAGCCGCCACTCAACTCCTCCAGCGCGACCAGCAAGCAGCAGCGCAAGCCGCGGCTCAGCAGCAGATGCAGGATCCTGTGGTTCAGATGCAGATGCAAGAACTCCAGCTGCGTCAGCAAGAGGTGCAGCTCAAGGCCCAGAAGCAGCAGATCGAGGCCGCAGAGAAGGCCGACCGTCTGCGCATCGAGCAGGAGCGCATCAACGCCCAGAAAGAGATTGCCGCCATGCAGGTGGGCGCTCAGGCCGCTGCCAACAAAGACAAGCTGGCACGTCAGCAGCAGACCGAAGGTATGCGTATGGGCGTGGATCTCGCCAAACATCGGGCGCAGATGGCCTCACAGCAACGCGCTTCACAACCCAAACCGCCTTCGAAGAAAGAATCTAAATGAGAGAAACGATCCAAGTGCTTGCACTTGTGCAGAAAGAACTTCGGAAACTCGCTGACGAAAACACCGCCTACTTGGCTGCAAGTCGCGCTGATTCCTACGATGAGTACAAAAAAATCTGCGGGGTGATCCGAGGTCTAGGTCTCGCAGATTCCATCATCAATGACCTCGTGCAAAAAATGGAGCGTGAATGAACGACATCAATCCGGCCCTTGCGGTGGATCTATCCAAGATCCTCAACAACTCAGCCGAGCAAAAGGCAAAACAACTGCCTGACCCCAAAACCTACCATCTCTTGTGTGTGGTTCCCGAAGCAATGGAGGAATATGCAGACAGTGAAGTGGGTTTGGTCAAGTCTGACAAGACCATGCACTACGAGGAGGTTCTGACCCCCGTGCTGTTTGTGGTCAAACTTGGTCCCGACGCATTCAAGAACGAGAAATTGTTCCCGACTGGACCATCGTGCAAGGTCGGTGACTTTGTCATCGTGCGCCCCAATTCAGGCACCCGCCTGAAGATTCATGGCCGAGAGTTCCGAATCATCAACGATGAGTCGGTCGAGGCTGTTGTTGAAGACCCGCGAGGCATCAGCCGCGCTGCTTGAGGAGTTGAAGCATGGCAAATAAGTTTGGTGAAGACTTTAAGTTCCCCGATGAGGTGGACGACAAAGAAGAACAGAAGGCTGAGAAGCTGGAAGTTGAAATTGAAGACGATACCCCCGAAGAAGATCGCGGGCGTAAACCTTCAAAGCGACCCATTGAAGAAGTGACCGACGATGAACTTGCGTCTTACGACGAGAAAGTTCAAAGCCGCATCAAGCGTTTCACTCGTGGGTACCACGATGAGCGCCGTGCAAAAGAGGCGGCAGAGCGTGAGCGTCAGGCGGCTGAAGCATTTGCTCGTCAGGTCTTCGAAGAGAACAAGAAGCTCAAGGAGCAGCTGTCTACCGGCAGTAAGGCGTACATCGAGACGTCCAAGTCCGCCGCAGAAGCTGAGCTTGAAGCCGCCAAGACTCGGTACAAGAAGGCGTATGAAGACGCCAACCCCGACGAAATCGTCCAAGCTCAGGAAGCTATCGCCAAAGCCACGGTCAAACTTGATCGTGTCGGGGTGATGAAGCCTATCGAGATCGAGGCGGAAGAACGAGAGTTCAAAGTCCCCCCAGCCCAGCAAGCCGAACCGTCCACCCCGCCGGTCAGCCGTCGCACCCAGAAATGGATGGACGACAACGCAGACTGGTTTGGCCGCGACACCGAAATGACGGGCGCTGTGATGGGGCTTGACCAAAAGCTGCAAAAGCAGTATGGTGCGGACTATGTCGGTACAAAAGAGTATTTCGATACCATTGACCGTACAATCCGAAAACGATTTCCTGAGTATTTTGAAGATGCTCAGAGCCAAGAGGACAACGATCCGCCTCCTGAGAAAAAGGTCGAACCGGCTGAGGACGAAACTCCCCGCCGTGCATCAAAAGCAGCTACGGTTGTGGCCCCGGCCTCACGTAGCACCCCGCCTAGTCGCGTCAAATTGAAGGCATCCGAAGCTGCGATCGCTCGCAGGCTTGGGGTTCCGATTGAACTGTACGCACAACAGGTTGCCAAACTTAATAGAGGTGAATGATGGAACAAGCAGAAACTCAAACTCGTGGTCGTCAAGGTCGTCTGGTGGCAGAACATGAAGCAAGGGTGGGCCGAGCCCCCCAGCGCCCTCAACAGTGGCGTGCTCCTGAAACGCTTCCTAACCCCGATGAGCGCCCCGGTTGGGCTCACCGTTGGGTCCGTGTTTCGACTCTCGGAACCGCTGATCCCTCAAACATCTCCGGCAAGTTGCGCGAAGGGTACGAGCCTTGCAAGGCAGAAGACTACCCTGAGCTGATGTTGCACGCCACCACTGAAGGTCGCTTCAAAGGAAGCATCGAAGTGGGCGGACTGTTGCTCTGCCGCATTCCAAAAGAATTCATGGGACAACGCGCTGAGTTTTACGAAACCCAGAACAAGGCCCAGATGGAATCGGTGGACAACAATTTCCTTCGTGAAAGGGACGGTCGTTCGAATATGGCGTTGTTCGCCGATAAGAAAACGAGCGTCAGTTTCGGTTCTGGTTCTTAAACTTTAGGAGTCTCTCATGGCTTATCCCACCGTCTCGGCCCCTTACGGGCTGAAACCGGTCAATTTGATCGGTGGTCAGGTGTTTGCTGGGGCAACTCGTCAACTCGTCATTGCAAATACCACTGGTACCGGCTACGGCACCAGCATTTTCTACGGCGATGTTGTCAAGCTTGTTTCTGGCGGCACGATTGAAAAAGACACTGGCACTTCGACCGCCACTCCCGTTGGCGTGTTCATGGGTTGTCAGTACATCAGCGCCGTGACCGGCCAACTGACCTTCTCGCAGTACTACCCTGCGAGCTTGGCAGTCAAGTCTGGCACTGAAATTCAGGCTTTTGTGGCCGATGATCCCGATCAGTTGTTCAAAGTTGTGCTGGTTGCCGGTACGACTGCGGACGGCAACGGTCTGACCCCTGCTTACTTGGGTCGTACCGTGATTGGTTCCAACGCCGCTCTGGTGCAGAACACGGGTTCGACCACGACTGGTGATTCCAAGGTCGGTATTTATACCGCCGCTGGTGCCACCACGACCGACACCCTCCCCATCCGCATCATTGATGTGGTTCCCGATACTGCCAATTCTTCCGGCAACTTCGTTGAAGTGATCGTGAAGTGGAACGCTGCAAACGTCAGCGGTCTGACCGGTGGTCATCAGTATCTCAACCCGACTGGCGTTTGATCCAAGGAGTAAAAAATGGCTATTTCACGCGCACAACTGCTGAAAGAGTTGCTCCCCGGCCTGAACGCTTTGTTCGGCTTGGAGTATGCTCGTTACGGCGAGGAACACAAAGAGATCTACGAAACCGAGACCTCTGAGCGTTCGTTTGAAGAAGAAACCAAGCTGTCTGGCTTCTCTGCCGCACCGGTGAAGAACGAAGGTTCTGCCATCGCGTACGACAACGCTCAGGAAGCTTGGACCACCCGCTATACGCACGAAACCATCGCTCTGGGTTTCTCGATCACCGAAGAGGCGATCGAAGACAACCTGTACGACAGCTTGTCTGCTCGTTACACCAAGTCGCTGGCCCGTGCCATGGCTTACACCAAGCAGGTCAAGGCCGCAGCCGTCCTGAACAACGGCTTCTCCGCCAGCTACCCCGGTGGCGACGGTGTTGCTCTGTTCAGCACTGCTCACCCCTTGGTTTCTGGTGGAACCAACAGCAACACTCCCTCCACCCAAGTTGACCTGAATGAGACTTCCTTGGAAGCCGCCATCATTCAGATCGCCGCTTGGACGGATGAACGTGGTCTGTTGATCGCCGCCAAACCCAAGAAGATGGTGATCCCTCCGGCTCTGATGTTCGTTGCCGAGCGTCTTCTTGAGACTTCTCTGCGTGTCGGTACCAACGACAACGACATCAACGCCATCAAGAACATGGGCGCTGTGCCGGAAGGCTACACCGTCAACCACTTCTTGACGGATCCCAACGCTTGGTTCCTGACGACCGACGTGCCCAACGGCATGAAGCACTTTGTCCGCACCCCCTTGCAAAACGGCATGGATGGTGACTTCGACACTGGCAACGTGCGCTACAAGTCCCGTGAGCGTTACAGCTTCGGCTGGTCTGACCCTCTCGGTATGTGGGGCTCTTCAGGTTCGTCCTGATGAGATGAAGAAGGGGGCCCTTGTGGCCCCTTTCTTTTTGGGGTATATTGACCCCAACCGGAGTTCCCGGTGTGTCAGACTGATCCGGCAGATGCGTACACAACTGACACGCTGATCTTTGTACGAAGGACAATTCAAATGGCTCTCTCTACGACCCAATCAATTTGGCGCTCGGGCGGCGGCGATCAAACTCGCACCGCTTACTGTGGTTCCGGCGTCATGGCCGCTCAGTTCTACATCGCTGACGCCTCTGTTGCTACCGCAACCAACGTCACCGTCTCCAACGGCGGTCCCGCTCTGATTCTTCCCCAAGGCGCAGTTGTGCTCTCCGTCGCGATCAACGACGCAGGTGCAGGTTCTGTGGACCTCGGCACTCGTGGCTACAACAGCGGCACTGTGACCGGTGCAGCCATTGCAAACAACCTGTCGGTTGCTTCGGCTGGCGTTGTGACCAGCGGCCTCACCTTGACTGCTACCTCTGAGATGGCTTATGTCACCGTGACGATCGACACCAGCGGCGCTGGCACGGTTGGCGGCTACATCACCTACTTTGTTGCAGATCCCTTGGTTGGCCAGCAGAACGTCTAAAAGGAGCATCTCATGACGATGCAATACGACGTTAAATCAGCGCACTTGAACGCGTCTGGTTCTGTTTTCGCAGGGCCAGCGCGGGTCAAAGGCTTCTCGATTTGCGCGACCGCCAGTCAGGCTGGAACCCTTCTTCTGAAAGATGGGGGTTCCGGTGGAACGACCTTGCTTGAAGTGGACATCCCGGCCAACTCAAACCCCAACTCGTTCTACACCCTGGTCCCCGGCGAAGGAATCAAGTTCAGCACAAACGTCTATGCGACGCTGACCAACATTGCTTCTGTCACGGTGTACTATGGCTAAAACTCCAGCATGGCAACGCAAGGAAGGGAAGAATCCCAAAGGCGGCTTGAACGCCAAAGGACGAGCTTCCTACAACAAAGCAAACCCGGGGAAGCCGGGGCTGAAAGCCCCGCAACCCGAGGGCGGCTCACGCCGAGACTCTTTTTGCGCCCGTATGGAAGGGATGAAAAAGAAATTGACGAGCGCAAAAACCGCAAAGGATCCCAATTCGAGGATTAACAAATCTTTGAGGGCATGGAACTGCTGACATGGGCCAACACAACGACACAGTCAAGCATGGAATGGACGTTCTGGCGGCAATTGCTGCCATTTCGTCTTTTCTTCAGCTACTTACCCCTATCTTCGGTTTGATCGGGGCGGTCTGGACGCTCATGCGCATTGCAGAGATGGTGTCAGGCAAGCCTTTTGCGGTCTTGATTGGGCGTAAAAAGGACGACGCAGATGCCAAGCAAGAGTAAAGCGCAACACAATTTCATGGCGGCTGTGGCCAACAGCCCCGAGTTCGCCAAGAAAGCAGGAGTCCCACAGTCCGTGGGCAGTGAGTTCGTGAAAGCGGACAAACGCAAGGCGATGGGCACTCGTGCCGATCTTCAATCAGTCAACAAGCCCAAGACCAATCAGGGCTCTCAAGAACTTTTCTCACGAGGTGGTGAAATGAAAGAATCCAAAGCGATGGCCAAGAAAGAAATCTCCTTTATGGAGAAAAAGGGCGCACCCAAGTCCATGATCAAACACGAGAAAGAGGAGTACGGTATGAAAAAAGGCGGCATGAAAAAGATGGCTTCTGGTGGCATCACCACTGCCAAAATGGGCGCAGTTCGCACCGCCGCCCCCAGCCGTGACGGTATCGCCGCCAAGGGCAAGACCAAAGGCACTCAGGTCAAGATGTCCGGCTCCAAGCCTCTGGGCATGAAAAAAGGCGGCAAGTGCTGATCTAAGGAGGCCGTCATGGCAAAAAATCGTGGTGCAGCAAATCTAGTGGGCCTAGCCGCTCTTGGCGCATTGGGGTACAAGATGCTCCAAGACAAAAAGGGTTCGTCCGCCCCAGTCGAAGATCGGGCGGGGACACTTGCTGAGCGCCCATCTGATTCTGGCGAGTACGACCCGGTTGCAAGTGGCGATTGGAGTTACGGTGAGCAAGGCATGATGGCAAAAGAGCCGGGCGGGGAGTCCAAAGTTGCGCCTCCCAAAGCCGCCGCTCCCAAAGCTGCTGCCAAGTCGAGATCAGTTGCTCCGACACCTCCCAACGACTCCGAAGCTGTGGTGGCACCAAAAGGCGGCTCTGGCGGCGGGCGTGGCCCGGCCTTTGGCGAACGAGAAGCCTATGAAGCCATCCGATACAAACCCCGCTACACACCACCGGGCGTTGCCCCTAGGTCTGTTGCCGGGGCGCGATACCCCATGACTTCCCTCACTCGTGAAGACGTGTTGAAGGCAACTGAAATGAAAAAAGGTGGCGCGGTCAAGAAGATGGCTTCTGGCGGCGTGACCCGTTCTTCGGCTTCCAAGCGTGCTGACGGGATTGCTCAGAAGGGCAAGACCCGTGGGACCATGGTCATGTGCGGCGGCGGTTACGCCAAGGGCAAAAAATGATGGCCTCGCGTGGCATGGGGGCCATCAAACCGTCCAAGATGCCAAAGAAGAAGGTCATCCAACGCAAGGATGACCCGAACGACGTTGACATGTACGCCGAAGGCGGCAAGACAAAGTCGAAGGTCAATGAGGCTGGCGTCTACACCAAGCCGGGCATGAGGAAGTCGCTGTTCGAATCCATCAAGTCCCGGGCGGTGCAAGGCACAGCCGCAGGTCAGTGGTCGGCCCGCAAGGCCCAGCTTCTGGCCAAGCAGTACAAAGCCCGTGGGGGTGGGTACAAGTGAAGAATCCGCAGCAATCCCTCAAGGACTGGACTGCCCAAAAGTGGAGGACGAAAAGTGGCAAACGCTCTTCTGACACCGGTGAAAGATACCTTCCTGAAGCTGCGATCAAAGCTCTCAGCCCTTCTGAGTACGCTGCGACAACGCGTGCAAAACGTGCTGGCAAAGCTTCGGGGAAACAATTCGTGAAGCAGCCGCCCAAGGTGGCGGCGAAGACAGCGAGGTACAGATAAATGGCACAGACATCCGGCGCATCAGCATTCAACCTTGACCTGACTGAACTGGTCGAGGAAGCGTTCGAGCGTGCCGGTCGTGAACTGCGCTCTGGCTACGACTTGCGAACTGCTCGTCGCAGCCTCAACATCATGTTCGCCGACTGGGCCAACCGTGGCATCAACCTGTGGACGATCGACACCGGTGTGATTGATTTAGTGCAGGGGCAGAACACGTACGCTTTACCTGTCGATACAATTGATCTTTTGGAACACGTTATTCGCACCGGTGGGAACCAAGCGGCGACTCAGGCCGACCTGACCATCACCCGTATTAGTGTTTCCACCTACGCCACGATCCCCAACAAAATCCAGCAAGCCCGGCCTATTCAGGTCTGGATTCAGCGGTACAACGGCCAGCAGTCGCCCACTGGTTTGGCAATTGACCAAACTGGCGGCATGGGTGCGGCAGATACCCAAGTGACCTTGGATTCTGTGGTTGGCTTGCCAGCCTCTGGTTTTGTGAAGATCGAAAACGAGATCATCAACTACGGCTACATCTCAGGGAATACCCTATACAACTGCTTCCGTGGTCAGGCAAACACGACTGCGGCCAGCCATGCGGACGGCACGGCGGTGTACTGGCAGCAGCTCCCGGCTGTCACTGTCTGGCCAACCCCCGACAACGCGCAGCAGTACCAGTTCGTGTATTGGCGCTTGCGCCGCACGCAGGACGCTGGCGGCGGCGTGAACATCATGGACGTGCCATTTCGCTTCATCCCCTGCATGGCGGCTGGCTTGGCCTACTACATCGCTGGCAAGATCCCCGAGGGGGCTGAGCGCATCATGATGCTCAAGCAGCAGTACGACGAGGCTTGGGAGCTTGCGGCGTATGAGGACCACGAGAAAGCGGCTCTGCGCTTTGTGCCCCGTCAGCAGTTCCTTGGGAACACGATCTAAATGGGAAACAGGTTCGCCTCCGGCAAATGGGCGATTGCTCAGTGCGACCGCTGTGATCAGCGGTTCAAGCTCAAGCAGTTGCGCCGGGAGATCATCAAGACCAAGAACTACGAGTTGCTGGTCTGCCCCGAGTGCTGGGATCCTGATCAGCCCCAGCTTCAGTTGGGCATGTATCCGGTGGACGATCCGCAGGGCTTGCGCAACCCGCGCCCCGACCGCAGCTACGTCAGCTCTGGTTTGGACTCTGGCGGGTTTCTGTCGGGCGGGAGCAGAGACATTCAGTGGGGTTGGAACCCGGTTGGCGGGTCACGCTCAATTGACAACGGGCTGACACCCAACTACTTGGTTTTGTCAGTGCAAATTGGTACAGTCACGGTATCCGTGTAAGGAGCAAAAAATGGACACCAAGCAGGTCAAAAATATCGCCAAAACCGAAGTGAAGGCGCACGAAAAGCGCATGCACGGCTCGAAGATGGCCAAGGGCGGTGTGACCACCGACTCGATGAAAAAGTACGGGCGCAACATGGCCCGTGTGATGAACCAGACCGGTTCCAAGCGCGGAGGTTGATATGGCAAAGTACAGCATGAAAAAAGGTGGCAAAGAGGTTGGCCCTGCTTCCACCTACGCCGAACCCCACACGATGAAGGGCAAGAAGATGACTGCCGCCCCGGCTCCCAAGCCGCTGAAGGCTGATGATCTGAACCCCTCCGCTGCCAACATCTCCAAGGGCAACTACCCGCCCGTCAAGACTTCTGGCATCAAGATTCGTGGCACTGGGGCCGCGACCAAAGGCGTGATGGCCCGTGGCCCGATGGCGTGAGGTTTGAATGACCTACGATGAACTTGTTGCGGCGATCCAGTCGTACACCGAGAACCAATTCCCAACGACCTACTTGGCCGATGGGTCTGGCGTTTCTCCGACCACCCAGATCAACACGTTCATCAAGCAAGCGGAACAACGAATCTTCAACACGATTCAGTTCCCTTCTCTTCGCAAGAATGTGACCGGGACAACGACAGCGAACAACAAGTATCTGTCTTGCCCCGATGACTTCTTGGCGGTGTACTCGCTGGCTGTGATTGATGCGGCTGGGGCATACGAGTTCTTGCTGAACAAGGACGTGAACTTCATCCGTCAGGCATACCCGACCCCCACTGACACGGCCATTCCGAAGTATTACGCGCTCTTTGGCCCCACGACCACGAGCGGTGCAACGCCAGTCATCACGAACGAACTGTCGTTCATTCTTGGCCCCACCCCCGATGCTGCGTACAGCGTTGAACTGCACTACTTCTACTATCCAGTTTCGATTGTGGATTCAGTCGATGGTCACACATGGCTGGGTGACAACTTTGATTCGGTGCTGCTCTACGGCTCTTTGGTCGAGGCGTACACCTTCATGAAGGGTGAAGCTGACTTGATGACCCTGTACGATGGCAAGTACAAAGAAGCACTTGCTCTGGCCAAGCGTCTGGGCGACGGCATGGAACGTCAGGACGCCTATCGTTCTGGCCAATACAGACAGGCGGTCACATGAGCATCATGCAAGGAGCCACCACAAGCTTCAAGCTTGAGCTGCTTGAGGGGGTTCACAACTTTCTCACCGACACGTTTCAGATTGCCCTGTACACGGGCAACGCAAACTTGGGCCCGTCCACCACGGTTTACAGCACCGCGAATGAGGTGACTGGAACCGGGTACACGGCGGGCGGCAACACCTTGACTGTCATCCCCCCGGCCTCTTCTGGCACGGTGGCGTATGTCTCTTTCCAAAATACCTCATGGGCCTCCGCGTCGTTCACCGCAAGAGCGGCTTTGATTTACAACGCAACCCAAGGTAACAAGTCTGTGGCCGTGCTGGATTTCGGTTCTGACAAAACCGCGTCCAACAGTCCATTCACGATCACCTTCCCAGTTGATGACGCCTCCAACGCCATCGTGAGGGTTGCTTAAGGGGTATTCGTATGTTGGGCAACAACGTAGAATCGATTCAAACTTCAACACATGCGCTTAGTCGCATCTCTTAACAGGAGTCATCATGCACAAGGAACTTTCCGGTTTTGGCGACAACGCGCAAGTCGTTCTGCACGCTAATACCGCTGCGGCGGAAACCACATCCATCGAAGGCCACTACCACGTTGTGTGCCGCGACAAAGACGGCAACATCAAGTGGGAAGAGCAATTCCCCAATCTGGTTGTTGCTGTGGGTAAGCAGCTCATGCTTGACACGTTGCTCAAAGGCTCCAGCTACTCTGTGACCGGCCCGTTCCTCGGCCTGATCTCGGGTTCTGGCAACACCTTCTCTGCCTCTGACACCATGTCCAGCCATGCTGGTTGGACTGAATTCACCAACTACACTGTTGGCGGTTCTACGGTTCGCGGCACGGCGGTGTTCGGTTCTGCCACTTCTTCGGGTTCCACGCCCACCAACGTGACCACTTCTCTCGCTTCGGCCATCACCTACACCATCACCGGTGGCGGCGGCACGATCGGCGGCTGCTTCTTGGTCACGGGTTCTGGCGCGTCGTCCACCCAAGGCAACACCTCTGGTACGTTGTACAGCGCGGGCGCTTTTGGCACTGCAAAAGCCACAACGGCAGGCGACACGGTCAGCGTTACCTACAGCACAACCGCAACTTCTTAAGGAGTCTTAAATGGCTCTGGTCCTCGCGAACCGTGTCCAAGAACAGGCCACGGCAAATACCACTGTAAGCTTCACGCTTACTGGTGCGGCTTCGGGCTTTCAGACTTTTGCTGTTGTCGGTAACGGCAACACCACCTACTACTCGGCCACCGATGCGTCGGGTAATTGGGAAGTCGGCCTTGGAACGTACTCGACGACCGGGCCAACACTGACTCGGACGACGGTCTACGCCTCCAGTAACTCTGGCAGTGCAGTGACGTTCTCTGGAACAGTCACAGTGTTTGTCACCTACCCGTCTGGGCAAGCAGTCAACCTCGATGCGTCTGGTAACGTCAGCGCATTGGGTACTGTTTCCTCGGGTACGTGGCAGGGCAGTACGGTTGGTGTGGCGTATGGCGGCACGGGTGTGACATCTTCGTCTGGCGCGAACTCTGTTGTGCTGCGGGATGCAAACCAAAACATCAGCGTCAACAGCATCACCCAAGCCAGAGCGATTGTCACCTCTGCTGGCGGGACCACTACGCTGACGGCGGCATCGGCGCATTTCCAGATTTTGATTGGCACATCTACCCAGACGTTCCAACTCCCCGATGCCACATTGCTGCCTACAGGATCCTCGTGGATTTTTGATAACGACTCCACCGGCAACTTGACGGTTGTTGACAACGCCAGTGGCGCTGTTGATGTCGTGCCGCCCGGTGGCTATGCCACGGTGTTCTTGGAAAACAATTCGACTGTTGCGGGTACATGGGGCCGTTTTGGCATGATCCCCGGTGAAATCAACTGGGGCACGAACAGCCTAGACCTTGGCGGTACTACGGTTCTCAGCAACGGTTACTGGCAGGGCAACACAGTCCAACCCGCATACGGCGGCACGGGTATCACTACCTTTGTCGGGGCCAACAACGCCTTGTACTCCACCAGCTCCAGCGCATTGACGGCTGGGACGCTCCCCGTGGCTGCTGGCGGAACTGGGTCAACCAGCCTCACCGCCAACAACGTGCTCTTGGGCAACGGGACTTCCGCGCTCCAAGTGGTGGCTCCCGGCACTGCTGGAAACATCCTGACCAGCAACGGTACGACTTGGACTTCTGCCGCTCCTTCGGCAAGCGGAACCGTCACCAGCGTGGCGATGACTGTGCCGACGGGCTTGTCGATCTCTGGGTCGCCGATCACCACCTCGGGTACGTTGGCGCTGTCGCTTCAGTCTGGGTACAGTATTCCAACCACAGCCAGTCAAGGGGAGTGGAACTCTGCCTATACAAATACTTTGAAATGGAGTGGTGGGGCGACTGGTTTGGACGCTGCGCTTGGCAGGACAAGCCTTGGGCTTGGTTCTGCCGCCACCATGACGGGGCCTAGCGGCGATATCGTTGGTACGACCGACACGCAGACCCTGACGAATAAATCGATTACTCCGCGTGTTTACATAGGGTTTGCTCCGTCCGGCTCTCAAACGCCAGATTCCGATTCCTACGAC
>JACCDM011304826.1_pt1 | contig 18020 bp, 19 predicted proteins | sample 7445851 | NCBI WGS metagenome assembly JACCDM01 (sample SAMN15323438, study PRJNA562643) | freshwater metagenome | isolation source: river surface water | place: USA:Blue River Watershed | collected 2017-08-16
GAGCATCCACGGTTTCGCCGCGAGCTTGCTCAGGGCTGAAGTATTGCGCGGTGCCGACGATGCCGGTGGTGTGGGCTTGGGTGGTCGACGAGTCGCTGATGGCGCGGGCGATGCCGAAGTCCATGACCTTGACCAGGCCAGTGTCGGTGATCATGATGTTGGCCGACTTGATGTCGCGGTGAATGATGCCGGCGCGGTGCGAGAACTCGAGTGCGGTCAGCACACCTTCGGCATAGCCGATAGCCTCGGGCACACCGATGGCGCGCTCGTGCAGTAGGTCGCGAAGCAGGGTGCCGCGAACGTATTCCATGACGATGTATGGGGTGCGGCGTTCGTTACCGTTCGAATCGATCGACAGTTCTTCACCGGCGTCGTAGACGCGAACGATGGTTGGGTGGGCCATGCGCGCTGAAGCCTGAGCCTCTTGTCTGAAGCGCGCCTCGAACGATGGGTCATTGGCTAGGTCTGACTTGAGCAGTTTGATGGCTACCTTGCGACCCAGGCGTGTGTCGGTGCCCTCATAGACGTCGGCCATTCCGCCGCGCCCAATTAGGCTGCCGACTTCATAGCGTTCGGCCAAAATTCGCTGGTTTTCGCTCAAGATTTTCGCTCCCGGGGTTTCGATTTCAAGTCTATTGTTGGGTGGTTTCTTCTGGGGTCGGTTCGACATTGGCGAACGGCACATAGAAAGTTAGTGTCACTGTCGTTCCGATCGGCATCTGACCGAGCGGGGTGGCGTCATAGACGGTTAGCAAACGCGGGTCGTCATTGGCGACCTCAAGCCCTTCGGTGCGAATCACGACGAGGTCGAGCGACTCGAGATAGCTCACCGCGTCATCGATGTTCACGCCAAAAATGTCGCTCGATAGCACCACAACCTGGTTCGGGTCGGTCGCAGTCGGTGTCGGAGTTGGCGTTTGCGTCTCGGTCGGGGTGGCCGAGGGGGTGGTTGGGGTGGGGCTCGGTGTCGGAGGTTGCCCGCCGCTGAAGATCGCGATTAGAACGATGATTGCGGTAAGAACCAGAGCACCAAAGGTCGCGAGCCACGGCCAAATGATCGGCTTTGGTGTCTCGGCGGTGTCGGTGGTTTCAATCAGTGTGGTGGCATCGGTCACCTGCGGCACGGCGGTGGTGATCAGGCGGGTTGCGGTGCTGCGCTTCGGCCGGTTCACCATGAGCTGCTCGGCCGCCTCGGCAAGTGCCAACGCAGTGGATGGTCGACCCGCTGGCTTTTTCGCCAAACACGACATCACCAGCTCACGCACCGATTCGTCAATGGTTTCGGGTAGCGCCGGCGGAGCATCGTTGATTTGAGCCATCGCGATGGCCATCTGGGTTTCGCCGGTGAACGGGCGTGAACCGCGCAGCGCCTCATAGGCCACGATGCCGAGTGAATAGATGTCGGTAGCTGGAGTCGCCGGCTTGCCGGTTGCCTGCTCGGGCGAGAGGTATTGAACGGTGCCCATGACTTGACCGGTTGCGGTGAGTGAAACCTGGTCTGCCACGCGAGCGATTCCGAAGTCGGTGATCTTCACTCGACCATCCGGCGTGATCAAAAGGTTGCCCGGCTTTACGTCTCGGTGAACCATGCCTGCCTCGTGCGCCTCGTGCAGCGCTCGCGCCGTCTGGGCCACAATGTCGAGAACGGTTTCGGCGGGCAGGGTCTTGTCGCGCTCGAGAATCTTGGCGAGCGAGTCACCCGGCACCAGCTCCATCACCAGATAGGCGCTACCACCGTCTTCGCCATAGTCAAAAACGTTTGCGATGCCTTCGTGCTCAACGCGAGCAGCGTGGCGGGCTTCGGTTCTAAAGCGCTCTAGAAAACCTGGGTCGCCCATGTATTCGGGCTTGAGAATCTTGATGGCCACGTCGCGAAGAATGATCTCGTCGTGGGCCTGCCAAACCTCACCCATACCGCCGATGGCAATGCGCGATTTCAAGCGGTAGCGCGACCCATAGAGCATGTCTATCTCTGGCTTCATTTGTTCAACACCGCCTGCATGACTTTGCGTGCCACCGGAGCGGCCAGGGTGTTGCCTCGACCGTTCTGGCCCATGCCGCCACCATCTTCGATTACAACTGCAACCGCAACTCGTGGCTTATCGGCCGGTGCGAAGCCGGTGAACCAAAGCGTGTACGGCTGGTCTTTGCCGTTCTGGGCGGTACCTGTTTTGCCAGCCACCTTTACGCCAGAAATCTGTGCGTTGCCGCTCACGCCCTTGGCCACTGCGTCGATCATCATTTGGGTCAGCTGGCTCGCGGTCTTTTCAGAAACTGGGCGCGCGTATTCGCTCGGTTTCGGCGCATATAAAGAGGCAAGGTTCGATGACAGAACGTTCTCGATCAGGTTCGGCTTCATCAGGCGGCCCTTGTTGGCAATGGCTGCCGAAATCATGACCATTTGAAGCGGTGTCACGCGCACGTCGTATTGACCGAATGCGGTCAGGCCGGTCTGCGCATCATCTAGTCCGCGTGGGTAAACGCTTGGAGTTACGCTCAGCGGAATGCTGATGCTCTTGCCAAAACCAAACAGTTCGGCTTGGCGGCGAATCTTGTCTTGACCAAGCGAAATGCCAACCTGTGCGAATGGCACGTTGCACGAGTAGCGCAGGGCATCGGCCAGTGACACCGTTGAGCGACCTCCGCAGGTTCCTTCACCCGAGTTGTAAACATAGGTTTCGGTGCCTGGCAGTTTGAACTTGTTCGGGTTGTCAATCTTCGACTCGGGGGTAAAGTTGCCACTCTCGATGGCTGCCGCAGAAACCACAAGCTTGAATACCGAACCGGGCGCATACAGATCGCCCGAGATGGCGCGGTTGATCAGCGGGTCGCTCTTGCGCTCGAGCAAATTTTTGTAGTTCTCGTTTGCTTCTACCGGGTCGTGGGTCGAAAGCAGGTTGGCATCGAAACCAGGTTTCGAAACCATCGCCAAGATGTTGCCCGTCACCGGATCGAGTGCAACCACGGCACCCTTCATGTCACCGAGTGCATCCCAGGCAACCTTCTGCACCTTCGGGTCGATGGTGAGTTCGATCGAACCACCGGTCACCGGGTTGCCCGAGAATAGAGCATTGATTTGCTCGAAGAACTGCGACGAGTTTTTGCCGGTCAGAAAGTCGTTCGATGCTGCCTCGATGCCGGTGGCTCCGTTGAAGAACGAGAAGTAGCCGGTGACCGCCGAGTAGCGACTGCTCGTGTACTCGCGCAGGTAGTGATACTCGTCGTCGGTCTTCACCGACTTAGCAATCGGCTCACCGTCAATCAAAATGTCACCGCGTTGGGTTTCGTATGAGTCATAAACGCTGCGCACGTTGCGCCCGTCGTTTGCCAGTGAATCGGCCGAAATAACTTGGATGCTCGTGCTCGAGACAAACAGGCTCAAGAACATGCCACCGATGACCAGGCTCACTCGTCTGAGTTCTTTTTGCATTACGCCTCACCTCGATTGCGTGAAGCGGTGTCGCTTAGGCGAAGCAGTAGGCCGATGATCATCCAGTTCGCCAGTAGTGACGAACCACCCGCGGCCAGCAGCGGTGTGGTCAGACCGGTGAGCGGCACCACTCGAGTTACACCACCGATAACGATGAAGGTCTGCAGTGCGATGACGAAAGATAGCCCGACGGCGAGCAGCTTTGAAAAGTCATCTGAGTGCGTGAAGCCGATGCGCACGCCACGGTAGACGAGCAGCAGGTAGGCGGCCAGAATCACAAACATGCCCGCAAGCCCGAGCTCTTCACCCAGGGCCGCGATGATGAAGTCACTCTCTGCCAACGGAACCAGGTGAGGCACACCACCACCGAGACCGGTACCGAGCAATCCACCGTGAGCCATGCCGAACAGACCTTGCACCAGTTGGTATGACCCACCGATGGCGTCGTAACGCTCGGTGCTGAAAGGATCAAGCCAAGCGCCAAAGCGCCCCGCGACGTAGTCCATCACCTGTGAGGCAACCAAGGCACCGGTTCCGAACATGGTCAAACCGACCACAACGTAAAGCGCTCGACCGGTGGCCACATAGATCATCACGAGAAACAGACCAAAGTAGAGCAGTGAGGTTCCGAGGTCGCGCTGCAAAACCAAAACTGCGAGGCTCGCAACCCAAATCACAAGAATTGGTCCTAATTCGCGCGCTCGTGGAATGTGCACGCCGAGCACCTTGCGACCAACCATCGCAAGTGAGTCTTTTCGATTCACCAGGTAGCCGGCGAAGAAAATGATTAGCGCGATCTTGGCGAGCTCACCCGGTTGAAAGGTGAATGGCCCGATGGCGATCCAGAGCTGTGCGCCGTTGATGTTTTGCCCCAAAAACGGAACCATCGGCAGCAGCAGCAGCCCGATACCGGCCACCATTGCGACGAACACGTAGCGCCGCAAAAAGAGGTGGCTGCTGACATACCAGATCACAGCGGCACAGGCGGCGATGGCCAAGATTGTCCAGATCACCTGTTTGACCGCGAACAGGTCGGTGTCGCCCGAGGCTGCCTTGGCGATGTCGAGTCGATAGATTTCGGCCAGGCCGAGCCCGTTCAAAAACACGCCCAGCGGCAGAATCAGCGAATCAGCCTCAGAAGCCTTGCGTCGCAAAATGCCGTGCACCACAAGAGCCGCGAGAGTCAGCGGCAGCCAGTAGAACCAAAAGTCTGAGCGCAAAACCTCGAGCGTGCTGAGCTGAATCTGAGCCAGCTCATAGGCATTGATGCCGAGCACGAAAAACAGCAGCAGCGCTTCGATGTTTCGACTGCGCGGCACCACGCGCATGACCTTCGGTACGTTGCCGGTGAGAATCGCGCTAACCATTGGTCTGACCATCCGTGCTGCATTCGGCGATCTTCACAGCGAGCCCGTCGCCGATCACTTCGGGGGTGTTTTCGGCCAGCTTGCCCAGAATTCGATAGGCGTCGCACAGGTCGGTGGCATAGATCGTGCGCTCGATCAGACCGCGGCTGTATTCGGTGAGGTTTTCAACTCTTATACCCGTGTGCTCGTTCACGCTCGAGAAACCAAGCGGGCCGAGGCTCTCGCGAATGCCTTGGAAAATCACCACTTCACCGGCGCGCTCGCCGACATAAAACTTGGTCTGGGTATAGGCGTAGCCGCCCCAGAGCGATGCAATGGCCGCGGCCGAGATTGCCAAGATGGTGAGCACCTGGCGAAGCTTGCGGTTGAAAATGCGCTTTCTCGTGTCGGCCAGAACCTTCTCGAGAAACTCGTCTGACTCGGGCACAAAGTCTGTGGTTTCTTCGTTGCCGCGAAACAGGTCGGTTAGTTTGCGCGGGTTCAACAGAGCCAAACCGCGACGACCCTTGCGCTCGGCAATCACCACATCGTTGGCTGCCGAACCAACATAGGTTGGCTGGGCCTCAAAGTCGCTAGGGGTTTCGGCGCTCAGAACATCGACGGTGACGATGGTCACGTTGTCTGGCGCACCGGCTTCGAGTGCCTCGCCGAGCAGGTCGTCGGCAACCGTTGCACCCGGAGCCAGCGACCGCATGTTTCGCTCGATCAGCTCGTCACTCACGTAACCGCACAAACCATCGCTGCACAGCAAAAAGCGGTCGCCCGGCAGAACATCGAGCACCCAGCTGTCGACCTGCGGGGTCTCAGGGGTATCACCGAGCACGCGCATCAGCACGTTGCGACGTGGATGCACGAGAGCCTCGGCCGGCGTGATGCGACCGGTATCGACCAACCTTTGAACGAAGGTGTGGTCGGTGGTGACCTGCTCGAACTTATCGCCGCGCACTAGGTAGATTCGCGAGTCGCCGATGTGCGCGACCACAGCCTTGTCACCCGTGAACATCAAGCCAGAGAACGTGGTTCCCATGCCAGCCATTTCGGGGTGGGCTTTGACGGTCGACGACAAAACCGCATTCGCTTCAAGCAGAGTTGAGAGCAACACGCTGCCAGCATCCTCAGGGGTTGCATAGATGTTGTCGATCGGCGCTACACGCTGAGACACCATCGCCGATGCTATGTCGCCCCCCGCGTGGCCACCCATTCCATCGGCAACAAAGTGCAGCTGGTAGCCGGTGTAGCCGCCATCCTGGTTGCTCGAACGCACCCGACCAATGTCAGATACGGCATAGGTAACCAGCTTGATTGGCATGTTTAGGCTCGCAACTCAAACACGGTCTTGCCGATTTTTACCGGGGTACCGAGCTTCACAACGGCGGGAGTGCCAACCCGTGCGCCAGCCAGATAGGTGCCGTTGGTTGAGTTGAGGTCTTGAATCAGCCAGTCATCGTTCATCAGAACTAACTTGGCGTGCTGGGTGGAGGCGTATTCGTCGCTCACCACGAGGTCACTGTTCGGTGCCCGCCCGATGTGAAGTTCGCGGCCGGTGAGCGGCAACTCGCGACCCGCATTTTCACCTTCGGTGATCACGAGCCTGGTGGCAACCGCGCTCGCAGCACCGGCGGCCGGTGTGACTACCGAAACCGGAACCGACGGCGCGGCCGGAATCACCGGGCTCGAAAGCACGGTTGGGGTGTTGCGCTCGGCTGCGCGACTGACCACTCGCTGCCCAAAGATGTCGGCGCGAATCACCGAGATGATGCTGAAGATGAAAATCCAGAGCACGGCCACAAAGCCGATGCGAACCAAAAACAGGGCTAACTCACTCATTGCTCACCGACTTTGCGATTACGCGAAACACAAAGGTGCTCTTGCCGGCCTCGATAACGGTGTCGGTGGCGATGCCAATCTCGGTTATCGGGCGACCGTTAACCTTGGTGCCGTTGGTCGATTGCAGGTCGCGAACGCCTGCCTTTGAACCATCCCAGAGAATCTCGAAGTGTTTGCGACTGAGCCCGTTATCTGCCACTTGGATGTCGGCGCTCGCGTCACGCCCAACCACGGTTCTCGCGGCCGAAAGCACATAGCGCTGCCCACCAACCTCGAGGGTCGGAGCCCATTCCACTTCTACCTGGGCGGTGGCCGAGGTAACCCGCACCTGACCCATGTTCAGCGAGCCATCCTCGACGATTTTGATCATCAGCGCTGCGCCGAACTGAAACTTTTGTCTCGCTGCGTGACGGGTGGCCTGGTCGTTGAGTTCGATCAGCAGGCTTTCGCCAAGCTCTTGCATTCGTTTGAAGTCGGCGCTCGACAGAAACACGGTGAAGGTGTTCGGCGCCAAGATGCGATCGCGCGCGACGATGCTCGCCTTGGCATCCATCTCGCCCTTGATTGCCGAGCTGATCTCGATAGGCTGCAGCTCGCTCTTGAAGGTTTTGCTGAACGCGCCGGTAACGATGCGCTCCAAACCCTTTTCGAAGCCGTCTAGAAAGCCCAAGATTTTCCTCACTCGCAGGGCTTTCAGTTTAACCGCCACCCCCTAAAAGCGCAGGGATGCTCAGCGGTTTGCCAGCGGGCTAGAGGGCTTGGTGCATCCTCTGATAATCTCGTCTGGTTGCCTCGATTTTTCGAGGTGCGCGCGAGTGGCGAAATGGCAGACGCGCTGGCTTCAGGTGTCAGTGCCTTCACGGGCGTGCGGGTTCAAGTCCCGCCTCGCGCACAATCTATTGCTATTTTGTTGGCTATGAACTTTGACTCAGCCGACCTGGCCATCAAGAAACTTATCGCCGATTACTTCGACGTGATGCATGAGCAAGACATGCAGCTCTTTGACAAAGTATTTCACCCGAGTTGCACACTGTATTCAACCCAGGGCGGCTCGCTATCGCTTCGCCCCTACGCCGTCTACCGCGAAGCTGTGGCTAATCGCGAGTCACCAGCGTCTAAGGGCGAGGCTCGCGATGACCGAGTTCTCGACTTCGACCAAATTTCTGACACCCTCGCCTGGGTGAAGCCCCAGCTTCACATGTTCGGCGGTGTCATGCAGGACTACCTAAACATCGTGTACCTCGATGGCCAATGGTGGGTTATGGCCAAAATGTGGGAGCGGGTCGGCGACATAAAGTAGAGGTCTTTCATATAACCTCACACCCGCTTCTAAGGCGTTTCACATGAAAACTGCCCCTTTCTGAGCGCGCCCTGAGCGCTTCGGGCGAGCACCCTGAATTTCAAGGGGATGCGCCTACGCCGAAAACTAGGTTCGTAGTTGTCCCCCTACGAAAGGATCCACCAAATGGACAAGAACCAGATCAAGCGCGGTGCAGTAGTTGCCGCATCGGCCGCAACCCTCTTCGGACTAGTCTTCGCGACTCCATCGTTTGCAGCCACTTCTAGCACTTCGACCAGCACTTCTTCGACCAGCACCGTGAAGGCCGAAGCCGCTCACAAGGGCAAGGGCAAGGCTCACGGAAACAAGGGCTCAAAGGGCACCAAGGTTGCTCCAGTAGCTCAAAACGTTGAGGTATATGTTCCTGCCGATGGCAAGACCTACAAGGTTGTCGTCACCGAGGTAGTTCCTGCTGTTGCATCGACCACCACCAGCGCACCTGTGAAGCACTCACACACCGTTGTTGTTGCCGTCACCGGCGTTGGCCCTCAGACCGTTAGCGTTCCTGGTCTTCGCCCAGGAAACTACACAGTTGAGCTAGTTGCTGTTTCTAGCAGCAAGACGCTGACCGTTGCAGCACCTGTCACCTCGACCACCACTGACACTACTGCGACACCAGCACCTACTAACTAGTAAGCGCTCAGTTTCCTCCTTCCTTGGAAAACAAAAAGACCCCCGAGTAATCGGGGGTCTTTTTTCATGTTCGGGGCAGTCAGCCAACGGCCTCTTTGCGACGGCCACGGGTGTGGGTCTCGTTGCACTGCACATTCGCAGGGTCTTCAAAGCAGTGGTCGCACAGCAGCACCAGGTCTTTGCAACCAAGGTTGGTGCAGTTTCTGAAACGGCTGGTTGGGCCGCCACAGGCTTCGCATTCACCGATGGTTACGGCATCTGGTGTGAAGTTGATGTTAAGTCGATCGTCGAATACATAGAGCGAACCCTCCCAGAGCGATTTGTCGCCCTGCGATTCGCCATAGCGAACGATGCCGCCGTCGATTTGGTAGACCTCTTTAAAGCCGCGCTTGATCATGATCGAGCTGAGAATCTCGCAACGAATGCCGCCGGTGCAGTAGGTAACGATCGGCTTGTCTTTGATGTCGTCGTACTTGCCGCTCTCGATGTCGCGAATGAAGTCGTGCGAAGTTTGCACGTCGGGAATGATGGCGTTTTTGAACTTGCCGATCTTTGCCTCGAAAGCATTGCGACCGTCGAAGAACACAACCTCGTCGCCACGTTCGGCGACTAGCGCATCAACCTGAGCGGGCTTTAGGTGCTTGCCGCCGCCGACCACGCCGTTAGCATCCACGATTACCTCGTCTGGAGCGTTGAACGCAACCAGCTCTGGGCGAACTCGCACGCGTAGGCGCGGAAAATCGTTGCCGGTGCCGTCAGACCACTTAAAGTCGATCTTTCTAAAGCCCGGGTATTCCTTGGTCTGGCGAACGTACTTTTTTAGTGCCGACATATCGCCACCTAGGGTGCCGTTGATGCCGTGCTTAGAAATCAGGATGCGGCCCTTGAGGCCAAGCGACTCGCAGAGTGTCTTCTGCCAAAGCTTTAGGGCCTCGGGGTCGGCCACTGGCGCGAACCCGTAGTACAGGATGATTTTTTGTAGTTCCACTGTGACGATATTAGCCACCTATAAATAAGGTGCGAAAAAACTTTCGCCGAAATAGTTGCATTATTACTACATAGCATTTATGCTACAAACCATGGGACGTAAACCTAAAGAACAAGAAGAGCGGGTAATCAACCGCATCGAAGAACTTCGCCTCGCCGCCGGCATCTCGCGACAGCAGCTGGCCGACGCGGTTGGAGTTCACTACCAAACCGTGGGTTACATCGAGCGCGGCGAATACTCGCCGAGCCTGGTGCTGGCCCTGCAGATCGCCAAGGTGCTGGGCACCGCGGTCGAAAACATCTTCAGTCTCGAGGAGGAGAACTAATGAAAATAGTTAACTGGGTGAAAAACGACCGATTCTTTGACGTGCTGAGAAGCACCTCAGCCCGAGTGCTGCTCTGGGCGCTGGGCAACATCATTCTGTTCGGTGGATTGATCTTCTGCTACAACCAAGAAAGAGGGCTAGCCATCTATGCGACCTTGGTCTTGCTCATGGTGGTGGCTCAAAAGCTGTCGGTGCGATTTGTCTTCGACTCCGACGGCAAACAGATCGTTGATGAATACCAGCGAACCCGACGCGATCGTTCGTTCAGCCGCGCCTATCGCAACGTAACGGTGGCCTTTACCAGCGTGATTGCGGTAGTCATCTTTTATGGCTACGTGATCTTCTTCTACGACAACGGTTACTTCACTCTGTGGCCAAATGCTTATCTGCACTGGTCGCTCGACACCTACCACCTGCTGGTGGTGCTGATTTTTCTTGCCGGCTACTTCACGCTGCAGCCCTACTTCGCTTGGGGCTTCAAGGGCGAACCGCGCAGAAGCAAAGATGAGCCGACCGACTAGGCGGTTTTAGCTGCCGATTCACAATGCGCAAGAGCGGGTGGGGTTCGACCCCATCCGCTTTTTGCATAGGATAAACGCATGACAATGAAGCCAGGCCTAGACGTCGAGAACTTCGACCTAAACACCCGCCCACAAGACGACCTTTTCCGTCACACCAACGGACACTGGCTCGACACCTACGAGATTCCTGCAGACCAGGCCGTTCACGGTTCGTTCTACATGCTGCGCGATGCTTCTGAAGAGGCCGTGAAGCAAATTCTCGAGGATGCTCAGGCCAACCCCAAGGCGGGCGTCAGCCAGCAAATCGGCGACATGTATGGCTCGTTCCTAGACGAAACCCGCGTGAACGAGCTCGGCTCGGCACCGATCGAGGCAGACCTAAAGCGCATCAGTGACGCCGACCTCAACGAACTTTGCCACCTGCTCGGTGAATTCTCACGCGACGGCATCAGCGGCATCTTCGGAATGTATGTCAACAACGACCCGGGCAACCCAGAGCGCTACCTGGTCAACATGTACCAGGGCGGTCTCGGGCTTCCGGACGAGTCTTACTACCGCGAAGAAAAATACGCCGACTTCCGCGACGCCTATGTGCCTTTCGTGGCGCAGATGCTGCAGCACGCCGGCTGGTCAGCCAACGACGCAGACGTCGACGCACGCGCGATCATGGCTTTCGAAACCGAGCTTGCCAAGCACCACTGGGATGTCGTGCAGACTCGCGACGCCGAGAAAACCTACAACCTCTACAGCTACGAGGCACTGAAGGCGCTCACCCCTACCTTCAACTGGGACCTCTGGCAGAAGGGTTCGAAGATTTCGGCCGACACCCTGTTCGAGTCGGTAGTCATGACTCCTTCGTTCTTCGAGGGTATCTCGACCGTATTCAACGAAGGCAACCTCGCCAACCTCAAGCTTTGGGCAGCGTGGCAGGTCATCAATTCGATGGCGCCGTACCTGAGCAGCGAATTCGTTCAGACCCGCTTCGACTTCTACGGAACCAAGCTCACCGGTCAGCCAGAGATGCGTGCCCGCTGGAAGCGCGGAGTTCAGTTGGTCGAGGGTTCGCTCGGCGAGGCTGTTGGCGAAATTTACGTTCAAAAGCACTTTCCGCCAGCGGCTAAAGCCCGCATGGATGAACTGGTCAAGTGGCTCATCGAGGCATACCGCGTGAGCATCGAAAACCTAGAGTGGATGACCGAAGAGACCAAAGCCAAAGCACTGGTCAAGTTGTCGAAGTTCAACCCGAAGATCGGTTACCCGAACAAGTGGAAGGACTACTCGAGCCTCACCATCAAGCGCGAAGACCTAGTCGGCAACGTTCGTCGCTCGAACGCTTGGCAGACCGACAAAGAGGCCGCCAAGATCGGTGCCCCGCTTGACCGTGACGAGTGGTTCATGACCCCACAGACCGTGAACGCCTACTACAACCCGGGCTTCAACGAGATCGTGTTCCCGGCCGCAATCTTGCAGCCGCCATTCTTCAGCCTCGAGACCGACGACGCCGTGAACTTCGGCGCCATCGGTGGCGTGATCGGCCACGAAATCGGTCACGGTTTCGACGACCAGGGTTCGAAGTACGACGGCGACGGAGCGCTGATCTCTTGGTGGACCGACGCAGACCGCGCCGCTTTCGAGAAGCTAACCAAAGCCCTAATCGACCAGTACAACGAACTCACCCCGGCTGGCCTGGGCGATGAGTACAAGGTCAACGGCGAGCTCACCATCGGTGAAAACATCGGTGACCTCGGTGGCATCATGATCGCTTGGAAGGCATACCTGCTCAGCCTCGAGGGTGCCGATGCACCGGTTATCGATGGCCGCACTGCAGCCGAGCGCTTCTTGCTCTCATGGGGTCAGATCTGGCGTGGCAAGAGCCGCGAGGCAATCGCGATTCAGCGCCTGGCCACCGACCCGCACTCACCTAGCGAGTTCCGCTGCAACCAAATCGCCAAGAACTTCGATGTGTTCCACGACACCTACGAGACCAAGCCTGGCGATGCGATGTGGCTAGAGCCCGAGCAGCGCGTAAGCATCTGGTAAATGAAACTTTGGCTTCGCCTCGTGTGGGCGCTACTTTCGTGGCGCTCGCGCGGGCCGCTAGAACTTCACCAGGTTGGCAAGCGCAACTTTAGAGTTTGGCCGAGCGACCTCGACATTTTCAACCACATGAACAACGGCGTGTATTTGACCTTGCTCGACCTCGGTCGCTTCGACACCCTCAAGCGTTCCGGTTCTTGGGCCAAAGCCAAGCGCGCCAAGCTGCACCCGGTTGTGGTCGGCGAGACCATTACCTTCAGAAAGTCACTGACCCCTTGGCAGTCTTTCTCGATCGAGACCGCGCTAATCGGCTGGAACGATGTGGCGTTTTTCATTCAGCAGCGATTTGTCGTGGCAGGTGAGATTCATGCCGAAGCTGTGGTGAAGATTCGTTTCTTGAAATCACCGCGAGGCATTCCGACCTCAGAAGAAGTTATCGAAGCACTGGGCGGTTGGAACGCACCGACTCCTGTGCTACCGAAATGGGTTCTCGATTGGGATGCCGCCGTTGCGCTACCCAAGGGTCGCGAGGCCGCACCTAGCTTGTGGCCGGGTCGCGAATAACAAAACTTCGAAGGCGGATCCGCCTCGAATTACAAGAAGTTAGTCGCCCTCGACCTTGGCGAAGTAGTTGACCAGGCCGTCGGTGCCGGCAAGCCCGCCATCGCGAAGCACGAACAGCGCCTCGAGGTTCGGCACACGATTTAGTCTGGCGACCGCATCCACGCCTTCGGCAAAAGCGGCCGTCGCCCAAACGTCTGCCTTGATCAAATCGTCTGCAATCACGGTGACCTGAATCAGCTCGTTTTCGGCGAACTCATAAGAGCGAGGGTTCCAGATGTGCAGGCCGCGCTCGGCTGTGCCCGATGTGGCCACCGCGCGCATGGGTGAATTGAAAAGATCAAAAACCGTGAGGATGCCCGCATCGGGGCTTGCGATGGTGACCGGTTTCGAGATACCCACCTTCCAACTGCGTTCACCAGTCAGGCCGTCTGACAGCCAAACATCGCCACCCGCGTTGATCGCGAAATCGGTGATTCCGGCGGCCAGCAGCAAGCGCGCGGCCTCGGCAGCGGCCCAGGTTTTAACCAAGCCACTCGGGTCGAAGGTGCGGTCGGGAGTGAATGCGTTGAACCAGCCATCGGTCTCGACAGACCATGCCTCGCATGCGTTCCAGATTTCGTCGACAATCGGGTTGAGGTCTGCGACTTTGGTCTCACCGCGAGCCAGTCGACTTAGCGGCGACTGCGGTTTGTAAAGGCTGAACATTTCGTCGGCAGCGTGTAGAAATGCGCAGGCTTCAGCCAGAGCATCCTCGTGGTCTTGCTCACTCAGAGGCGTGTGACCTGCGAAGCGAAAGACCGTGCCCATGCACGACTCGTGGTGGTCGAAGGTGCGCTGCTCGAATTGGTTCACCTAAGAGAGTTTAGAACTGGGCGAGTGCCGCATCGAGCGACTGCTTGTAGGCGTCGGTCGTGTAGGTTGCACCGCTGATGTTGCCAAAGCTAGAGCCTTGAGCATCGAGCGTGTACTGAACCAAAAAGTCAAAGGCTTGGCCGCGGCCTCCGGTGGCACCGGCTTGCAGCAGGTTCACGGCGGTAATCTGGCCGTCGGTCTTGGTTACCGAAACCTGAATAGTGCCGAAGCGGTAGCGAATCGAGGTGCCGTTCTTGGTCACCTCGGTTGGGGTGGTCGTTGAGCCGCTAGATCCCGAACCGCTCGAAGAGCCGCTCGATCCCGAGCCAGAGGCGCTTGACCCAGAGCCTCCGCTCGACGAACCGCTCGAAGAGCCACTCGCCGAACCACTTGAGCTACCACCGGTGTTGCTCGGCTTGGTCGGTGTCGTGCCTGGTTTGTTCGGGGTGGTCGGTTTTGCAGGCGTAACAGGGGTGGTTGGGTTCGCGCTTGGCTCGGTCGGAGTGCTCGGCGCAGTGTTTGGTTGCCCCGATGATTGACCGCCGTTTTGAGCTTGGGCAAGTGCTTCGGCGTTCGCGAAGGCAGCGGGTGCGTCTAGCCCGAACTTATACGAGGCCGCGATTAGGCCGAGTGAGACGATGCTCACCATGGCCTTGGTTGTGTTTCTCACCAGGCAAACTCCTCTGCGTGAATGTTTGTCGCTGGGGTTCCAGCGCGACGCAAGCTCTTTTCTACCGCCTTGGTCCACGCGGCTGGGCCACAGATGAACACGTCAGAATCGGCGACGTCGGGAACCATGGTTCGCAAACGCTCGTGGTCTGCGCGAGTGTCGCCGGCGGGCATCCAAGATGATGCATCACCGCGCGAACCGGCCAACACGTGCAAACCGAATCCGCGATATTCACAAACCGTTCTCAACTCTTCGAGCAGGGCGGCGTCTTCCTCGTTACGAGTGCGATAAATGACTTGGATGTCTCCCGCCTTAGCGGCCATCGACTCGGCCAGGGCGCGAATCGGTGGAACACCGATGCCGGCGGCGATCAGCGTGACCTTCGGTTTGCTGCGGCGCTCTTCGGTGAATACACCGTATGGGCCTTCGAGAATTACACGGGTGCCCTTTTTTAGGTAAGGCATTAGAGAGGTGTCGTCACCGCGGTTGCCAATGCTGAAACGCACGTAGCGTGAGTTTGGCGCGGCCGAGATCGAGAAAGGGTGAGGTCTGAACCACTGGCTCGCGGTCATGATGCGAAGCAGATAGAACTGCCCGGCCTTGCCGCCGAAGCTCTCGAGGCGCTTGCCACCGATGTAGACGCTCACGGTGTCAGAAGATTCACGCACCACGCGGTCGACGCGAAGGTTGTGGCGAAGTGACTTGACCACGGGGCTAAGAATGCGGTACCAAACCAGGTTCAGCGCAACAAATACATAGAGAGCGATCCAGAAACCCTGCTGAATCGGCTTGCCGGCAATGTCGCTGCCGGTTGAGAACTGGTGCGGAATAGCGAGCATAACCGAGCCATATGAAAGCAAGTGGATGATGTACCAAGCCTCGTAGCTCAGTTTCTTGCGAGCGATCTGAATGCTGCTCACCACCACAACGATCATGAGTGCAAGCGAAATGGTTGCCGTCCACATGTCGGCTACGTCAAAGAAAAGAAATAGAAATTCGTCCCAAAGGTTTTTGCCGTCGAGCATGGCGTAACCGATTAGCGAGGCAGCAAAGTGAGCGAGCACCAGATAAAGAATCGGCTTGCCAAGTTTCTTGTGGGCCTGGGTGGTTCGGTCGTGACCATACAGGCGCTCGATCCAAGGAACACGAGCAACGAGCAAGATGTGAATAAGAAGCAGGTCGGTTGCCAACAGAGCCGTGAGTCTTGAGAATGCGCCGAGTGCGGTTGGAACATCGACGATCTGTGACACCGCGCCGTCGAGCAAGAACATGACGGTCAAAAATAGTGCGGTCGAGTAGGCAAGCAGTTCGACCAGGTCTTGGTCGCGTTTGATGCGACGAATTTTGGCGGCACCCAGGCGAACACGCGAGTTGGGGTGAGCCAGCAGCAACTTTTCGGGTGCGTCCCCGAGCGCAAGTGGCGCCTTGCTGGCCTTCGCCTCTTGTCGATCTAGTTGCATTGTTTGGTTCACGCTTCTAACCATGGCGGGGTTAGTTGGGAGTTTGCTGGGAGCGGGCTGGATGTTGCCCGCCAATGTCTACCCCTAAACTGTGCCAGATGCCGAGTAGTGTTTGAGCCATGACAGAACTACCAATCGCACGCACCTACCTCGACTCGCACGGCGTTGAAATCACCTTTTACGAGTGGCCGGCTGCCAATGCGCGAGGCGTGGTGCAGGTGGCTCACGGACTCGGCGAGCACGCCCGACGCTACGACGACTTTGCCGCTCGAATGAATCGCGCCGGCTTCAGTGTCTATGCCGATGACCACCGCGGCCACGGTGAAACCGGTCTGGCTCAGGTCGCCGCTGGTCAGACCAAAGTGCTCGGCAACCTAGGCCCGGGTGGCATGGATGCTGCCTATGAGCAGGTGCACGAATTCACCAAGCTCATCGCCGCCGAGAACTCCGGCAAGCCAATCGTTTTGGTCGGCCACTCATACGGCTCGTTCATTTCGCAGGTTCTGATCAAGAAATATTCAGATGAATACGCCGCCTGCGTGCTCTCTGGCTCGGCCCTGGTTTGGCCGGGCAGCATGGGCATGGGTGCCTTCAACAAGAAGTGGGCCAAAGACGCCGGGGTGACCGGTTACGAGTGGCTAAGTCGCGACCCGGCCGTTGGTGCCAGGTTCGCCGCCGACCCAAAGTGTTTCTATGCCGACGCCGCGAAGGTTTTCGGGCTGCCGAATGCACTCAAGTTGTTCCAGAAGCCGAGTTCGAGCACAAGAACCGATTTGCCAATCTTGCTGCTGGCCGGTTCTGATGACCCAATCGGTGCCGCGCCCTCGAACGAGAAACTGGCCCGAGCCTATGTCAAGGCCGGGGTCGACGACGTGACCATGTTCATCTATGACGACGCCCGCCACGAGGTCTATAACGAGACCAATAAAGACGAGGTTTTCGCCGATCTGCTGGCCTGGTTAGATGCCAAACTCTGAAAAAAGGGGATGCCTCGCGGCACTCTGGGCGTTTCTGTTCAGCCCCGCGACCTATACGCCGCCGACCGGTGTGGCAGCGCCTGAGGTTGACCCCAACCAAGAGTCGAACCAGCGAAACGGGCTAAGCGGCTATCAGCCGGGAGCCTACGAGTCGCCGTTCGACCGTGGCGGTGACGAGGGCGACATTCGCTAGAAGCGCCCGCGATCGGGTTTTGCTAGTGGCCGGTCTTTGGCAGACGGCAGGCGGCAACCGCTTCGTCGATGTCAACTCCGAGAAGGTCGTGCTGTTCTGGGTGACGCTTTAGCCACATGACCGTGTAGCTGCAAACCGGCACCAACTTGATGCCTCCGGTAGCTCGAACGTCGTCGACCAATCCCTGCATCAAGATGCCGGCAAGTTGCTTGCCCTGGTGAGCTGGGTCGACTTCGGTGTGCACGAGGTGCATTTCGCCGGGCATCCGTGAATAGTCTGCGTGGCCAACTTTTTCGCCATCGAGCCAGATCTCGTAACGGTTTTGGTCGGTGTTGTGAATCACTTCGGTGCTCATGCTGTTAATCTCTTCTCTGTGCTGACGAACAAACTCTATGAGGGCGATAACCTCGCTGTTCTGAAGTCTATGCCCGACGAATCGGTGCAGTTGATATATGTCGACCCCCCTTTCAACACCGGCCGCAAGCAAGAACGCGGCGGGGCAATCACCAAGCGAAGTGGGACTGGCGACCGGGTTGGCTTCAAGGGCCAGCGCTACGAAACCATTCGCTCAACTGTGCTCAGCTATGACGACGAGTTCGCCGACTACTGGGGTTTTCTAGAGCCTAGGCTCGAACAGGCCTGGCGAGTGCTGCGCGAAACCGGCACCCTCTATCTGCACCTCGACTACCGCGAGGCTCACTATGCCAAGGTGTTGCTCGATGCGTTGTTCGGTCGCGAATGCTTCTTGAACGAAATCATCTGGGCTTACGATTACGGCGGCAAGCCAAAGAACCGCTGGCCGGCAAAGCACGACACCATTTTGGTTTATGTGAAGAA
>JACCDM011379057.1_pt1 | contig 18020 bp, 16 predicted proteins | sample 7445851 | NCBI WGS metagenome assembly JACCDM01 (sample SAMN15323438, study PRJNA562643) | freshwater metagenome | isolation source: river surface water | place: USA:Blue River Watershed | collected 2017-08-16
AAAATCGTTGTTTAATAAATCACGCAACATAGAAGTTGCACGACTCATCTCTCCAATGATACGTTCAGTAGGTTTGGCAGTACCCAATTTACGGATACCATCCTCCCACTTCGCAATGGAGTCGCGAAGATCTTTTTCCATTTCCTCAATCGCTTTACCTTCAGCTACCGTTCGTACAATCACACCAAAGTTTTTAGGTTTGATGGACGACATCAACTTTTGAAGCCTACTTCTCTCAGCTTTTGAAGTAATTTTTTTGGAAATATTAACACCATTGGCAAAGGGAACCAATACTAAAAACCTGCCTGCTATTGAAATATCGCATGAAAGACGCGGGCCCTTTGTGGAAATAGGCTCTTTTACGACCTGTACCAATATGGGCTGACCTTTCGTTAATACTTTTTCAACTTTTCCTAATTTATCAATTTCCTCCTCAATTTTATAATTTTCAATCTTGGCATGTTTACCCTTTTGGGTCATTGCCTCCTTTGTAAATTTGTTGAGGGTATTCAGGTTCGGACCTAAATCATGATAATGAAGAAAGGCATCTTTTTCGTATCCAATATCAATAAAAGCTGCATTTAATCCAGAAACTAACTTTCGAACTGTTCCTAAATAAATGTCACCTACTGAAAATTGGGGTTCCGACTGTTCTATATGGTATTCTACTAACCTTTTGTCTTGCAAAAGGGCAATCCTATCACCCTTGGGTGTAGAATTAATAATTAGTTCATTACTCACAATATATTCAGACGAAAAAATGAATTAGATTTACAAATTCTATTATTTAAAATAGATGTAAACACAAAAAGCAGGCCATTTATATGAAATGCCTGTTTCCTGTGAAGAATATCATATTAAATAGAAAATCTATTTTTTCTTATGACGATTCTTTCTAAGTCTTTTCTTTCTTTTGTGAGTTGAAATTTTGTGACGTTTTCTTTTCTTTCCGCAAGGCATACCTATAACGTTTAATGTGTTAATAATTTACGAGGATGATTTTCAACCTCAATGTTTTTGCATTTCTGCAAGCAAGTCTTTGGCTGCTTTTATTTCTTCAGGATCTTTACTTAATTTCGATACCCTCTGCAAATGGTTAACAGCTTCTGAATTCTTCTCTAATTGAGCTAAACAAAAACCCAGATTTAACTCTGCCTTGTAATTGTTTGGCTCCAATTTTAAGATCTGTGCGAATCGCTCTTGGGCTTTTCCAAATTGATTCGACTTAATTGATAATACCCCTAAATCAAACAGAGCCGGAACAAATGTCGGATCTTGTTCAATTACCTCTCTCAAAAGCGTAATGCCTTTCATCGGAGTAGGTGTATCTACATATGTCATTGCAAGATTGGACTTAATCAAAAGATTATTCGGCTCTTGCGATACTATTTTTTCGAAATACTCTCGTGCCTTAGCACCCATTGCTTGTCCTTTTTGTGGACTTAAAGCATAGGTTTGTGCTTCAAAAAACAATTGCGCTGCTCTTCCCCAATTGGTAACATTTGGATGAAGAATGGCATACTGTTCTGCATAAAACCCTGCACTATCTAAGCGATTTCCTTCTCTAAATGCTTCGATTAATTTAGTCAATGAACCTAAATCTTTCTTGCTTTCAAAGGAATTCTTCCACTGCGTAATTTCTCTTTGTAAAGATTCACTCAATGGGGCAATGTGCTGGTTTTCATCAGCAGTTCGTTCTTCTTTTACACTGGCACCAGCCGCGTCTCGGTTGGCTGCTCCCGCTTCAGCGGTTTTATTACTAACGTTGCCCTTGGGAAATTGATAAATACCCCATATGAATAATAGTCCAATCCCAATAATGACCAAAAATGACTTTTTCATAAGCCTGGACTAGTTATATTCCTATTTATTCTGCAGGAACAACGCTCGTTTTTACTTGTTCTATGAACACTTTCGCAGGCTTAAAGCTAGGTACATAATGCTCATCTATTGTAATAGCCGTATTCAATGAAATGTTTCTAGCAATCTTTTTTGCTCTCTTTTTATTTATGAAACTTCCAAATCCACGGATATATATATTTTCTTGTTTGGATAAATTGTCTTTAACAACTTCGAAAAAATGTTCTAATGTTTCTGAAACATCTTTTTTTTCAATCCCTGTTTTGCTGGCAATCTCAGCAATTACATCTGCCTTAGTCACGATAATTAATCTTTAAAATTCTCTTTCACAAAAAAATAATTCCCCATTTCAGAATGGGGACACAAAATTAGTCTTTTTCTATCAGATATGAAAATGAACTACATAGATTTATCTAATTTTTTTTAATTTATCTTTGAAGTATTGTTTATGGCACAGATTCATCCTTTTAGTACTACAATTTTAAATTGGTATTCAATAAATGCCAGAAATTTACCTTGGAGGCAAACCAAGGATCCTTATTTGATTTGGTTATCCGAAGTGATTTTACAGCAGACACGTGTACAACAAGGTTTACCTTACTTTGAAAAATTTCGTGAAAACTTTCCAAACGTCAATGATCTTGCCAATGCTTCAGAGGATTTTGTGTTGCGTCTTTGGCAAGGACTTGGATATTATTCACGTGCTCGCAATTTACACAAAACAGCCAAATTCATTTCTTCTCATTTCAAAGGGGAATTTCCAAATACATATATCGAATTGCTTCAACTCCCAGGTATTGGACCTTACTCGGCAGCAGCCATTAGTTCCTTTGCATTCGACGAACATCAAGCTGTGGTAGATGGTAATGTCTTTCGAATTTTGGCGAGGTATTTTGGCTTGAAAGAGGATATTACAGATTCAAAAAATAGAAAAATATTTTCAGACTTAGCAAATGATTTAATGCCCAAAGGAATGGCTGCTCAATTTAATCAAGCCATCATGGAATTTGGGTCACTTCAATGTAGTCCCATTCCTAGTTGTGGAGATTGCCCTCTCCGGAATTCTTGTTTTGCTTTTTCCAATAATCAAGTAAATGAGCTACCTGTAAAGACAAAAAAAATAAAAATTACACAACGATTTTTTCATTATTTTGTCATTGAAAAAAATAATTCGTTTTTAATTCAAAAACGACTAAATAAAGATATTTGGCAGCAATTATTCGAATTTTACCTGCTTGAACAATCGGAATCTCAAGACCTCGATAATTTGCTTGAAAATGACAAATTTTTAGGTAATTTACCCGGAACATGGGAAGAATTAAGACCCATGAAACCCCATCAATTAAGTCATCAAAAGATTTTTTGTAAAGCATGGCGAATTCAAATTCCTGATAATTTTGAATTGGAGAAACCTCAACAAATGGTATGGAAAACTTTTTCAGAATTCGAAAATCTCGGAAAACCTGTTTTAGTTGATCATCTACTTATTGATAATCTTTAGGTCAGTATTTTTTATCCTTAAGAATAGCAATACCTTTGGTGTGGAAATGCATTCTCCTCTAACCTTTAAAATTAACATATCATGGCAGGAGTAAATAAAGTAATCTTATTAGGAAATCTTGGTCAAGACCCCGAAGTACGTTTTTTACCAAGTGGTACAAAAGTTGCAAACATTTCAATTGCAACTACAGAGAGTTATACAAATAAAGAAGGTCAACGTGTAGACCAAACAGAATGGCATCGTGTAGAATTATGGGACGGATTAGCAGGTATTGCTGAACAGTATTTGAAAAAGGGAAACCCTGTTTACATTGAGGGCAAAATCCGATCAGAAGAATACCAGGATAAAAATGGAAATACGGCAAGGTCCTATAAAATTAGAGCCACTTCAATTAATTTGATTGGTTCTAAGGATTCTTCTTCCGGAGAAACTAAAGAAAAAGTAGCACCGGGAATGGGAAATCTGGCTCCACAACATGTTCAGGAACCAGCCCCTTCTTTCATCAGTTCTGATGAGGAAGATGTCCTTCCTTTTTAATAGATTATCACAGTAGCCATTCATTTTCTTTTAAAAAAATGTTTTGCTACTGTGCTTTTTATTAAATTTGTACGGAACATTTTAATTTTACATGGACCCCGATCCCTATACGAGTCCCTTTTTTGTATTGATTGAATCACAAATTAGTCTTGGTTCAGTTTTGCTCATCGCAATCTTTCTGATTCTATTGCTTTTGTTAACAGCCCTTCTCGCAGGAGCTGAGGTAGCTTTGTTTTCACTAAATAATGACCAACGATCCTCCATTAGAGAAGGTGAGGGTAAATCCGAGAAAATTCTAACCAAATTACTAGATAAACCGCAAAAATTATTGGCCACCTTGTTGATTTCCATCAACTTTGTGAACATCATTTTTATTACTCTATCCAATTATCTTACAGAACAAATCTTAGGAAAGGAATCAATTGAAGCACTTTGGGTTACTTTATTCTTGTTGTTTGGGGTTACCTTTATCATCACATTTTTCGGAGAGTTAATTCCAAAAGTTTGGGCACAACAAAATAATGTCAAATTTGCACTTTTTGCAGGACCAATCATTGAATTTTTTTCCTTCATTTTTGCGCCTATCTCAAAAACACTCATGGGGATTTCAAACTTGATTGAAAAAAATGTAGAAAAAAAATCTTATACACTTACCACTCAAGAACTAAATCACGCGCTTGAAATCACAACGGATGAAAACACCTCCGAGCGAGAAAAGGATATATTGAAAGGGATTTTAAATTTTGGAAATATATCCGTAAAAGGTGTTATGAGGCCACGACCAGAAATAGTTGCCTTTGAAACTTCCATTGACTATCATGAATTAATGAATAAAATCAATAAAAATGGCTATTCAAGGGTACCGGTTTATGGCGAAACTTTAGACAAAATCGAAGGAATTTTATACATTAAAGATTTATTAAAACACATTGATAAAGATGAAAAATTCGATTGGCAGAGTTTAATTCATCAACCATTCTTTGTTCCTGAAAATAAAAAAATCGATGATTTATTATATGACTTCCAAGAAAAACGAGTTCATATGGCGATTGTTGTCAATGAATACGGTGAAACCAAAGGATTGGTTACAATGGAAGATATCATTGAAGAAATTGTTGGTGAAATCAATGATGAGTTTGATGTGGAAGAATTGGACTATAAAAAACTATCTGAAAATGTATATTTGTTTGAAGCAAAAACTTCAGTGATGGATTTAACCAGAGCATTGGATCTTGAACCAGAATATTTTGAAGAGGCCAAAGGAGAAAGTGAAACCTTAGCAGGTATGTTGATTGAATTATTTGGAAGAATTCCTAGTGCTGGAGAAGAAATTAGTTTCGGGAAATATGAATTTAAAATTCAATCAGTCGATTTAAAGCGAATTAAAAAAGTGAAAATAACTTGTAAAGAATAAAGTATAAATCATGCCAAAACAAAAGCTGTTGATAGTGTTTTTATTTGCTTTCATGATTCTTTCAAGTTCATGTGAGAAATTATTAAACCCGACACCAAACCCAACTGAACCTTCAGAGTCAACATACAAAGATTTTGAAGATCGCGGGTTGATTCAAAATCCCGAGTTAGACGAAGCTTCTGGATTAGTATATTCAAATGTAAATCCAGGCTACCTTTGGTCCTTCAATGATTCCAACAACCCGAACAAGATATTTTTATTTGATTCGCAAGCTAAAGGAATTTATAATTTTACCCTTGGTAATACGCCCAATAGAGATTGGGAGGCAATGGGAATTTGCAAGGAATCAGATGGAACTTCGTATTTATACTTAGCAGATATTGGTGATAATTTTGTCATGTACGGCAATTACTTTATCTATTGGTTCAAGGAGCCAACCCTAGACCTCAACCAAGCAAATCGAACTATAGCGGGGATTTCAAAATTACAGTTTTCATTACCAGATGGATCCAAAAGAGACATGGAAACAATGCTTATTGATCAGAAGACCAAAGACATTTTTATAATTTCTAAAAGAGAAGATCAAAAAAAATTATACAAAATTCCTGGCGATAAACTTATTGATGGGAATGTAGTTGTGGCTGAATTTGTAAAAGATATCAATTTTTCAAATCCATTTTCAACCTATGATCAAGTTAAAACCTACTTTTTCATTACAGATGCAAATATTTCTCCCGACAATTCTGAAATTTTAGTGAGAAACTATGGTGAAATTTACTATTGGAAAAGAAAAATCGGGGAGTCCATTCCAGATGCCTTAGAACGTCAGGCAAGGGTTGTGCCTAGCCATACTAAATATTCTATTTTATCAAATGGAGAAGGCGAACCTCAAGGAGAAGGAGTTAGCTTTTCAAGCACTGGTGATGGGTATTATACCATTTCAGAAAGTGATGGGACAAATCCTTCTCATTTGTATTTCTTTAAAAAGAAATGAAACTCTCTCGTAAATTAAACCTTTTACTAATTGCTCTTATTCTTTGGGGGTGCCGATCTATTTTTATTTATGACAAATTGGTAGAAGGTACAAAATTTGCCAATCCGAAAGACATGGGTATTTTGGATAATATTGAAATATCGGAGGCATCCGGCCTTGTCGCAAGTAATTACAATAAGGATTTATTTTGGACTCATAATGATTCAGGGGATTTACCACGAATTTTTTTAATTTCCTCTTTTGGGAAAGGTAAACTCGATTTTGTTATTAAAGGTATTCAGAATAGAGATTGGGAAGACATGGGAATTTGGTTAGATCCCAATGGGCAATCTTGGATTTATGTAGCTGATATCGGAGATAATGGGGCAAAAAACCCTAGTTATTATATTTATCGTTTCAAAGAGCCTCATTTTGAAGATGCTATTCATCATAATCGTGTAATTACCGAAGTCGAACAAATTGAATTCAAATTACCTGATCAATCAAGAGATATGGAGTCCTTATTGGTCGACCAGAGGACAGGAGAACTTTTCGTGCTTTCAAAGCGTGAAAAAGAGAAATTTCTTTATCAAATACCAGCTCAAAAATGGAATGTCCAAGTTAATGCCAAGAAAATCATGAAACTGAAATTTTCAATTCCAACTTCCAACGTGGGCCTTATTGAAAAGTTGTATTTTTTGACAGGTGCTTCTGTTTCCTCCACCAATGAAGAATTACTCGTCAGAAATTATTTGGAAATTTATTATTGGAAAAAAAACTATTACGAATCAATTCCAGAGGCACTGTCTAGAAAACCAAAAAGTGTTCCTAGTAAATTGGAGCCACAAGGCGAGGCGGTGGCCTTTGCAAAATTCCAATCTGGATTTTATACGCTTTCAGAAACTTCTCAGAAAGTAAATCCTGTTCATTTTTATTTTACGGAAAAGCTACGAGACAATCATCAACTTGGCAAAACTCAACAATAAGGTTTTTTCCCCAACTCCCTTCTCGAAGGTAATGATTGCTTTTCTTTCAGCTCCATTAACTTCAATTTTTTGAATCAAGCCAAATCCAAATTTTTGATGCTCCACTTTCTGGCCTTCTTTCAGGTCTAAAGGATTACTGGGTGTAAAATTCGAACTACTAACATGTTGGTAATTAGTCGTCTGTTTTTGGATTAAATGTTGTCCTTGATTGGTTGGACTCTTTTGGGAAAATCCACCCACTTTTGGAATAGGCTTAAACCCACTGATTTCTTTTTTACCTCCAATTTTTGAAATGCGAATAAAATTTGGATCAATTTCATCAATAAATCGACTCGGTTCGCAAGTTTTTAATCGACCATATTGATATCTGGATTCTGAATAAGATACATACAATCTTTTTTCAGCTCTTGTAATTGCTACATAAAATAACCTTCTCTCTTCTTCTAAGTCGCTCTGACTAGCCAACATCATTTGACTCGGGAATAAATCCTCTTCCAAGCCAACTAAAAATACATGTTTAAATTCCAAACCTTTTGCAGAGTGAATAGTCATCATCGTTACACTTTCCTTCGAATCATCATCCTCTTGGGTATCTGCATTCGTTAACAAGGAAACGGATTGCAAGAACGTGGCAATGGATTTATCCTCGTTTTCTTCATTGTCTACATATTGCTTTATGGCATTGAGTAATTCTTGGATATTTTGATAACGAGCCAATCCCTCAACCGTTTTATCCTCATATAATTCACGCAACAAACCAGAGGCCTTGGCAACATGATTAGCCACTTCATAGGCATCTTTTTGCTCTACCTCCACTAAAATTTTAAATGATTTTATTAAATCTGAAAAGTTCTCAATCGATTGCGTGCCTCTTCCAGCAAAAGATTGAATATTGGAAACAACCTCCCAAATGGACACATTGTTTTCTACGGCCGTCACCGTAATTTTGGCAATGGTGGTATCTCCAATCCCTCTTTTGGGTAAATTGATGATACGTTTAAATGCTTCCTCATCTTGCTGGTTGACAACAAATCGAAGGTAGGCTAATAAATCTTTAATTTCTTTTCTTTGATAAAAAGAAAGTCCCCCAATGATTTTATATTTGATATTTAGCTTTCTTAATGCCTCCTCAAATGACCTTGATTGAGCATTTGTTCGATACAAAATGGCAAAATCCGACCAGTTTAAACTATCCCTTTGTTTCCCTTCAAAAATAGTACTTGCAATTAAACGTGCTTCTTCTGCATCCGTTCCAGCGCGTATCAATTCAATTTCTTCTCCTTTTTCATTCGAAGTAAATACATTCTTTTTTAACTGATGTCTATTTTTTGCAATAATAGAATTGGCTGCCCCGACTATCGCTTTTGTAGAGCGATAATTCTCCTCCAATTTAATGGTTGTTAGATCGGAATAATCCCGTTCAAAATTCAAGATATTTTGAATATCCGCCCCTCTAAATGCGTATATACTTTGCGCATCATCTCCAACGACACAAATATTCCGGTTGACTGCCGAAAGCTTTTTCGTAATTAAATATTGAGATACGTTTGTATCTTGGAACTCATCTACCATCACATGTTTAAATTTGTGTTGGTATTTGTTTAAAACATCTAAATGATCTCTAAATAAAATATTAGTTTGGAACAATAAATCATCAAAATCCATCGCATTTGCTTGGAAACATCGCAAGGCATAGGTTTTGTAAATATTTCCAATCTCTGGCAATTTTGCCATTTGGTCTTCTGATGTAATGACGTCGTTGTTGAGGTATTGCTGCGGTCCAATTAATTTATTTTTTGCAGCTGAAATTCGATTTAAGACAACATTAACTTTGTATACCTTATCGTCTAAATTCATTTCTTTGATAATTGAACGTAACAAAGATTTTGAATCATCAGTGTCATATATAGAAAAACTGGAAGTATATCCAATTCTTTCGCCTTCGAAACGTAATATTTTGGCAAAAATACTATGAAAGGTACCCATCCAAATGTTTTTCGCCTGCTTTCCTATAACATGCTCTATTCGCTGACGCATTTCACCTGCAGCCTTATTCGTAAACGTTAATAGAAGAATTGCGAAAGGATCTATTCCTTGTTCGATTAAATAGGCCGTACGGTAGGTTAATACACGTGTTTTACCTGAACCAGCACCAGCAATAATCATCAATGGGCCATCTGTGTGAAGTACAGCATTTCTTTGGGGCTCATTGAGACCTGACAAATAATCAATCGACATACAATAGGAATTCTAATGGGATTACTAAAATACAAATTTTACTCCCTTACTCCAACATAATTAAATGGTGTAATTTGTTTCAATTCAGCTTTGATGGACTCCGATACATTCAAATCATCAATAAAACGGTCAAAAACAGCTTTATCTATTTTCTGATTATTTCTGGTTAAATCTTTCAATGCCTCATAAGGTTGTGGATAGGCCTCTCGCCGAAGGACTGTTTGAATTGCTTCTGCAATTACTACATAATTATTGTTTAAATCTTGGTCAATTGCCGATTGATTCAATTCTAATTTGCCAATTCCTTTCTTCAAAGAGTTCAGTGCAATTAAAGTATGTGCCAAAGGGACACCTACATTTCTTAAGACTGTTGAATCAGTTAAATCGCGCTGTAAGCGCGATATAGGTAATTTGGACGATAAAAATTCAAATAATGCATTAGCTGTCGCCAAATTTCCCTCTGCATTTTCAAAATCAATAGGATTTACTTTATGCGGCATGGCTGAGGAACCAATTTCTCCAGCTTTAATTTTTTGCTTGAAATAGCCCATTGAAATGTAACTCCAGATGTCTCTTGAGAAATCAATTAAAATCGTATTGATGCGTTTCATGGCATCAAAGTAGGCAGCTAAATTATCATAATGTTCAATTTGAGTAGTATTTTTACTGCGATTAATACCTAAATTTTTCAATAATTGATTGGCAAAATCAGGCCAATCGATGGATGGGAAAGTAACCGTATGGGCATTGAAATTTCCAGTTGCCCCTCCGAATTTACCACTAAATGGCACTTGATTTAATAAATCGATCTGACGGTTCAATCGTTCCACAAAAACTTGAAACTCTTTTCCTAATCGCGTAGGAGAGGCCGGTTGTCCGTGGGTATGCGCTAAAAGCGCAACATCTTTCCATTCTTCAGCGGCTTGAAAAATCAAATCTTTTACTAAGGCTAGGTTTTGGAACAAAATGGCGTCATGTGCCTCTTTCATGGATAGAGGAATGGCCGTATTGTTTATGTCTTGGGATGTCAATCCGAAATGAATGAATTCAACAAAGGCGGACAAATCTCCAAATTCCGACATAGATAAAATGCGATCTTTGATGAAATATTCAACTGCCTTTACATCATGATTGGTGATTTTTTCCTTATCCTTAATCCATAAGGCATCTTTTTCAGAAAATGCCGTATATAATTTTCTTAAGGCAGGAATCGCATCTTTAGGAAAATCCGCCAAAGGTTTCAATGGAATTTCACATAATGCGATGAAATATTCAATTTCCACCCGAACACGGTATTGAATCAATCCAAATTCTGAAAAATAAGGCGCTAACGACTCCGTTTGCTTGCGATATCTGCCATCAACCGGAGAGATGGCACTTAATAAGGTTAAATCCATAATTGATTTCAAAGTACAAAGATAGGTGATTTTCATTGAAATGATTAACTTGCAAAAAAACAATCAAATGCTTAGTCCACGTATTTTGTCATTTATTTTGGCTTTTTTAATTGCTGGAGTAGCAACAGCATTTCTTTCTTTTTTACCCTCTACCGATTTTTTTACCTTGTTCGTTGCTTTTGTATCCGTGCTTATTTTTGGAGCAATTCTTATATTTTTTGTATTGGATTATGTGGTATTTAAAGAGGTAAATCAATTGCATGATGATATCAAAAAAATCAAAAATAAGAATTTAAAAATTCCCTCTAAGAGTCAATTGGTTCAAAAACAAAATCCCATTGAATTATTAAAAAAGGAACTTAGTACTTATGTTACTTCTACCGAAGATGAAGTAAAAGAATTGAAAAAAGCTGCTAAATATCGTCAGGAATTTTTAGCTGATGTTTCTCACGAATTAAAGACACCAATTTTTGCTGCACAAGGGTTTGTTCATACGCTTTTAGATAACCCAGATGAGGAGGAGGATATTCGCATAAAGTTTTTAGAAAAAGCGGCTAAAAGTTTAGATGGCTTGGATGAATTGGTAAAAGATTTACTTACGGTTTCTCAAATAGAAACAGGCGCTATTAAAATTGAAAAGAAGCCAATTGATTTGCGACCTGTAATCCTTGAAATTTTCGAGCAATTAGAATCAAAAGCCAATTTGCGAGATATAAAGTTGAAAATGATTGGCTTTCAGGGGCCCATTATCGTAAACGCTGATTTCCAAAGAATTAGTCAAGTTTTAATCAATTTGATTGATAATGGTATCAAGTATGGGAATGATGGAGGAAAGGTAATAGTTGAAATAAGTGAAAGAAATAAAACGTTTCAAATTGATGTAAAAGATAATGGCCCGGGTATCCCAGCGGAACATTTACCTCGCTTATTCGAACGATTTTATCGTGTAGACAAAAGTAGAACCAAGCTTTCTGGAGGATCAGGTTTGGGATTATCAATTGTTAAACATATTGTTCAAGCCCACGGAAGTAAGATTTTTGTTCAATCCAAAATGGATAAAGGAACCATATTTTCCTTTAAATTGGAAAAAGGAAACTGAACCCCTGATTAGGAATATCTTTTATTGAAATAAAATACGATTAGCAATTAAGGCAGTATCAAAATTAGAATTCAAGCGTTTTATTAAAAAGCTCAAATAATAAAAAATAGCCAAATTGAGTTTGTGAAAGCTTCAGGGAAATCTTAAAAATCAGCTTAATGAGTAGTTAAATGCCTCCTTCTTTCAATTTCTCTGCATTTTCTGCGATACGCAATTGTTCAATAAATTCACCAATGTCTCCGTCCATCACCACAGGTAAGTTGTAAACTGTAAAACCAATTCGATGGTCTGTAACTCTACCTTGCGGATAATTATACGTTCTAATTTTATCCGACCGATCGCCCGATCCTACCATTGATTTTCGATTCCCTGCAATTTCTGCATTTTGCTTGGCTAATTCAATTTCATAAATTCTTGAACGCAGAACAGTCATCGCTTTTTCAAAGTTTTTTATCTGTGATCGCTCATCCTGACATTGCACCACCAATCCTGTAGGAATATGGGTTACACGTACAGCAGAATAGGTTGTATTTACAGATTGACCACCTGCTCCTGAAGAACAAAAAGTATCTTTTCGAATATCATTCATGTTGATCTGAACATCCACCTCATCTGCCTCTGGCAAAACAGCCACCGAAGCTGCTGAAGTATGAATTCTTCCTTGGGATTCCGTTGCAGGAACACGCTGGACACGATGTACCCCAGATTCAAATTTCAATTTACCATAAACATCTTCTCCCTGAACCGATGCAATTATTTCCTTGTATCCACCAGAGGTTCCTTCTGTGAAATCCATTACTTGGAACGTCCAACCTTGACTTTCCGCATATCTTTGGTACATTCTAAATAAATCTCCAGCAAAAATTGCAGCTTCATCTCCACCTGTACCCCCTCTAACTTCTAAAATACAGTCCTTTGAATCATTTTGATCTTTTGGAATCAACATTTCCTTCAACATTGCTTCCATTTCCTCTTTTTGAGGTAATAATTCTTCTAATTCAGCTTTTGCCATGTCACGAAAATCCTCGTCTTTTTCATTGGCAATTACCTCTTTCGCTTGATCTATTCCTGACAATAATTTTTGAAATAACAGATATTGATCAACAATTTTCTGTAAATCTTTATACTCTTTACTAAGTGTTTTGAATTTTTTTAAGTCGGAAACTACTTCCGGCATGGCTATCTGTTGTTCTACTTCTAAAAATCTTTCTCTGATAGCCTCTAACTGCTCAAGCATATTCTTTTGGATTGAAAAAACTCTGCAAAGATAATAATTATTCTCCCTTTTTAATCATTTTGACAAAATGCTCAAATATTTCGCCGATTTCACCTCCTTGCAAATAAGATTCCGTTTCTTTTAAATATCGGGGCTGTGATAAAAAATCTTTTTTCGCTCGATTTAAATAAGGGAATTGTTGATTTAAATGAGCCAAATGATTCTTAATTAAAGGTTGAAGCAGGTTTGGCTCCAATTCAATTTCTCTCATTAACTCCTCTGCTTTTTCCCACAAAATTCGTGTAAAATCACCCGATAATATGGCCGACAAATGGATTTTTCTTCTTTCTTCTTCTGTGACAGCGTATACAACTTTACTTAGAGATTTTCCGAAAGCACTTAATAAGGTCTCTGTCTGAGGAGTATTCCCTTCAACACAAATCAAACTGTCGTCTAATTTTGTATTAACACCTTTCTGAAGATATTGAACTGGAAATAAGACACCTACTGGGTTATTGTTTTCTGAGGCCGGATCATACAGAGCAGTCGCCTCAGCAATTCCAAAATGTCCAGATACCAATACCAAAGTGGCATCTTTGGGTAATATTAATTCTTGCAATACGTGTGGATAGGCACTCTCTGGAATACACAAGAAAAAAACGGTAGCTGCCGATTCTGAAAAATCTAAATGCTCCTGAACATGGGCATTGTATAAATATTGTACTAAATCTCTCGCATGAGTGGCATGTCGACTAAATACCTCCATCACCGAATTACCTGCATTTTCAAACGAACGTGATAATTGCCAAGCAGCATTTCCTGCGCCAATAAATGAAATCTTCATATTAGATAATTTGTTCTACCTTAGCGCCAACAAAGGGCAACCATTGAGAATCCAAAATTCCTGAAAAATTTCTCAAAAACATAATAAAGGATGGTTTAAATGGTTTTTGATTCAAAACCATTCCCGCTTCTTCTGGAGTTAAGTCACCTTTTTTCGAATTGCAATACTTGCAAGCAGTGGTTAAATTATCCCAAGTCGTTCGCCCTTGTCTTGATTTAGGCATTACATGATCCAATGTTAAATGTTCTTTCGATCCACAATATTGACATGCATAATTATCCCTTCTGAAAATATTTTGCCGACTTAAAACCACACCTTTGTACGGAAAGTAAACATACCGGTTGAGTCGGATGACGGAAGGGAATGGGAAAGTCTGAGTGATTGAATGTAGTTTCTCGGTTGTTGATGCGGCAATTAAATCTGCCTTATTCAAATAAACTAACAAAAAGGCCTTTGGCATTGAGCAAACAGCTAAAGCACTGTAATCTTGATTGAGAACTAAAACTTTCCGACTCATGTACAAAAGTTTAAATGGTTACCCCTTTTCCTCTTAATCTCTTGTCTTTAAAATTAGATAATTATTTCAATAAAATCAAGGGCTTCCCTAAGCAATGCAATGCCTTGTTCTTTTTTTTGTATTTTTGTCTTAAATTTTATTTTTATGAATTCCTTGCTTTCCCAAATCAAACATTTATCTCATCAAATTGCTGCAAAAACGATTGAAAGAAGAAGGCATTTACATGCACATCCAGAATTGTCTTTTCAGGAGTTTGAAACACAGAAATTTGTAAAAAAGGAATTGGAAGCAATGGGTTTGCAAGCCCAAGAAATCGCTGATACAGGTCTAATTGTTTTAATTGAGGGAAAAAATCCAACCAAAAAGGTAGTTGCCTTGCGCGCTGATATGGATGCGCTGCCTATCATAGAAACCAATGAAGTGCCTTACAAGTCCCAAAATCCTGGGGTCATGCATGCCTGCGGACATGATGTTCATACCTCTTCTTTACTTGGAACCGCTCAAATTTTGAATGAACTCAAAAACGAGTTTGAAGGGACGGTTAAATTACTTTTCCAACCAGCTGAGGAAAAAGCACCAGGTGGTGCAAGCATTATGATTAAACAAGGGGCATTGGAAAATCCAAAGCCTGCTGGAATTTTGGGCCAACATGTGGCAACTAATATACCAGCCGGGAAAATTGGCTTTAGAGAAGGGATGTATATGGCAAGTACCGATGAATTATACCTTACCGTGAAGGGAAAAGGAGGCCATGGGGCAATGCCAGATCTATGTGTTGATCCAATTGTTATAGCATCGCACATTATTGTGGCTATGCAGCAGATTATTTCTCGTAATAAAAATCCTCGTTTACCTTCAGTGCTAACCTTTGGAAAAATAGAAGGTTTAGGTGCAACGAACGTTATTCCAAACGAAGTGAAAATTCAGGGCACGTTCCGTGCAATGGATGAAGATTGGAGAGCAGATGGATTGTCTAAAATGAAAAAATTGGCTGAAGGTATTGCAGAAGCAATGGGAGGTTCAGCAATATTTGATGTATTAAAAGGATATCCATTTTTACAAAATGACCCAGCATTAACTCGACGAATGAAGGCGGCTGCCATTGAATTCATGGGAGAAGAAAATGTGATTGATTTGGATATTTGGATGGCTGGGGAAGACTTTGCTTTCTATACCCATCATGTGGATGCCTGTTTTTACAGATTGGGTATTCGAAATGAAGCAAAAGGTATTGTAAATGGGGTGCATACTCCCAATTTTGATATAGACGAATCAGCCCTACATCATGGACCAGGTTTGATGGCTTGGTTGGCAATCAGCGACTTAAATACTTAAAAATCAATAGGATTAGGATGGATAAATGCTAAATCCAAAGTGTTTGTGATTTTTTCAGAAGAAATTATTTTTGGCGCAATTTCGTTGTAAAGGTAACCTGTTGGTAATGGTAATTGGTGTTTTAGGCAACTTTGTTCAACCACATCTTTACGAAGAGGATGCTCTGGGGCTACTAAATTAAATATGCCGACTAAGTCACAATTGATGGCAGACAAGGTGAATTGAACAGCATCATCTAAATGGATATAATTGACCGGGCCATTTGCCCGGTCTACTTGTTTTCCACTATAATACTTTCCAACATATCTATCCGCTCCCATGAGTCCGCCTAAACGTAAAATTAAGTGTGGGATTTTGGACTGCTCAATTAATTGCTCCGCTTTGAAAATGATAGAATCCATGTGTACTTCTGATTCTTCGTTGATAATACCATCAATGGGGAGATAAACGGATGTTGATGATAAAAAAATAATTTTCTGAACGGGAGATCCTTTCAAATATTCCAGCCATTCTTGAATGATTTCAGTGTAAAAAAAATCACCATTGATTTTTACTCGAGGAGGGATACACCAAATCTGAAGTTCAGAATCGATGAGTGGTTTCCAAAGGTTTTTATTCATCCCCAATTCTGCCCTCCATGGGAGGTAGTGTAAAGAAGGAATCCCAAAAGAATGTGTATTCTTGGATCTTGTGGCCCATATTTCATGAGCATACCCAGACAATGCAATTGCCAAAGGATTTCCTAGCCAACCTGCACCGTAAATCGATATTTTCAACCTTTAAACATTTTGTGGAACAAAAGTGAGGTAAAATTAGTTTAATTTGCTAGAACTTTTACGTTTACAAATGAACAAGTTTATTTTTATCCCTCTACTTTCTATCATCCTCTTGAGCATTGATACGTATGTTTACCAAGCCATTCGGTTAGCGGTAAATAATGCTCATTCAGGAATTCAAATAGCAGTTAAGGGGGCGTTTTGGTTTTTATCAGCTTTGGTCATTTTGGGGATTCTAGCTTATAATTTCCTTCCATTGCATGTTTGGACCAATAATTTACGAGTGTTTTTTATGGGTTTGGTGATGGTATCTGTCATTTCGAAACTATTCATGGTGATATTTTTATTGATTGAAGATATCGCTAGAGTAATTCGCTGGGGCTTTGGTAAAGGAAAACAAATGTTTTCTGAAGATGATGTGGCCCAGGCACCTATCTCCAGGAGTGAATTTTTGTCTCAAGCCGCTGTAGCTGCTGGAGCCATACCAGCTGTGGCATTTACCTATGGTATATTATCAGGTGCGCACGATTATCGACTTGAAAAAGTAAAATTAGCTATCCCTAATTTGCCTAAATCATTTCATGGTTTACAAATTGCACAAATTTCTGATGTTCATTCAGGGAGTTTTTTTAATAAAACTGCTGTGCAGGGTGGAGTAGATATTATCAAAAACACAAAAGCGGACCTTGTTTTTTTTACAGGTGATTTAGTAAATAATGAAGCGAAAGAATTTGAAGAGTATTTCCAAATGTTTTCTAAAATAAAGGCCCCGCTTGGTGTTTTTAGTACTTTGGGCAACCATGATTACGGAGATTATGTCCGTTGGGAAAGTCCGGAGGCTAAGAAAAGAAATTTACAAGATTTGATGAAGGCACATGAACTGATGGGCTGGAATTTAATGAATGATACCCATCATCTTTTAGAAGAATCAGGGGATAAACTTGCGATCCTTGGTGTTCAAAATATTGGTATTGGAAAACGTTTTCCTTGGTATGGTAATTTAGGAAAAGCATATGAAGGAACGCAAGAGGCTACAACCAAGCTTTTGTTATCGCATGATCCAACTCATTGGGATGGAGAAGTGCGTAAGAAATACCAGGATATTGACGTGGCTTTTGCCGGACATACCCACGGGACTCAATTTGGAGTAAAAATTGGCGATTACCGCTGGTCTCCAGCTCAATATGTGTATAAGCAGTGGGCAGGTCTTTACAAAGAAGGTAATCAACAATTATATGTCAATCGTGGATTTGGGTATCTAGGTTATCCAGGTCGTGTTGGAATGCCACCAGAAATTACTTTGTTTGAGTTAGTAAATGGATAGATG
>JACCDM010073656.1_pt1 | contig 17990 bp, 4 predicted proteins | sample 7445851 | NCBI WGS metagenome assembly JACCDM01 (sample SAMN15323438, study PRJNA562643) | freshwater metagenome | isolation source: river surface water | place: USA:Blue River Watershed | collected 2017-08-16
CTGTGTGATGGCCCGGGGACAATCCCTCCGTTCCACAATCGCTATTGTCGCGATTGTGGCTCCCGAAGCCCAGTTTCAAAAACTTAGCCGAAATCCAGCATTGGTCGTCACTGCTTGGCTCTTCGCATAAGTTGCAACTGGAACAGGCCGCTCAGCCGTGGATAGGCCGGGTAGGTTTACAAACGCGGCTTCGGTGATCAATTGCAGGCGAGGAGAGAGGCGGATTTCCGCTGATACTTTGCCCTGATAGGTCAGCCCACGCCCTTTGGCAGGGCCAAGGCAGGCACAGGCAGCAATTTGGCGGGCATCCGGCAGTGTTGCACGCCCATAGCCGATGCCCGCACCCGCCCACAGCCGGGCCGTGCCTTTGCCAAGCAGGCGGACATAGGCATTTGCGAAGATAGCTTGTGCTTTTAACTGATCCTCCGGCTTAACTTGAAGCAGGCCAGCATTATAGCTTGTGCGCTTTAGGCGCAGCATCATAGCTTCCAACTCGACCCGATAACGTGGCGCTTGGCGCCCATCCTCTGCAAAATTGGCAGCGTCTATGCGCTCCTCATAGCCAATGGCGACGCGGCCATCCCATCCTGCTTTATAGCCAGATGTGCCAACAAATGGGATCGCCGGCGTTCCAGCAGATAAGCGACCGGCAATATCGGCCTTGCCAAGCGGATGCGCCAACCCACCACTGAGGCTGAGATACGTACCGCCTTGTTCCTCGTCAGCCCTAGTTTCTGCATGAGCGGCATGCGCCCAAACCATGCTGGCTGCAAAAACAAGCGCCGCACTGCGCTGCAAAGTGAGGATTTGTGGAGAGTTCAGTGGATTCTGCATTTGTTTAACCAAAGCTGCTGGTGTTGGTGGCCGCCGTTAGTGGCGCGGCTGACGCAAAAAGGACACCCATATCCTGATAGCCTTGCGCTAAAAGGTTGAGCGCGCTGGCGCTGTCTTTGCCCATGATTTGAGTGATGCCAGCCCCATTCATATAGAGATGGACATCAAAGGCGCCCGTGCCTGCGGCCATGGCGCGTGGCAAATTGGCTCCTGTCACAGGAACATAGCAATCATAGGGAAGGGGCGTACCTTCGGGCGCATAGAAATAATCGCCTGTAATAAGGTTGACCCATGCCTTCAGGGCGACTGTATTTGCTCCAGTTTCGGACGTGCCATAAAATTCAATGCGCGCTGTTGTGCCATTTGCGGCAGCTTTCTGATTTGCGTCTGCTTGCACACCAGACAAGAACCGATCTCCCGATTGCAGCGGGGCTGCATAAACGGGCAGGCCTTCCAAGACATTAGTGACTGTGACTGCCACAGTCTGCGTGCTCGCATTGCCCGCGCCATCAGTTGCCGTAACAACCAGATCATAGACATTGTTGCTGCCTTGATCGGTCGGGGCTTCATAATCGGGGGCCGCTGTAAAGCTAAGCGCGCCACTCGCAGCGCCCAGCGTAAAGAAGCGCGCATCTGGCCCACCTGAAATAGACCAACGAACAGCTTCATTGGCTGAGAATTGCGCCACAGGCCGCGTATTTTCAGGAATGGACGCGGCACTATTCTGCGCATTTGGGCCATTGCTGGGGCCTGTGATGATGGGCCGGGTGTCGTCTACATCCGTCACCGTAATCGCAATGCTCTGCGTGCTGGTGAGCCCAGATCGGTCTGTTGCGCCAACGATGACATCATAGACATTATTGGTTCCGGCATCGCCGGGCAGTTCAAAATCAGGAGCCGATTTGAAGGCCAGGGCGCCTGTCTGCGGGTCAATAGTGAAAAAGCCAGCATCGGTTCCGCCCGCGATGACCCAAGTCACGGGTTCGCTTGCAGTCAGCAACGTGACGGGCAGTGTGTTTTCCGGAATAGACTTGGCACTTATAATGGCGCCCGGTCCGTTGCTGGGACCAGTGATGATGGGGCGCGTATCGTCCACATCCGTCACGGTCACCATGACGGACTGCGTGCTTACATTGCCCGCACGGTCGGTCGCCGTGATGATAAGATCATAGACATTGTTTGAGCCCTGATCTGTAGGCGCTTCATAGTCAGGGGCCGCAGTGAAGATCAGGGCGCCGGTTGTTGCATCCAGCGTGAAGAAGCGGGCGTCTGCTCCTCCCGAAATGGACCAACGGACCGTTTCATTGGCCGTGAATTGCGTCACTGGCTGGGTGTTTTCTGGAATGAAGGCCGCGCTGTTTTGCGCGCCTGCTCCATTGCTCGGTCCAGTGATGATGGGTGGCGTGATGTCTCCACCGCCGCCACCGCCGCCGCCGCCGCCGCCGCCAGAGTCGCCTGTGGGCACACCCGGGTCGAAGATCCGGCCTACAGCAGGATCATTATCACCAAAGGCATTGTCAGTAATAATCAGTTCAATGCCCGTGATGAAGCCGCCGGACGTGATGTACCGCGCACCATCTCCGCCGGCGACGCGTTGGGTGAAATCATACCAGCCAGGCGTGGTGATTGGGCGACCATCAAGATCAACAAGTCCAGATGCAACTGCCGTTGCATCCACATATTTCATGTAACGAGTGAAGGTGCCTGCTGCGACTTGCGTGTTGGCGATGTCAATTAGGACGCGGACTTGCGTACCCGCCCGCGTTGGATCAACATCCACCAAGCCAACGCTTTGCATCGGCTCCAGCGAGAACTGAATTGGGTCCCAAGTCGCATTGTTGGGCTTTGATCCACCGACAATTGGGCTGTTGGGGGCAAGCACCTTAACGTCGAACAACTGGGCACTATCATCAACGCTATTGCCACTGGTGGATTGCAATGCCTGCAAAGAGATAATCGGCCTGGTATCATTCAAGCTACCATCTAGCGCCGCTGTGAACTTATCGACTGTTGTCCAAGCCAGTGTGGTAACGGCATTTTGGCTGGCATCGGCAATACCATCATTATTCAAATCACCCGCATTGCCATTGCCATGGACCAGCTGAGCCAAACGGCTCTCGACAGCCGATGGAATGCCGTCGCGGTCAAGCGTGTCACTGGCATCAAAGGTCAACTTCAGCCGGTTGCCCTTAGCCCCATCAGACGCATAGATCGTGAAATTATCAATCTTTGCATTGGCTGCGGGTGTATAAGTGTAACTGCCGGTCTGCGTATTGAGAATCAAAGTGGATCCCGATTGTGCAGTTGCCGTAATATTGGTCCCATTGGGAGGGCTGCCTTTGGTGAAGGTGGCCGGCGCATCGAAGGAGAAGCGAATAATTTCGCCGTCTGCATCGCGCCATTCGCTGCCCGTCCAAAAAGTGGGCAAGCGCGTTTGGTCAAGGCCGCCCACCGCACCATTGGTTGCAAAGACGTTGGGCGCTGTCTCCACATTCTCGCGTCGGGCAGCAATGTCATAAAGGCCCGGCGTGCTATCAATCGTGAAGCTGTTGGAATAGCCGCTATCGGTGTTGTTCTTCGTTAGGCGCGCAACATAGTCGCCTGCTTGCAGCGCATTATTGCCGAAATCCAGTCGATAGACGCCCGGAGATGTTTCGGTGACCGAAAATTGGTTGGCTGCAACTTGTGTACGGCTCTGTCCATTGCCCAGCAGGAACAAACTGACCGCCGCACCGGCTTCGCCAGTGACTGTAACGATCTGCGTTGTATCTGCAGTTAGAAGATCTGCAGGCGTTGGATCATTTGGCCCTTCTGTGACATCGGTAATGACCGGATCGCCAACAATCGCGGCGTCGACAATCGATATGGTCCCGCTTGCCCCGCTTGCATTGCGGATAGAGCCAGTGACAGCCCCTGTTGAAATGGTGAAGCGTTCGGTGCCCTCATTGGTGAGATTATCCTGCACCAAAGGCGTTCTAACCTGAACAGTTGTTGTGCCCGCCGCAATGGTGATGCCCGTTGCTGCGGAAACCCATGCAGTTCCATTGAAGTATTCCAGACCCGGGCCGAAATCCGTCGTCAGCGTTGCACTGCCCGCCGTCAGGCTGGGCGTGAAGCTGATCGCAGATGAGGACGGCTGCGAGAGTGAAATAGAGGTAACCGCATAGGGATCACGCTCTTGCACTGTCAGGCTGGCAACAGAGATGCTGGGCCGGTCATCAGTGGCTGTCAGCCCAGTGGCACTGCCTTCAGCATTATAGACGGTGCCGGTGCCCTGATCACGGATCGTCGCTGTGCCGGTGGCCGTTTGTCCGCCTGTCGGCGTGGCTGACAGAATAACAGTTTCGCCATCATCGCTAACGGCATCGTCCACCAGCGCGATGCGGACAGACATTGTCCCATTATTGGGCAGGGCAGGCTTATTATTTGGATCATAAGCTGACCAGCCGCCAGTGGTTTTGACTTGAATGCTGCTACTATAATCAGTGCCGTTGCCAGTTGCAGTGCCGCCAAGACTTAATGAGATGACTTGGTCAGCCGCGCCCTGAACGGTCCAGACAATATAGGGCGAAGCCTCATTCAGGGAGAAGGAGTTAATGGTCAGCGCGCGATCATCATTGCGCGTTGCCGCGTTGTCGCTTGTCCCATTATCAGCGAAGATGGTGCCCGTAGCATTATCAACAATGGTCGCCGTTCCGCTGCCCGCCGTGCCGGTGGCGGGCGTAGCTGTGAGCGTAAAGGTTTCGCCATTGTCAGACGTTGTGTCGTTGATAATTGCGGTGCGCACCAGCACGCTGGTGCCTGTTGCGTTGAATGACCCACTATAATCTTGCCAGTTGGCGCCATTGTTCGTTGAATAGAACAGCACCGTGCCCGAGGCTGCGCCATAATCCACGCCAGCGCCTGACGCCGTACCGCTGGTTAGGCCCAGCGTGAGAGACAGGCCATTGCTTGTTCCTGAAATTGTGAAGACAGCATAAGGCGACGCCTCATTCACCGTTGGGCTGCTGACAGTCAGCACAGCGTTGCTGTCATTATCCGTAATTGTGCCCGTGGCTGATGTGCCGCCGATTGTGAGGATCAGCGTTTCGCTGCTCTCAACACTACTGTCATCGGTGGTGGGAACCGTGACTGTAAAGCTGGTCACGCCCGCGGGAACCGTCAATGTACTGCCAGAGAGCGTCACGCCATTGCTGAACTGGGCTGTGCCATAATCGCCGCCGGCAGCAGTTCCTGACCATGCAAAATTATGAGTTCGACTGACCGACGCTTCGTTTGATAGCGTGACTGTGTAGATCAGCGATTTGCCCTCTACCACGCTCGTGTCTGTCACATTGTCTGCAACATCGGCATCGCGCGCCACAATTGTCGATATGGCTTGCGTGTCATTATCTGTGATGGTCACTGTAGCTGAGCTATCGCCAATCACCGCGTTGGTCGCGCTGCTGAGGGTGACTGTCAGGTTTTCATCATCTTCATCCAGCGTATCGTTGCTGATGCTAATGGTGAAGGTTTTGGTGGTTTCATTGGCCGCAAAGGTAAGAGTGCCGTTGGTTGCGGTATAGTCTGAACCAGAGGCGGCACTGCCATTGCTCGTCGCATAGCTGATGTCTGAACTCAGCAGCGTCGTGCCTGTGCGCGTGACAGTGATGGTGGCTGTACCAGCATCTTCGGCGACGCTGATGTCCGCGACCGTAAAGCTTGGCCGGTCATCATCAAGCGTTCCGGCGCTGGTATTTGGCGTACCAGTCGTGAAGGTACCAGAGTAGAGGCTGCCATCCCCACCATCGACAATGGTGGCCGTGGCAAAGCCTGACTTGCCAGCGCCTGTCGATGTTTGCACTGTTAGCTTGAAGGTTTCAGACGATTCGAAGACCGTGTCTACTTCGCTGTTAATTCGCGTGCGGACATAGACCGTGCCTGTGCCGGTAGAGCCAGGCACTGTCGGCCGGTCACCAGTGCTGCCAGTCCAGCTATAAGTTGTCCAATTGGTGCCATCCGTTGAATACTCAATCAGGGCCCAGCTATTGTTATCTTGCGATCCTGGATCATCAACAAGATCAAGCGTGGTTGTGGTGTTGGAAAGGCTTAAGCTCAGCGCTTGGCCAGCATCCGCGATGACCGTGAACATGGCATAGCTTGAGGCCTCGTTCACAGGCCCATGTGCTGTGACCTGAATGGCCATGTCATTGTCTAGCGAGGCCGGATAGCCTGCATCGCTGCTGGTATTTGGTGTCGCGCTGTTATTATTGTCCAAGAAGATGGAGCCTGTTCCATCATCCAGTACGGTAATCGTCCCGCTGACGGCCTGTGTATTTGTCACGGAGCCAGTGATTGTTCCCGTGCTGATCGACAGGCTTTCAGAGCCCTCATAGGTTGTGTCTTGGGTAATGCCGACCCGCAGCAACAGGCTGGTTGTGCCTGCCGCCATGCTGACGCCGCTGGCGGCAGAAGCCCAGGTGCTACCTGTCCAATAGTCAATTGTGCTGCTGGTATCAGTGCCGCCCGTCGCCGTGCCATTAACCAAACTCGGCGTGAAGCTGACAGCGTCGGCAGCGGCAGCCGTCAATTTCGCCTCGACCACCGCATATTTCGACGCTTCGTTCACGCTTACATTGGTGATGGACAGGGTCGGAGCATCATTGGCAGCAATGGTCGCTGTGGAGATGACACCTGCAGCATTGGTCACACCGCCAGAAATTGCACCTGTTGAGAGGGTGAAGGTTTCTGCCAGTTCGGCAGTCGTATCGTCAGTAATCGCAAGCTTGAGCTGCAGCGATGTTTGCCCCGCCGCAATGGTCACCGGTCCACTGACCGTGCTCCAATTTGCGCCCCCATTTGTTGAGACCTCTAGAGTGGTGGTGGTTGCGGTGTCTGCGCCAAGCGTGGCCGCAGCTGAGGCCAGCTTTGGCGTGAAGCTGACGCCGTAAGAGCTTTGCTTATCAAGCTGAACAGTGAAGGTCGCGGCGCCACCTTCGCTGGCCGACACATCGGCAATTGTGAGCGTGGGCGTGTCATTATCCGCCGTGCCAGTTGTCGGCGTGTCAGTAACATTTGTGGCGTCAAAAATTTGGGCGCTCGAGCCATCATCCACAATTGTCGCGATGCCCGTGAAGGTCGCGCTGCCCCGGTTCTGCGCCACCAACGTGAATGTCTCGGCATTTTCGAAAACATCATCATTGGTGATTTTCGTGCGCGCAAGCAGGGCGCCGCCCGACGCAATTGTAACGAAACTGGCAGCCGTATAATCAGTCCATGCGCCATTTACCAAAATCTGTAGGCGGCCTGTACCTGCATCCGCCGTGTCGGTGCCCAAAGTTGCGTCGCGGTCCGCACCGCTGGCAGTATTGCCTAGCGCCAGTGAGACTTCCTGACCTGCCGCTCCCGTGACCTTGAAGACGGCATAGGCAGAGTTTTCGCTCACTGTAACGCTGCTGACAGTCAGTGTCCGGTCATCATCCAGCGTTGCAGTGCCTGCTACCGGGCTGCCCGATGTAAAATTGTCAGAGTAAATGGTGCCATTGGCCGCATCAACAATTGTTGCCGTTGCTGAAGCTGCGAGCGGCGTTAAACCGCCTGCCGCCATAACTGCGTTTAGGGTGAATGTTTCTGGGCCGTCCGAGGCTGTTTCCTGCTCGCCACTAATGCCAACGCGAACAAAAACCTTATCGACGCCAGTCCCCAAGTCTCCGGGGACGAGCGGCGTAGTGCTGTCACTATAATCGAACCAGGTTGTTCCATTGTAAGAGAACTGGATGGTAAAGCTGGAAATTGTAGCTGATGGGTTCGCCCCATCTGCCAGCGACAGCTGCAATGCTGCACCTTTGGTCGCCTCGATGGTGAAGGGCGCATAAGGTGAGGCTTCATTGACCGGGCCATGCGCCGTCACCACGACGGACAAATCATTGTCGAGGCCCGTATTGCTTGTTTCGGGGCTTAGGACACCATTTGTTGTGACGACATTGCCGGTGAATTTCGTGCCCGTGCCATCATCATAGATTGTCGCAGTGCCGACATAGCCCACACCGCTGCCGTTGGTGGCACGCAGACCAAAATTCTCCGGCCCTTCATAGGTGGTGTCCGATAAGATCGGGATACGGACCAGCAGCTTATCGCCAGCCGGGATTGTCGCATTGGATGAGTAATTGACCCAGCTACTGCCGTTATACACCTCCATTGAAGCTGTGTAGTCAGTGCCTGCTGTGGCAGTGCCAGTCAGCAGTGTCAGCGTCACGACTTGATTGGCTATGCCCGTAACTGTGAAGACGGCGTGGGTAGAGGCTTCGTTGACTTTGATTGTATCAACTGTCAGCGCGCGATCATCATCAAGCGACGCCGGATAGCCGCCGCTATTGCTTGGGCTGGGCGTCAGAGTGGATGCGGCAGCGAGGAAGACATCGCCTGTGCCATCATCCTTGATTGTGCTGTTGCCAGAATAGCCGATTTGCTTTTGGTTTAGCGCAGTAAGAGTAAGGGTCTCAGCGCCTTCAGCCGTGTTGTCCTGCAATATGGGCGCGCGAACAAATAGGGTGGAAGTGGTAAGGCGGACTTGGCTTCCTGTTTGATATGTCTGCCACGCCGCGCCATCATAATATTCAAGGCTGGGCGCTGCATCTTGGCCTAGAGTTGCCGTTCCAGAGGAGAGCGTCAGCGACACATATTGCCCAGCGACGCCAGTCACCGAATAGAGCACATAAGGTGAGGCTTCGTTCACCGTGGTGCCAGCAATGGTCAGCGTCCGATCGTCAGGGGACACGGTAATGGCGACGCTATCGCTATCCGTCAGGCCCAGCGAATCCAGGCTGGTCATTAGCAGCGAGTCATTGCCCGAATAGGTTGCATTGGGCGTGTAGGTGAGCGTCCCCAGTCGGGTATTGACGTCGGCCTGCGTGCCAGAAATGACGAGCGGATCGGCGACAGTGCCGGTGCCTGAAACTGTTCCAGCAGAGCCTGTGACGGAGAGCGTGCCTTGGCCAACTGTCAACTTGACGCTGTTTGAGCTGGCCAGATTATTGTCGGGATCACTGACCGAGAGCGGCGTGGCAGAAAAGCTGAGTGTGCTGTAGCTTGCAACAGTCTTGGCCGTGGTGATGCTGTTGACGGGTGCGTCGTTCGCGCCTGTAATCGTAATCGTAAGAACCGCAGTATCGGTATAGCCGCCCGAGGCCTGATCGAGAACCGTGTAGTTAAAGCTATCTGTTGCCGTTGCACCCGCTGCCAAGCTGTTGGCAAGCGCTTCATCAACTGTGTAGGTGTAGGTGCCGTTGCTGTTGAGCGTCAGTCGGCCATAGCTGCCCAAGAGCGCAGTGCCCAATGTGCCTGCAGTCCCGCTACCTTCAATTGCACCCGTACGAACAGCAGACACGGCCCAGCCATTTCTGGCGCTATCGAGATCGCTGTCGTTGGTCAGAACATTGCCACTGCCTGTAGCACCTGCAACATCGTCGCTTGTGCCGCCCGCCTCGGTTGCCGTGCCCGCATCATCAGCACCCACAGGCCCATCATTGGCGCCGTTAATGGTCACGGTCAGCGTGGTGCTGGCAAAGTTCCCGCCGCTGTCAGTTGCGCGATAGGTGAACACGTCTGTCAGCGATCCACCGCTGTTCAGCGCCTGAACCGTCCCGTTCGCATCATCAACGGCATAGGAGTATCCACCACCGGACAGGATGGTTAGCGTGCCATAGCGGCCGGTTACAGAAGTGCTGGTTGTGCCATTGCTGTTGACGCTGCTCGCGCTTGTCGATGTCTGGCTGCTGATCTGGTCGACACGCAGGCTGGAGGCGCCGCTGGAGGCAGTGTCAGATGTTCCGGCGTCGGTTAGGACGTTCCCTGAGCTCGTCGAACTGCCCGTGCCATTAGATGTGCCATATTTTTCAGTGACCGAACTTGAGTCAGCACGCACAGTTGGCGGGCCTGCAGAAACGGTTGAAACTGTGATGACAAGCTGTGCGGTTGCAGTCGCGCCGCTAGGATCGGTGATTTCATAGGTAAAAGTGTCTGTTGTCGCCGAGACGGGACCGCTGGTGGGCGTGTAAGTATAGGTGCCATCAGCATTGACTGAAAGTTGGCCATAAGTGCCATTTACGACCCCTGGGCCGCCGCTGACTTGAGATGATTGGCTAGTTGCGAACGAATAATCAGACGCTGGTGTGGCTGAGGTGAATGTTTTGTCGAGCTTAACGATTTGATAATTTGTTGTGCTGGTGCTCGCTGTGTAGACAGTCTGCACGGTTGCACCAGAGGTCAGGTTAGTGCCCGTTACTGGCATCCCTGCAGCAATTGTTGTTGAGGCGGCTGAAAGGCTCGCGGAAGCGCCAGAGATGGCCACCGCGCTGGTGTCTATGGTCAGCGTGTCGGCATTACCGCCAGAGTTAACCAAGGTGTAACTGGTCGCTGTGCCACTCGATGTGAAAGTAAGAACCGATGTGCCAGTCAGCAGAACCGGGTTGCTAAATGTTATGATTGCGGAATTGCCGCTGCCTGCTGTTTTGGTGAATGTGGTTCCGGAGGGTATCGCCGTTGAGCCATCGCCCGTGACTGTTCCGCTTGCCCCAATGCTTCCGATATTTGCACCCTTCAGCGTCACCGATGAATAGGTGGCCGCCTCAACGCCTGTAATGTTGTAGTTGGTAACAACAGTCTGCGTCGCGCCGATAACAACGGGGCTGCCTCCCAAAGACCCGCCCGCACTCAGGCGTGTCGCGGACAGCGTATCGCCATCGACATCGCTGTCATTGGTGATGACATTGCCCGAGGGACTGACACGGAAACTAGAGGTGGCGCTATAAGTTGCTGTTGCCGCATCATTTCTGGCCGTTGGCGCGTCATTTGCCGCCGTAACGTTGAACGTAATGACATTAGGCGTTGGGTCGGTATCTACCCCGCCATTGGTTGTGCCGGCATTGTCCTGCACTTTAAAGCTGAAGCTGGCATAGCTGTTACCATTGGCATTGGTTGCAGGCGTAAAGACCAGCTTGTTGGCCGTAATGTCGGCGACAGCAATACTGTCTCCGACGTTAATCGCTGTCCCATTCAGCGTGAGGCTGCCTGCGCGCGGCAAGGCCGTGATGATCACATTCGCCAACGCATTGCTGTCAATTGGATCAGTAAATCCAAAGTCAGCGGTTGTTATCGTCTGGGCTGTATCTTCGGTCAGTGTAATGGTTTTATCTGCACCGGCCGGCGCATCATTGACGCCGGTTATGCTGATGCTCAGCGTGTAGGCAGACGTGCTGGCCGCCGTGCCGTCTGAGACTTTAAAGCCCAGGCTAGTTGATGCAGTGCTATTAGCGGCAGGTGTATAACGCAGTTTGCCCGCGTTGATGTCGGTCGCGCTGATCGACTGGTTCGCGGTGACGGGAACCCAGCTTGTGCCGTTAAAGTAAGAAAGGGTGCCAGCGCCCGGCAGGGTGGTAATCACCACGGCGGCAATGGGCGTGCCTTCAGGGTCACTATAGGCCCCAAAATCCGTCAAGGCGAGCAGGGTTGCAGTGTCTTCAATGATCGTAACGGTATCGTTACCCGAGGCTGGCGGATCATTCACTGGCGTGACGCTGATCGTTAGTTTGGCCGTGCTTGTGGCGGTGCCATCGCTCAGCGTGTAGGTAATGACCGGAACAGTGCCATTATAGCCTGCAACGGGTCCAAAGCTGTAAATACCAGTAGAATTCAGCGTAAAGCTGCCGACATTGGCAATCGTAAAGGCCGTGCCCAATGTGCCAGAAACACCATTGATGCTGAATGCGGTCACGCTCAGTGCGTCGTTATTCGCGTCTGTATCGTTGGTCAGCACATTGCCTGTGATTGTCGTGCCTTCATTGCCCGTAATGCTGTCATTCACGCCTACAGGCGCACTGTTGACCGGAATGACGGAGTTGAGCGACGTATCCACGCGGTCAGAGGACGACCCAACGTTGAGAATAGCACCAGGGGCTGCATTGCCTGCGACTGCGAGTTGCGTAAAATAAGCTTGATCAACAACAAGAACGAAGCCGAAATTATCTACGGCGTTAGAATCGCCATCCATATTGCCATCATTGGTGGCTGCACTCAAAGTTGTGAACTGCGGGTCCGACCAAAAGTAGAAACCGCGGACAATCCCGCCAGATTTAATCGGCCGGCTGATCCACCCATAATAGGTATTTGATCCAATTGTTAATTGGACGGGAACATCATTTCCCGAAAACGACTGGCCATTAGTGCCATCACTAATGCGCGCCACATTGAGCGCAGTATAGGTGAAATCAATGCTATTCTGCTCTTTTAGGGCAAGATTTCCGCCAGCTGTGTAGACGCTATAGGCATTGGTAAAATTGAGAAAAGCCACTGAGAAATTACCTAAATTAGGGTGGTTTTACGAAAAAATTCAGCAATTGCGCCAGATGTCAAAAATATCGCGCATTCTTGCTTTTATCGTAAAATATAAAATTGCTATTCAAAACTGAAGATTTTGGTTCTCTCGGATTGTCGATAAACTCAAGCATTTTTTGAAAACAAACTCGGCAATGGATATGATTTTTGATTTTGCGAATCCCGCCACAATATCCGCAGCGTAGGAATCGATAGATAACGAAACTGAAGCGACCACTAGTTTCTTGTTAGGCCATTAGAATTTGGCATTATTTCAAAAAAATGACGAAAAAGTGGGAATAATACCGGTGATAAGATCACGCTTCCGATTTCGTCCTTGACTCCGGTAAGCAGTCAGAAATAGCCACAAAAATAACTAAATTTAAGTTTTAAAAATTGGGGGAATTTGTGGCAAAAGTTGGCTTTGACAGTATTTTTCAATCGACTGCGGCGAACCAGCAGGAAGAGTCTCAGAGCTTTTCGGGTTCATTGCTCAGCGGTGCGACCAATATTTATTTCACGTCGCAAGACCCCAATGCCGTAACATATAGCGGCAACAACGTTCCCGGGAACCTGACCTATACGCTGAACGGTACCACTTTCACGGTGCCAGGTATTGTGTCACGCCTCTTTAAAAGCGGCAGTGTGTATGAAGGTTTTTACTTCATTTCGTCGGGTAATGATTATGCGTTGGGCAGTCAGGAAACAGCGACTGCCTTTATTCTTGTTTGGCCCGGCAAGACCGCGGCGTTTCCTGATCAGAATACAACGCTTGCAGGTGTGAATGGCACCTACAGCACCTCCAGCGATCCGGTTGACTCAGCGCTGAATTCGCTGCTGACGGCGCAGCCAAAACTTATCAGCATTACTGAAGCAGACGCCGACGATAAGATTACCACGGGCGGAACGGTCACTTATACCTTCAGCTTTGGGGGCGATATTGACGCGGCGACCTTTACGGCGGCGGATATCATCAACGTCGGTACGGCGGGCATCACCATTGGGGCGATTACAGAAGTGTCGCCGGGCGTTTTTCAAGTTGTTGTGACAGGCACATCGGCAGGCACCATCCAGCTGGCTATTCCAGCTGGCTCTGATATCCGCTCGCCCACCAATTTCGCAGTCGATACGGCCGCGCAAATTACCGATGATTCTGTCATTCAGGTGTCAGCGGCTACGGCTGGGCCAGTGACCGTTTCCAGCCCGACCGTGAACGAGGGCTCGCCTTATGCGGTCTTCACGGTCACTGGCACGGCGGGCCAGGCAATCTCGCTTGCGCTTGCAACGGGCACGGCAAGTGCGGCCGACTTTGGCAGCACGAGCTTTGAAGTTTCGCTGAATGGCGGCGCCACCTGGTCGACTTATTCGTCCGCAGTGACGCTGACGGGCACGACGGCGCTGGTCCGCACGACCATCACCAACGACGCGATATCTGATAATAACGAAACCTTCACCCTAACAGCAACGCCCACCGGCGGCACGGCCGCCACGGGCACGGCGACGATTAAGGATGATGGCACCGGAACCATTTACAATCCTGACGGCACCGAGAACACGACTGCGGCGAAGAATAATGACGCTGGGCTTGGGGTTAGCTCTCCCACTGTCAATGAAGGATCGCCCTATGCCGTATTTACGGTGTCGGGCACAGTGGGGCAGACGCTGTCGCTGGCCTTGGCCACGGGCACGGCAGGGGCCGCTGATTTCGGCAGCACCAGTTTTGAAGTCTCGCTCAATGGCGGTGCCACGTGGACGCCTTATTCCTCGGCAGTTACGCTCACAGGCACAACGGCCTTGGTGCGCACCACCATTGCGAACGACACGATTGCGGACAACAACGAAACATTCACGCTGACGGCAACGCCCAGCACCGGCACGGCAGCCACGGGCACGGCCACCATTAAGGATGATGGCACGGGCACCATTTTCAATGCCGATGGCACGGAAAATACAACGGCCGTCAAAAATGATGATCGTCCCGTCAGCGTCACATCGCCCACCGTCAATGAAGCTTCGCCCTATGCGATGTTCACCGTCACGGGCACGGCAGGCCAGAAGCTGGCTCTGGCTTTGGCCACGGGCACCGCAGGTGCGGCTGATTTTGGCAGCACCAGCTTTGATGTATCCTTGGACGGCGGCGCGACCTGGACGCCCTATTCCGCCGCAATCACGTTGTCGGGCACAACGGCGCTGGTCCGCACGACCATCACCAATGATAACATTGCCGACAATAACGAGAATTTCACGCTGACAGCGACGCCCACAGGTGGCGTTGCAGCCACAGGGACGGCCACAATTAAGGATGACGGCACGGGTACCATCTACAATCCGGACGGCACAGAAAATACAACTGCCGCCAAGGATAATGATGGGGGTCTTGGCATTAGTGCGCCCACCGTTAATGAAGGGTCGCCTTATGCGGTCTTCACGATCAATGGCACCCAAGGCCAAAAGCTCGATCTCGCTCTCACCACCGGCACAGCGGGCGCGGCGGACTTTGGCAGCACCAGCTTTGACGTTTCGCTAGATGGCGGCAAGACGTGGACGCCCTATACGGCTGCCATTACGCTAACGGGCGCAACAGCACTGGTCCGCACGACTGTCGCGAATGATGCGATTTCGGACAATAACGAAGTCTTCACGCTCACGGCTACGCCCAGCACAGGCACAGCAGTCACAGGCACGGCCACCATCAAGGATGATGGCACTGGCACCATCTTCAATGCCGATGGTACGGAAAATACCACAGCAGTTAAGAATGACGATCGCCCGGTGACGGTGACGGGGCCAACGGTGAACGAAGGCTCGCCTTATGCCGTGTTTACGGTTTCGGGCACTGCAGGTCAGGCGCTGGATTTGGCCTTGGCCACTGGCACAGCGGGCTCTGCTGATTTTGGCAGCACCAGCTTTGATGTTTCGCTGGATGGTGGGGCAACTTGGGTGCCCTATACGGCTGCGGTGACGCTGACAGGCGCGACCGCCTTGGTCCGGACAACCATCGCAAATGACAGCATTGCCGATAATAACGAGACGTTCACGCTCACGGCAACCGCATTGGGCGGCAACCCCGGCGTTGGCACGGCGACGATTAAGGACGATGGCACAGGTGCTATTTTCAGTGCCGATGGCACGGAAGATACAACCGCCGTCAAAAATGATGATCGTCCGGTCACCATCAGTGCGCCTAAAGTCAATGAAGGGTCGCCTTATGGCGTCTTCACGCTGACTGGCGCGCCGGGCCAAACGATTACCCTTGGCTTGAACAGCGGCACCGCAACGACCGCGGATTATGGTCCTAGCTTTGATGTGTCGCTGGATGGCGGGAAGACGTGGGCGCCCTATTCGGCAGCCATTACGCTGACGGGTGCTACAGCGCTTATCCGCACCCCAATCGCCAATGATACGGTGGTCGACAATAACGAAACCTTCAGCCTCACGGCTGCTCCGCGTGGCGGCCCCTTGGCGACGGGCACGGCCACCATTCTCGACAATGGCACAGGCGCAATTTTCAATCCGGATGGCACGGAAAATGCGGCTGCGCCTAAGAATGATGATGCAATTAAGCCAGTCTATAGCGTGCTACTGGCCAATGGGGATCGCTATTACACCAAGGATGCAACTGACGCGGCGAAGATGGCCTTGGGCTTGAACAACATCTTTGAAGGCGCCCGCTTTGACAATATGTCTGCGGCCCAGGGCGGCGTGCATCGTGATGCCTATTATCAAGCCATTACGAAGGACTGGTATTTCACGACCAGCCAGTCTTTGACGCCCTATGCGTGCTACACGCTTCAGCCACCAAAATCGGGCTTTGAAGTTGCGAACCCGGGTACTGCAGGTGCGACGGAATTCCGGATGTATCTGAATGCAAACGGCATTACGCAAATTGTTTCGGCTGCAGAAGCAACGGCGTTGGGCCTCACATCAAAGGGCTATGTTGATAAAGGCGCTGTCTTTGCAGCGACCACGCAATCAGCCTTCACTTTTGATGCTGAAGCCTATCTGGTCACGAACAGCATGGATGCGACCATCCAGTCCTTCGTAAAGTCTCTGGCGGCGACATATAAGAGCACGTCCAGCAAAGAATTTATCGAGGCTGTTGAGCAGCATTATCTGGTCTTTGGTGTCGCAAACGGGCTTCTGCCCGGCGCAAGCGCAACAGCGGCAGACCTGAATACGGCTTTCGCAACCAACTTCATCGCCTGATCTTGGATTTATTGGAAAATAACATGACGATTAAACCTTACATCATGTCTGGCACAGCTGTTGCGATGGCTTTGCTGGCGACCACGGCCACCGCAGCGCAGGCAGCGGAGAGCAACACCTATATTGGCGCACATGCGGGGCTGAATTTCCCCGGCGATTCCACTGCCAAAGTTGATTTTGGCTCTGGCATTGTTCTGAACGGCACTGTGGATCTGGATAATGGCGCCGAATATGGCGTTGTCATTGGCCAGCGCTTTGGCGGTTGGAAGCTGGAAGGCGAAGTTCAGCGGGGCGAATTCAAAGTCGCCTCCGTTTCGCTGGGCGGCACCCAAGTGGGCAGTGGGGCCAATGGCAATTATCTGACTCTGATGCTCAATGGATATCGGACAGTATATCTGTCTGAAACCACCGCCCTGTTCGCTGGGGCAGGGATTGGCTGGGGCCGTATGGCTTTCCCCAATATCGCTTTTGATCCCAGCTGCAATTGCTTCCCCAAGGCGGCAAAAGGCGGGTTTGCATATCAATTCCGCGGCGGCATTCAACAATCGGTCAGCGATAATGTTGAGTTTTTTGCTCAGTATAATCGCTTGTTCCTGCCCGGTACGGCCTCTTCATCAACGCCGGGTGTCAGCTATCCCAAGCGGAATTTTGGCGTGGCGAGCATGGGCTTGCTGTTCCACTTTGGTGGGGCTGCCAAGGCAGCAGCGGCTCCCGCTCCGGCACTGGCACCAGCAGCGCCTGCAGACGCCCAAGCAGCAGCCGACAGCATGGCCAATGCGGCACCCTCAAGCGACCCAGCTGCACCAGCAGCGCCCGCTGCACAGCCGCTTCCCGAGCCCTTCTTGGTCTATTTTGGCCTGAACCGGGCAGCTCTCTCGGCTGAGGGGACGCAGACTTTGGATCAGGCAGTTGCCGCGTTCCAACAGTTTCAAAATGTGCGGATCGCCTTGGTCGGCGGCACCGATACAACGGGAAGCAAAGGCTATAACCTCCAACTCTCGCAAAAGCGTTTGGAGGCTGTGAAAGCCTATCTCTTGGCGAAGGGCATCGCAGCTGATGTGCTGTCGGCAGAAGCTGTGGGCGAAACTAAGCTGCTGGTGGAAACCGGCGATAACAAGGTTGAGCCGCGCAACCGGCGTGTGGAAATCAATATTCAGTCAAAGGGCGAATAATCCCCATTTTCTGATTGGACGACTGCGTAAAGGGCTGGGCTGCATAGCCTGGCCCTTTTCTTTTACGGCACTTCGCCAGTGTAAAACGTCATGGAGCGAAGCTGTAAAGAAGGCTCTTGTCAGGGGGAAAAGCAGCATTTAGCCCATCATCCACAAAGTCATGGCATGATGGAAAGGCCAAATTATGCGTGCATTAACGGGGCTGGCCATTGCTGTTGCGGCACTTCTCTTTTTGGGGGAAGTCGCCCGTTTTTGGGGTGATGCCCGCTTCTTTCCTATGGCCTTTGATGAGCTAGGCGTGACGGCGCTGCTTGTCTGGGCGGCAACGCGCGCGCCACATAAGGCTGTGCCATGGCATTTGGTGGCGTGGGGCGCCTTTTGTGGCATGGTTATGGTTCTGCTGGTTGAAACAGCCAGTCACCAAATCCA
>JACCDM011628097.1_pt1 | contig 17980 bp, 17 predicted proteins | sample 7445851 | NCBI WGS metagenome assembly JACCDM01 (sample SAMN15323438, study PRJNA562643) | freshwater metagenome | isolation source: river surface water | place: USA:Blue River Watershed | collected 2017-08-16
CCCCTGCGGTTTGAGTGGGGTTTCCCCTTGGATCGGAAGCCGGGCGAAGACAGCGTCGTCTTTAACTTTTTCATCGGCCCGCCGTTCTGATCTCGCGGGACCGCCCATTGTTTTCATCGCAGGGATGTGGTTTCTTTGGCCCCATGAAAACAAAATTTGCCTGGATCGTGGCTGTTGCATTGATGAGCTCAGTGGCTTCTGCTGAAGATGCCAAAGTAGGTTTAGTGGACATGCAGCGCGCGCTGCAGACTACCGAAGCAGGAAAAAAAGCTCGCGCCCAGCTCGAGAAGGAATTTAAAGCCACTAAAGCGCAGTTCGATGCGGAGAAGGCGTCGATCGAAAAATTGGGCGAGGAGTTCAAAAAGCAGTCGCTGGTTCTCAGTGATGAAGCTCGTGCGAAGAAACAGGCCGAGGTTCAGGAACGCATCATGAAGTTCCAGGAGAAGGCGGCACGCTCCCAGCAAGAGATTCAGAATAAAGAGCGGCAGTTGACGGGCCCGATGATCGAGAAGATTCGCGCGATTGTTGCGGAGCTTGCAAAGCAAAAAGGCTATTCAGTGGTTCTTGAAAAAGGAGAGGCCAATGTTTTGTTCTCCTTGGAAAAGGACGATCTGACCGCGGATGTGGTCACTGCCTTCAATAAGCAGAACAAGGGCTGATGAAAGGTTTTACGGGCGAGCAGATCCTGGCGTGGTCGGGTGGCCGGGCGGTGAACTCCGAGGTCCTGGATAGGGACTGGAGGGAAATCCGCGTCGAGCGCCCGGCCCCTTTGGAGCTATGCGGCCCGGAGGACCTCGGTTTTTTCTTTTCGAGAGAGTACGAGACCGAGCTTCCCAAGGCTCGTGCGGGGATTCTGATTACAGGCGAACCTTTTGTGAAGCCTTTGGAGGCTTCTGGTTTGCCTCTTTGGCGGAAGACCCTCGTGATCGCCTGCTCGGATCCTTACCTTGTGATGGCTGAGTTGACGGCGAAATTCGCGCCGCAGCTTTCCTCGACCGCTCACCTCGAGGCACCGCACGTTCGAGAGATTCATCCTTCGGCTGTGATTCATCCGACCGCGCGCATCGGTGACCGAGTTCGCATTGGCGCGAATTGCGTGGTCGATGCTTCTGCCGAAGTGGGGGATGGCTGCGTTCTGTATCCTGGGGTGTATGTGGGGCCGCAGGCTCGTTTGGGTTCTGAGTGCGTTCTCTTCCCAAACGTTGTGATTTACGAGCTGACTCAAGTCGGAGACCGCGCTCGGATTCATGCGGGATCGGTGATCGGTGCCGATGGCTTTGGGTATGCTCCTAAGCGTCAAGGTCGCCAAGTTACGGGACATGAGAAAATCCATCACTTAGGGCGAGTGGTGATGGGTAACGATGTGGAGATCGGCGCGAACACGCAGGTGGATCGCGGAACTCTGGGGGACACCGTCTTAGGGGACCAAGTGAAACTCGATAACGGTGTTCAAATCGGACACAACTGCGTTCTTGCCGAGGGTGCAGTGGTTTGCGGAGGCACTGCTCTTGCGGGTCGCTCGCGCCTCGGTCGATACGTTTACATCGGCGGAAATTCGGGTATCGCAAATGCGGTCGTCGTGGGTGACGGAGCGCAAGTGGGTGCTTTGACTTTGGTGACCCGGGACATGCCGGCCGGTTCGAATGCCTTGGGAGCGCCCCAGCGCGAGATGCGGGAGCATCTGAAGGCCCATGCGCTTCTGAATCAGCTTCTGGAAGATCGAAATAAAAAGCGTCGCGGCTGATTCAGCCGGCTGAGGGAAAAATGGAAAAGAATCGCGAGCGAAAAGAGTATCGGCTAGGAATTGATCAAGTTCGTCGCTGGTTGCCTCACCGGGCGCCTTTTTTGATGGTGGACCGGATTTTGGAAATTCATCCGATCGGGGACATTGATCAGCCGGATTTTTCGCAGTCCATGGCTGGGATCAAAGTCGTTGGCTTGAAGGCAGTGACTTACAATGAGCCCATCTTTCAGGGGCATTTTCCGGATTTTTCGATTTTCCCAGGTGTGATGGTCATCGAAGCGATGGCTCAGGTCGGAAGCTTTTCGGTGTATCCCTATTTCATGAAGACTCCCGATCAGGAGCCTCCGAAGCTCGAGACCATTCTGGTCGGGGTGGACAATGTGCGATTCCGTCGTCCGGTGGTCCCGGGTGATTCCCTGAGACTCGAGACGCTTGTGACCAAGACTCGCGGGCGAATGTGGATCTATGATGCTGTAGCGACCGTCGACGGCGAGAAAGTCGCCGAGGCCTCGATCATGGCCAACTTGAAGCTGGAGACTTAAGCGATGATTCACCCAACTGCTTTGATTCATCCGGATGCGCAGCTGGACCCTACCGTTGAAGTGGGTCCTTGGTGCTCGATTGGTCCCAAAGTCAAAATCGGCAAAGGAACTCGCTTGATCAGCCACGTCGTCGTCGACGGCTGGACCGAGATCGGTGAAGACAATTTGATTTTCCCCTTCGCCGTCTTGGGCGCAGTTCCTCAGGACCTGAAATACAAAGGCGAGGATACTCGGCTCGTGATCGGGAACCGGAATAAAATCCGGGAAAGCTCGACTCTGAATTTGGGAACGGTTCAAGGCGGTGGCTACACTCGATTGGGTGATGACTGCCTTTTGATGGCCTACAGCCACTTGGGCCATGACTCCATCATCGGCAACCACTGCATCTTGGCCAACTCGGTCGCAATCGCTGGACACGTGATTTTAGAAGACTACGTCACTTTGGGCGGCATGACGGCCGTTGCTCAGTTTGTCCGAGTGGGTGCGCATTCCTACGCGGGGGGCCAGTCGGGCATCGAGAAGGATGTGCCTCCTTTCTCGATCGTCGTGGGTTCTCGGCCGTGTAACCTCAAGGGCGCCAATATCGTGGGCTTGAAGCGGCGCGGGTTTTCTCCTGAAGCGGTATCCAAGATTCACGAGGCGATCAAACTTTGGGGTCGAAGCGAAGTTCAGAAGGACGCTTGCTTAAAAGAGATCGAAGAACAAATGGGTGACGTTGCTGAAGTCAGGAAGCTGCTCGATTTCATTCGCTCGAGTGAGACCGGAGTGATCCGCTGAGAATCCTGATTTCGGCAGCAGAAGCATCCTCGGACGTGCACGGTGCCCAGCTTTTACGGGCGCTGAAGGGGTTGGTTTCTGCTGGAGAAAAGGTAGAAGCTTTTGGTGCAGGCGGCTCGCGGCTCCGGGCTGAAGGTTTGGAAGCAGGAGTCGACGCTCGCGACCTCTTGGCAATGGGTACGGTTGAGGTTTTGGGCCGGTTGCCAAAAATTCGCCGGGCTTTAATGCAGCTCGAGAGCATGGCGCGCGAGAGGCGTCCTGAAATCGCTGTACTGATCGATTACCCTGAGTTCCATCTGCGGCTCGCGGCTCGTTTGAAGAAGCTGGGAATTCCCGTGGTTTGCTTCATTCCGCCCAAACTTTGGGTTTGGAGGAAAGGGAGAATTCGAAAGCTGCGAGATCTCTTTGCGAAGGTGCTTTGCATCCTTCCTTTTGAGGAAGCGTTTTACGCGCGCGAGGGAATGCCGGTCAGCTACGTCGGAAATCCACTGATCGACGAATTACCTTGGTCCTTGTCGCGCGAGCTGGCCCGAAAAGAACTGGGCTGGACCGAGAGTGATCTGGGGGTCGCACTATTGCCGGGAAGTCGTCCTGCCGAGCTCGAGCGACATTTTGAAGTCATGCTTCAGGCGACGGCGAGTCTCGTTCCCGAGCTGCGCGCGCGCGGAAAGCTTTCGCCTGGGGCTCAGCTGAAAGTCGTGATCCCGTTAGCGGAGACCACCGACTTGGCTCGCTGGCAAGGGCGCCTAGCAGAGCGGCGCTGGTCAAAGGATCTGCCTCGGGAGTGGGCTGATGGAGTTCGCGTCGTGCTCAGTCAGGGAGGGGCGCATCGGGCGCTTCGAGCCGCAGATGCTGGAATCGTGAAGTCAGGGACCTCGACCTTGGAAGCAGGGCTTTTGGGTTTGCCGCACGTGGTGATGTACCGGCCCTCGGCGGTGACTGCTTTCTTGTTTCAGCACCTCGTGCGCTACCGCGACCCGGTCGCACTCGTGAATTTGATGCGCCGGGATTCCGCAGGTCGACCGCTTCAGGTTCTCCCAGAATTGCTTTGTGAGCAGGCGACTCCTGGCGCTTTGGCGCGAGAACTCGGGCCGATGCTTTGGGACGAGGAACTCCGACAGGCTTTGACTCGCAGTCTGGGCGAGGTGCGCCGGGTTGTTTTCGGAGGCGGGGAGCATCCCGTTTCGCCGAGCCTGAGAGCAGCAGAAGAGGTTCGCGCAGTTTGGAGTGCGGTGCGATGAACCTGACGTCGGCTGCCTCTGCTCTCTGGTCGTTCGCTTCCGCCGCCGCTCGTGCAAGCGCAAAAAAGGGCTGGCTTCGAGCGGAGGCCTTGGGAAGTAAAACCTGGTCAGTTGGCAATATCCAAGCCGGAGGCGCCGGAAAGACGCCGCTCGTGGCTTTAGTGGCACGGCAAGCTTTGAGTCGAGGCTTGTCAGTTGCGATTCTCACGCGGGGTTATGGTGGGATCTGGGAGCAGCAGGGCGGAGTGATCGAGCCTCGATCGAAGTCGCCTCATCCTCAGTTCTGTGGTGACGAGCCAGCGCTTCTTCACGAGCTAGTGCCGGATGCATGGATTTTGATTGGGCGAGACCGAGTGCGCCAGTATCGTCGGGTCGAACGCAAACGAGGACGAGGCTTTGATCTCGTCATTCTCGATGATGGATTTCAGCACTGGCGGATTCGGAAGGACCTGGAAGTGGTGGCTTTGACCTCGCACACGTCAGCGACTCGTCTGCACCGAGATTCGGTTTCGTCGCTTCGCCATGCCGATCTTCTGGTTTGGACCAAAGGCGAGACGCGTCCCGTGATTGGCTTCGAAGCTCCGCTCGTTCGTCTGCGTTCCCGCGCGCGGCAAATTCACGGCAACAGTGCTTCCGGTGGACGGTTGTGGCTTCTCACAGGAGTGGCCGATGGTGCAGCCGTTCGAGCAGACATCGAAGCGCTCGGGCATACGGTAGTTCATCATTCCGTATTCCCCGACCATGCTCGATTTGCAGATGCCGTGGCCTTCGAACTGAGGCGGCAGGCGCTGGAAGCGGGCTGCGCTCTCGCGATGACCGGCAAAGACTGGGTGAAGTGGAAAACTTTGGCAGTCGATGGTCTGGATGAGGTTCGAGTCTTCGAGCCTGAGCTTACGTTTCAGGAAGGAGAAGCGGAATGGCACAAGAAGCTCTGGGGCGAGTGATCCTGATTTTCCTTCACACGATTGCTGGAACGGTTTCCTTGCTGCCGTCCCGAGGAGTTAGCTGGATCGGAGCCGGTCTGGGGCGACTCCTGTTGATGCTCGGGTTTCGTCGAAAAGTGGTCGAGCGAAATTTGCTGCTCGCTTTCCCGGGGGAGTCTCCCGGGCACGCCGAAACACGCTTGCGTCTTTTGGGTGAAGCCTTTCAGCATCTCGGGCGAGTTTTCCTCGAGATCTTTTTGCTCTTTGGTTTTTTCGATCGCTACGCAAAACGGAACATCCGGGTGCGAGGACTCGAACACTGGACGAGGGCAAAAGAGTCCGGAAAAGGCGTCATTTTTCTCGCCAGTCACGTGGGGAACTGGGAATTGATGGCAGCGGGCTTTGCCGATGTGGGCGACCCCGTGATGCTCGTGACCAAGCATTTGAAGCCCGAGTGGTTCCACCGGGCGATTGAGCGGGCGCGAGGTCGGGCTGGAGTTCTTGCCACCTATGAGCCGAGAACTTTGAAAGACGTTTTTCGCCAGTTGGCGAAGAACGGCACAGTGGGGATGGTTTTGGATCAGTACACCGGACCTCCAGTTGGGGTCCGGGTGCCATTCTTCGGAATCCCGGTGGGAACCAATCTAGGACTTGCGACTGTGGCTCGTCGAACCGGTGCTCCTGTCTTGCCCATCCTGAATCATCGCTTGCCGGATGGCAGCTTCGAAGTAGAGATCTTCCCTGCGCTTCAGTGGATTCCGGATGAGCATCCCGACGTCGAGTTAGCTCGGAATACTGCGGCTTATGCAGCTATCTTGGAGGGCCAAGTCAGGCGCTATCCGGGACAGTGGCTTTGGAGCCACCAGCGGTTCAAGGGTGACCTTTCTCCTTTGCGAGAAGGCGAATGGGAAGAGGGGCGTGCTCGGCGTGCTCGACTTTGAGGGCGACCCTGGCCTAGAGTGGGCTTCGGAAACTCGAAGCCATGAAATCTCCTGAGCGTATCTTGGTCCGGGCCCCCAACTGGATTGGGGATCAGATCCTTGCGTATCCCTTTTTTCACTTCCTTCGGCAGGCCTATCCCCGTGCCCAAATCACGTCGGTTTGTGTGCAGTGGGTCCAGGATCTTCAATTTCGAAATCTGGTGGACCGAGTCGTCGTTTTGCCGCGCGCTGTGGATGAGTCACTTTGGGAGCGTTGGCGAGTGCAGGAGTCGGGCGCCGAGCAGCTTCGCGGCCAAGGGCGCTATGACTTGGCAATTGCTCTGCCGAATTCTTTGTCATCCGCGTGGCTTCTTTATCGCGCGGGCGCTCGTGTGCGGCGTGGTTACTCGCTCGAGGGAAGGAGACTCCTTCTCAATGAGCCAGTGCTCTGGGACGAGACCTCTTCTCGCCATCGAGCACAAGCCTACGTAGACCTTCTTCCTCCGCGCGCTCGCCCCTCTCGCGAAGTGCGTTGGTTCTTCGGGATTCCAGCAGAGAACGAACTCGATCCGCGGATCCCTGGAGTTGTGCCGGGGTTTTCGGCTCGCGAGGCTTGGCCGGGCTTTACTCCGTTGACTCCGCCCGACGAGCCTTACTGGGTGCTTGCGCCAGGAGCGACGGCGGACAGCCGTCGCTGGCCGACTTCTTACTTCGCAGCTCTGGCGAGGCGCGTTCGGAGTGAGACGGGTTGGACCGGGCTTGTCGTCGGTGGGCCGAAAGAGGCGCCCTTGGCACATGAGCTTTGCGGTGACCCGAGTTTGGGGCTCAAAGATTGGACTGCGCGAGGGCCAGTGCCGACTCTTTCAGAAATTTTTGGTCGGGCGAAATTCACTCTGACGAATGAATCGGGCCTAGCTCACGTCGCAGCCGTTTGTGGTTCGTTTGTGCAGATCGTGTGTGGCGCAGCCGATCCGAAGCGCACGACGCCCCTTGGACCAGGGCGTGTGCAAGTCGCGATCAACCCAGTCGAATGCTGGCCTTGTGAACGAAATATTTGCGCGCAACCAGCGGCTACCCGGATTCAGTGTCTGACTGGGATTCGTCCTGAAACCGTGTGGGAGGAGATCCAACGTGGCATTCGGCTTGGCTGAGCGTGTGGACGCCCTCGAGGGGCGACTCGATGAACTGGTGGTTTGCCTCTCGCATTCCTGGGGTGGCTTGGAACAGGTTGCGGCACAGGATGCGGTGGATCGCTCGGCATTGGGTCTGAAAGTGCGTGCTTTGGTGCTTGAAGGGAGTCCCATCCATCAGAATCTGATGCAGAGAAATTCCGCTGTCGTTCCGATTCCTCTTTCGTTTCGTCCGCGGGACCTTCTGGATTTTCGCCTGAAAAGCGAACTCGATCGGTTGTTCAAATCTGGCGTGAACGTCGTCCACACCCATCAAACGACGCTTCTGGGAACTTTGATTCCTTGGATGTGGAAGTATCCACAGGTCTCTGCGTTTGCTTCACGCCATATTATCAATAATCACGATAAAAGAGATTTCATTCACCGGCTTCTCTACGCCCGTTTAGATTACTTGCTCGTGATGAGTCAGACGTTGCGTGAAAACGTGATGGCCACGCATCCGCTTCGCGAGCGCCAAGTGAAAGTCGTGAACCTCGGTCTCGATTTCTCTGTGTTCGATCCGGACCGCGTGGATCCGGCCCGTCAGCGCGCCGCTTGGGGAGCGGATCCAGAGACTTTGGTGATCGGTCTGGTAGGCCGGATTGACCCTGCTAAAGGGCAGGCCACCTTTGTTCGGGCAGCAGCTGGGGTGATCAAAGCCTTAGGGGATCGCGCCAAGGTGAAATTCGTGATGGTGGGCGAGGAGACCCTGGGCCGGGCGTCGAACCACCTAGGCGAGCTCAAGGAAATGGTTCAGCAGTTCCGGCTCGAGGATCACGTTGTTTTTGCGGGCTATCAGGAAAATATTCCTGAAGTGATGCGGTCTTTCGACATCCTGGTCATGCCTTCTCGGCAGGAGGCCTTTGGCCTCGTGGCGATTGAGGCTATGGCGATGGAATGCCCCATCATCATTTCGCGGGGGGGAAGTGCCGCCGAGATCGTGGGCGAGGAAGAATACGGTCTGTTGACCCGTCCTGAGGACGCTTTTGATCTTCAGCGCCAGCTTCGCCACTTGATCGACCATCCCGAAGTTCGGGCAGAGATGGGTCGCAAGGCTCGGGCTCACGTCATGGCCCATTACGATCGTCAGATCCGGATTGACCGAACCCTGGAACTCTATAGTCGGGCCCTGCGGCGCCGAAAAATCCTGAACTAACCGAGTTGGATCAGTTGAAGTCGTTGATGGCTCAAAGCCAATTCCTGATCGAAATTATCGGTCATAGAGGGTTTTTCTCTTTGACAGAGAAGGCTTAACTCCCGTAAACCCTCCGAGCCGGGTCGAGGACATCCTGCGATACTGCTTTGCGGTATGGGTGTCCCGGTTTCCCGTCGAAAGGTTAAAACAACCCAATGGTAAGTAAGCAGTCTGTCAGTGGCTCGACCGAGCCGAAACGTCCGAAGAATCAAAGCTGGATGGACGAATTCTCGTCCTATCTGGGAGATGACTCCGCAGAATTGTCCGGAGGTTCGGACGAAGAGAATTTTGCAGAACTGTTTGAGGCCTCGCAGGCTCAACAGGAAATCAAAGAAGGCGAAGTAGTCGACGGCACCGTCGTCTCGGTAGGAACCGAGTACGTCACGGTCGATATCGGCTACAAGTGCGAAGGCCTCGTGCCGCTTCAAGAGTTCAAAGACGCCTACGGCGCTGCTCACGTGGCAGCCGGCGACGTCGTGAGCGTCTACCTGGAGCGCATGGAGATGGACAACGGCTTCATGCTCCTCTCGAAGGACAAAGCTGAAATCATCCGCGCTTGGGACGAAATTTCGCAAGCTTGCGAAAAAGATCAACTGGTCGAAGGTACCGTCATTGCGAAAGTCAAAGGTGGTCTCTCGGTCGACATCGGCGTGAAGGCATTCTTGCCGGGCTCGCAGATCGACACCAAGCCGGTCAAGAACTTGGACAAGTTCTTGGGCAAGAAGCTCAAGTTCAAGATCATCAAGTTCAACAAGAAGCGCGGCAACATCGTTTTGTCCCGCCGGGCAGTGGTGGCTCAGGAGCGCGAGCTCCAGCGCGCCGAAACCCTGGCCAACCTCCAAGAAGGCATGGTCGTGACCGGTACCGTGAAGAACATCACGGAATACGGCGCTTTCATCGACTTGGGCGGCATGGACGGATTGCTCCACATCACCGACATGAGCTGGGGCCGCATCAAGCACCCGAGCGAACTGTTCGCTGTGGGCGACGAAGTGAAAGTGAAAGTCCTCAAGTACGACCGCGAAAAAGAGCGCGTCAGCTTGGGCTTGAAGCAAGTCACCGCCAATCCTTGGGACGACGCCGAGTACAAGTACCCGGTCGGCGTGAAAGTGAAAGGCAAAGTGGTCTCGCTGAAAGACTACGGCGCTTTCATGGAACTGGAAGATGGCATCGAAGGCCTGATCCACGTCTCCGAAATGTCCTGGACCGAGCGCGTGAAGCACCCCTCGAAAGTCCTGAACGTGGGCGACGAAGTGGAATGCAAAGTTCTCGAAGTCGACTCCAAGCAAAAGCGCATCAGCTTGGGCCTCAAGCAGCTTCAGGCTAACCCCTGGGATGAGCTCGAGATCAAGCACCCGGTGGGTTCGAATGTCGAAGGCGAAGTCAAGTCGGTCACCGACTTCGGCGTCTTCGTCGACATCGGTGTGGGCTTGGACGGCCTCGTGCACGTCTCCGACATCGCTTGGGCCAAGAAATTTGCTCATCCTTCCGAGAAGTACAAGAAGGGCGACAAGCTCAAGGCTGTGGTTCTCGGCATCGACAAGCAGAACGAAAAGTTCTCGCTCGGCGTGAAGCAACTGGATCGCGACCCCTGGGAATCGATCAAAGCTCGCTATCGCACCGGTCAAGCTGTGGACGGCCTCGTGACCAAGCTCACGGACTTCGGCGCCTTCGTGGAAATCGAAGAAGGCATCGAAGGCCTGATCTACGTCTCGGAAATCGCCGACCATCGCATCGAGAAGCCGGCTGACGTCTTGAAAGTGGGCGACAAAGTCCGCGCTGAGATCCTCTCGATCGAAGCGAAGGAACGTCGTATCGGTCTTTCGATCAAGGCTCTGGGCCGGTCGGAAGAGCGCGCCAACTTCGAGAAGTACTCGGGCGACGCTTCCCGTAAGACCTCGATGGGCGACCTCTTGGGCGACAAGCTCAAGGCTGCTCTGAAGAAAGACGAGTAAGACTTTCGGCCGCAAGGCTTGAAACGAACGACGCCCCGCTTGGGATTCCCAGGCGGGGCGTTCGTGTTTCCGGGGTGACTGCTGGGAATAGCCGTCACCCGGAAACACGAGTTCCTTATGGGCGAGCGCAAGGACTCGCCGCTCAAAGCTGGGGAGCGCAGCTGGCCCCACTTCCAGCTGCGCTCCGCCTCCCCTTGTGCTGCCCGCCCCTGAACGCTTAGGTCCCCAAGGAAAGGAAAGTCAGAACGGCAGATAAGCTGCAGCTGATGATCCACGGGCGCATACTGACTCCTTTCAGGTTTCCTCGGGTGCTGCACTGAGCAAGGAGTGGGCCACCGCCCCCAGAAACCTGAACGCCGCATTTGCGGGCTTTTCGAGTCGGAAAACGCCGAAGTTTGGACGCCCTGCTGTAGGGACTTGCCTACACGCTGTGGGGAGAAGGCTACGCTTCCTGGAAAAAATGGTAGGATCGGACTCCTATGCAGAATCCGAATCCATCCAAAAAGGCTTGGAATCCGTTGCTCGTCATCCTGGGTTTATCCGGGGCATTCTTTTTGGTTTTCGTGCTTTTCTCGACCGTGTTCTTCCTACGAGGGGCACACGGCGGTCGAAATGGGTCGGGTTGGCTCGGAGGCAAAGCGGTTGGACTGATCGAAATGAATGGGGTCATTCTGGATTCCAAACGAACCGTCCGCCAGCTGGAGCACTTTCAGGAGGACCCGTCGATCCGCGCGATCGTGCTGCGGCTGAATTCACCGGGTGGCTCGGTCGCACCGTCGCAAGAAATTTATGAGGCCGTGAAGGCCTCTCGGAAGCCGATCGTCGTGTCGATGGGGTCGGTCGCAGCTTCGGGCGCATTTTACATCGCCATGGGAGCGAAAAAGGTTTTCGCTAACCCAGGCACTATCACTGGCTCGATTGGCGTCATCATGGAGTTTGCAAACCTAGAGAAGCTTTACGATTGGGCCAAAATTAAGCGCTACGCGATCAAAACGGGGCGCTTTAAGGATTCCGGCGCCGATTACCGTGAACTTCAGCCCGAAGAGCGCGCGCTGCTGCAGGGGATGGTGGATAACGTTCTTGGGCAGTTTAAGGCTGCGGTGGCCGAAGGCCGAAAGCTTGCACCTTCGGAAGTGGATCGCGTTGCCGATGGACGGATTTTCTCGGGCGAACAGGCCAAAAAGCTGAAGCTCGTCGATGAACTTGGAACGCTCGACGCGGCCATTGCGGAAGCCGCCCGCTTGGCCAAGATTTCGGGCAAGCCCCAGGTGGTTGTTCCAGATTCTCCTCGGCGCCGCTTGCTCGATCTCTTGTTGGGGTCGGGTACGGGTGAGGATGGCGATCTGGAAGAAAGCCGAAGCCCGCTCAAGCGGTTGGCTGGCCAAATTGGGCGAGAGTTGGGTCTAGGGGCTACTGGAGCGGGTTTGCGCTCGCTAGAATTGCCCCCGGGGATGTATTGGCTTTGGGAAGGTGCCCGGTAAAGGCCCTCAGACGTACGCAGTGTAGTGCGCAGTGTTTTAGGCAGAGAAGTAGGTAAGATGAGTAGTCGGAAGTTGGAAGTAGCGCCTCAGTCTCGAAAGGATTCAGGCAGGAAAGTGCCGCGTGAGCTGGCGCTTCGAGTTCTGGGTCGGGTGCTGGGCGAAAATGAAGCGCTTGATGAGGTGCTCCAGCAGGTTTCCGGTGAAGTCGATCCTTCAGAGCGCGGGTGGCTACAGGACGTCTGTAGTGGAACCCTACGCTGGAAGGGGCGACTCGAGCTTGCGCTTGATTCTCTAGCCTTGCGGAAGAAGCCCTCGGGCTGGCTCAGGCGAGTGCTGCTTTTGGCTTCGTATCAGCTCGTGGTTCAAGAGCGCACGGCGCGCGGTCGCGTCGTTCATGAAACGGTCGAGCTGATTAAGCGAAAAGAAGGCGAAGCGCCGGCTCGCTTTGCGAACGCGCTGTTGCGCCGAATTTCTGAACAAGCCGATGATTGGCGAACTGCGGGCTTTCCCAAAGGACAGGGCCTGGAAGCCCAGGCTCGTTGGGCGAGCCTCCCGGTGTGGCTCTGGAAGCGCTTGGTTCGCGAACAAGGCGTGGAGCGCGCTTGCGCCTTTGCGGAAGCAGCTCTCGAGAGGCCTTCGGTTTGGCTCCGGGTTCAAAATGCGGACGCAGCGAAGCTTTTCCCGAATGCGACTGCAGGGGAGACCCCGGGTGCGCTTCGCTTGGGAGAAGGGCAGTTGCCTCCTGGACCTGTGAATCTTTGGCCGGGCTTTACCGAGGGCGCATTCCTGATTCAGGATGTTTCGAGCCAGGTCCTCGTGAACGCCCTAGTCGGCGAACTCAAAAAAGCAGGTGTTTGGACGGGCGAAAAGAACACCCTCCGTGCGCTCGATTGGTGTGCGGCTCCTGGTGGGAAGTCCGTGGGGCTTGCTTGGTCGGGATTCCAAGTGGTGGCTTCGGACGCAAGCTTAGAGCGCTTGGGCCTGCTCCGGCAGACGGTGAGTCGGTGTGCCGCTGAGATCGACGTACGCGAACCTCAGGCTCTCGGAACTCTTCGCGATTTCGATGTGGTCTGGGTGGATGCACCCTGCACGGGATCGGGCATTTTGCGACGCCATCCCGACGTGCGCTGGCTTCGGCAAGAGAAGGAACTTCAGGCCCTGGCGAAGGTTCAAGAGCAAGTGCTTCGCGAGGGGCTCGAGCGAGTGAAGCCCGGTGGATACCTGATGTACTCGGTTTGTTCGGTGCTCGAAGAAGAAGGCGTGTCGCGGCTCTTGGGACTTTCAGACTGGAAGGATCGATTTGAGATCGTGGCCGAGTGGCGCCTTTGGCCCTTTGAAGGCGAAAAGGGAGATGGATTTCAAGGCGCACTGGTCAAATTGGCACACTCTTCGCAGAAGGGCTGACCCAGACCGAGGCCCTGCAGTGTGATGCGGAACGTATGTGGAGAGGGGTAGGGTCCGGTCGTCCCAAATCCTACCTAAAAAATCCTACCTAAAATTCCATTCGCCGCTGGCTCCCGAAAGGGGGCCAGCCGGTTTCCTATTTTGGCGACGGTTGTGGCGATAGCCAAAAGGCAAGAGTTAGGTGCGCTTCTTCAGGCGATCCCGCTGGCGCTTGCCCAAGCGCTTGGGCTTGGTGCCGTCTTCTGCGACGGCTTTCTTTTTCCGCGCACGATCCTGATAGTCTTGACGGGCTTTCAGGATGCCTTTTTCTTCGATCGAGGCCCGAGCGCGAGAAGCGTGGGGGGAATCAGCGAATGCAGGGTCATCCAAGCCGATGACATCGCCCCGGTGCACGCGAAGATCGGGCTCGGTGAGCCAGACGCGGCCGGGTTGCTCGGGTTCGCAGGTCAGAACAAAGGGAAGGGATTCGCCCGGACGGCGCAGGGGCTCGCTGACCACCAAGCGCTGATGCGCTTTGAGGATGGGAGCCCGAGTAGCCGGAGCTGCGAGCCACAGGTAGCTGAACTTCAGCCAGTGGCGTTCGCTCGAGAGCCGCTTGGAGAATTCCTTAAACCACTTTCCGGGAACATGCAGCGGGAGCGAGAAATGGCACCAATCGCGTCCGTCTGCGAGAGGGCAGGCCCCGGCATGAGCGCAAGGACCCCAGATGGCGGAAGCGTGAGGGGCCAAGGCGCCTTGTTCGAGGAGTTGATCACGAATGCGCGAAAGCTGTTGAGAAGGAATGCGGGCCGCAGGTTCTACGCAAAGCATTCCGCCGCCAGCTGCGCGCGAAAGGATCAGACCCAGCGCTTCCGCTGCCGGATCGCGTGGAGCTTGGCCTTTGGGGCGTCCCTTGCGCGAAGGCATAGGCGCATCCCGTTCGTCCAAATCGTCATCCTCCGAGTTTTCCGCATCGAGAAGAATCGATTCGTCATCGGCTTCGGGAGCTGGCGCTAGCTGGGCAGGCGGAGGGTTCGGACGACCGCCTTTTTCGTTCAGCACATGGCCCATCAGAACGAGAGAGGTTTCTTGGCGAAGGGCGCGAGCAGCACGCCACCAAGGATCGACATAAGTCTCGACGCGCACTTTTCCACGAAGGCGCGGGAAGTACTCGGCGAGTTGCTCGAGCAGGTGTTTGCCGTCTTGAAGAATCAAGCGGTCGGTATCCCACCAGTGAAATTCCAGCTGAGGGAGTTCGATGTTTTCAGCGCTCGCGCGCTCGAGGAGCCAGAGCACTAAAGCGAGCGAAGCGGTCCCAGGACCTGCACCCAAATCAGCGATTCGGAGAGTGCCCGTTTTTAAGCCATGCTGAAGCATGAGCTCAAGCGCGGGCTCGTGGAGTCGAAAGAGCGACACAAACTTGGCGGCCTGGAGGGGTAAAAAATAAAGCAGATAAGCCGAGCGAAACTTCGGGTGCCGGAAATACGCCGGCAAGGTACGGGGGCGCTCGTCGGTGAAGAGCTCGGAAAGCTCGGCAATTCCGCGGAAAAAGAACGCGGCATCGGGCTCGGCGAAGGGTTTCCCTTTCCAGCGTTCGTCGGGACTGTATTGTCCTTTGACGTAAGCGGGGATGGCCTCGTCGACAAACCAGGACCAGGCGGGGGGGAATTTGAGATCGAGCTCGGATGCAGGCTTCATGGCAGTTCCTTCATGCTACACTAATTCGGAGTCAGAGGGGTCAAGGGATGGGCCGAGAATCATTGTCGGAAAAAGAGCTGCTCCAGCAGTTGGGTAAGTGGCAGGGGAAGGACCTCTGGCCGGGAGGTCGTCACAAGCCTTACGCTTTCTACTGCGCTAATTGTAAAAGCTCCCGAAAACTTCTCCTGAATCCCTCTCCGTATACGTTCCAGCGATTCATGCAGATCGCGCTGACTTCCGTCTTTTTGATGTTGGTGTGCTGGCCGCTCTTTGGTTTTCGTGGGCTGGTGTTCTTCGTCCCGTGCTGGGCGGTATTTGAAGTCATCTACCGCGCGCGCGTGCGAGCCGAGGTCAAATGCCCTCACTGTGGCTTCGATCCTTATTTGTATATGGTCGACGTCCAGCGAGCTCGCCAACAGATGGAAGCCCACTGGCGGAAAAAGTTCGAAGAGCGAGGGATTCCTTATCCCGAAAAAGGCGGAATAACGCAACCGGTCAAAGCGACCGAGGCGGAATCGACCGAGGAGCCAGAGTCGCGCCTTGACAGCACTCCGAACTGAACGCTATCCCCGATGTCATGTCGGTGAATAAAGTCATCTTGATTGGCCGGTTGGGGCAAAACCCCGAAGTGCGCTACACGCCCTCGGGGGCAGCGGTAGCGAATTTTAGTATCGCCACGAATGAAACGTGGGTCGACAAATCGGGCCAAAAGCAAGAGCGCACGGAGTGGCACAAGGTGGTGGTGTGGGGCAAGCTCGCCGAGCTTTGCGCGCAATACCTGACCAAAGGTCGTCAAGCCTACTTGGAAGGGCGTCTTCAGACCCGCCAGTGGCAGGATAAAGATGGTCAAACTAAGTACACGACCGAAGTCCAGGCTCAGACGGTCCAATTCCTGGGAACGGGCGCTGGCGCTGGTCCAGGAGCTGACCGTGGCCGGAGCGAAGACTTTAGTGCTTCTTCTGATATGAATTTTGCCGGACCTAGCGGCGCTCAGGCAGCCGGTCGTCCGATGAGCCAACAAGCTGAGCCCACCTTCACCGAAGACGATATTCCGTTCTAATGAGTACTTCGCGCTCCCTGATCGTTGTCCCGACCTACAATGAGCGGGAGAACCTGCCGCTTTTGCTTGAGGCCGTGCTGAAAGTCGTCCCGACCGGGGTGGAGATCCTGGTGGTGGACGATGGCTCGCCCGATGGAACGGGAAAGATCGCCGATGACTGGGCTGCGCGGGAACCTCGGGTCCACGTCCTTCACCGCACGGGCAAGCTGGGCTTGGGTACCGCTTATGTGGCGGGCTTTCGTTGGGGCCTCGATCAAGGCTTTGAGCAGCTGATCGAGATGGATGCGGATTTTTCGCATGACCCGAAGTACCTGCCAGTGATGCTGAAGGCCTTGGAGACTCACGACGTAGCCATCGGTTCTCGCTACGTTCCGGGAGGCGGTACCGTGAACTGGGGGCTCGGGCGGAAGATCCTGAGCCGCGGCGGAAGTCTCTATGCCCGCACGGTGCTCGGAGCCCCGATTCGGGATTTCACCGGGGGCTTTAACGGCTGGCGCCGCAAAGTGATCGAAGCAGTCGACGTAGGGACCTTGCGGTCAGACGGCTATAGTTTCCAAATCGAGCTCAAGTACCGAGCCTTTAAGAAGGGCTTCAGCTGGACCGAGTTCCCCATCATTTTTGCTGACCGCGAGGTGGGCAAATCGAAGATGAATCGCCGGATCGTGTTCGAAGCTCTGGCTCGGGTCTGGAGCTTTCGCTCCTGCTCGGCAAACTGACTGCGGTCAGGATGATCAGGATTTGACCGACTTCGGGGGAGTCCTTAGACTGGAGAGACTCTCATGCAAAACCGCGTTCTCGGCTGGTCATTGACGGCGTTTCTGAGTGTCTGGGCAGGGGTGGCTTCGGCCGCTAATCCGCTGAAGACGGCACTCTTTGTCGATAAAAAGACGAACACTCTGCAAGTGGTCGAGATGCGGGAAGGGCTCCCCAAAGTCGTGAAGAAGTTCCACGTCACTTTGGGACAGGTCAAAGGCGACAAAGAAGAAGAGGGGGATCTGAAAACTCCCGAGGGCATTTACACTTTCAAGTCGCGCTTGACCCCTCCGGGCCTGAAGCCAAAGTTCGGTGACCTTGCCTTTTATGTGAACTACCCGAATACCTTTGACCAAATGGCCGGTCGCACGGGCTTCGATATCATGCTGCATGCTACGAATACGCCGGAGCGCCTCAGTCAGAACTACGACAGCGAAGGCTGTATCGTGGTGAAGAATGAGGAAATCCGGGAAATCCAAAGCTACATTCGCCTGGGGCTGACGCCCATTCTGATTTATCCCGAATTATCGGAAGATTTTCTGTCGCCCGCGGGCGACGTGCCGCTTCGGAAGTTCTTCGACAGCTGGGTACAGGCTTGGGAGTCGGAATCCATCGATCGGTACATCGAGCACTACCACACCGATTTTTCTGCCAACGGGAAGAATAAGTCCCAGTGGAAGGCTTATAAAACTGCGCTCAACGGCCGTTATTCGAGCATTTTCGTGGGTCCGGAAGACGTCATGATTTACCGGCATCCGAAGTATTCGGTCATTACTTTCACCCAAAATTATCAGTCCAAAATTCGGGGTGGGGGCTGGGGGCATCGCTCGCGGGGAACGAAGATTTTGTATGTCGCCGAAGAAGCGGGCCAACCCAAAATCATTGCGGAAACATTCACGAACCTGATGTGGTAAGGCAGGGTCCATGCTTCAAGTGGACCCCCTGGTAGTGGGCGCGGGCCTGATTGGCTCGAGTGTGGCCATGCACCTGGCAAAGGCCGGAGTGCAGGGAGTGGTGGCGATCGATTTGGATCTGGAAGGGACTCTTTCCAGCTCGGAGTTGAACGCAGGTGGCGTGCGAGCCACGTTTACTCAGCCAGTGAACATCGCGATGTCGAAGCACTCGATCGAGTACTTCGA
>JACCDM010426915.1_pt1 | contig 17977 bp, 12 predicted proteins | sample 7445851 | NCBI WGS metagenome assembly JACCDM01 (sample SAMN15323438, study PRJNA562643) | freshwater metagenome | isolation source: river surface water | place: USA:Blue River Watershed | collected 2017-08-16
ATTGCAGCAAAGCGGTGAGGTCCGGTGTTTCCCAATCGCCGTTGATAAAGCTTTCTGCAAAACCGATATCCCCGGAGCGCAAGGCCGCACCGAACACTTGCCAGTTGTGCAAATGCAGATGCGCTTGCGGGCCGTCATCTTTGCCAAAGCGCAGCCGTTGACCGTCGGGCAAGGTCAGAAGCAAGCCACCGGTTTGCAGAGATTGCAACATCTGCAAACCACGCTTGGCAGCAGCAGGAACGGCTTTGCCTAAATCGGGCAATTGAAAATCAGGTGTTCTAAAAGTGGTCATGGGGTTGCAACAAATATTCAATGGCTGCCACGCGTGGCGAATTGGTCAGGAGGAGCGGGTTTGCTCACCAAAGGCACGCGCTTGATCCACAACAACAGCGCTTGCCAATGGATGCGCGCGATCACACCCAAGCTGTGCATGGGGTGCGACCAGAGTGCGTGCCGCAGACTCGACGAAGTCAAGGGCGCGAGATGCCCGCTGACACTGGTGCTGATCAACAAGCCATGTTCATCGCTGTGGTCAATCCGCACAACTGTGCGTTCACCAGCAGCGCTGTCGGTGCGCATGAAGCGAAACACATACTTGCCCAGCACTTCGCAAAACGGCGACACGTAAAACACTTTGTCTGCCGCCATGCTCACGCCGTAACGCGGTGAAGGCAGCACATAACAATGGCGTTCGCCAAACGTGTTGTTGACTTCAGCGACGATGGCGGCGAGCGAGTTGTCTGCGCGGTGGCAATACCAAAAGCTCACCGGTTTGAACACATAGCCGAGCACACGGGCATAGGTGTGTAACCAAACCTCGCCTTGCGCATCGTGTATGTCGTGGGCCAGTAGCAAATCGTCCAGCCAAGCCAGTGCGCCGCCTTGGTCTGCACTGCGCCCGTCACCATGATCGGCATCATGAAACGACACCAGCGCGCGCCGGTTGAGCGCCAATGCACCGCCGCCGTGGCGTGCCATGCTGCGCATGGGCAGCAGCAAAAACCAAGTGCGGTAAGCGAAGGCGTGAACGCTGGGGCGTTGCCGGGTGTGGCGCACCTGACCGGTGCCTATCAGCGGTTGGTGCTGAACAGCGGTGTTCACGCCGCTTCTTCCTGCATCAATTCCTGCCATATGCCTTTGGCGGCTGCGCGTCCGGCCTTGAAACCATCTTCGTGAAAACCGTAGCCCATCCAAGCCCCGGCAAACCAGGTGTGTTGCACGCCTTGCAAACTGTTGACGCGGCGTTGCGCTTGGATGGCCGCCAGATCAAACACCGGGTGTGCATACTCAAATTCGCCCAACACATGCTCGGCGGCAATCGGTTGTGCAGGATTGAGTGACACAAACACGTTTTCTGTGAACGGCAGCGGTTGCAATTTGTTCAACCAGTAATGCAAACACACGCGAGCGTTTTCCTGTGTGTCAGATGTGCGTTCGTAATTCCATGCGGCCCAGGCCAAGCGCTTTTGCGGCATGACGCTTTGGTCGGTGTGCAGCACCGCGCGGTTGTTTTGAAAGCCGATGTGCGACAACACATCGCGTTCATCAGCGCTGGGTTGCGCCAGCATTTGCAAGCACTGGTCGGCGTGCGCGGCGATCACCACGTGGTCAAAACGTTCGGCGCCCCGGGCGGTGTGCAACACCACGCCACTGTCGTCGCGCTCAATCGATTGCACCGGTGTGTTCAAGTGTTTGTTTTCAATACGCGCGGTGATGGCTTGCACATAGTGTTTGGCACCGCCTTGCACCGTGAACCATTGCGGCCGGTTATTGACTTGCAAGAGGCCATGGTTATCGCAAAACCGCACCATGGTGGCCGCAGGAAATTGCAGCATTTGCGAGGTTGGGCAACTCCAGATGCAGCCCAGCATAGGCAGCAAATACGTGTCGCGAAACGTCGCACCGAAACCGTGGCTGTCTAAAAAATCCTGCAAGGGTTGCATGAGCGCACCGTCGTCATACGACTGCGCCAGTCGGGTGCACAAGGTGTTGAAGCGAATGATTTCGCGCAGCAACCACCAGAACTTAGGGCGCAACAAATTGCTGCGTTGGGCAAACACACTGTTGAGGTCGGCGCCGTTCCACTCGAGTGTGCGTCCGCTTTGGCCCCAAGGCGCTTGCACGGAAAACGACATGTCCGAGTGCGCGGTTTCTATGCCGAGCTGCTGAAACAAATCGATCAGACCCGGGTAAGTGCGTTCGTTGTAAACCAGAAAGCCGGTGTCCACACCGAAATTGACCGGGCCATTCGCGCCCGGCAATGTGATGTCTACGGTATGGGTGTGTCCGCCGAAGTAATCGCCTGCTTCAAACAAGCTGATGTCGGCGTAACCGTGCAGATGATGGGCTGCCGAGAGTCCGGCAATGCCTGAGCCGACGATGGCTACCCGCGCTGCCATGTCAAGGCGTTTTGGCGCTGAGTTGTTTGTCGACCTCAGCCAAAAAACTGGCATGCAGCGGATCGGTGTTGCTGTTGAAGCTTTTCACCTGTTTGCCGTCGCGGCTGATCAAGTACTTGTAAAAGTTCCACTTAGGCGAAGTGTCGGTCAACTGCGTGAGCTGCTTGAAAAGAGGTGAGGCGTCTGAACCGCGCACCGTGGTCTTGCTGAACATGGGAAATTTCACACCGTAAGTGTTTTCACAAAAGTCGGCAATCTTTTGGTTGTTGCCGGGTTCTTGTGAAAAGTCGTTGGACGGGAAACCCAATACCACCAGACCTTTGTCTTTGTAGCGAGCGTAAAGTTCTTCCAGACTTTTGTATTGCGGGGTAAAACCGCAAAAGCTGGCGGTGTTGACCACCAACACCACTTGTCCGGCGTACTGACACAGGTTTTGCGGTTTTTCATCTTGCAAACGCTCAACTGTGTGTTGCAGCACCGCCGGGCATTTGCCATTGGCTGCGGCTTCAGACTTGCTGTTTTGCGCATGCGCGCTGGAAAAAAGAGCCATGCCAAGAGTCAGACAGACCAAAGAAAAAGATTTGTATAAGAGAGATGAATTCATAGCTTCCATCATGCGTTAAGTTGCAAGTATTGTCTCCGACTAAGGCAAAAGCCCTTTATGACAGGGTAAAAACCGCACGCCACAGCTGCAATATGGCATCGCGCTGCGGGTGCAGCCGTGCGCTGTCATCTCTGCCCGCCATTTCATCCAGCCTGGCCTGGTGTTGCCAATGTCTCAATTCACGGTAAGCATCAGCGGCAGCGGTGCCCACGCCGGGGGGCAGCAGACCGGCAGATTGCGCTTGCAACATCAAGCCGATGTTGCCGATGTTGTCTTGCAAACCGGGATAGCGTGCCGCATGGGCGAGCACCAAAAACTGCACCGCAAATTCAGCATCCATCATGCCGCCGGGGCTGTGTTTGAAATCGAATTGACCGACAGGCACCGGGTAAGCGGCGCGCAATTTGTGGCGCATGGCGACAATTTCGGCGGCCAAAGTTGGCAACTCGCGCGGTGCACATAACACTTTCTTGCGTATGGTTTCAAACGCGTCGCGCAAAGCCGCGTCGCCCACACAAAAGCGCGCGCGCGTCATGGCCTGGTGTTCCCACAGCCACGCGGTATTGCTGCCGCGCTGGGTTTGGTAATCGGCAAAGGCCTCGACGCTGCTGACTAAAAGACCGGAGTTGCCATTGGGTCGAAGCGCTGTGTCGATTTCATACATATCGCCTTCACCGGTTTGGGTGGTCAGCCATTGAATCAGTTTGCGCGCAAACGCCGCATAAATTTCGGCCGCTTGCGCATGCTCGTCTTGGTAAATAAAAACAATGTCTAAGTCGCTGCCATAGCCCAGCTCTTTGCCACCCCATTTGCCATAGCCGATGATGCCGAAACACGGCGTGTCCCGGTGTCGCTGTTTCAACCGTTGCCACACCCATTGCGCGGTGATTTGCACCATGGTGTCGGCCAGCGCACTCAAATCGTCAGCGACTTGCTCCACCGTCAAACGGCCTTGCACGTCACGCGCCAGCGTCAAAAACAATTCGTTGTGGTGGGCGCGGCGCAGCAGATTGAGCAAACTCTCCTCGTCGTCCCCGGCATGCGCTTGCAAGGCGTCGTAACGGGTTTGTATGTTGCGTTGCAAGACCGTGACATCCAAGCGCTCTTCCAGTACGGCCGGGTCGGCCAACTCGTCGATCACACCGGGGTACTTCATCAGGTAAGCGGTGGTCCAGCGACCGGCATCCAGCAATTTCAGCAATTGCTCGTGCACTTGAGGGCGCTCGAGCAACAAGGACAAATAAGTCTCGCGCCGCAGCAAAGGCTCCATCCAATCACACCAACGCAAGGCCGAGGTTTCGCTGATGCGGCCTTCCTGTAGCCACAGGTGGGTGCGTTGCAGCAATTTCCATAAGCGTTGTCTGCCGTCTTCGCGCAAACTTTTGTAACGCGGTGAATCAGACCAAGTCGCCACCCGCTGGCGCAGCGCCGGTGTCAATTGTTCTTGTACCGAATCGAAATCCTGTGTGGACGCCACCGGCGCCGGAGTGCCATCTGACTGAGCCACAGGGCGCAACAAACGCTCGAACTCCAAAGCAACCAATTCGCGCCAGTGTTGCAAACGGGCTTTCAACTCGGTGCTGTCTGCCAATAACAAGCTGTGTGCAATCCACTGCAAATCAGATTCGTCTGTGGGCAGCACATGGGTTTGTTTGTCGTCCAGGTATTGCACCCGGTGTTCTACCCGGCGTAAAAAAACATAGGCAAGTGCCAATTCATTCGCAGTTTCAGCAGGCATTAATCGCGCTTGCACCAGCGCCGGCAAGGCGACCAAGGTCGGGCGCATGCGCAACTCGGGAAACTGACCGCCGCGCACCACTTGCAGCAATTGCACGGTGAATTCAATCTCGCGGATACCACCGCGCCCGAGTTTGATGTCGTCCGCGCGCTCGGGCCGACCCGCACTCAGCCGCACCGCATGGGCGCGTATTTGCCGGTGCAAATCGCGCAATGCATCAATCACGTTGTAGTCGAGGTAACGGCGGAACACAAACGGTGTCACGATGTCGCGCAAGGCCGGTACGTTGTCAATGAAGGCTGAGGGTGCCACCACCCGCGCTTTGAGCCAGGCCAGCCGTTCCCATTCGCGCCCTTGCACTTGAAAATAGGTTTCTAGCGAAGCCAGCGACACCACACTTGCACCGGATTCGCCGTTCGGTCGCAAGGCTAAGTCCATGCGAAACACCTGGCCGTGTTCGGTGGTGTCACCGATGAGTTGAAACAACTGCTTGACCACTTTGTCGAAAAACGCCTGGTTGTCGATGCTGGCACGTCCTTGTGCATCACCATCGGTGACGCCGTCTTCGTCATACACGTACACGAGGTCAATGTCGCTGGACACATTCAATTCGGCGGCGCCAAGTTTGCCCATGCCCACCACCCACAGCTGAGCGACTGCGCCATCGGTGCGACGCGGCCAGCCGTGACGCGCAGCCACACGCGCCAAAGCTTCGGTGAGTGCGGTGTCCAAGCAAAACTCGGCCAGCCAGGTCATGCCGGCGGTCACGACGGCCAAGTCGGCTTGTTGTTCGGTGTCGAGAACGACGAGTCGCTCCATCAGCAATTGCCGCAACACCCGCAAAGCATCCGCTGGCTGCGGGTAGTGCGTCAGCAATTGCGCATAACAGCTTGAAAATGTCTCGGGTGAGGGGTGGCCCGGTGCCAACCAGTTCAATTGTTCGGCATAGCGACGCCTAAGCCGCTGCACCAGCCGGGAACCGTTCGCAGACAAAACCGGGCTATTCATGACAATTTTTCCTTAAGCAACGGCTTGGCGGTGATAATTTCACATAAACCTCAACTTTGCCTTGATATTTAATCTGCATGTCTGAACATCCTCTGCCTACGACTGATGCCGCTACCGGTCTGCGTTGGTATGTCAGATTGACCCGTTGGTTGTGGTGGCTGGTTGTAGGTTTTTGGTCGCTGATGTTGTTGTCTACGGTGACATTGCATTGGGTGATTGTGCCGCGAATATTGGATTGGCAGCCGCAAATTGAAGCCACGGCTTCGCAGGCCTGGGGAGTGAAAGTCAGCATCGGTGAACTGCAATCCGAATCCGACGGTTGGGTGCCTTCTTTTGTGCTGTCCGATTTCGTGATGCGAGACCAGCAAGACCAGGAAGTCTTGCGCTTGCCGCTCGTGCGCATCAGTTTGTCACCGGCGTCCTTGCTGAGTTTGACTTTAGACAGCATCGAGTTGCAGTCGCCGCAGTTAGAAATCATGCGGGACGAGCAAGGCCATTGGAAGATCGCCGGTGTGGCACTTGACGCGTCTGAAGACACCACATTCAACGATTGGTTATTGCGCCAGCCCAATATCTCGATCCGTGACGGCAAATTGCGCTGGGTTGACCGATTGCTTCAGCAACCTGAAGTGGACTTGACCGCGGTCAATCTGTCCATGCACAACGGTTTGCGTAGCCATGTTTTGCGGTTTGATGCCACGCCGCCTCCCGAATGGGGCCAGGCGATCAGTCTACAAGGGCAATTCAACCAGGCGTTGCTCAACAGCCGGGCCAGTGATGTCTCGACGTGGAAGGGCAGCTTTTACGCGCAAATGCCTTATGTCGATACCCGACATTTAGCGGCTTATGCCAAGGCCTACTTGGACATAGATGACTTGTCAGGTGAAGGCTGGTTGCGTGCTTGGACGGATATTGACCATGGTGTTTGGAACAACCAAACCCTGGACATCAACCTGAAAAATGTCAAACTCAAATTGGCGCAGCAACTCGATGAGATTCACTTAAAGCAAATCGAAGGCAGGTTGCAGCTGCGGTCTTGGATGAACGGTTTGGGCCAAGAACTTGTGACCGAGCAAATCAAAGTGACCCCGGCACAAGGCGAAGCCTGGTCCAGCGGCAAAACACGCTTTGCCTGGAAGCATGCCCGCCATGAACAAGACCCCTTTGCGAGCACCGGGGAGCTGCAAATTGAAGACATGCCTTTGGATGTCATCACCCAAATGGCACAGCGCATACCCCTGGATGAAAGCACGCACGAGTTGCTTGCTCAAACCCAGCCGCGCGGACAAATGCATGCATTGAATTTGCAATGGTTTGATGCCAACTCGCCCGGCTTTCATTTCAAAGCCACCGGACAGGTCAAGGAGTTGGCGGTCAATGCCAGTCCCACGCATAAAAACCCAAAGCCGGAGGATGACTGGTGGCCGGGCGTGACCGGTGCCAAAGTCGATTTTGAGATCAACGAAACAGGCGGCAAAGCACAAGTTGGCGTGCAAGACGGCAGTGTGACTTTGTCGGATTGGTTGGAAGACCCGCTGGTGCCTTTGAAAACTTTTTCTACCTCGTTGAGCTGGGGTCAGGTGAACAAACGCTTGCAGGTTCGTTTGCAAAACGCCAAACTTTCCAATGCAGATACCCAAGGCAGTTTTGAATTGACATGGCAAGAGGGTGACAGCAAGTTGCCCCAAGGTTATTTGGAATTAGATGCACAAATTCAGCGCATGCAAGCCTCTCGATTACACCGGTATCTGCCGTTGGAGATGGATGTTGAAGCCAGGCGTTATTTGAAAGAAGCCACCAGTGCGGGCTGGTTTGAAAAAGCCTCGGTGCAAATCAAAGGGAACATGGACCATTTCCCGTTCAACAAAACCAATGACGGCGTGTTCACGGTGCGCGCACCTTTTCAACAAGTGGTATTTCAATATTCACCCACACCGGCACCTACCGGATTGGGTAAGAAGCCGGCGCTGAATTGGCCTGCGTTGCAGCAGTTTGCCGGTGAAATGGCGATCAACCGCAACCAAATGCAAATCAAATCCACGTCGGCGCGCATGGGACAACCGGTGGCTTTGCAACTCACCCGCTTGGATGTGCAAATAGCCGACATGGATGACATCGTGGTGGATGTCACAGCACAACTCAAAGGCAATCTGAATGAGGCCTTGCTGGCCATCAACAACTCGCCTTTGTCTGATTCTGTGGGCAGTTTGTTCAATCCGGCAGGTGTCAGTGGCTTGGCAGAGCACCAATTGAGACTGACAGTGCCCTTGGCCGATCTTGACAACACGCGGGTGCAGGGCACGGTCAATTTGCTGGGCAACGATATACAACTGCAATCATCCGTGCCGAAGATATTCAAAGCCAAAGGCGTGGTCAGTTACACAGAAACCGGCATGACGGTTCGCAACACCAAACTGAATTTGCTCGGCGGTGAAGCCAGGCTGGATGGCGGTTTGCGTTTTGCCGACGGTGCTTGGGACGGTCCTACACGTTTGGTTTTGCAGGGCAACATCACATCTGACGCGATCAAACAAGCACCTGAATTTGCGGGCGTGTCCGAGGTGCTGACCAAACTCAACGGCAACACCACTTACATCGCCACGTTAGGGTTGAAGCAAAGCACGCCTGAATTGACCATCATCAGCAACTTGCAAGGCATGGCCATTGACTTGCCCGAACCGCTCAACAAACAAGCCGGTGCTTTGCTGCCCATGCGTTATGAAACCACGGTCTCGCGCTTAGCTGTAGGACGCACGACACCCACAGAGGAGCAGTTGCATTTCAACCTGGGTCAGTTACTTTCAGTCAACTACGTCAGAGACATCAGCGGCGCAACACCCACGGTGCTGCGCGGCAACATACAGCTAGGTCAATTGCCGGCACCCAAAGAATCCACAGACAACAGCGTGGTTTTGCAGATCAAGCAATCCCATTTGAATATGGATGAATGGCAGGCGGTACTCAACAGTTGGATGGATACCGAATCCACGCCCAAACCGGCAGCCGCAGGCAAAAACAATGCGCTGGCTTATATGCCGAGCAAAATCGATATCCAAAGTCAGGAGTTGGTGTGGTTGTCGCGCACTTTCAGCCAGTTTCAGGCCAGCGCAGAAAAGCAGCCCAAGCAATGGCGCATTCAAGCGCGCGCCAAAGAGTTCCAAGGAACGGCTGATTACCGACCTGCGCTGGACAACGCCACTGCACGCATCACCGCCCGCTTATCGAATTTGACTATTCCACCGTCTGTGCTGGAAGAGGTTGAAGCCGCCTTGTCTGAGTCACCCAAAGACATGCCTGCACTCGATATCGTCATCGATAACCTGGAGTTGCGCGGCATCGCCATGGGGCGTGCAGAGATTGAAGGCTTTGCCCGCACCAATACGTCCGGAACCCGTGAATGGGTGTTGAGCAAACTCAATCTCACTTTGCCCGAAGCCAGTTTTCAAAGCAAAGGTCAATGGGGGGGCGCCGCCAAGGCGGTTGCCAAACGTTCACAACTTGAGTTCACATTGCAAATTCAGGATTCCGGCGAATTGCTCAACCGGCTGGGTTACAAAGATGCTATACGTGACGGCAAGGGGCGCATGGTCGGGCAAATCAGCTGGCAAGGCTCTCCTTTTTCACCTGACTACAACAGCATGAGTGGTCAATTCAATGTCAATATGGAGCGCGGCCAATTCTTGCAAACTGAACCTGGCGTGGCGCGCTTGCTCGGTGTGTTGAGTTTGCAGTCATTGCCTAGGCGGTTAAAGCTGGACTTCAGTGATTTGTTCAGTGAAGGTTTTTTGTTTGATTTTGTGCGTGGCGATGTCACTATTGCCCAAGGCATAGCCAGCACCAACAATATCCAAATGAAGGGTGTGAGTGCGGCCGTGTTGATGGAAGGCAAAGCCGACATCAAAAATGAAACACAAGATCTCAAGGTGGTGATCGTGCCCGAATTGAATGCGGGCACGGCCTCCTTGGTTTACAGCGCCATCAACCCGGTTGTCGGACTCACCACTTTTTTAGCGCAGTATGTGTTGCGCAAGCCTTTGATGAAATCCAACACCGAGGAGTTTCACGTGCAAGGAACATGGAAAGACCCCAAGGTCACCAAAGTGGAAGCGCCTGAGCCAGACAGCAAGTCAACGCCGGGCAAACCTGCCAACGCCAAACCATGAAAGCCGCTTTGCTGCAAATGGTGTCGGCCTGCTCGGTGCAGGTCAACATGGATACGGCTGATCAATTGATGACACAAGCCGCCGCGCAACGTGCAGAGCTGGCGGTGTTGCCCGAGTATTTTTGCCTCATGGGGCAGCACGACACAGACAAATTACAGATTGCAGAAACCTATGGCGACGGCCCTATGCAAACCGCTTTGTCGGCCATGGCCAAACGCCATGGTTTGTGGCTGGCTGCAGGCAGTTTGCCTATAGCTGTGCCGGGCGACGCCAGCCGTGTGCGCAACACGTGTTTGGTGTTCAACCCGAATGGTGACAACGTGGCGCGATACGACAAAATCCATTTGTTCCATTTCGACAATGGGCTTGAAAACTATGACGAAGCACGTGTTTTGCAGGCCGGGGACACGCCGGTGTGTTTCGATCTGCCCTCGCGTGACGGTCACACCTGGCGCATCGGTTTGAGCATTTGCTTTGATATGCGCTTTCCATCTCTGTATCAACAACTCGCTGGCATGGGCGCGCACTTGATGCTCATGCCCAGCGCATTCACCTACACCACAGGCTCTGCACATTGGGAAGTGTTGTTGCGAGCCCGTGCCTTAGACAGCTTGGTGTGGGTCGGTGCGGCTGCACAAGCAGGTACACATGAAAACGGCAGGCGCACCTGGGGACACTCCATGTGGGTAGACCCTTGGGGGCAAGTGGTGGCTTGTCAACCGCAGGGCGCGGCGTGCGTGGTAGCCGACCTGGACATGCAAACATTGCTTGACCGCAGGCAGCAATTGCCTGCCGTCTTACCGGCAGCGGGTTGATTTATTCCTCGTCCCGGCGTTCACCATCGCGGCGTCCGGAAAACATGGTCCACCAAACAATAAATACCAGTATGGCACCGGCGAGCAAAGCTTCAAGCAAAATCAGCAGCATGTGGCGTTTTCCATCTTCAACACAAACCGGGATCTTAGGGCCTGTGGCCGGCGTGTGGTGGCATTTTCTATGGCGCGGTACGTTGACCGTTTTGCTCGCGGCCTGTGCCAACAAAATGCCGCCTTTGCCCGAACCCGTTCCTGCCGCGCCAGTGACACAGCCTGGTGCGGCGAATCCGCCGACCAGCGTACCCACGGTCACCGCCACGGTGCCCGAGACAGTGCCCCCTGCATCCAGACGCAGTCAACTGGTGCCCGTGGCTTGGAGCGATTTGCCGGGCTGGGACAACGAGTCAATGCCTGAAGTATGGTCTGTGTTGTTGTCCAACTGTGAGCGCCCCGGCAACCTCATGGCAGCCGTTTGTCCGGATGTGCGCAGACTCACTCTGGCATCAGACGCTGAACAAAAACAATGGCTGATGCAGCGCTTGCAACCGCATCGCATTGAAAACACCCAAGGTGAAGCTTCAGGTTTATTGACCGGATATTTCGAGCCTGTGCTCGAAGCGCGACGTATACCGGGTAACGGGTTTTCTGTTCCTTTGTACCGAACGCCTGCGGGTTTGAAATCAGGCCAGCCTTGGTTCACAAGGCAAGAGATAGACACATTGCAAACCGCGCAAGCCGCTTTGCATGGCAGAGAGATTGCATGGCTTGCCGACCCGATAGACGCCATGGTGTTGCACATACAAGGCTCGGGGCGATTGCGCATCACCGAAGGCGATGGCCGCGTGCGTGTGGTGCGTGTTGGGTTTGCCGCTTCTAACGAGCAGCCTTACCAAAGCATAGGCCGCTGGCTGCTGGATAACAACGAAGTCAAAGATGCGTCATGGCCGGGCATCAAAGCTTGGTTGCAGCGCAACCCGACCAAAGCGCAAGCTTTGTTATGGGTCAACCCGCGTTATGTGTTTTTCAAAGAAGAAGCCATCACCGATGCGGCCATAGGACCACGTGGTGCGCAAGGGCTGCCTTTGACCCCGGGCAGATCGATTGCTGTCGATCCGCAAAGTCTGGACTACGGCACGCCGGTGTGGATGGTGTCACCCGGCCCCACGCAGGCTTTGCAAAGATTGGTCGTGGCACAAGACACAGGCAGCGCCATCGTCGGTGCGGTGCGCGCAGATTTGTACATGGGCACGGGTGCGGCGGCCGGCGAGTTGGCCGGGCGCATGAAGCAGCCTTTGCGTTTATGGGCTTTGTTGCCTAAAACGCCATGATTCACTGAAAGGACGGACATGGGTTTCATCATCGTATTGGCGGCTCCGGTTTTTTTTCTGGCCATTGCGTTTGAATGGTGGTGGGGTTGGCGTTTGTCTCGCCAAGGGCAGGTATCGTCACAAACCTACCGATGGGATGACGCGATCAACAGCATCAGTCTGGGCATGATCAGCCAGTTAAGCGCGGTGTTCACCCGCTTGCTGCGCATCACGATTTACACCTTGGTGTTCGAGCAGGTCGCATTGTTTCCACAGGCCGAGTTTTGGAACACTTGGCATGGTGTTTTGATCGCCTTGGTGCTCTACGATTTTTGCTATTACTGGTCCCACCGGGCAAGCCATGAAGTGGCCTTGTTTTGGGGCGGCCATGTGGTGCACCACCAAAGCAACCACTACAACTTGTCTACGGCACTGCGACAAACCACATCGGGTGTGGCGGTGGGCTGGATTTTTTACATACCCATGGCCGTCATCGGTGTCACACCTTTTGTTTTCGGCATCGTCGCCCTCATCGATTTGCTCTACCAATTTTGGGTACATACCAAACACGTGGGCAAGCTCGGCTGGTTTGACCGCTGGTTTTGTTCACCTTCCAACCACCGGGTACACCATGCGGTCAACGACGCGTATTTGGACCGCAACTATGGCGGCATCTGGGTGGTGTGGGACCGCTTGTTTGGCAGCTTCAAAGAAGAAGATCCGCAAGAGCCTTGTGTGTACGGCACTCGCGCGCCGTTACTCAGCTGGGATCCGCTATGGGCCAATTGGCAGGTCTACAACGGTCTGTTGCACGACAGCTGGCATGCTGCCAGCTGGCGCGACAAGTTCAGTGTGTGGTTTCGGCATCCCGGCTGGCGCCCGGCGGATGTGGCGGCGCGCTTTCCGCAAGCCTCATTCAAACTGGAACAACATAAACCGTTTGAACCTGAGCAACAGCGCAGCAGTTTGCAGTGGGCGGTGGGTTGGTTTGTGTTGCTGTTGGCGGCGGCCATGGATGTGTTGTGGCACATGGATAGCATGGTTTGGGGCGATGCGGCGGTGAGTGTGCTGGCCGTCACCGCAGGCTTGTGGGGCGTGAATGCATTGCTGCAAAACCGCATTACAGCTGTGATGTGTGCTTTTGTGCAATTTGCCGCCATGGCCACTGCCGCGTCGGCTTGCGGCTGGGTGGATGTGTACAACCTGGCCAAGCCGATCGCCTTATTGCTGCTGATGTACTTGGCTTGGTCCGCAGACAACCTGCCTGTGAAAGCGCAAACTTGGTTGGTACGCGCCTTGGGTTTGAGTTGGGTGGGTGATGTGTTGTTGCTCTACCCCGGTTTGTTTGTGCCGGGTCTGGTGGCATTTCTTGTGGCTCACCTGTGTTATTTCAAAGTGCTGAGCATGGACGCGCCATTGTTGTCGAGTAAGCGTGCCGTGGTGAGTTGTCTGTTGGCAGGCACGCTCATGTATGGCGTGTTATTTTTCAATGGCTTACCTCTTGAGATGCGTCTGCCTGTGGCTTTGTATGTGATGGTGATTGCTTTGATGGCGTCTCAAGCCTGGGGCCGCAGTGCGCATGGCAAAAACCAAGCCACTTTATGGACAGCAATCGGCGCCAGTGTGTTCATGCTGTCTGACAGCGTGTTGGCGATAGACACCTTCATCAACCCCTTGCCATATGCAGGACTGTGGGTGTTGGCCACTTACTATGTGGCGCAAGCTTTGATGGTCACAGGTTTGTTAGTGTCGTTGCGTCAACAAACGGAGTTGCAGAAAAAACCGGTGTCTCAATTCAACCAGTTTCGAAACAGCTGAGCCACGGCCGCCGGTTCTTCCATGGTCAGCATGTGACCGGCGTTTGCAACCACACACACCTCGGTTTTAGCGGGCAATAAATCTGCCATGACGCGGTGCTGCGTCACATCGGCCCAGCCGTCGTGTTCGCCGGTCATGACCATGCAAGGGATGTGTATGTGTGGGAGCACATCGCTTGCGTCAGGCCGAGTCAGCAAGGCGTGTTGTTGGCGTTCAAACACCGCTGCTGATTTGCGCTCGAACATGTCGATGATGGTGTTTATCAACACCGCGTCATGCAGCCGTGCAGGTGCCACCATGTTCTTCACCCATTGCGCAGCCATGTGGCGCACACCTTGGGTTTGGGCGATGGCCAGCAACTGCATGCGACCGGCGCGTTCTTTTTCTCCGGCCTCGCCACCGGCTAAAGGTAAATAACCGGTGTTCATCAGCGCGATGCGGCGCACGCGCTCGGGCGCGAGCCGGTAGACCTCTAAAGCCACGCGTCCGCCCATGGAGTGACCAGCTATGTCGAACAGTGGCGGTGCGTTTTGCAACAGGCGTTGCGCCATGTCAATGAGTGAATCGCTGTCGCCGTGGTCGGCGATTTGCGTTTGCAGGTCTGCGGGCAGCAAAGGCAGCAGCGGTGACCAGACGCTGTGGTCACACATCAGGCCGGGGATGAGGATGAGAGGGGTGGGCATGGGGGGACTTTAGCGCTTAGTCTCGCCAACCAAGAAAATCGGTCATGCCATATCGGCTGAGTCTTTCTTGGTGCACATAGCGCGGGTCTCGCCGGTGCCCAGCTTTACGACCTGCTGACCTGCCTGTCGGCGCGAAGTGGTTACGAACTGGTGCAAGACCTGCCCAAAGTGCAGACGTATCGGGACTGGTACGGGGCTTAACCGCCCTGTAGGAGAGCCGCACCCTCCCAGCGAACTTGACCTTTGTAAACCCTTGTAAAGCGTAAAAACACCATTTACGCTTCGCATTTGAAGCGTAAACCCATAAAATACACTTCATGTACCTTTGGCAATCCCCTCAATGGCCTGAATTTCAGGTGGACTTGGCCGCGCTGCAGCCCGCGCTAGCCGCTGCACGCTATGCGCAAGGGCGAACTATGGGTCTGGTCAGCCACCTGCAGCTGATGGACTTGGGCAGCTTACAACTGCAAGGCTGGGCCGATGAAGCCATGGCTACCGCGCAAATCGAGGGTGAAGTCCTGCAAGTCAATTCGGTCCGTGCCTCGGCTGCAAGGCGCTTAGGCCTGCTGGGTGCCAAAGCGGATGAGCGCGATGCACGCACCGAAGCCACGCTGGACGTACTGCAAGCCGCTATCGCCCAAAGTCAGCAAGCCCTGAACCACGACATGCTGTGTGGCTGGCACGCAGCGCTCTTTCCCACCGGGCGCAGCGGCATCAAGAAAATCCGCGCAGGTGCCTACCGCGACCATGCCGAACCGATGCAGATCGTCACGCCCCGGCTGGGCAAGCCAGACATCATTCACTACCAAGCCCCCGATTCGATCGATGTGTTTGCGCACATGTCGCAACTGATTGACTGGTTCAACACCAGCCTGGGCCAAACCGATGGGCTGGTGCGTGCAGCCTTAGCCCACCTGTGGTTTGAAGCCATACATCCTTTTGAAGATGGCAATGGACGTGTGGGCCGGGCCCTGGTCGAAATGGCACTGGCGCAAGACCTCAAAACCAACCAACGGCTGTGGAGTCTGTCGCGACAAATGTGGCTCGATCGGGCTGGCTATTACGCCCAACTGCAAGCAGCCACCGGCCAAGCAAACATGGATGTGACGCCCTGGGTGCAATGGTTCTTAGGCTGCGTGCACAAAGCAGCCGACACCACCTGGGATCACATGCAATCTGCCATGCGTAAAACCCGCTTCTGGGCGGAGCTGCGCGAGCAACATCCAGAACTCACGCCCACACAAACCAAAGCGATCAACAAACTGTTTGACGTGGGCCCGGACGGCTTTGCCAACGGCATCAGCACAGAGAAATACGTCAACCTGTGCCGCGTATCACGCGCCACGGCCTACCGCGAACTCACGGCGCTGTGCGAGATGGGAGTGCTGGTGCAGACGGGGGTGGGGCGGGGGACGCGGTATCGGCTGCAACGCTGGGACTGAGAACATAGTCGTGGTTCGCTAACAACTTCATAGCTGAGGAACGCGGGGGATAAGTGCAGTGCTCAAGCATTTTTAGGAGAATTCGGAAGTTGAGATCACTTGCTTCAAAGTGAGGGATGGAGCAGATGCTGGTTATCAAACACGCTCTTGACCGGGAATATAGCGAGCCCCAGGGAAAAAGTTGTACTCGATACGCCCAATTAAACTTAATGGGAACTTCCCGATCATGAAGCCTAAATCGGAGAGCTCAGTAGTACATCGCAGATACCCGCCCTGAAGAGCGTTAGCACCTCCTTCGGGACAGAAACTCAGGTGGCTTTCACCATCAACATCGTAGGTTATCGGAAAAAAAATTTTCTTTGGTTCCTCGAGCTCAAATCCACCCATTTCGATACCATTGATATCAAAAACATTAACACCAATCATGCCAATCCAATTAAGAGGGTCGAAAAATTTATCCATTTTTTTATATGACACTGGAATTAGCTTTGGTTTTCGAATTAGTTTTATATCAAAATAGTCTGGCGGAGTTTCTTGAATATGGTTCATGTGCCATGCAAATCTGAACTCTTGTTGACTTGCAAATTCTTTATCTTTTAATAGGGTAATACCAAATATATTGTCGAAAAATTCCTGCCCTCGTTTATCAGCCAATGAGAAAAATCGTCCTTCGTAGCTGCATGGTGCTCCGCCGGCGAAAGTCAAATTTTCTGTGGATTCGCAAATTGACGAGGCGAAATCAATCGAATCGACGATTAATACACATGTATCTTTATCTTCCGACAAGGCCCAGTTGATTGAATCTGACAAAAGGTTTTTTGTCGTGCAGTAAATATAAACGTTGTCTATTTGAACTCTAGTGTTCTGTAAATACTTGGTAGATAGGCCTTCGACAGTCTGTTCAGCCGTGAAGTTGACAATTCCCTCGTATTCATCAGAAATAAGACCCCCGTGTCCAGGGTCTCTATAGGACGAGATATTCCCAACTCTCAAAACACCGTTTTCTATCAAGCCTTCAGCATGCTGGGCTTTGAGGAATTTAAACAAAGGAAGTTTGTAAGTCCTAGAAGTCGCTTGCAGCGCGAAATGCGGTTGCATTTGTAAGCGTAAATTGGCAAGTGAGATCGGATCCAATGGCACTTCTCAACCCAGTTTCTTCAGTAATAACTCATTCACCTGCGCCGGATTGGCTTTGCCTTTGCTGGCTTTCATGATGGGGCCGATCAAACCGTTCAAGGCTTTGGCGTTACCGGCTTTGAACTCTTCGACGTTTTTCGGATTGGCGGCCAGTACTTCGTCGATGATGGTTTCCAATGCGCCGGTGTCGTTCATTTGCTTGAGGCCTTTGGCTTCGATGATCGCATCGACCTCACCGCCATCGGTCCATAAAACATCAAACACTTTCTTGGCAGCGTTATTGCTGATGGTGTTGTCAGAAATACGCTGAATCAAATGGCCAAGTTGTGCTGCACTGACCGGCAGTTGTTCAATGCTGATGTCATCCGCATTCATACGCCGCGATAAGTCACCCATGATCCAGTTACTCGCCAACTTCGCTTGCCCGCAAGCCTTGGCGGTCTCTTCAAAATAAGCCGCCATCGCTTTGCTTTGCGTCAGCGTGGTCGCGTCGTACTCGGGCAAACCGTAATGCGTGACAAAGCGCTCTGCCATCACACGCGGCAACTCGGCCATCTCACTGCGCACGCGCTCCACCCATTCGCGCGAAATCACTAGCGGCGGCAAATCCGGGTCGGGGAAGTAGCGGTAATCGGCGGCGTCTTCTTTGGTGCGCATGGCGCGTGTTTCGCCGGTGTCCGGGTTGAACAAGACCGTGGCTTGTTGTATCGCGTGGCCGTCTTCAATTTGTTCGATCTGCCAACGCACTTCATAGTCGATGGCTTGTTGCATGAACTTGAAACTGTTCAAGTTCTTGATCTCGCGGCGTGTGCCCAGCTCAGCGCCGGGCTTGCGCACCGACACGTTGGCGTCGCAGCGGAACG
>JACCDM010138267.1_pt1 | contig 17942 bp, 17 predicted proteins | sample 7445851 | NCBI WGS metagenome assembly JACCDM01 (sample SAMN15323438, study PRJNA562643) | freshwater metagenome | isolation source: river surface water | place: USA:Blue River Watershed | collected 2017-08-16
AAGGTAAGTGATGAACTTAAGTCACACTTCCGCCCCGAGTTCCTCAACCGTATTGATGATGTAATCGTCTTCCACCAGTTGACTAAGCCACAGATCATTCAGATCGTTGATTTGATGCTTAAGAACCTTGATGATCGTTTGCAGGCAAAGGACATGGGCATTGAGCTCACACCAGCTGCAAAGAATCTTCTTGCAGAGCGTGGTTACGATCCATTGTTAGGTGCACGTCCATTGCGTCGTGTCATCCAACGTGAGATCGAAGATGCATTGTCAGAGCGGATCTTGTTTGGTGAGCTCAAGGCTGGCGAGATCATCGTTGTAGATGTTGAAGGTGAAGGCGCAGAAGCTGTCTTTACATTCAAGGGAGCACCAAAGGCATCACTGCCTGATACTCCTGAAGATCTTGCAGAAGCACCTACCGCTTAATTATTGACCGCAATTGCCCCGCTTAGTTATTCACTAGGCGGGGTTTTTGCTTTACCGTATCGCAATGCGCAAACTACTTGCTGGATTAGTCGCGGTTCTTTCTCTTTCACTTGTGACGGCTCAACTTTCTGTCGCTGCAGTAACACCAGGCACGAAGTGCTCCAAGGCGGGTGCAACTTCTACTTACAACGGCAAGAAGTACACATGTGTGAAGAGTGGCAAGAAATTAGTTTGGAATAAGGGGGTTACGCTTCCAAAACCAAAGCCTGTCGCAACTCCGACATCCTCACCTTCAGTAACTCCTACCCCAGCATCTACTCCTACAGTTGCCCCGGCACCTACTCCTGTAGCAACATCTTTGCCACCCATAAGAAACTGGAGTGAGACACGTTCAACAGATTTGGGATACCTGCATGAATTCGCAGGTCCGTGTGAATTGGAAAAAGATTTACCGGAAGTGTTCAAAGCTTTACAAGATGCATTTAGAGCAAAGAATGAATGCAGCGGAATATATAGGTTGGCTAAGTATGATTTGGGAATCAATCGACCAACGACTGTTTTGGATCTAAATGCCAAGGATTTACCTGTCAAACAATGCGAAATAAGTGAACCCGCGAATAGTCCATATCAGCGTGGCTTCTTTAATCTATTTGATCAAAATAGAATTCGATATTTGAATGCATCGAAAGTTCCGGGACCAAAGATGACGATTCAAGTCGTACCTATTTTCGCTGCTGATACCGAAAAACCGAAGAATTCGCCTGAAAAAGATTACGGTGCTTACACTGATGTACTTCAAGAATGGGCTAAGTATTCTTCAGACGGAGACTCTTCTGTTGAAATAAGATACCCAGAGAATTACATCGAATTTCCAAACAAGGTTTCAACTTACAATATTTTTCACGAGAACCGGCACGATAGCCCGGAGCACATAAAATTCGTGAGAGATTTGGTTTCCATTGTTGATCCTAAAATAAATTTCAGTGGTGCAAATTTAGTAATTGTTCTTGTACCACCGGGAACACCATTGGCTAATTTCCAACAAGGTAGTCTTAAAGATTTTGTGACACAAGAAGGAACTATTCGCCATGGATCTTCGATGTATCCGTACACGCTCACAGAACTACAAAGTGTGAAATTTTCTAATTTCTTGAGCCCCTTCTGGTGGATCCATGAGCTATACCACTCAGCTTTTGGGCTGGATGATCACTACGGTGATGGAAAACGCGATACTAATTCAGAATATGGAATGGGTGTTTGGACATTGATGACTCCATGGGGAGGAGACTTATCAGCTTGGGAGAAGTGGCTTTTAGGTTTTATTACAGATTCTCAAGTTCATTGTATTAACCCCACAGAACCCACAATTCGTTGGATAGCTCCTTCAAGTGTGAAAAGTAAAGAGAAAAAGTTACTCGTAATACCCATTTCTCAGACAAAAGGAATTGTTCTAGAGTCGATACGTTCAGCTGGTTTGTATTACAAAATCTCAAAGGAGAGCGAAGGCATCCTTCCCTATGTTGTTGACTTAGAAAAAATTGGTCACGGTTTAGGAATGAAACTCATACTTCCAACGAACCGAAATCCAAATCAGCAACCATTCTTCCTTTCCCAAGCACCCTTACGCGAGGGTGAATCAGTGGTCTCGAATGGTTACAAGATCACAATTGTTGAATCAGGAACTTTTGGCGATGTAGTAAAGGTGGAGAAAGCTTAAGAGCCCAACTTCTTTAGTGCATCTCCGCTAACGCGATACACAGTCCACTCATCCATTGGCACTGCGCCTATGGATTTGTAGAAATCGATACTTGGTTGGTTCCAATCGAGAACCCACCACTGCAATCTTTCGTAATCGCGTTCAACGCAGATCTTGCCCAACTCTTTGAGGAAAGCTAGGCCGTAACCCTTGCCGCGATAGGCAGGATCAACATAAAGGTCTTCAAGGTAAATGCCTGGCTTACCAACCCATGTTGAGTAGTTAAGGAACCAGATAGAGATTCCAATGACTACGCCGTTATCTTCTGCAACATGACAGTAAGCAACTGGATTTTCACCGAAAATTGACTCTTCGATTTGTTCAAGCGTTGCCTTGGCTTCAAGAGGAGCCTTTTCATACTCAGCGAGGTCTTTTATGAGCTGAAGTATGCGTGGGGCATCCTCTTTGCGAGCGTCACGAATCATGGGTGAAGTGTATGGGTTTTCTCGATGCTAGATACTTTTCGACATCTGCCCTATTCTTGAGAAACTATGACGAACTCTCATAAGGAACCCGAGCTAGGTTTACTTCGAACTGAGCAAGTTGACTCCAAATTTCAAATGCTTGATGTGATGACTGTTTCTGAGTTGTTGCAAGCGATGAATGAGAGTGATGCAGAGGTGCCTAAAGCAGTGGCTCTTATATTGCCTAAAATTGAGAAAGCCATTGATGGTGTTGTTGATCGCCTGCTTCAAGGCGGCAGGTTAATTTATATGGGCGCAGGAACATCTGGGCGACTTGGTGTTTTAGACGCAGCTGAATGTGGACCAACGTTTTCAGTAACAACCGATCAAGTTGTTGCCTTTATTGCGGGTGGAGATTCTGCGTTGCGAAGTCCTGCAGAAGGAGCCGAAGACAAACCAGAACTTGGCGCCGCCGATATGAAGTCAGCAAATGTTTCACAACTGGATGTTGTGGTCGGAATTGCAGCTAGTGGAAGAACTCCCTATGTACTTGGGGGATTGCAATATGCAAAGAGCGTTGGCGCTCTAACTATCGCAATTACTTGTAATCCAGATTCAGAAGCAGGAAAGATCAGCGATCACGCTCTCGATATCGACTCAGGTCCTGAATTATTGGCTGGTTCAACACGATTGAAATCTGGAACCGCGCAGAAGATGGTTTTGAACATGATTTCTACTATTTCGATGGTCCGTTTGGGCAAGACCTTTGGAAATCTGATGGTTGATTTGCAGATCAGTAATGAAAAGCTCCAGGATCGAGCTGTTCGAATTATTGAAAAGGCGACTGGGGCATCCAAAGAGGAGTCCACTAAGGCGCTTCAAGCCTCTGGCCACGAAGTTAAGGTGGCGATTTTGATGCTACTTCTGAATATTGAGCCATCTGTGGCACGTGAACGACTTCACGCTTCATCAAACCGAATTAGAGAAGCTTTAACCGGTTTGTAATTATTAAGTTTTGTTACAAAAACATTGATTTTCGCCATTTTCTTAACAACCACTTAACCATTTTCGACTCCTTAGGTGCTTGACGAAGCAATGAAAAAACAGCATGCTTTTTCATGAGTGAGGCGAGGCTGTGAAAGAAATTTTCATGCTGCCAAGTCATATCGACTGGTGAATTCAAATTGAATTCATTTTTTGGAAGGAGAATGTAGTGATCAGTAAAAAGAAATTCGCAATAGGAGGTTTAGTCGTCGCGTTGATGGCTGGAACTCTCATTGCAACTCCAGCAAGAGCAGCAAGTTCTGATTTAGTTATCGGTTCCGTATTGGATATCGACAAGCTAGATCCACACACAGCGACAAACTTCGCAACTGTGCGCGCACTTGGCTTGGTTTACTCAAGCCTTGTTGAAGTTGGCCCAGGAAACAAGATGAAGACAGGTCTTGCATCATCTTGGTCATTTAACGCCGCAGGAACTCAACTAACTTTGTCACTTCGTCAGGGTGTTAAGTTCCATGATGGATCAACTTTTGATGCCGTAGATGCAAAGGCAAGTCTTGAAAGAATTCTTGACACCAAGACTGGAGCAGCTGGCCGTGCAAACCTCACAACAATCTCAAGCATCAGCGCTTCAGGTCGTACATTGGTTCTAAAGCTTTCAGTACCTAACGTTCCAATCCTTGCAGCACTTGATGGCGTCAACATGGCTATGTTGTCAGCAGATGACATCGCAGCAGGAAAAATTGGCGGAAGCAACAAGCCAAACGGAACAGGTCCTTACAAGTTTGTTTCATGGGAGCCAACACAGTCTGTAAAGCTAACTGCTAATGCAGATTACTGGATGGGTGCACCTAAGATTTCTAATGTAACTATTCGTGTGATTCCTAACGAGTCATCAATTTTGTCAGCGATGAACGCTGGTTCAATTCAGTTCGGTATCGTCACTGATCCACTTGTTGTAAAGCAGATCAATACACGTAACCTGAAGCTCTACAAGGTTCCAGCTTTGGCGTACTACGCACTGCAGTTGAATAACAAGGTTGCACCACTCAATGATAAAAATGTTCGCCTTGCGATTCAGTGCTCTATCGATCGTCCAGAGATGATTAAGACTGCAATGCTCGGAGAAGGTGCAGTAACTGGCCCAATCACAAGCCCTGCATACAAGTCGAATGTAAATGATCGTCCTTGCCCTAAGGTCGATATTGCAAAGGCAAAGGCTTACCTTGCAGCAGCAGGAAAGTCTGGCGGAGTTACATTTAAGGCTCTTGTTACCAGCAATGGTTGGGCAACATCAGTTGCAATGGCACAGAACCTACAGGCTCAGTTGGCTCGCGCAGGAATCAGAATGGATCTTGATATTGTTGATCAAGCTACATATGTGCCACGTTGGTTGGCTGCAGACTTCACTGCAACACTTGCAAACAATGGTGGACGTATCGATCCAGACACCATGTACACCCGTTACTTCACTTCAACAGGAAACTTGAACAAGGTTGCAACATATTCATCTGCAACTCTTGATGCTAACTTCCTCAAGGGTAAGTCAAGCGGAAAGACAGCGGTTCGATCAGCTGCCTACACTGCAATCTCTCAAGAACTTGAAGACAATGCAGTTTGGGTATGGCTTGCTACTCCTTACGAGTACCGAGTCGTTGCTAAGAACCTCAAGGGATTTGTTGCACTAGCAACAGGTTCATTGCTTCCACTTCGTTCAGCTTCACTCAACTAAACCATAACTAGAGCGGCGTGCGAGCGAGGGTTCGCGCGCCGCTCTAGCCTTTAGTAAGAAACCAGCATTGTTAGGGGATTAATAGATGTCGAAGGCAAAGTCTGCCGGGGTCGCAAATCGTTTGCTTGGCGTCTTAACCACCTTGTTTGGAATTTCAGTATTTATCTTCATTGTTTTGAGAGTCATTCCCGGTGACACGATTACAAGTTCACTCGGAATTGAGACGGGTGTTCTTACCCCCGATCAAATCGCCGATCTGAAGCGTTATTACGGAATCGATAAGCCCCTTATTCTTCAATATTTTTCATGGATCTCCTCTTTCTTACAGGGAGACTTAGGTTTTGCCTATTCCACAGGCGTTTCAGTTTTGAAATTAACCGCTTCAGCATTGCCTGTGACAATCGAACTAGCGCTTTTTGGGACTATTTCAGGTGTAATAATGGGTATAGCCATTGGAATGTTCAGTGCAAAGAAGCCAGGTAGTTTTCGAGATTTTGCAGGTCAACTTTTTGGACTCTTAGCCCTAGCTATTCCGGGATTCGTTTTGAGTACCGCCATCGTGACCATCATGGCAAACAAATTTGGTTATTTCCCCAATGGATATGAATACATGACCCCATGGGAAGACCTGGGAATGAATTTGCAGCAAATGCTGTTTCCTTCGATAGTTCTAGGAATCGCCGTTGCGGCACCTGTCATGCGAACAACGCGCTCGGCTCTTCTTGAAACTGTAGATAAAGATTTCATTAGAACCGCATACGGAAAAGGACTCAAAGCCAAAACGGTTCAATATCGACATGTGCTTCGAAACTCGCTAATTCCGATTGTAACTATGACGGGAATTCAATTCGGATACCTTCTAGGCGGTGCGGTAATTGTAGAAAAGATATTTGCTATGCCTGGCATGGGACGTCAGATTCTGGATGCCATCAACAAACGAGAGTATGCAACAGTTCAAAGTAGCGTCATGATATTTGCAATTCTTTTTGTAACGATAAATCTAATCACCGACCTCATCTATCGACGAATCGATCCGAGAATCAAATGAAAAATAAAAGTCAAGAAAAGTCTTGGGTTCACTATTACCTAAAAAGTACAAGTGGAATTGTTGGTGCGATAGTCGTTGCAATAATGCTAGTGATATCTGTGTGCGCCGTATTTGGATGGATGCCTCACGATCCATTGGCACAGAATCCTATGGATTCGCTCCATGCTCCATCATCTACTTACTGGTTTGGAACAGATCAGTTCGGCCGTGATGTGTTTTCCCGTGCCATGGATGGCATGCGCCGTTCTATGACTGTTTCAATCGTCGCTGTGGCGATCGCAGGGTTTATTGGTGTTGGAATGGGTGTAATTGGTGGTTATTTAGGGCGCTGGTTAGATGGTTTTGTTGTTCGTCTAAGCGATGTAATTTTTGCCTTTCCAGCAATTCTTTTAGCTCTTGCAATTGTTAATAGTCTCGGTAATTCTTGGATAGATACATCATTGGCAATTGCGGTTGTTTACACGCCCATTTTTATCCGCGTGGCGCGAGGACCAGTGCTGAGTATCAAAGAACTTGATTATGTGAAGTCGGTGAGAGTGCTTGGATTCTCCTCACCAAGAATTGTTTTCAGTCACGTACTTCCAAATGTTCTTGCACCAATTCTTGTTCAAATCGCCCTCTCCATGTCGTGGGCGATTTTGACAGAGTCAGGATTAAGCTTTTTAGGACTCGGAACTCAACCACCAGATGCATCACTAGGTTTGATGGTCTCTGAAGCGCAACCAATGGCAGCTTTTGCATGGTGGACTTTGGCCGCTCCATCCCTATTTATCACCTTGGTTGTTGTAGGCCTAAACCTTGTGGGTGATGGATTACGCGATTCACTCGATCCAGCAAGGAGGCAATCATGAGTTCTCCGCTTATTAAGATTGAGAAACTTCGGGTTGAAACTACACAGGATCATCGCACCCTTGTCGATGGAGTGACTTTTGAGATTCAACCAGGCGAGGCACTTGGAGTTGTTGGCGAAAGCGGTTCAGGTAAAACACTTACAGCTCTATCAATATTGGGTCTACTTCCACGAGGTGTTGCGGCCGCATCTGGTTCTATTAAATTTGAAAACGTTGATTTAATAACTGCAGATCAGGAAACCCGACGTTCGATTCGTGGAAATCAGATCTCAATGATTTACCAAGATCCCATGACTGCATTAAATCCTGTCATGAAACTCGGCAAGCAATTGGAAGAGGTCCTTGAGGCTCATGATTTAGATGGGAAGAATGCTCAGGAAGTTGTTTTTAACGCTCTAAAGGATGTCGGAATTCCCGAGCCCGAGCGGGCTATGAATAGCTTCCCACATGAGTTTTCAGGGGGTATGCGTCAAAGAGTAATGATTGCTATGGCATTAATCCTGTCACCCAAATTATTGATCGCGGATGAGCCAACAACAGCTTTGGATGTAACTATTCAGCAACAGATTCTCGCTTTAGTGTCAGAGCAACGTCGCAAGAGTGGAATGTCCATGCTTTGGATTACCCATGATCTGGGTGTTGTTGCCAACTTGGTAGATCGTGTAATTGTTATGTATGCGGGTCGAATTGTTGAAGTAGGAAGTGTTGAACAAATCTTCACCAATCCACAACATCCATACACCGCGGGCTTACTAGCCTCACTTCCTAAATCGGTTGATAAAACGCGAGCACGATTAACTGCCATTCCAGGAGTCCCACCTAAACCTTGGATGGTGGCCGACTCGTGCCCATTCGCTCCCAGATGTGATCGTGCAACTCAAGAGTGCACTAATTTGACTCCGATACTTACAAAAAATGAGTTTACTGAGGCAGCTTGTTTCCACAGAATCGGAGTCTGCAAGTGACATTACATATTGAAGCGGTTGAAAAGAAATACTCGGTTCGATCAAGTAAATCTGAGATTCATGCTCTCAATGGAGTGTCCGTTAATTTGCCTGTTGGGCAAACTTTAGGAATCGTTGGCGAAAGTGGTTGCGGTAAGTCCACACTTGCAAGAATTATTGTTGGTTTAGAGAAACCTTCCAATGGCGAGATTACTTGGAATAACCAACCGATCGTTAGCAAGGCAACAAATCAATTATCAAGCCATCACTCAAAGATCCAGCTAGTTTTTCAAGATCCCTACTCTTCACTTAATCCACGCCAGAAGATTGGTCAGTGCATTGCTGAGGTGATTCAAACTCACAAACTTCGTGAACGATCTGAGATTCAACGTAGAGTCGATGAATTGCTTCTGGTTGTTGGAATTGCTCCAGATCTACAGCATCGCTATCCGCATCAGCTCTCCGGTGGGCAGCGCCAACGCGTAAGTATTGCGCGTGCCTTGGCTTCCGAACCTGACCTTTTAGTCCTTGATGAGCCTGTTTCAGCTCTGGATGTGTCTGTGCGAGCTGATGTTATGAATTTACTTTTCGACCTACGTGAAAAATTTGGTTTGACTTATGTATTCATCAGTCACGACTTGTCTATGGTCAGACATATCAGCGATCTAATTGCCGTCATGTATTTAGGCAAAATTGTTGAATATGGAACTTGGACTGAAGTCTTGGATAATCCGAAACACCCATACACAAAAGCTTTGATTGAAGCTATGCCTAATCATGAATATGTTGGAACCGCGAAGTATGAGAAGCCACTCATGGGTGAAGTTCCGGATCCAGCAAATATGCCATCAGGATGTGCTTTTCATATGCGTTGCCCTATAGCGATCCAAAAGTGTCGCGAAGTAGCACCACCTTTAGTGTCATTTGAGAGTAACCATCTTGTTGCTTGTCCTGAGGTCATGAAATGAAAATTTTAGGAATGATGTCTGGAACTTCATTTGACGGAATCGACTCTGCGCTCTGTGAAATTAACTGGGTAGAAGATGAAATTCAAATCAAATTAATAGATTTTGCATCACAAACGTACTCAAAACAATTGCATCAAATGATTGTAGAGGCGATGCCACCACGTGGAACCACGATGGAAGTGGTCTGCCAACTGGATACTCTCATCGGTCAATCTTTTGCAGCTGCCGCTCAATCTGTGATTGAATCCTCAAATGTGACACCCGATTTGATTGTTTCCCATGGTCAGACTTTGTTTCACTGGATCGACGAATCCCATAAAGCGCGAGGTACGTTGCAACTGGGTGAACCAAGTTGGATTGCAGAAGCTACTGGGGTGCAGGTCCTCTCGAATATCAGAAGCAGAGATGTCGCGGCTGGCGGGCAAGGTGCACCACTTGTGAGCATCTTGGATCAGTTGCTTCTTTCCGACAGCGAGACCGCACAAGGTGCCCTTAATTTGGGTGGCATTTCCAATATCACTGTCACTTCTAGATCAATGCAGCCAATTGCCTACGACATTGGTCCAGCTAATGGCTTGATGGATGCTGCAATTCAGGCTTATTCAAAGGGTGAAACTACCTTTGATAGAGATGGAGCGCTAGCAGCGAAGGGAACGGTGGACCAATCCCATTTGGCCACATTCCTTTCCCATCCCTATTACAAACTACCCGCTCCAAAATCGACAGGTAAAGAGATTTACCACCTGCCGTACATTATTGATGTGATTGGACCCATTGATGAATGGGTTATTGAAGATGTGCTTGCGACACTTCTTGAACTGACTGTTGAAACAGTTGCTCAGGAGGTTGAGAAATTTGGTTTAACATCGCTTTACGTTGCGGGCGGTGGTGCGCTAAATCCATTCCTTATGAAGCGATTGCAAGAAAGAGCCAAGGACTGCAAAATTCTTACAATCTCAGAGCTAGGAATTTCAACTCAATCCAAGGAAGCAATTGCCTTTGCGCTAATAGGATTTTTAACTATGCATGGACTTCCAGGTCAAATTCCAAGTTGCACGGGTGCGGAAGGTTCGAAGTTGTTGGGTTCGCTCACACCAGGAAAAGATCCGTTTCACTTACCTGAAGCTTCTTCAAAAAATCCAATTAGGGTAAGAATTATAAAGTGATGTCGGAGTTCAGCATTTCAATCTCCAGTGTCTTCCACTCAGAGGTGATTTTGTTTTCACCTGTGAGACTAAACCCAAATTTTTCATAGAGCGATCGAGCAGCAGTGTTTTCCTCAAAGACCCAAAGAGTCATTTCATTAAACCCCTTGGCGCGCGTTGAAGCTACGGCGTTCTGTAATAGTTTCGTTCCAAAACCGCGTCCTGCTAATTCGGGATCAACATACAAAGAGAATAGATGCCCCCGAGTCGGATCATTTTTATCGGGACCGATTCTAAAGAATCCAACGAGCGCATCCTCATCAAATCCCAGAATAGTTTCGCGTTCTGGATTAGCTCCTAATGCATTACTCCAAAGCTCGATGGAAGCTTCCTCAGTCATGCGATCTCGTACATCTTGGCTTAAAACATTTGCATACGAACCTTTCCAGCACCTCAAAAAAAGGGCGGAAATGGCTGAAATATCACTGGTTTCTGCATTTCGGAGTATCACAAAGATAAGGTTACTGCATGGGGGAGAATTTCATGTTTAGTTTAAATGATCTGAAATTCTCCAAGTACAAAATCTCTTTGCACTCCACTTTTCAGACAGCTCTTAGGAGTGTGAGTGATTTCGAAGTATATAAATTAGACGTAACTTCATCAGATGGCAAAGTTGGTTCTGGCGAAGTTGTGGCAACACCCGCAATTACCGGCGTTTCAGCAGATCAATTGGAACGAGATATTAACGACCATTTGATTCCCTTGCTTCAAAATGAAAGGTTTGTCTCGGTAGAGGATGCATACTCCCAAATCGAAGAGAGACTGCCTTTAAATCCCACAGCTCGAGCACTTGGTGATTTGGCTGTAAATTCGCTTTTCAAGAGTTTCGAAACAACTTCGATCAAAACAGATGTAACGCTTCCAATCACGGAAGTGGCGCATATTTCAGGTTTAATAGAAACACGAGTTAAAGACGGCTTCAATGTTTTTAAAATGAAGTTGGGGGATGCTTCCCTTATGAAGAATGTTAAAATGGTTCAAATGACGATCGAATATCTTCCAGAATCTGCCTCTTTAAGAATTGATCCAAATCAGGCATGGAGTGTGGATTACTCTCTGCAATTTCTCGAGGAATTAGATCATCTTAAGATCAAGATTGATTACCTCGAACAGCCAATCAATCGATTTAATTTTGAGGGGCTAGCAAAAATTCACCGAAATACTGATGTCCCTATCATGGCGGATGAGTCCTGTTTTGATATCGAGGATTTAGAGAGACTTATTTCAATCAACGCCATCGATTGGGTAAACGTCAAAATACTGAAGTCGGGTGGAGTGACGCCAGCTCGCAAGATCGCTTTGAGGGCCAAAGAGGCAGGGTTAAAGCTCTCCTTCGGTTGCATGATTGAATCCCCGCTCGGGGTGCGAGCAGCAATGGAGCTAGCAAGAGAGTTCGAACCGCTAGGTGTGCATGATCTTGATGCTGCATGGTGGTACCCACAATCTGAGCTCACATATAGCGATGGAGTCGTGCAATGAGTACTCCCGGCACTATTCACGCCGTACAGCACTTGGGGGCCCGCGAGATCTCCGTTGCAGGCTCGCGGCAAGAGATGGGATGCGCCTCACCTAAAGTGATGAATGAGTCCACATCTTTTGATGTTGCCTCTCTTACGAAGATTCTTTTCACCACAAACTTGTACATGCGGTTGGTCGATGAAAAAGCGGTTCAACTCAATGATGCGGTCTCTCATTATTTACCAGCGTGGAAAACTTCAGACAAGGGTGAGATTCGCATCCACGATTTGCTAACTCATCGGTCAGGGTTGGAACCATGGCGCCCTCTATATATTGCCTGCGAAGGAAAAGAAAGTGCCCGTAATTTCATTGCGACAAATCCTTTGAAAGCAAAACGGGACGAACAGAGAATCTATTCAGACCTTGGATTTATTGCTTTAGGTGAGATCGCTGAAAAGATATTCTCTGCCGACATCGATGAGATTTTTCAAAATAAAATAAAATCCCCGTTGAATTTGGAGTCAACTCAGTTCGCAAAACCCGTAGATCAAGAAAATGTGGCGGCAACTTCTATAGGCGATAGATTTGAAAAAACAATGGTTGAGACCGACATCCCATATGTACTTCCTGAGAAGGTTGAAGATTTTGCCAATTGGAGAAGTCAAGTTTTAGTTGGCGAAATCAACGATGGCAATGCCTTTCATGTCTTCAATGGAATTTCATCGCATGCAGGTCTTTTTTCAACTGCAAAGGATTTATTGAACATATGTGATGTCTACCTGAAATCATTCAGAGATACGGGCTTTTTTCATTCATCGACAATTCGTCAGTTCGTTCAGGGTGGATTAGATCCCATGCAGGGGCTCGGATTTCGAAATTGGGAAGTAACGACAAAGTTTGGAGAGAAAACTATTTTTGGACACACTGGTTTTACAGGAGTAGCAATGGGATTCATCCCAGATTTAGATTTTGCTGCGGTTATGCTGACTAATCGTTTGCACACCAAGAGTGAACCAACTAAGACTGAGGAGCTTTGGTTACCTTTTCTCGAAAGCTCACTATCAAAAATATAGAAGCTAAAATCGCTGAAATTGCCGCTCCGATGATGGCCTTGTTTGTGTCCCCATTGGCGGTTTGCTGAACAGAGAGGGGAATTACAACGCCTCCGACAGCGCCCACCAGAACATAGAGCGAGGCACTTTCTACTGCTAACTCAGACTCGAAGTAAGAAACCGCCTGTCCAATAATGAAGCCATAGCAAGGTCCTGCAAAAAATACTCCAAGTAATAACACAACTAGAAAAGCAGCTCTATTTTCAGAAACAATCGGGAGCAGGGTTAGCGCAAGAGAAAACCCTAAACTCCAAAAAATTGCAGTGGTTTTTGCGGAGACAAATTTTCCAGTGATAAATGAACCTGAAAGGCGACCTAGAGTGAGAAATAGCCAGAAGAGGGAGGTTCCTATTGGCGCAATATCTAAATTTGTAGATACATTCTTTTGAAAGAAAACAGCGGACCATCCGGCAAGAATAGTTTCTGAACCTACGTAGAAAATGGAGGCAAAAAGAAGAAAGTAAGCACCAAAACTCTTTTTCTTTAAGATGTTGATATTTTGTTTAGATCCTTTTATATCTGGAGATGAAAAGATAACAGCAACTCGACCGGACATTAGGACGATAAACAAAAATACCAACTTCTTATTTGCAATAGATTCAGCAGCAAGCAACAGGAGTGGAGTAAGAAAAGCAGAAAAAGCTAAAAATGCCCCAATTCGTGTGAGCGCCTTACCGACAAGTTCGCTAGTAATTCGCAAGATAGAGGTAATCAGCACCTCCAATTGACCAAAACCTAAACCGAGCACAAAAGCAGAGATAACAAATAGATTTTGAGAGGTCGAGAAACCAATTCCGAAAACGCCAATCGCTTGAATGATTAACGCAATTTTGACCTGTCTATTGGAACCAATGCGTGATGAGATCAAAGGTGTGATGACAATTCCCATTAGTAATCCTAAGAAGAGCAAAGGAATTGAAGTGAGCAGACCTTCGACAGGTACCTCAAGATCCTTTGCTCGAAGAGGAATCGATGCGGGCAAAGATGCAGAGGCAGCCCCCATGATTGCAAAACTTCGAGTGGTTCCAACCGCCTTATGCACCAAATAACCATAACCTTTAAAGTGCTGTGCGAGCCTTGACCTGAGAGTGATTTGGCGTTAATTTTCACCGATAGAGAAGTATTTTGAAGGTAATTTTCACGGGAGGAATACGATGCCTAAGAAATCTACATCGCCTGCAGAAAAGCTTCTCAATTTCACCGACTTGCTTGGCGAAATTAAGAACTCTTTTTCCTCTTTTCATGCGAGCGAGGCATTGATTGCCAACTGCATATTGGCGGATCCAGTTCGGGTTGCCCAAATGAATATCTCGCAATTAGCTGATTTCTCAACTACATCGGTGGCTTCAGTCGTACGTTTTAGTAAGGCTATGGGCTTCAAAGGCTACCCAGAGTTCAGGATGGCTTTGGTAGGTGAAGTAAGTCGCTTCGGTATGAATCAATCAAATCCAACCGAACTAGACAGTGGAATTACTACGGAAGATTCTGTTGAGGAAATTATCCAAAAAATTGCTAATGCAGATGCTCGCGCGATTCAAACAACCGCTGAACGATTAGATGTAGCAAGTTTCAAAAAAGTTGTTCAGGCCTGGGACAAAGCATCAAATATTGGAATATTTGGCCTCGCCTCGAGTGGACATGTCGCGATGGATTTGCAATTGAAGCTAAATCGTCAGGGAAAAGCTGCTGTGGCATGGCGAGATGCGCACACGGCATTGACATCTGTCTCCTTGTTGAACCCGGGAGATTGTTTAGTTGCCATCAGTCACAGTGGTACAACACTTGATGTAGTAGAAGTTATTCAAGAATTTAAAGAACGTGGAATTAAAATTATTTTAATTACAAATGCTATTCGTAGCCCTGCTACAGCTCTTGCAGACATTGTGCTTCATACCTCTGCGAGAGAGACAACTTTCCGAAGTGGAGCGACTTCAAGCCGTATCGCGCAGTTAACAGTGGTTGATTGTCTTTGTGTCGCGCTGGCACAACGAAACTGGAGCGGAACAAAATCTGCCCTTGATCAATCGCGCCTTGCTGTTAAGAGTCGTTCGGGACGTCGCGCAGAGGATCGTTAAGGAAGTTTCTTCCCAGGGTTAAGAATTCCTACGGGATCAAGCAACTTCTTAATTCCACGTTGAATCTCTACAACGGTGTGTGACACCTCATCACTTACAAATCCACGCTTAATTGAACCAATTCCATGCTCTCCGCTGGCTGTACCGCCGAGAGCTTGAGCTATCGCAACTATCTCTCCAAAGGCTTGTTTTGCTCTTTGTGCACCGTCGGCATCGCCATGATCGTGCACGATTGTTGGGTGCATATTTCCATCACCAGCATGACCAAAGATTCCAATGATTAGATTGTGTTCAGCAGCCAACTCTTCAACCTTGCCAACAAATTCAGCGATCTTGGTAACCGGCAATGCAACATCATCTAAAAGGGTTGCACCTAGTCGCTCTAGAGCTGGATAAGCAAGTTTGCGCACTCGAATTAGATCGGCAGCATCACTTGCTTCAGTTGAGAACATTCCATCGATCATGCCATGCGATTCACAAGTTTCAATCGCCGCATCTCCAAGTTCAAAATTCTCATCGAGTTGCATCAGCAAAATTGAGCCCGCAACCTCAAATCCAAGTGGATGCCAACCTTCAACCGCCTTTAAAGTGGTTTGATCAATTATTTCAAGCATTGAAGGGCGGTACTTTAAAAGTGCAGTCGATGCCGCCGCCGCTTGCGTGATACTTGGAAAGGTGGCGATCAAGGTTGCAGGAGATTTTGGACGGGGAACAATGTTGAGAGTTATTTCGGTAACGATGCCTAATGTTCCCTCGGAGCCAATAAAGAGGTGCATCAAATCTAATGTGGTCACAAACTTCTTAGTAGCTTTACCAACTTCAATGACCTCACCGGATGCTAGAACTACGGTCATCGCACGAACGTGATGCGATGTAACACCATACTTAACGCAACACATTCCGCCAGCATTTGTGGCGACATTTCCACCTAATGTGGACCAATCACGACTAGCGGGATCTGGCAGATAAGCCATTCCAAACTCTTTTACCGCAGTATCTAAATCAAGATTAATCACTCCGGCTTGAACCCGTGCCAGTTGATTCGCTGGGTCAATTTCAATAATTTCATTCATCTTTTCTAGTGAAATTACCAGTGAATTAGAGTCAGCGTTTGCTCCACCTGATAATCCGCTTCCCGCACCGCGTGTGACAACTGGAATACCTCTTTGCGAACAAAAAGCCAGCGCCATTGAAATCTCTTCAGTGCTACGGGCTAAAAGCACTGCCGCAGCAGGGGAGTTAGGGGCAAAGGGGGCCTGATCCTTGGAGTATGAAGCGGTGATATCTGGATCGGTTATTAGCGAAACTCCCAGTACCGCTTCAAGATCTGCGACAAAACTCATTGTGGAAGTCTATAGCGATTACGGGGGAGTCTTTGAATTAAAAGGTCAGCAGTCAATGTTTTCAACGCTTTTTCCACTTGAGACTCATCAGGCCACAACTTTTTGATGGCTGATTCGGTTAGAGATTCATTTTCACGCAACGCTTGAACAATCGTTCCGCGACATTTTCGATCCGTTCCATCCCAATCTTGAGATTTACGAATTAAATCTGTTTTCGGATATCCATTTTTTCGCCACTGGCATTGACTAATGATTGGGCAGAGTTCACATGATGGATTCTTAGATGTACAGACAAGTGCACCAAGCTCCATCGTTGCTGCAGCCCACACATGTGCATTCTTTTCTGGAAGGACCGCTAATCGACGCGCTTTCTCACGAGCGGTGGGTGCTGGCTTTGGATGCTCTTCTCCATCAATTGCACGGACAAGTAAACGTCTGATGTTCACATCCATAACGAGAGAACGTTGTTCAAATGCAAAAGCCACAATCGCTGCTGCTGTGTATTCACCTATTCCTGGCAGTAGTTGAAGAGTCTCTTGATCCTCGGGAACTTTGTTGTTGAAATCTTCAGCGATGATCTGTGCCGCAGCATGTAATCGAAGTGCGCGACGCGGATACCCTAAACGACCCCAGGCGGTAATGACTTGTGCTGGTGTTGCCTTTGCTAAATCTTTTGGCGTCGGCCAACGCTCCATCCACTCATTCCATTTAGGAAGAACTCGATTGACTGGTGTTTGCTGCAACATGTACTCACTAACCATGACACCCCACGGTGTTGTGTCACGCCATGGAAGATCTCTTTTGTTTTTCTTAAACCACGCAAGAATTGGTTTTTCTAACGAGCTCATTCGCCGGGCTATTTACTTTGAACGGCTCGTAGACTCGCCGGTAATCTTTACTCGATTTAGTGCGGCATCTAACCGTGAAACTTCAACGATCTCCATGCCATCGATCTTTGTATCTGAACCTGTTGGAACTAATGCGCGCTTAAAGCCAAGGCGATACGCCTCTTGAAGTCTGCGAGTTACACCGCTTACCTTGCGGATCTCTCCCGCTAAGCCAACCTCACCAATGGCAACTAAATCCGCTGGCAGAGCAAGGCCCTTTGCAGCAGATGCAACCGCTAAAGCCAGGGCTAAATCAGCGGCGGGCTCAGTCATTTTCATACCGCCTACAGTTGCTGCATAAACATCTCTTCCGCCAACACGGACATGTGCGCGGAGTTCTAGAACTGCAAGAGTCATAGATGTGCGAGCCGAATCCAATCCAGAGACAACTCGACGTGCATTTCCATAATCATTTTCACGTCCTGCAGAAACCAGCGCTTGAATCTCTGCAAGTAATGGACGACGGCCTTCGAGGGTAACGGTCACACAAGTTCCAGGAACAGGTTCGGCGTGACGTGATGTAAACAAACCAGTTGGATCTAGCACAGACTCAATTCCGGTATCACTTAAATCAAAGCAGCCAACCTCATCTGATGCACCAAAGCGGTTTTTGATTGCACGGATTAAACGAAGACGTGAGTGGCGTTCGCCTTCAAACTGCAACACAACATCAACGATGTGTTCAAGAAGACGTGGACCTGCGATCGATCCATCTTTAGTCACATGTCCTA
>JACCDM010664212.1_pt1 | contig 17926 bp, 16 predicted proteins | sample 7445851 | NCBI WGS metagenome assembly JACCDM01 (sample SAMN15323438, study PRJNA562643) | freshwater metagenome | isolation source: river surface water | place: USA:Blue River Watershed | collected 2017-08-16
ACAAAGGTCCACCAAGAAGCTCGACGCTTTGCAGCTGATGATCTCCAGATTCTTCTGATTGGTCACGAAGGCCACGAGGAAGTCGAAGGCACAGCCGGCGAAGCCCCCGATCACGTCCAACTCGTTGATGGCCTCGATGGAGCGCGTAACGTCCAGATTGATCCCAACCGCCCGGTTGCCTGGTTATCCCAGACCACATTAAGTGTTGATGAAACTCTCGACGCAGTCGCAATCTTGAAGAACCGTTTTCCAAACTTGCAGGATCCACCGTCAGATGACATCTGTTATGCAACTCAGAATCGCCAAGTCGCGATTAAGCAGATCGCGCCACAAGCCGATCTAGTTCTTGTTGTCGGGTCTCGTAACTCTTCTAACTCTGTCCGTCTTGTCGAAGTCGCGCTGGAGTACGGCGCGAAGGCTGGCTATTTGATTGATTACGCGAGCGAAATCAAGGATGAGTGGTTTGAGGGCGTCGAGACTATTGGCGTATCTAGTGGCGCTTCAGTTCCAGAGTTATTGGTAAAGGATTTACTCGAAGAATTGGCCCGCCGTGGTTATGACGATGTTGAGACTGTCACAGCGATGGAAGAACATCTTCTCTTTGCGATTCCACCGGAGCTCCGTAAAGATCTACGCGCTGCGGGAAAGTAAGTTTCTATTCTCTTTAAAGTAGTACCACCAAGCAAAGAGCGCGCCAGATAGTAAGAATGGTGCAACGCTGGCAAGCCCTGAGACCAAGTCAACTCCCAATCGAGTGATACTCAGTGACAAACCACCAACAGTGGGAAGCAAGATGATTGCGGCTGCGCCAAAAGCCAGAGGTGGATTTACAACAGCGACATATGTTGTGCCGGGTCTTCCATAAACCAGACCACCGTAATACGACGCCCAGAGTGCGAGCCCGGTTAGGAATCCAACGTTGGAGCGGAAGAAGATCTCAATCATCGCGACAAAAGTAATGAAGATGAACTGCAGGATAACGATTCCGGGCTTGGTAAGGCCCGCGCCTTTAATGGGGTTTTTTATAGGTGGTTGAGGAAGATTACTTTTCATCGTTATCACTTTCATCTAGGTCATCATCGCCATCAAAGAGATCAGGGGATGTGATTTCCTTGGGTGAGATCTGTCGAACTTCATCATCAACATCTTCAAGAGCTTTGAGTTTACTGGTCGAGGGTGCACCGAGTTTGACCATCTTGCGTGCGGGCTTGATGACATTCTCTTCAGCGCTCTTGATGAGGTCATTAAATGCGCGCTCGGTGGACTTAATGCGATCTCCAAGAGTTTCAATTTTGCCATGCACCTTGCCAATTCTTTTTAGCAATTCGCCAGCCAGGTCCTGAATTTCCTGGGCATTACGCGCGAGCTCGGAGCGGCTAAAGACGTAGGCAACAGTGCGAAGCAACGCCATCATGGTGGTGGGAGTGGCGATTGTGACGTTCTTCTCGAATGCTTTATGGAGGAGTTGGGGTTCGACATCGAGAGCTTCACTCAAGATTGATTCAAAGGGAGCAAAAAGAACTACGTAATCAGGGGAGTTGCCGGTCTCTTGATAGCCACGTTTTGCTAATGCGTTGACATGGCCCAGTAAGTCTTTAGCGTGTGCTTGCATCAATCGAGCACGCTCTGTGGGATCTTTTTCGACGACGGCTTCAAGAAATCGATCAAATGGAAACTTTGAGTCAATGAAGATCTCGCTGCCACCAGGAACAGCAATCTTGATATCGGGTTTTGAAATTTCAGTACCAGTAGTGCGGTAGTCCTGTTTGAAGAAGTGAACGTTTTCGAGCAGCCCGGCATTCTCCAATAGGGTTTCAAGTTGAGCTTCACCATACTTACCGCGGGTCTGTGAGTTCGAGAGCGCTCCCGCTAACTTCGTCGTCTCGCGAAGCAGAGTCTCATTACCTAATTTCATATTCTCAATCTGAGTACGCATCTCTGATTCGGCACGGGTGCGCTTGAGTTCAGCCTCTTGAGCTTGTGTGGTGAGTTGGGCCATTCCTGTAGTCACAGTGCGAAGTTGTTCATTTAAGGTTGTGAGGCGATTTTCTTCCTCACGCATCGCATCGATCTGGGTGTTAAGAAGGGCGACTTTGCCTTTCTCGCTATTGAGTCGTAGCGCACCAATCACAAGGCCAATTGCAAGCCCAATAAGTAGGCCGATGATGAGATAAACCGCAGCGTTCATGGCCTTATCGTGGCAGGAAGGACTGACATTGACGGTTAGGCTCTACCCCTTGTGAGCCTCTCTATCGGAATCGTCGGTCTGCCGAATGTCGGAAAGTCGACCCTCTTCAATGCCCTCACCAAGAACAATGTCTTGGCTGCCAACTACCCCTTCGCCACAATTGAGCCGAACGTCGGCGTTGTCGGTGTGCCAGATGCTCGACTCGAGGTTCTTGCCAAGATCTTTAGCTCCGAGAAAATCATTCCTGCCGCAGTTTCCTTTGTAGATATCGCAGGCATCGTCAAAGGCGCATCAGAAGGCGCTGGCCTGGGAAATAAGTTTCTTGCCAATATCCGCGAGAGCGATGCAATCTGCCAAGTGATTCGAGTCTTTAGCGATGGCGATGTAGTACATGTCGATGGCCGCGTTGATCCAGCAAGTGATATTGAAACGATCAACACCGAGCTTCAACTCGCAGATCTTCAAACAATTGAAAAAGCTATTCCTCGAATCGAGAAGGAAGCGCGCCAGAATAAAGAGCGCGGCGCAGTCCTCGAAGCGGTCAAAGCGGCTGAAAAAGTTATTGCTGACGGCAAAGTTCTCTCACAATCTGATGTTGACCTAACTTTGATCAAGGAACTCGGTCTACTTACTGCAAAACCTTTTCTCTATGTATTTAATGTTGATGCTGCAGAACTAGCCGATAATGAATTAAGGAAGAAACTCTCTCAATTAGTAGCTCCTGCTGAAGCAATCTTCTTAGATGCGAAGACTGAAGCTGAGCTCAGTGAACTCGATGACGCTGAAGCGCTGGAATTACTCAAGTCAATTGGACTCGAAGAGCCGGGACTGGCTACCCTTGCACGAGTTGGATTCCAGACTTTAGGGCTTCAGACCTATCTGACTGCTGGCCCGAAAGAAGCTAGAGCGTGGACGATTCACAAAGGCGATACCGCACCTGCGGCCGCTGGCGTGATTCACACTGATTTCCAAAAAGGCTTTATCAAAGCCGAAGTTGTTTCGTTTGATGATCTCGTTGCTGCGGGCTCGATGAATGAAGCCAGAGCAAAGGGGAAGGTCCGAATGGAAGGCAAGGAATACGTCATGCGTGACGGCGATGTAGTGGAGTTCAGATTCAATGTCTAAATCAACTCACCTCAATGGCTTAACTTTGAAGACCCGCGATGAGCTACGAAATATCGCGATTATCGCCCACGTGGATCATGGCAAGACCACTCTCGTTGATGCAATGTTGTGGCAATCAGGCGCTTTTGAAGCTCATAAAAATCAATCTGAATCACAAGACCGCGTCATGGATTCCATGGATCTCGAGCGCGAAAAAGGAATCACAATCCTTGCAAAGAACACCGCCGTTAAACGCGGTAACACCATCGTCAACATTATCGATACCCCAGGCCACGCAGACTTTGGTGGCGAAGTAGAGCGCGGCCTCGAAATGGTCGATGGCGTTGCACTGCTCGTTGATGCATCCGAAGGTCCACTTCCACAGACTCGTTTCGTTCTTCGTAAAGCGCTGCAGAAGAATCTCCCAGTTATCTTGATCATTAATAAGGTCGATCGCCCTGATGCTCGTATCGCCGCTGTTGTCGATGAGGCTTATGGGTTGTTCCTTGATCTTGATGCCACTGAAGATCAGATTGATTTCCCGATTGTCTACACCTCTGCCAAAGCAGGACGAGCATCACTGAATCGTCCGCAAGATGGTGGAATGCCAGATGCAGAGAACCTCGACGTACTATTCGATGTCATCTTCAAGACAATTCCAGCGCCAAAATTCCATGAAGGCGCTCCGCTTCAAGCGCATGTCACTAACCTCGACTCATCTCCATATCTTGGTCGTCTCGCGCTCTGTCGCGTACATGAAGGCGTTATCAAGAAAGGCCAGATGGTCACATGGATCAAGACCGATGGTTCACAAGAAAAAGTAAAGATCTCAGAACTCATGATTACCGAAGGCCTCGAGCGTGTTCCTGCGACCGAAGCAGGCCCCGGAGACATCATCGCGGTGGCCGGTATCGAGACCATCACGCTAGGTGAAACCCTGGCTGATGCGGAAAATCCACATGCGCTGCCACTTATCACCGTAGATGAGCCAAGTATTTCGATGACAATTGGTATCAACACATCACCATTGGCAGGTCGCGTTGGAAAGAAACTCACTGCGCGTCTTGTAAAGAATCGTCTTGATGCTGAGCTTGTCGGAAACGTTTCACTTCGCATCCTCCCAACCGAACGTCCTGACACATGGGAAGTTCAAGGTCGTGGTGAACTTCAACTCGCAGTTCTCGTTGAAATGATGCGTCGCGAAGGATTTGAACTTACTGTCGGCAAACCACAAGTTGTAACCAAGATGGTTGATGGCAAACTCCACGAACCTATGGAGCGCTTGACCATCGATGCTCCAGAAGATTACCTCGGAGTCATCACTCAACTCATGGCGCTGCGCAAAGGGCGTATGGAACAGATGGTGAATCACGGAACTGGATGGATTCGTATGGATTTCAAAGTTCCATCACGTGGTCTTATCGGATTCCGTACCGAGTTCCTTACTGAAACTCGTGGTACCGGTTTGCTACACCATGTCTTTGATGGATACGAAGCCTGGAACGGCGAACTCCGTACTCGAAACACTGGATCTTTAGTTTCCGACCGTATGGGTACTGCAACCTCGTATGCAATCTTCGGATTACAAGAGCGCGGAATAATCTTTGTCCAAGTTGGCGCAGATGTTTATGAAGGTATGGTCATTGGTGAGAACTCTCGACCAGAGGATATGGATGTCAACGTGGTGCGTGAGAAGAAGCTCACCAACATGCGCGCGTCCGGATCTGATGAGAACGAGAAGTTGATTCCACCAAAGATTCTCAACCTCGAGCAAGCTCTTGAATACTGCCGCGAAGATGAATGCGTAGAAGTCACTCCAACGTCAGTGCGCATCCGTAAAGTCATCTTCGACCAGAACGAGCGTGCACGTCAGACTTCGAAGGCGAAGAAGACCAACCTCGAGAGCTAACGTTGAGGGGCTAAAACCCTTACGACACGCCGTTTTCCCGCATAAAAGGCCGCTTTGTCAGTGGTCGCATGTGTACTCACCTGCATACAGAAATCGCACCATTGCAGGAGGACAGATACATGAACCTACGAGAGCTCGCTTTTCAACTCTCCGCTATTACCTTGATCGCTGATGCCGCAAAGGAAGCTAAGGACCGACTCCGACGTGAATTCGCCGCAGCGCTAGAAGAGGTTGGCGCGGATTCGGCGAAAGCTGCCCTCGAAGGTGAAGAAATCGCAAAGGTCTCACTGATCCAGCCTCGCACTACACCTGAGGTTCTCAATGAACGCGCTTTTGTCGAATGGGTGAAATCCAGCTACGAGTTCGAAATTGTTGAATCTGTTCGCGAATCATTTCGTAAACATGTAATGGATTCAGTCGAAAATATCGATGGCAAAGCAATTTATAAGCGCACAGGTGAAGTACTTGATTTCATCACCTTCAACTCTCGTGATGCATATATCGCTACACGATTTTCTAGTGGTGGCCGTGAAGTTCTCACTGAAGCCTTCCGCGCTGGCACATTGACGCCTACCTCAGTAATGGCTGAAGAACTACAGATGGCGGTGGGCCAATAATGAGTTACTTCAATCTCAGTGATTACGAACCCGTCGAAAACCGTATCCGTGCGTTCTGGCTTAAGTATCCCGATGGCCGCTTACTTACCGATCTCCAACGCACCGAACGTCCTGATGGTCGCATTGAATGGATCTGTCGCACTGAGGCATACACAAATTCGGATGATGTACGCCCACAATCAACTGGCTTTGCCACCGAAATCGAAGGAACTTCTCCTGTTAATCGCGCTAACGCGAGTGAGAACTGCGAGACCTCAAGTATCGGTCGTTGTCTTGCCAACCTTGGCTTTGCCACTAAAGGTAAGCGCCCAAGTCGCGAAGAGATGACAAAAGCAGCGCGGGCCAATACCCGTAAAGCGCTCACTAAAAGCGATTGGGAATCGCTCATAAGCCGACTTCATGGATGCACCAACCTCAACCAACTCAAGGCTTGGTCAGCCTATGCAGCAGGATTTTCCATGCCAGATAACAAGCGCAATGAGTTACTTTCTTTCTTTAACACCCATAAAGAGAGCTTGAACCGTAAAGCGGATGTCGCTTAACGTAGCTTCACGCTAATCGCACGGTGATCGCTAATTCCGTAGTGATCATGAATGACCGCATCGACATCTTCTGGGCTGAGTTCCTTGCTCATGATGTAGTCGAATTCAATCGATGGTTTCCATGATGGGTAAGTAGGACCCACTGCAAGATCTTTCCATCCCGCTAGCTTTGGCCCTAATCCCCATGGCAGATTGAAATCTCCGGTCATGATGTGTATTCCCGATAATTGCTCCACCCACTTACTGATTTTTCGCAACTGCTGAACATTCTTGAGCGGCACAAAAGAGAGATGAGTTGTTGTCACCGAAATTCCATTTTCAAGTTCTGCAACGAGAGCTGATCGTGGTTCATCTGAGACATAGATTATTCTCGGTCTCTTTTCACCCGGAACAACTAGGGGCATTCCAAGCGGTGCTTTACCAAGATTGATACGGTGCCATCGCTTCACTGGAATCTTTGACACGATTCCAATTCCATACATCGAATCTTGTGGAATAGAAGATTGATTATCGAAAACAATTGCATCTTTAACGCCATGCCATTTCTCACCTGGCGTTCCATACATCGATGGAGCAAAGGCCCAATACTTCGCACCAATTACCTCGGCCATCTCTGCTACTTGATTTCCGTGGCCCGATCTACTTTGTTGTACATCAACTTCCTGCAACGCAACTACATCGCTTTGGGAATTCTCGTGCAATTTCTCTAACGCTTGATGAAGTGTCACAGGCGTCTGTGGGGGAATGGCCATTCCATGGAGGATGTTCCACGAGGTGACCGTGAAGCCTGAGGTAGATGCCATGAAGGCAGGCTAGTAGGGTCGCCCCGTGCTTCTTAACCTTACGCTCTCACGATCCAGACTTGATCGCGCCGCCCATCTGCGCTCTGATCACGCCGCAATTGATGAGCTCTGGAAGAAGGGCAAGATCATCGAAATGCTCGCAGATCGCTTTCGTTGCGAAGAAAAATCCCTCACATTCGTCTCGCCAGAACAAGCTCAAGGGGATCGATATTTCCTCGGCCTTGATAGTGCCGGCATTGCCTATTTCGTCGCCCATCGCACGACTGATGTCACAGAGTTTCCAGAAGAATTCAAATCCCTACGATCCATAGGTGCGCATCTCAACGACTTAGAGATTGGAGCCGCTGTTCATGCGCTTGCTCTGACTCAATGGCATACCTCTCACCAACGATGTGCAAAGTGTGGCGCAACAACACACCCAACTTTTGCTGGAGCAGTTCGAGAATGTGACATCTGCACTGCATCTCATCATCCCCGCACTGATCCGGCCATCATCGTCCTAGTTAAAGATAAGTCAGATCGAATACTTCTGGGCCGACAGAAAGTATGGCCGGCAAAACGATTCTCTACTTTCGCTGGATTTGTCGAACCAGGTGAGTCCTTTGAAAGTTGTGTCAGTCGTGAAGTGCTAGAAGAGTGTGGTGGCTCAGTCACCGAGATGAAATACCTCGGCTCACAACCCTGGCCATTTCCAGCTTCTGTAATGATTGCTTATGAAGCAACAATCTCCAATCCTGATTCTGTGAAAGCTGATGGCGACGAGATTGAAGAGATTATCTGGCTCACCCGCGAAGAATTGAAGTCAAAGTGTGACTCGCAAGAATTATTGCTGCCACCGATAATTTCAGTTGCCCGCGCGATGATCAATGCGTGGTACGGACCTAATGCAGAGAAGGAACTGCAAGGTGGCGAATCGTGGCGCAACTAGCAGAAGAGATTCTTGCTGCGCTCGATGATGAACAACGCGCTGTAGCAACCGCAGTTCGTGGACCGGTCTGTGTCATCGCCGGTGCTGGCACCGGAAAGACTCGAGCCATCACACATCGCCTGGCCTACGCAGTTGATATCGGAGTCGTTGATCCGCAACGAATCCTGGCTCTGACATTCACTGCCCGCGCAGCTGGCGAGATGCGCACCCGGCTTCGGGCTCTGGGCGTTCCGAACGTAGCTGCCCGCACCTTCCACGCCGCAGCTCTGAAACAGTTGATGTTTTTCTGGCCGCAGGTTTTGGGCGGTCGATTCCCTTCACTTTTGACTACCAAGACGGGCTTTCTAGGCGAGGCCATCAATCGCGCCAACATCAGCGCAACCAAGAGCAACTCCGTATTGCGCGATGTCGCCGGAGAGATTGAATGGGCAAAGGTCATTGGCTTAGCTCCAGATGAATACATCAAAGCCGTTGATGATTACTCCCGCCCAATACGGATCTCAAATAACAAAGTTGATGCCACGCAAATTGCTCGAGTTTATGAAGCGTATGAATCCCTCAAGAAGCAAGAGCGCGCAATCGATTTCGAAGATGTCTTGCTGCTCACTATTGGAATGTTGGAAGAAGAACGCGAAGTTCGAGATCGGATCCGCGATCAATATCGTTACTTCACAGTTGATGAATACCAGGATGTCTCACCGTTGCAACAGAGATTGTTAGATCTCTGGCTCGGAAAACGGAACGATATCTGCGTGGTGGGAGATCCCGCTCAGACTATCTATTCCTTTGCCGGAGCAACCCCAGCCTTCCTTCTCAACTTCACCAATAAGTATCCCGAAGCAGAAGTCATTCGACTTACTTCTGGCTATCGTTCAACTCCGGAAATCATTAATACAGCAAACACAATTCTCCGTAGCGCGAGTTTGGGGCACGAGTTAGACCCCATCAACGAGCATGGTGACAAGCCACAAGCACTTGGTTATAGCTCCGAGAAGGAAGAAGCAGATGCTCTCGTCCAACTCATTCAAGCCGATATCAACAAAGGACTAGCTACCCAAGATATTGCCATTCTTACTCGTACTAATGCTCAATTGGAAATTCTTGAGTCTGCGTTAAGTGCTTCCGGCATTGAAAATCAGATTCGTAACTCTGAACGTTTCTTCAATCGCCCAGAAGTAAAAGAGATTATCAAAACTATCCGCAGCGCATCCGTACTCTCTGAATCAGATTGGCTGGCAGATCTGCGCGATGCACTCAAACCATTTGGCGAAAGCGAGTATGTGCGCTCATTTATGCAGTTAGCGCGGGAGTTAGAAGCAGAAGGCCTGACCTCACTACGTGCTTTCTTGCGAGAACTTGAAGATCGAGCCGAACAGAACAATCCACCGACCCTTCCAGGCGTAGCTCTCGCGACTCTTCATGCGGCAAAAGGGCTGGAATGGAAGAAGGTCTATCTCGCAGGCGTAAGCGCGGAGACCCTGCCTTGGGGCGCTCAACCCATTGATGAGGAGCGACGGTTGTTCTACGTGGGAATCACGCGTGCTCAGCAGAGCTTAGTGATCAGCTATCACGGTTCACCAAGCCCATTTCTTGCGGAAGCGGGACTATAAATTAATTAGTTTGCGCGGCCACATTCTGATGCATTACCCTTCCACGACTATGACACAGGCAAGAACCAACACTGTAGCGATGAGTACTTCACGTACACACCGCCATTGGTCCGCGCCTGCATTTGGTTACAACTATTTTGCGACCAAGTCAGCCAAGGCCGAAGGATTCGGCACCTGGAGCTCTATCGGATAACACTTCGATAAGGAAGCCCAGGGGCCTCGAATCCACAAGGATTCAGGCCCCTTTTTCTTTATCCCAATGCAAGGAAAGGCAAAGGTGAGAACGATGACAGTTCTCTTCAGCGAACTATTGGTACCAGGATGGTCCGAAGGCGATGACGCCATGATCGGACTTGATGCAGTCACAGGTGTCTATGGCACCGACCGTGCATTCACCCTGCCCTGCCATAACTCCAGTCCAGAGATTTTCTTCTCTGAGAAGACTGAAGAGATCGCCTATGCCAAGTCCCTTTGTGGTGGATGTCCCGTCAAGAAGGAATGTTTGGAAGGTGCGCTCTCACGACAAGAGCCCTGTGGAGTATGGGGCGGAGAACTCTTTGAAGATGGGCAAGTGATTGCTGCGAAACGTCTTCCAGGTCGCCCACGACTCAATCCACAACCGTTAGTGGCTACTGCGTAATTTCTATTGGCGTTGGTACGCCAATATTTAATTTGAATATGAGCCTTGCAGGTGAGTTGGCGTGATTTCAGGGAACCACGACAGAGCTTCGTCGCGGAAGTTTCCTTGCGCTCGTAGCTGACAGAAGATTCCTGTAGTTCCCAAGGTCACGCGGTGAATGAGTACATATTCAGGCGGAAGGTTGAGTTGGAAGCCGATTTTGGCTGTGGGATTACGGGGATCTCCAACCCGGACGCTCTGCTCGCGTAGCCATTCACGGGTGTAGGCAAAGTGTTCGGTGCGCAGTGGTTCGACGAGTGGAAGAAGGAAATCAAGCACTAGTTCTGGGTCCACATCAACATCAGGCAAGATAAATCCATCTTCTTTAAATCCGTTGTAGAGCGCGATTGCATCGCCTTCGAGAGCGTTACGAAGTAAGCGCTTGAATGGTTCAGGAAAACCATTTGGTAGACGATTACATGCGCCGAAATCAAGCACACCTAATCTTCCATCGCTAAGGACTCGGAAATTTCCAGGATGCGGATCGGCATGAAGTAAGCCAGCGCGAGTAGGTGCGGTGAAGTGGAAACGAGCGAGACGGATACCTGCGTTATTGCGTTCTTCTTGAGTTCCACTGCTGATGACTTTCGAAAGTGGAGTTCCTTCTAGCCATTCACTGACGAGTACTCGATCAGTTGCTTGAACGACTTTGGGAATTGCAATATCAGGATCGTTTTCAAATGCTTTCCAACATGTTTCTTGTGCTTGGGCTTCATATCGATAATCAACTTCTTCGATGATGCGCGCACGGAGTTCTTCTAGCAGCGGTTTCATCTCAAGGCCAGGAAGGACGAGTTGGAAGATTTTTGCAAAGCGTTGAATCTGATTGAGATCTGAGATCAGAGCTTCAGCTGCTCCTGGATATTGAACTTTGACCGCCACTTGTCTGCCATCTTTCCAAATAGCTTTATGAACCTGTCCGATAGATGCAGATGCTGATGGAGTGTCGTTGAACTCTGAGAAATTATCGCGCCAATCTTCACCGAGTTCTTTAGCAAGAACTTTATGGACAACTCTTGCAGGAAGTGGCGGAGCAGCTTCCTGAAGTTTGACGAGAGTTTCGCGGTAAGGCTTAGCAATCTCTTCAGGCAGGGCGGCTTCAAAGACTGAGAGCGCCTGACCAAACTTCATGGCTCCTCCCTTGAGTTCGCCGAGAACTTTGAAGACCTGCTCTGCGGTTTTCTCTTGCAGGTCAGCAAATGCAAAATCAGGGGATTGACCGATGAGTTGTTTTCCGAATCCGAGTGCGCCACGTCCAGCTACCGAGAGCGGAATACTTGCGAGCTTTGCGCTCCGCTTACTCGTCTTCTGGGGGATTGCATCAGCCATGAGCGCATTCTCGTAGAGTCGCAGGGCCGGCGCGACCTGAAATCCTTAATTCCAGGCGCACCCGCATGCGTGATGCTGTGACCAACGTTGTATTTCTGCTTGTTGATAGTGGCGCATTGAATAAATGAAGGATGTAGCCAGAAACACACTCTCGTCTCGGTCAGCAAATGCGATGAGGTCAAGTGCAATAGCGCTGGCGACTGCTAGCGAAAGCGCCGATCCCACATCACTCACTGACTCCTCAATACGCGGAGTTTCATGAGAGTGTGGTTTCTCAGTCAACGTTATACAGCGGAAACAGGGAGTTTTACCGGGGATTACCAGCGGTCCAACTCTGACTTCCGCGCTCGATGGAATCTCAACAAGTAGATGCCGAGATTGATCTGACATCCATCGTTGTATGGAATCGGGAGCCGGAGTTCCAATGGAGATAATCACATCAGGTTTTTGAATCTGCATCTTTGGTTCTGCGAAGAGCGCTGATGATTTTCTGATCTCTTCGACAACGCTCTTGCGCACCTGTCCGATATCAGAGCGCGAGATATATGTTCCTGAAATATCTGACTCTCGAATTTTTAGTGATGGATGTTTCGAGCCAACTCGATTGATAACCGAGAGCTTAGAGAATCCTGATGCGCTCAATACCCCGACAAGAGCGTTGACTATTTTTCCATGTCCAAAGATAAGAATTGAGAAGTCTCGCCGCTTGATGACTGAACTCCGCCCAGCATCGATATTGCCGGGCGAGAGCGTTGTGGCATCACATTCGATTTCCATGCGGTTCATAAATGCCTCGACGGCATAGTCCTGAAAGATGTTCTCGGTATCGCTGACGTAATCAATCTTTCCCATCTCGGGGTTGTAACGCCGCAGATATGAGATCGGGGTGCGTTCGAGGTCGATTAAGTCATGTTTACGTAACTCTGCAACAAGGCTGAGAACAGCGTTCTCCTCAACTCCAGCCTGTTGAGCGATGTGATGCACGCTGCGCTTGCCATCAAAGAGTTCGAGGAGCCGTCGCGGATTCACTCCTGCCCAATCACCTGGAAAGGCGCAACGGCGCCAGCGGGTCCCAACGGTGAGAGTTTGGGTAGCGGGTTGCCACTGAATAGAAACGGGAGCTTTAAGTATGGGGCGAATAGTCATGCGCGATGATGTGCGAGACCGTGCGCATGGGAAACCTCAGAGTCTTATCAGGGTGTGCATTCAGAGTTGCGATGGGAAACGTTTGTAGCGCAGAGCTCACCGTCCGTAGTTATGCGGGCATGAGAAAAGCGCCCGTGCGAGATGCACGAGCGCTTCCTTTAATGCTGGTGTTTAGGCTTTGCCTACAATCTTGTCGATTTAGGCTTTGCCTAAAATGCGGTTGACTTTAGTGCCGCATGTGGGGCAGATGCCCTGTGCCATACGACGACCAGAGTCGGAGACCTTTACAGTTCCTTCGAACTGGCGCTTCTCTTTGCACTTTACGCAGTAGGCCTCACCTTTATATGTCTCTGCCATTGCTTCCTCCGATCCCCGCAGCGCTTGGAGTGTCTGCGAATAGGCTCACGATACCCCCGCCACACGCCTAGACACGCGTAGCCCACGCTCAAAAGGCAATCTTTTTCCGCTCAAATCCCGCACAATCCGGCTTTTGGGGCCCTAACCTCGAGCTCCAGCCTCATATCCATCGAGATAGGCGCTGGCTTTATCCGATTCTTCGAAACGGGCCAAGAGGAGTTCGAACTGAGGGCCATGATCTGCAACCTGGAGGTGGATCAATTCATGGACCAAGAGGTAGTCAACAACGTATTCCGGGGCGCCATTGAGTCTGTCAGAGATACGAATTGTCCGATCGACTGTGGTGCATGAACCCCAACGTTCATTCATGGCTCGCCAGGTCACACTGGCCGGGGTAACAGTGAATTCTGGGAGGTACTTTCGAAGCAGAGCGTGAGCGCGATCAAAGAGTTCGATATCTGAAATCTTCTCTCGAGCCTCGCGCGAGAGGATTTTCTCGACCATCTCGGGGATAACTTGGCTGACCTTGCTGTTGGAGAGTTTGGCAGGTACCGATATGACGATTGCACCTTGTTCACGGTAGGCGCTGATACTTCTCTTACGGCGTGAACTGCGGATGACGCGGATTTCGGCGCCGCCGGAGATCTCAGTGCCTGGAATTGTTACGACTGAACTGGGTTTTGAAGCTTGAGCGCGCACGTCGCGGACGTTAGCGTCGAAGAATTCTTCCTGAATGAAGTTTTCCACACCACGACCTCTCATTTCCCCAGAGCGCAATCACCACGTTTGAGTATCTAGAACTCTATATGACTACATGAGTGTTCAAGGGGCAGAAACCCTGAGAAGGAAGTTGATTATTGCTATCTATCTGTCGTACTTTTCGCACACGAAGACCTCGGATAACCGTTCATTATCTGCAAGGGGAAGGCAGATAAAGAATTGTGCGCCCGGGGTCTTCGCTTTTTTCTCTGGGCAAGTTACCCAGGGACGTTAGATCAAACCTGAGAGATCATCAGGAATTGTGCGACTCTTCAGGAACTCCTCAGGGTTCAAGAGCTGATCTGCAGTTGGAAGCAATATGGCTTCTTCCCAAACCTGATCGCGACTTTGAATATCTTTGAGTTCAGCAACTTTTTCCCAGAACGCGATCGCTTCGCGGGTGCGACGAGGAGATACCTCAAGTCCCACAAGAGTTGCGAATAGTTGTTGTGTTGGTGAGTTAGTGGCGCGTCGTCTCTGTTGAGACTCACGTAATTTGACCATTGATGGAAGTCGTTCGCCAGCAGCCTTTGTTACAACCGCATCAATCCACCCTTCGATCAGCGCTAGAACTGTTTCAAGGCGTTCGAGAGCGGCACGCTGTTGTGGCGTTTCTTCCGGGGTGAACATTCCGCCCGAGAGAGCAAGCGTCATGGACTCTGGGTTAGAAGGATCGATTGCTCCGGAGTTCATAGCATCTTCTGCTTGTTGGGTGATTGCAGTGATATCGACCTTAATGCCTTTTCCATAGTGAGCAATCGAGTCTCGAACATACTCGCGTAACCATGGAGTTGCGGCGAATAAACGTGCGGCTGCGATCTCGCGCAACGCTAGATAAATACGAATCTCTGTTTCGGGAATCTCAAGATCTTTGCCCCATTGTGTGACATTTTGCGGAATCAACTGTGGGCGAATGGGTGATGTTAAGGGGAGTGCAACATCGTTGGCGCCAGTAACAGTAGTGGAGAGATTTCCAATCGTCTGACCAAGTTGGGTACTAATCAGGGAACTCATAAAGGTACTCATAATCGTGGCGATGCTTGATTGAGAGATGTTCATATTTCCAAAACCTGGAATGGAAAATCCTTGAGCGCTCTCTTCTGCGTTCTCGCCCCCGAGAGTTTCCTTGAGCATCTCTGACATCGCTTGTGACATTCCATCTACGAGCGGCTTGGTTAACTCTTCCCAGCCTTTGAGCGTTGAGTCAATCCAATCGCGACGGCTGAGAGCACAAGAATCAGGGATAACCAGGGTAGGAAAAGTCGTGGCCTCGTTAATCCAGAGATCTGCGATGTTGAAGGCTTCCTGAATTGCTACCAGTTCTTGAACGCTGACCGGCGTCTCACCATGTGCGGAAAGGTATTTTCGGGAGATATCACGAATCATCTGTTGTGAGAGAGCGCTTGGCGAGGATTGGCCTGAGAGTGAAGCGAGAAGGCCCTGCAGGTTCAATCCCATTCCTGAGAACTGTTGAAAGATGTCGCCGAAGTTGCTCATCCCAAACGGATTGTTGCTGGATGAATCATTCTTGTCATCAGGATTGCGATTTTCGTCAGGGTCGGATGTGAATCCAAAGCCGGCCATAACAACCTCCCAGAAAAGTGAACTGTGACATAGCGCCGAATGTGGCGCCATTGAACTCCAACAAATGTGAGAACAATAAAGGGCGGGGATTTCTTCCCTAGCCTAGGCTTCAGCCATGATCTTTGCTGTAACGCGCGCCGCAGAAGCTCCGCCCCTCTCTGCGCTCTTCTGGTGGTTTATTCCGTTGACCGCCTTGGTAGGTGCGTTGCTTTATGTGCTCTGGGTGACTCGCTTTCAGGATAAGTACGAAAACCAGACTGAGCGCTCTGTCGGAAAGTTCAAGAAATTCCAAGATTCATTTAAGAACCCTGAGTAAGTCATCACGTTGATGAAATCAATCTCGCCGCTGCGTTATCGCTGGCCATTTCTTGCAAAATTCTTCTTCTATCTTTTAACGCTCGCAACTCTCCTCGCGCCGATTCCATTTGTATTTTTCAAGCCTGGTGTTCCAGATAACGTTACAAGTGGATTGATTCAAGTAAATGAATTCAAGACATATCCTGTCAATGGAAAGTTGTACATCACTTCAATCTTGGTAACTAATCCAGATTCACCAGTGTTTGGAGCAGAAACCATAGTTAACTGGGCTCTGGGTCCACATGTAGTTCTGCCGCGCGATGCGGTTTATCCACCCGTTCAACCCGCCAAGGTCATCAACCGCGATAGCCGCGATGAGATGCAGTCATCTCAAGTCACTTCTACAGCGGCAGCGCTTCGTTACTTGGGTTATGACTTTCAAGAGATGTACTTTGTCAGCAATATCCGTGATTACTCAGATGCCGAAGGAAAGCTCAAGCCAGGGGATTTCATCATCGAAATCGACGGTAAGAAGATTAATGAGATAGAAGAGATTCGCACCTCGTACGCAGACAAAAGTATTGGTGACACTTTATCTATCACGGTTGAGCGCGAGAATAAAGCGGGGGATCTCGAACGCAAGACTCTAGAAGTCACTCTGGTCGAAAATCAAGAAGTCACTAACGAGACCGGTGAAAAGAGACCAGCTATCGGAATTCTGGTTGGCACAACCGCAAAGTTCCCGATCGATGTTGATTTCAATATCTCAGGAGTGGGTGGGCCCAGTGCTGGATTGATCTTTGCTGTAGGAATTATCGAAAAACTCACAGAAGAAGACATCCTTCGTGGTCGTAAAGTGGCAGGCACTGGTGCAATCACTGCAGCGGGCAAAGTTGGCGGAATCGGCGGAATCGAAGAGAAGATGATCGGTGCCTCCAGAATTGGCGCAACAATTTTCTTAGCGCCTGCTGAGAACTGTCCGGACATAAAACATATCCCCAAGGGTTTGCAAGTAATTCCAGTTTCAACTCTGGAGGAAGCACTTGCTGCTTTACGTGCTCCAGATAACTTTAATCACCCAACCTGCCCCCGAAACTAACTCCTCGAATTCCATAGTCAACGAGAGTTGGCTAATCTCGCCCTATGACCTTTAGTGATAATCCAGATAATCCCTTTCGTAACTTCCGTTTTCCTCCGCGTGACCCCAATCAGGGCCCACGTCGAATTGGAGCACTACCTCTCACCGTCATCATCCTCACGGTCCTTGCGGTTATCTTGGTTTCACTCAGTGGCTTCTATGCGGATTTTCTCTGGTTCCGCTCTGTTGATTACAGCGAAGTTTGGACAACGCTTCTAACCACGCGCATAGCCCTCTTCTTCATATTTGGACTACTCACATCATTAATCATTACTTCCAACATCTACATTGCATACAAGAAGCGTCCAATTTATGTGCCGATCACCGTCGAGGCAGATAATCTCGAGAGATATCGCGCGCAGATCGAACCTCTGCGCAAGGTGGGACTGATTGGAATTGCACTGGCGCTCTTCTACTTCGCAGGTATGGCAGGCACCAGACTCTGGGAGAGCTGGTTGTTGTTCACTAACGCAACCCCGTTTGGTGTGACTGATCCACAATTTGGCAAGGACATTTCTTTCTTCATGTTCACCTTGCCTTTCTGGCAGTCCATCATTGGTTGGGCAATCTCAACCTTGATTCTTGCAACCATCGCTGCAGTCCTCGTGCACTATGTGTACGGCGGAATCAGGCCTCAGGTACGCGATGACCGCACCACGGTTGCTGCTCGAGTCCAACTCTCAGTACTTCTCGGTTTCATCGTCGCAATCAAAGCAGTTGCATATTGGCTTGATCGTTTTGCCCTAGCGACCTCGGATGAAGGATTGATTACTGGTCTTACCTACACAGATGTCAACGCAGTACTCCCTGCGAAAGCAATCTTGACTGGAATTGCGGCGCTCTGTTCGTTGCTCTTCTTCGCCAACATTATTCGCCGCTCGTGGGTACTTCCTGCCGCAGGTGTTGCACTCCTTGGAATCTCTTCCTTCTTAATCT